>Ga0070707_100006619_pt1 | contig 10741 bp, 11 predicted proteins | sample KBSK5502metaG_FD_65468 | JGI IMG/M metagenome (GOLD analysis project Ga0070707, IMG submission 65468) | Corn, switchgrass and miscanthus rhizosphere microbial communities from Kellogg Biological Station, Michigan, USA - KBS K5-50-2 metaG | ecosystem: Host-associated > Plants > Roots >... | reverse complement strand
ATCGCAGGTCCCGTCGCGACTGAGCTGATCGCCGAGATGGCGCTTGCCGTCGAGATGGGCGCCACAGCTGAGGACATCGCGCTCACGGTTCACGCCCACCCGACGTTTGCCGAGTCGCTGATGGAGGCCGCCGAGGTCGGCCTTGGCCGGCCCATCCACGTGCGCCCGCCGAAGCGATGATCACGCGCGTTTTCTTCGCAGCCCGGCGAGCAGACCTGACGACGGAACAGTGCCTGGCGCACTGGCGCGGACACCACGCCGCCATCGGCGCCAGCCTGCCAGGGATTCGCGCGTACGTGCAAAACCACGGACTTCTGTCGAACGGCCGGTTCTTGCTCCCGTACCCGGGATTCGACATCATGCCTGAGCTCGACTGGGACGACCTTGCAGCCATGGACGCTGCCATCGATTCGCCGCAGCACGAGACTGACTCCATCGACGATGAGGCGAATTTCATCGACACGAGTCGAACGGGCGTGGCTGTGGCGACACGTCACGTGGTGAACGACGCCGCACCCGGCCGTGAGGCGGTGAAGCTGATCACGACCCTGCGACGGGCGCCCAACGCTCCCGAGCGGGCGCTCGCTGAGGCGCTCACCGGGCCCTACGCCCTGGCCGCCGCCGAAGCCGGTCCACTCCGTCACGAGGTGCTGGTCACGCAGGCCGATCGCGCCGGGCGCCAGCCTTTCTCCGTGCAAGCCGTCGACATGCTCTGGTTTGCGAGTCCGGAAGACGCACTTGCCTGGAACAGTTCGGACGCGGCGTACCGCGCGGCGTGGCACCTGGCCGGTGTCGCGTTCGGCGCCGAGCGTCTCATCGCGCGCCCCAACCGAGTGGTCTGAATGCGGTTCGGGGTCGGTGACTTCAGCGGTCAACGCCCGCCAGGTTCATCGACGACGCACCACCAGCTGTACGTCCAGCTTTTGGAGCAGGCCCAGCTCATCGAGGCGGCCGGCCTGGACTCGATGTGGGTGTCCGAGCACCACTTCGCGGAAGACGGTTACATGCCCTCCGTGCTGGCGATCGTTGCCGCGCTGCTTGCGCGAACGAGCCGCATCACAGTCGCGACGGACCGGCTGGCGGCCTCGCTGCACAGCCCGATAAGGCTGGCCGAGGACGCGATCGCTCTCGACCTGCTCGGCGGAGGCCGATTCATCCTCGGGCTGTCGCTCTGCTATCGGCCTGAGGAGTTCCGGGGTCTCGGGGCGGATGCGTCGAGTGACGTCCGGCACCTCGAAGAGCTCGTCCCAGTCCTGCGTTCGGCGTTTGCCGGCAGCGCGATCACTCCTCTGCCATTCACTGCCGGGGGGCCGAGGCTGATGATCGCCGCGGATGGCGATGAAGGCGCTGCTCGGGCCGCGCGTCTGGCCGACATGCTGATGGTCGATCCAACAGAGCCGTGGAGCGTGCTCGATCGTGCGGTCGCGACGTTCGACCGCGAGCGTGGAGATGCGAACGGCGAGCTCGTGCTGTTCGTATACGGCGGCCTCTCCGAACAAGGTCCAGACGCGGCATGGGCCGAGGTCGCCGGTGGGTTTCGCTACATGCGCCACACATACGACGCATGGATGGGCCGCGAGCCCACCACCGAGCTCCCTCCGAAACACTATCGCCTGCTGCTTGGCACACCCGACGCTGTGGCCGAGCAGGCCCGCGAATATCGCCGCCGTTACGGCGATCGGGTCCACCTGGTCTTGCGCTGCAACTACCCCGGCATGAGCGCTCCGGCGGTGGCTGAACAGGTTCGATTGTGGGGTCTGGCGGCCGAGCGGTCACGCTCTCGTACGAACTAGTGCGCGTTCGTTTAGGCCTTGACACAGAGATCGATCCGACTATCCTTACCCCGAAAGCCCGCGCGACTGATGGGCCATAGATGGAGGGCAAAATGTCGATCGACGAGCAAGCCACGGAAGCGAAGCCGGTCAATCGCGAAGCCCTCCCGAGCAGACGATCGCTCCTCAAGCTGGGCGGGTCGGCCGCGCTCGGACTCGGCGCCTACGCGCTGGCCGCATGTGAAACGTCGAACTCCTCCCCGGGTACGACCGCCGGCGCGGCCGGGGAGTCCTCGGTGCTGGACAAATGGCTTTCGAGCAAGACCGCGAAGCTCGGAGTCGACCTGACCTTCCCACCGATCCAGTTCAAGGATTCGAACGGCAAGCCGACCGGCTATCAGATGGAGCTCACCGAAGCGATGATGGCCGACCTCGGCGTCACGCCGACGTACGTCGAGATCCCATTCGGTCAATTGTTCGCTGGCCTGGTCGCGGGCAAGTTCGACATGATGGGAATTTCGGCGACCATCCTCCCGAGCCGGGCTCTCAAGGGTCTCTTCTCCAATTTCCCGGTCTTCTACGAGTCGATCGTCGTGCTTTTGAACCCGAGCTCCAATGTCACGACCTCCAGCCAGCTCGATGGCAAGAAGATCGCGGTCTTGCAGGGCAGCTCGCAAGAATTCAGCAGCAAGCTGCTGTTTCCCAATGCCACGTTCTCACCGTTCGCGCAGCTGGCCGACGCGGTCAACGAGGTTGCGACCGGCCGCGCCGACGCCACAGTCCTGTCCGAGTTCGACGTCGATGACTCTCTGAAGGCCCACCCAAACCTCAAGCTGCTTTCTGGGCCGCCACTCTGGGTCGACGCCAACACTTATCTGATGCCTCTCGGCGACTACAAGCTCCAGGCATGGGTGAACAACTGGCTCCGCTACAACGCCACGCACCAGCGGCTGACCAGCCTCTGGAAGAAGTGGCTCGGGCCGGGCTTGCAGAAGTACAAGCTCCTGACTTACGGGGTCGGACCTGGGACCGAGCCGGAAGTTGTAACCGTCTGATCGCGACTCGGCAGGGGTGGTCGGCATGAGTGCGCCGGCCACCCCCGTTTTTCATTTGGGGTCCATGGTCCTCCTCGCCTACCAGTTCGACTGGAGTGTCGTCACCGACCGATGGCGGTTGTTCGCAGCCGGCGCATGGGTGGATGTATGGGTTGCCGTCATCGGTTTCGCCCTCGCCTGCGCCCTCGGCCTGTTCAACGCACTGCTTCGAACGTCAGGCGTGCGGTTGTTCACAGTGCCTTCGTTCCTATACGTCCAGGTGATGCGCGGTGTGCCGCTGTACGTGATGCTGCTCTGGATCTATTTCGGGGTCGCCAACATCACAGGCATCACATTCACGTCGTTCCAGGCGATCATCATCACCCTCGCCCTGACGGGCTCCGGCTACACGACCGAGATATTTCGTGCAGGACTCGGCGCAATCGACCGCGGTCAGATGGAGGCGGCACGCTCGATCGGGCTCAGCCGGACCCGAACGTACGGACACGTGGTCTTGCCCCAGGCATTTCGCATCGTGGTGCCGCCGCTGGGCAACACGTTCGTGGGCCTCTTGAAGGGCGCCACGATCATGTCGGTCATCGCGGTGCCGGACATGGTCTTCCTGGCCAACGAGCTCAATGTGACCCTGTTCACGCCATTCGAAGTTTTCGCCGCGGTGGCGCTGATCCTCATCGTCCTCGTGCTCTTCTTCTCCGCCATCGTTTACCTCCTCGAGCGGAGGCTGCGCATCGCATGACCGCGCTGCTGCTCACCTACTCGTACGACTGGAGCGTCATCCCTCGCTCGATCGCCTTCTTCGAGCGAGGACTTTCGGTCACGGTTCGCATCGCCCTCTTCTCAGTCGTGTTCTCGCTCGTGCTCGGTCTCGTGGTCGCACTGGTCCGGATGGCGCCGGGGCCGCTCGGCGTGATCGGCTTCGTTTACATCCAGGTCTTTCGCGCGCTGTCGCTGTACGTGTACATCCTCTTCATCTACTTCGGGGTCGCCGCGGCTATCGGCCTGAACCTCGATCCGATCCCCGCCGGCGTGGTCTCGCTGACCCTGCTCAACAGCGCGTACATGGCCGAGATCTATCGAGCTGCGATCCAGGCGATCGATCCCGGGCAGCGCGAAGCGGCGCGAAGTCTTGGATTGGGCAGCGTCCAGACTTTCGCAACGGTCGTCTTTCCACAGGCCTGGAGGATCGCGATCCCGTCACTGGTCAACCAGTTCACGGACATCATCAAAGACTCGTCGGTCGTCGCCCTGATCGGCGCGCCCGACCTCATGTACCAGACGATCGAACGGGTCAGCTTCTACCAGAGGCCGTTCGAGTTCTACACAACGGTGGCCGGAATCTACCTGGTGATGGTCGTGATCGTCGCCCAGCTCGCGCGCCGCCTGGAGAGACGACTGCAGAGACACCTCGCGTGAGCACCAACGACCCTCGCGAAAGGGATCCCCTGGGCGCGGAGCTCGTGAAGCTCTCGCTGGCCGCATGGCTGCACCTGCCCAACCTCGTTTCTGACTACCTCGGCCCGCGCGAGTGGCTGCACGACTCGAGAAGGGGCTCGACGAGACGCAAAGAGCTCCTGGCCGGGGCCGAGGCGCTCGCCGGCCGGGCGGAGACAGACGGCGATGCCTACGTCGCCATCCAGTCGCGGGCGATCGCAACCCAGATCGAGCTCGACCTCGACCCGACGGCTTACGGGTACGTCGAGCTGGTCGAACGCTTGCTGGCGCGCAAGTTCGAACCTCCCGATCCGTCTGAGCTGGACGAGCTCGAGCGCGAGGTGACGGGGCTTGCCGTCCAGCTCGGAGGCGGTGGGCAGGACCCGGTGCGCGGAATGGAGAGCGCCTCTCTCATCCAGGGCGACGAGAAATGGGAGGCAGCGCTCGACGCTTATCGCTCGGGCCGCCGATGGGCTCTGGACCAGTTTCCGGTCTCGTTCCAGGAAGAGCTCGACATCGCGCGCACCGCCGATCCGATCACGTCCTTGCACCTGACATGGCGCGAGCCGGACCGCATGGTGTTCGAGGTCAATGTCGGCGTGCCGCGCACTCGCGCCACCATCAACTACGAGGTCGCGCACAACATCTATCCCGGGGACTATCTGCACATGGCGGTGCTAAGCCAGAGAACCTACGGCGACGAGGGCCGATTGGCCGCGTGCATCAAGCTCAAGAACGCCCCCGAAAACGTGATTGCCGAAGGCATCGAGGAGACCGCGCCCTTTCGCCTTCAGCCACGGCCCAGTCCCGAAGAGGAGATGCTCTGGAAGCTCGAATGGCTCCGCCGCGGCGCCTGCCTCACGGGCGCGATACGCCGCCGCGAGCGCGGCGAGCCACGATCCGATGTGCTCGTGCATCTCGAGCGCACCGGCCACATGGACCCGGCCAGAGCCCTGCAGGAGCTGAGCCGCATCGAGCACCCTCTATGGGGCACTTATCAGTACACCTACTGGCTGGGTAGGCATCTTGTCCAGGAGTCGGATCGACGTGCGGGCGCGGGGGCTTCCAGCGCCGGCTACCTCGGCTGGCTGTACGGCGGTCTCCACGTCCCGGAGACCTATCTCGCCGAAGGTGACCGCGTCCTTGCCGGGGCGGCTACGAGCTGACAGAGCGTCGCAAGAAGTCTTTGATGAGGTCGAGCTCACCAAGATGCCGGTGCAGGTGGGTGATCGAGACCGAGGTCAAGAAGATCCACACCGGCAGGCCGCCACTGCGGCCCATGGCGTCGTCATGCTCAGGTCCGCTGTCCATCTCGGCCCGAAAGCCCGGAGTCTGGTACGCGGCGTGGCGTGCGTCGTGAGCAGCCACATCAGGAATGTCGTCGAGCATGGCTTCATCAACGGTGTGCAGCCAGATCAGGGTGTCGCCGTGAACCGCGTCGATGTAGTCCAGCAGGTCGCGGAGATTGAACGGCGCTGCGATCCGGGCCGCCTCGTCTAGCTCGAATCCGGTGCCGATGCCCGGCACGGCAAGGGCGCTGTCCATCCATGGCATGCGCATGATCACCTCTGGGCGGTCGAGGATCGCGGTGTTGACGGCCCAGTCCTGGCTCCGGGCCATGTGCCACAGCAAGAACGCGATGGGGTTGACACCTGGCAGGGGCTGGGCGACGAGCTCGGTTGGGGTGAGGTCGCCGGCGGACTGATGGATGCGAAGGTTGACAGTCTCGAGCTGTTGGGCCAGCATGCCGATGGCGTTCACAATCGCCAGCTTAGCGGCCCGATGTTCCGAACTAGCGCTCGTTCAAGCGGACACAGCTGACGTCTAGAATGGGGAGCCACCTGGGGATGGAAGCGAGCATGGTCGACAACTCCGATCTCCTGGTCCCTGACGGCCAGGGATCGACAATCCTTCGGCTCGAGGGCGTGAACAAGTGGTACCACCGCGGCACGCTTCGCCACGCTCATGTTCTCAAGGACATCAACCTCGAGGTCAAACGCGGCGAGGTGCTCGTGGTCATCGGTCCATCGGGCTCCGGCAAGAGCACGCTGCTGCGATGCATCAACTTCGTTTCCCCGCCCGAAACCGGAACCGTGGTTTTCCTTGGCCGCAAGTGGACCAAAGACAACGTTCCGAAAATTCACCCGGTCGAGCGCATCAAGTACGAGCGCGAGCTCAACCTGCTCCGCACGCGGATCGGCATGGTCTTCCAGCACTTCAACCTGTTTCCGCACATGACCGCCTTGCAGAATGTGACGCTCGGACTCACACGGGTCCTCAACGTTCCGGGAAAGCAAGCCCGCGAGCGGGCGATGGCCGAGCTCGAGAGGGTCGGCCTGGGAGGCAAAGCGAAGAGCTATCCCAGCCAGCTGTCCGGGGGCCAGAAGCAGAGGGTGGCCATCGCCCGCGCGCTGGCCATGAAGCCGCAGCTGATGCTGTTCGACGAGGTCACGTCGGCCCTCGACCCGGAGCTGATCGGAGGGATCCTCGAGGAGATGAAGAAGCTCGCGGTGGCCGGCATGACCATGATCGTCGTCACCCACGAGATGGGGTTTGCCCGTGAAGTCGGCGACCGAATGATGTTCATGGACGAGGGCGCGATCGTCGAAGAGGGCAATGCTCGCGAGATGATCAAGAACCCGTCCAATGCAAGGACACAAGCCTTCCTGCGCGCGATCCTGTGAATCGGTTCCAGGGCAAGGTCGCGATCATCACGGGAGGGGCGTCCGGCCTCGGTCTTGCGGTGGCTCGATTGATGGCCGGCGAAGGCGTGCGTTTGGTGCTGGTCGACTGGGACCAGGCCGGCCTCGATGCCTCCGCCGCCGAGATCTCGTCATCGGGCGCTGAGGTTCGGAGCCTGCATGGCGACGTGGCGGAGCCAGGGACCGCAGCGGCCGCAATCGAGCTCGCCAGGTCGGCATTCGGCCGCCTCGACATCCTTTTCAACAATGCGGGCATCGATCCGCTGCGCGCGCGCTCGGTCGTCGAGACCGAGGTCGCGGACTGGGATCGCATTCTCGACGTCAACGTCAGATCCGCGTTCTTGATGTCGCGCGAGGCCATCCCCCTGATGCGCGAAGGGGGCGGCGGATCGATCGTCAACACCGCATCGACCGCGGGTATCAAGCCTGCCGGCGACGAGACGGCCTACAGCGTCTCGAAGGCGGCCATGGTCTCGCTGACCGGCGCGATTGCGCTGGACTACGCGACGGATGGGATCCGAGCCAACTGCGTCTGCCCGGGGTTCATGGAAATGGTCATGACCGATCGCCGCCGGGACCTGACCGAGGCGCAGCAGGAGGCGCGGGCGGCCGGAGCCGCCGCCACCATTCCTCTCGGCCGTCAGGGCACGTATGAGGAGGTGGCGCGAGCGGTCCTCTTCCTGGCCGGGCCGGACGCGTCGTATATCACCGGCGCGGCGCTCGTGGTCGACGGGGGCCTGTTGCTGAGGTAGTCAGGAGAGCTACTCGGAGAGTTCCTCGATGCGCTCGATCATCCCAGCAATGCCGCGCGACAGGTCTTCAGGTGAGCTGGCCAGGCTGATTCGCACCGCGTTGCGGGCTGAGTCGCCGAAAGCCGTGCCCGGGGCCACGGCCACCTTCTTGGTCTTGACCAGGTCGAAAGCGAACGAACGCGAATCCATGCCAGAACGGCCGACGTCGGCCATGATGTAGAACGCCCCTTTCGGCCGGCTGATCAGCATGCCGGCCTCCTCTAGAAGGCCCACACACAGGTCGCGTCGATCTCGATAAGCGTTGACCATTTCGTGGAGCGGCTCCCTCGGCCCGTCGAGCGCGGCTTCGGCCGCCTTCTGGCAGATCGCCGGCAAGCACGAGGAATTCGACTCGAGGACCTTCGTGATGCTGTCCGAGATCTGGTCGTTCGCGACGACGTAGCCCACCCGCCAGCCGGTCATCGCGTACGTCTTCGAGAATGTGAACGCTGAGATCACGCGGCCGTCGGTGCAGAAAGACGCCGGGCTCGTGTGCCTACCTTCCAGGATCACCTCGTCGTAACACTCGTCGGAAAGGAAGTAGAGGTTGTGTCGGACCGCGACGTCGACGAGCTCTTCGAGGAGCTCGAGAGGGAAGACGGCGCCCGTCGGGTTGCACGGGCTGTTGACGATGATCATCTTGGTGCGCGAGGTGATGAGCCGCTCGATTTCTCTAGGATCGGGCAGGAACTCGTTCGCTGGGGGGCAGGCGTACGGCACCAGGACGCCGTGCGCCCACGCCAGCATGAGCCGGTAGTTGGGCCACGCCGGATCCGGGACCAGCACCTCGTCGCCAGGCTCGATCAGCGCCGCGACCGCGCCCGCTATTCCGCCGACACCGCCAACCGAGCAATTGATGTTGCCGACCCCGGTCTTGATTCCATTCACCCTCTCCAACTTCGCGACGAGCCGCTCGCGGAGGCTGAGCAGGCCGGCGGTCGCCGTGTATTTGACCTGGCCCTTGTTTGCAAACTCGACGGCCGCGTCCACAATGTGTTTCGGAGTCGGGAAGTTCGGCTCGCCGACCTCCAGCCGGATGCAGCCAGGAGTGATGAGGGCAAGGTTGACGACCTCGCGGATCCCAGAGTGTGCGGCTTCAGCCGGACCAGACGCGATTGCGGGAAGAGGAATTGTGGCCGTGGTTTGCCTCCTCATCGACACCATTCAGGCGAGGGGTTTTCTGACGCGGCAGCATACGATAGACTCCTGTAAAACTAAAGTGAACGTTCGTTCGTTCGTTTAATCAGCGCGCAGCGCAACCGCATCAAGGAGCACCCATCTCGTGCAGCTGAAAGACATCGCGTACGCGCGATCCGGCGATAAAGGCGACGTCGTCAACGTCGGCGTCCTCGCCCTGGACGACGCCGCATATTCAACACTGCTCAAAGTGCTGACTCCAGAGAGGATCAAGGCCCATTTCGGCGATTGGGTTCGCGGCGAAGTCGACGTGTTTCCGATGCCGAACATCAACGGGTTCAACCTGCTGCTGCACAACGCACTGGGCGGTGGCGCCACGAAGACACTTCGGTACGACGTCACCGGCAAAGCGTTCAGCACAGCCCTCCTGCGCATGGAGGTGCCGGAATGAACGCCGACCCCAAGCCCGGCGCAACACCAGATGACGACCTTCGGCGAAGGCTGGACACGGCCAGGGCAGGCGGCGACCCGCGGTATCACGCCAAGCTGAAGGAGCAGAACAAACTCTTCGTCCGGGAGCGGCTGGACAGGATTCTCGATCCGGGCTGGTCCTTCGAAGATGGTTTGCTGGCGCGTCACGTGGACGGCAATCTCCCGGCCGACGCAGTCGTCACGTTGGTCGGCAACATCGGGGGCCGCCCGGTCTGCGTCATCGCCAACGACATGACCGTGAAGGCCGGCACGTGGGGATACCGCACGTTCCAGAAGATCACGGCCATGCAAGAGCTGGCCGGCCGGACCAAGATTCCGCTCCTGTACCTCGTCGATTCCGCCGGGGCCCGAATCGACGAGCAGCGTCAGAGCTATGCCGGCCGCAAAGCCTGGGGCAACATTTTCTACAACCAGATCCAGCTGTCAGGCGTCGTGCCGCAGGTGTGCGTGCTACTTGGCCCGTCGCCGGCCGGGACGGCGTATCAACCGGCTCTGTGCGACGTCTGCATCATGGTCGAAGGCAACGCCACCGCCTACATCGGCTCACCACGCATGTCAGAGATGGCGACGGGCGAGAAGGTGACGATGGAGGAGATGGGCGGCGCTGAGATGCACGCCCGGGTTAGCGGCCTCGGTGATTTCCTGTGCGCCGATGAAGAAGAGGCGTTGGCGGTTGCGAAGCAATACCTCTCCTACTTCCCGAGCCACTGGTCGGAGAAGCCGCCGATGTCACCGGCGCGGCCACCGGCGGCCGGCAAGAGCATCGCCGACATCGTACCGACGAGCCAGCGCGTGGCCTTCAACATGATCGACCTCATCAAGGCGCTGGTCGACCAGGACAGCTGGCTCGAGGTCAAGAAGCTCTGGGCCCGCGAGCTCGTCACGGGCTACGCCCGGTTGGGCGGGCGTCCGGTTGGCATCGTCGCGAATCAGTCGCGCCAGAAAGGCGGGGTTCTGTTTCCTGACTCGTCAGACAAGGCGGCCCGCTTCATCTGGACCTGCAATGCGTTCAACATTCCCCTTCTCTTCTTGCAGGACATCCCTGGCTTCATGGTCGGCAGCCAGGTCGAGCGAGCCGGCATCATCCGGCACGGCGCCAAGATGCTCTTCGCCGTCGCCGAGGCCCGCGTGCCTCGGATTGCCGTCCTGGTCCGCAAGGCATATGGCGGTGGGTATCTGGCCATGAGCGGTTCGCCGATGGGGCCGGACGCCGTCCTTGCTTTGCCCACGGCCAAACCGGCGCTTATGGGTCCCGAAAGCGCCATCAATGCCATTTACCTCAACAAGATCAACGAGCTGCCCGAGAAAGATCGTGCAGCGTTCATCGAGGAAAAGCGCCGCGAGTACGAGGAAGACATCGA
>Ga0070707_100006616_pt1 | contig 10747 bp, 9 predicted proteins | sample KBSK5502metaG_FD_65468 | JGI IMG/M metagenome (GOLD analysis project Ga0070707, IMG submission 65468) | Corn, switchgrass and miscanthus rhizosphere microbial communities from Kellogg Biological Station, Michigan, USA - KBS K5-50-2 metaG | ecosystem: Host-associated > Plants > Roots >... | reverse complement strand
CTTCAAACGAGATCCGGCAGGATTCTTGGTCGAGTCCTACCTGACGCTCGCAGAAAAGACCTTGGCGGTAGGGATGAAGCCACACTGGGCCCGGAGCAATCGAATCAGCGCGCTCGAGGTGGATGCCTTCGCCTATCTCCTCGGAGACCCGGAGCCACCCTCGCGCGTTGACGATCGCCGACGAGCGGCTCAAGTGTCCGTGGTCGATAGGTGGTAACTAGCCGGCATCCGGGCCTTGCGCGGACGCCCCGATGAACGACGACGTCCTCACGACGGACATGCCAGTGAGGCTCCCGAGGTGCTGCCCGCGTGCCGCGTTCGGGACGTCCAGCTACGCCCGGGCGATCTCGCGCGCAGTAATCCAAAGGAAGCGCGCGGCCAACCAGATGGCCACGATGGCAAGGCCGGCGCACAGCCCCCACCAGAGGCCCGGGCTACCCAGCTTGCTGCCGAAAGCAAGGCCGACAGCGACGGGCAGACCGATCACGAAATGGCCCACCACGTTGGCGTAAAGCGGGGACCGGGTGTCTGCCGCGCCACGCAATGCGCTACAGATCAAATTGCCGACCTTGGAGCGGCAAAAAGCCAATGGGTGGCCTACGCCATCGATGCTGACCTGAAGCCTCTATTTCCAAGCGACGCGCGCCACGGGTAGTGAGCGCAACAACGATGCTGTCATCTCGAGATTGGCGGGTGCGCACTTTTCCCAGCGCATACTGCTACCAGTTATTGGCGCTGTTGTTGCCGCAGCTGGGCTTCAATTTTGGCGCGAACGTCGGGGGGCAGGCTCTCCAGCCCGCGGGCGCCTGGACCCATCATGTTGGGGGGTGGGGCCGGCGGTTTCTTGAATATCTCGACCCCGGAGTCGAAGCGCGAGCGTGCAGCTTCGAAGATTGCATAGGTCAACGCGTCGGCGGAACCCTTCACGTAGACTTCTTTCCCCTTGTCGCTCTTCGCTTCCTTCCCGAACTTCAATGACTGATGCGCCCCGCCCTCGAGCGTCAGATCTACCGCGGTGGTCGGGTTCGACAGCCCAGACTGAGCTGCGTCCAGTTTGCCGTCGATCAGCCGCGAAGCCTTCAGACCGCGAAGCATGTTGAGCTGCGACGTGACCTGTGCCGGGTCGAAGTCGAAACCGGAAGGCAGCTTCTTGGGCTCCAGCACCTTCCAAGTATCGCCCTGCTTGGTGACAATGGTTTTCTTTCCTTTGGATACGACCGAGAGCTTGGTCACCTTTTGAGGATCAAAAGAAAGCAGCGAGAGATCTCTCAAATCCGTGGCTCGCTTGCTCAAGGTGGTCGCGCTGTAACTCGGCAGCAAGTAGACCTGAGGGTCGCCTTCCAGTCGCGCCGCGACCGCCTTGCTGGTGTTCTCCTTGCCTGGTTGCTCTTTGCCGATGTGTAGCTTGACTTGCTTGCCGTCTTTGAGCTTCGCCTCGATGATTGAATGCGGACCGGCAAAGCCGAGGGATTCATCGCTTCCCGGTGAATCGATGAAGTCTTGTGCTCGCAAGGTGATCAATTGCTGGACCAGCCCTTGTCCGGCCGAGGGATCATAGCGGAATCCATCCGGAAGCTTTGTTCCCTCCTTGAGCTTCCAGCCCACGCCCTCGCCACCGTTCGTCAGAACGTAGGGATCCCCATCCTTGGGCTGGACGGTCACTTCCGCCACATCGTCGAGCTTGCCGCTGATCATGTTCCGTTTGCGCCAAGCGTTGGCGTCCTTTCGCATCATCCATTGAAAGCGACCCTGGGCGGCGAAGACTGCCTTGCTCTTCGGCTCCCGGATGTAAACGCCACCGCCTTTGGCCGCCTTGCCCAACAGCAGCTCCACGCTCGGCGCTCCCTGGCTCGAAAACTTCACTTTCAAGGCCTTGGCGTCATCGAGCTCATATTCGGGCAGTTTCTCCGACTTCTCGCTGATCAAATCCTGAACTTTGATCTCTTTGTAGGCATCGAGCGCGGAGTTGATCTGCTGCTCGTCCGCTGGATACTTCTGGTCTGGTTTGGCGGGGTCGGCCACCATCCAGTTGGCACCTTCCTTCTTGAGGCTGGCCGCCTTGGGTCCGGCAACCTCGATGGCGACGACCTTGTCGTTGTCGATCGCGGGAAGCTCGAGCTTTCGAACCCCCACGCTGACCTGCCGCTCGCGGGTGGCCAGGACGATCGCCAGCAGGACCGCGAAGACTCCGATCAGAATCAATGTTCCCTTTTTCATACGTACTCTCTAGATGGCAACAGTGGCACGACGAGCTTCTCGTATACGCCATCGAACGACTCCATAAAGCACGAGCAGCAACGGGATCCCGAAGGTGTTTCCGTATTTCACCGTGGCGCGCGTGGCATCGCTGATTTCCGGCTGGAGCGGGGCTTCCGCAAATCCGCGCGTTCGCATCGCGAGCAACGCTGGATCCAGCAGCAGCCAATCAGCGACGTTGAGAAGCAATGCCTGGTTGGGTCGAGCCATGAAGTCGTCCCAGAAGAGGCCCGATCCTCCGACCGCGATCACCCGGGCTTCCGACTTGCTCTCGGCCAGCAGGCTTCCTGAGGAAGCTTGAGCGTCCGAGGCGAAGTGGCTGGGCAGCTTGCCGCTGACCTCCACCATCAAGTTGTACGGTCCGGTGGGAGTCACCGTCTCCGATCTCCAGTCTCGACGAGGGTCGATGTTGTATGGCTTGTCCTCGAGCCAGCTCTTCGGGCTGGATTTGGCGAGAATTGCCGCTCGCCGACCTTCCGCGGGAGTTGCCGCGACCGAGGTCACGAACGGGAAGGTGACTCCAGCCAATCCCCTGGTGATCGGGCTGTCGCCTTCGAGATGGGTCAATTGCGGAATGAAGGGATACGGTGTTGGTATAGAGACGACCATGAAGCCCCGCCGCTCCTGAACGGTCAGGTGCGCCGATTGAACGTCGGCCACCAGCTTGTCATCGAGGACGATTCCGTAGCTGGCCAGGACCGGCGCCAGCCCGTGCTCGGCGGGCGTGGGCTGGAAAGTCTTCGTGTCCACGTGCACCACATCGAGAAAAAACGCCGCGCTCTTTCCCCGCATCAGGAATTGGTCGATCGCTTTGATTTCGTTTTCCTTCAGCGGCTTGGCGGGTCCGATGATCAAGAGTGCGTCCACGTCCTCATCCACCTTGTCTTTGGACGAGAGATCGAGCGGCTTCACCTGGTAGGTCTGGCTCAAGACCGCTTGCAGCCGGGTCAGCTTCTCCTCCAGCCTGGGCTCGTCGTGACCCTGAAGGACGGCGATCACCGGGGTCTTGGGCCGGGTCATCTTGCGGATGATCGAAGTGAGATCGTACTCCAGCGTATGGGTGTCTTGAATGACGGGGATGACTTCCTTCTTTTCCTGGTAGGTGATGACAATTCCCATGTAAGCGCGTTTGGTCTGCATTTGATCGGACTTGACCTCGCGGATTTCCACCGGCTGGACCCCTGCGTTGGCCAACTCTTTTTCCATACTGGTCGGCTCGCGGAAGGTTCGCCCGAAGATGTCGCGCTTCACCTCTTTTTTCGCTTCCTTGTCCTCGGCCGTCTCCTGGCTCATCGGGTCGATGAACTCGAAGGACAGTTGGCCCCTGGACAACGCATGAAATTCCTGGAGGAGGTCTCGGACGTATCGCGCGTTTCCCGAATACGGAGGCGGAAGCTTTTCGGTGAAGTAGGCCTTGACGTGAATCGGGTCTTGCAGCGCGCTCAGCGTATCTTTCGACGCCTTGGACAGCGTGTACGTCTTGTCGCGCGTCACATCGAAACGGAAAAACGCGCGCAGGCCGATAATGTTCAGCAGCACCAGGCTGCCAATACCTGCGAGGAGAAAAACGGTTGCATTTCGAGAATCGATGCGCATCGAGTGCCTTATTGCCTCGCCGCAGCGAGCGAGCGCGTGGTGAGCATTAGCCCAACCGCAGTCAGGGAAAGGTAGAAGAGGACATCGCGGCTGTCGAAAACGCCTCGGGCGATGTTTTCAAAGTGGTAGTCGACGGAAAGAAACTGGAGGATTTCGCCAAGCGACGACGGAAGGACGAATGCGAACTTGCCGACAAAGTAGAAGGCGAAGCAGAGCAACAACCCGATGATGAAGCCGACGATCTGATTCCGGCTCAGCGCGCTGGCCCACATGCCGAGCGCGAGCAAGCTGGAAGCGAGCAGCAACAGCCCGACGTAGCCTCCTAGCACCGGCCCCCAATCGAAGCTCACACCCCCGGCGGTCAGATTTGAAACCGAGAGCGGGTAGGGCAAGGTCCACAGCAGTGCCGCCGCCACCACGGCCAGGGCGGCGGCGAACTTTCCCACTACCACCTCCCAGTCCTTGACCGGCATGCTGAGCAAGAGCTCCAGCGTTCCACTTTTCCGCTCTTCCGCTAACAGTCGCATCGTCACGGCCGGAGCGAAGACCACGAAGAGAACCGGCGCAATGCTGAAAAATGCGCGCAGCGACGCCGTTCCAGCGAGAAAGAGCGTGCTGAAATAGAGCCAGCCGGCAACCAACAGGAATACGCCGATCACGATGTACGCGATCGGGGATTGGAAAAACGTCCTGAACTCTCGCCTCGCAACTGCCAGTGCGCTGCTCATCAAATCCTCTCAGGAAATAGGTTACGCGGCCGCGGCCGAAGGGGCGGTCGAGGAGGGCTCGCCGGCGGTGAGCTTGCGGAAGGTCTCTTCCAGGCTGACGTGCTTGCGTCGAACCTCGAGTAGCAACAGCCCATTTTTTACGGCGGTTTCAAACAAGGCGCGGCGTGGGTCCTCCTTGGCGTACCGAAGCGCGAAGCCCAGCGTTCCATTTCCCTCGGCCTCCGCGGGTTCCACCGCGGAGACGCCCGGAATGCGCTCCAGGATGCTGTGCACGTCTGCCGCTTGAATCGCGCCGCCGAGCCGCGAGGTGAGCACCACGTTGATTGTCCCGCCTTCAGAGAACGCCAGCCGTTCGGGCGAGTCGTCGGCCACCAGCTTGCCGTCGTTGATGATCAGCACTCGGCTGCAAGTGCTTTGAACCTCGCTCAAGATGTGAGTACTAAGGATGACGGTTTTTTCCCGCCCCAGCTCTTTGATCAGGTGGCGAATCTCGACGATCTGGTTCGGATCCAAGCCGCTGGTGGGCTCGTCGAGGATGAGCAGGTCCGGGTCATGGAGTATGGCCTGAGCCAAGCCCACGCGCTGTCGAAAGCCCTTCGAAAGCTGGCCAATGTCCCTGCTCACCACGCTCTTCAGGCCGCAGTGCTCGACGGCATTCTTGATGCGCCGAGATTGCTCGGCAGCAGCGACTCCTCGCAGCTGCGCGACGAAGCCCAGGAAGTCCAAGACCATCATCTCTTCGTAGAGTGGATTGTTCTCGGGCAAGTAGCCGATCATCCGGCGCGACGCGATCGGGTCGAGCACGACGTCGATGCCCCCGACCTTGGCAGTGCCCGCCGTGGGCGTCGCGTAGCTGGCCAGAATCCGCATCGTGGTTGTCTTGCCTGCGCCATTGGGGCCGAGGAATCCAACCACTTGGCCCCGGGGAACTTCAAAACTCACGCCGCGCAGCGCCTGAGTCGTTCCGAAGGTCTTGGTCAGGCCCTCAATGCTGATCATCGGTTGTGACATGCACTCTTCTTCCTCTTTAGGGCTCCAAAGGCGTTCCTGGCGCTCGCCAAGCTCGTCCCCCGCGTCTGGGCTGCTCGCCCGGTACCTCTGCTGGGCGGAGCTGCTCGACGCAGTATTGTTGTCGCAGCGACTGCGCTGTCAAGTGCGAACTCGCGTGCGAAGGGCGGATGGAGCTCGATGAGGTCAAACACCGCCCATGACAACGCCGCTTGGAGAGGTGCTCTCGGTCAACGTCGGCCGGCCGCGGCATTTCGAATACGACGGCCGCCCTGTCAAAAGACCAAAGGCCGCCCGAGGGGTCCGGGCGGACCTGGATGTTGCTAGTCATCGCGGCAGCACGGGGTGCCTCGCGGTGGTTCACTTGTTGGGGGTCGTCGTTTTTGCGAACATCTCGGCAATCGTCTCGCCGTCATGTCCCCTGAAGCGACTGGCGAGATTCCGGGCCAGCAGGGGATCTCCTTTGGCACCGGCGGTCGCTCGCAGAACATGTTCACGGAGCTCGTTTTTTCGACCGAACACGGTGATCATTGCCGCCGCGAACTCCATCTGTGGATCCTCGCCGCGCAGATGTCCACGGCTGCCCCATTGAAGATGGGCCTTGAGCAGGTAGACGTTCAAAAGGGGTGAAGCGTTAACACACGCTTCCCGGAACGAACGCTCACTTCGCATCATGGAAAATGATGCCCAGCGTGTAGCGCGTTCCGGAGCGCACCCGACTGACGCCGTGTCTCAACTGCACTCTCCGGTAACCGCGCTTTCCAAGCTCGGGCCGAACCCGGGAGGCAAATAGCAGCAGGGCTCCCGCATCCGGCACCAGCGCATCGCACATCGATTGGGCGCGCGGCCGCTGCTCATAGAGCAGAAATGCGCCGTTCGTGTAGTCCTCGGAAGGTCGGCTGAGAAAAGCGGTGACTTGCAGCGGGAATGCGAGCGGGCCGTAGAGATCCTGGTGAAGGCAGTTGTAGCCTCCGGCCTCGTAATGGAGCATCAACGGCGTCGGTCGAGTCTGACCGCGAAGGTGGCAGCGGTCGAGGAACTCGCGGAGCGTGAGAGGATACCGTTCGGGCGAGCGAAGCGCCTCCATCCAGCGATTGGCGATCCCCGCGAGCCGCGGGTACAGCCGCCCTCGCAGCGATTGCACCACCGGAGGCAAGGGATACTTGAAGTACTTGTAATCCCCAACGCCAAACCGCTTGGCTGCCATGTTGATCGTCGATCGGAAACGCTCCTCCTGGGGATAGAGCGCCACCAGCTCCTGGCACTCCGTTGGCGTCAAGATCGGCTCGGTGACGGCGTGGCCACTCTTCCAGAGCTCGTCCTCGAGCGCTTTCCAATCCAGATGTGCCAATCGCGCAGACACCGAAGGGACCGCCATCACATCCTCCACTCGTCGCCCGAGCAAGCTAACGCCTTCCCGTTCCAAGCTGCCACCCGCTTCCTGCTGGTTGCGATTAAGCATCGGCGTCGCCGTCCGCTGGCCATTTCCGGCTGCCGAACGCTGCTCGTGCGCAGGGCAGCTCGAGCGTTGGTATGAGTTTTACGAGCGGCTGATGAATCGCTCCGCGGTCAGCGGCCCGTACACCCTTCGCCGTCGACAATACCGGTGACCAGGCCCATCTCGGAGGTAATCGTCCGGCTGTAACAAGCGCCGCCGGAGTCCCGCCCGAAGTACTGGTGCGCGCTGGCCTGGTTTTCGCGCCCGACAATCGTGCTGCCCTGGACGACAAGCGTGTCTCTCGTATTCATCACGCTCGAGACTTCGCGCGAGAAGAACGGACTGCCATCCTGAGTGACGGTCTCCTGATCGCTGTACAGCTGCCGGATGATGGTGGTGCGCCCTGTGTAACCATCGGGTCTTGGGCTGGCTGAAAAGCTCAGCGTCAAAGGCCACTCGAACTGACGGTGGTCCGCCACCTCCGCGTCGCCACTTCGGGTCGTCGTCAGTGACGAGATGTTCGTCCGTTGCGTCAGATCCTGGGCAAACGACGTCGAGGTGATGTTGAATTGCTGCTCGCTCGAGAAGTCGATGCTCTGCTCCACTCTCGTGTCGACAATACCGTGCGACGTGTTGACGAATCCTGCGATCTCGAATCTTCGCGAGGAATAGATGTTCACCGTCGCGGTGGTAACGCCTTCCACAGTCGAGACATCGGTCTGTATGTCTGGTGTTGGACGGGCTTCGAGCGTGTTCCTCGTCACCTCGCCGGTTACCTCCGTCGATCCGGAGTCCAGGTAGACCAGGAGCGAGCCGGTGGTGGCGAAGTTGTGATTGGCATTGTAGACGCGGATCGAGACCGAATGAGCCCTTCCATTGCTGAGCACGCCGGCAAAGGGGGTGAGGTCGACGCGGTAGGGAAGGAAATTCAACGTCTGGATTCCGGGGATCGGCCGCCACAGATATGGGTCGATGCCGCCAGTGTAGATCCACGGGTAGATGGGCGCGACGCCGGCGGGCACCGCGTCGATCGCGATCTCGGCCTCGCGGAATCCCGTCCCGCCGCAGCTGCGCAGCTGGCTCGCGAGCTCGCTGGGTACGCAGAGCATCCAGAACTCGTCGCTCGCCTGACTTTGCGCCACGAGGTCCAGGTAGGCGCGCTCGATGTTGGTGGGCAGTATGAAGCTCCGCTCGAGCACGCTGTCGGTGGTCTCGAGGGCCGTCGTTCCTCCGGTAGGGTTCCCGGAGAGCGGCAGGACGAGATCGGCGGTGGTCGGTGGAGCCTGGCCCGGCGCGACCGGATAGAACTGCAGGTTCGAGCTCCCGTAGATGACGCCGGTATAGGTCGAGTCGACCAGGTTTCCGAGGTCGACCCTGCCCTTCTGCAGCTCGGCAAAGAGCGGGGAGTAATCGGTCAGATCTCGCTCTACGTGCCAGGAGGGGCTGACTGTAGCCGAGGGCTCCTGGGTCGTGCCGAAATAGATGTTCGTCCCCCCTATCCAGATGTTCGCGGTGCGATCGAACTGCCGGCCCATGGTGACGTAGAAATCCGCCTCGAAGACGACCTTGGCCCACGGCCGCGGGCAATCGAGGGGCGGCAGGTAATTGAAAAATCTGGGAGCGAAGTTGTCGAATCTGAAATTCTCGAAGAGCTGCACCGTGCAGGGCTTCGTGCCCGGCCGGGGCACCGGCGGGTCGGCGGTAATCGCGTACTGACCCGCGTTGGCGAACGCGATGAAGAGGATATCGGCCACGGCGACCAGGCCGGTTGCCCAACTGCGAGCGCGTGAACTCTTCATGGCGAAAGCTCCTGGGTGAATGACGGCACTCAAGCCGGTCTATGGAACCGGCGGACTACTACATGCCGTCGCTCCAATCCACAGCTTTGCGTCCCGCCTCCACTTGACACGCACTCGCGGCATTCCCGGGCGCGTCGAACTGACCAAAAGGCCCTCACCGGCGTTGGTGAGGGCCTCTCACGGCGTACAGGTTGCTGGTCGATCTGCTGACCGGCATGCCCGTGCTACATGACCATGTCGCCGCGACTCCCTAGACCACGGGCTTCCGTCTCCCCCTTCCCGCGTTGCGCAATCATGGCCTCGGTAGTGAGCATCAGCGCGGCGACGGAGGCTGCGTTGACGAGCGCGGTGCGGGCAACTTTGGTGGGGTCGATGATGCCGGCCTTGACGAGGTCCTCGTACGCACCGGTTGCGGCGTTGAAGCCGAAAGCATTCTCCTTGGACTCCTTCACCTTGTTCACCACGATGCTGCCCTCGAGCCCTCCGTTCTCCGCGATCTGACGCATTGGCTCCTCGAGCACGCGACGCATAATTGCAATGCCGAACTTCTCGCGCTCGTCGACCTCAACCTTGTCCAGCGCCTTGAGGCAGCGGATGTATGCGACACCGCCGCCGGGGAGGATGCCTTCCTCGACGGCCGCACGGGTGGCGTTGAGGGCGTCCTCGACGCGCGCCTTCTTCTCCTTCATTTCGGTCTCGGTGGCCGCGCCGACGTTGATCACCGCCACGCCGCCGATGAGCTTCGCGAGCCGCTCCTGAAGCTTCTCGCGGTCGTAGTCCGAGGTGGTGTCGTCGATTTGTGTGCGAAGCTGCTTCACTCGCGCGCGGATCTCCTCCTTGTTTCCAGCGCCGTTGATCAGCGTGGTGTTGTCTTTGTCTATGGTGATGCGCTTGACGTGACCGAGCTCCTTGAGGGTCACAGTCTCCAGCTTGATTCCCAACTCCTCGGCGATCAGCTTGCCGCCGGTGAGGATGGCGATGTCCTCCAGCATGGCCTTGCGGCGATCGCCGAATCCAGGCGCCTTCACCGCCGCCACGTGCAGGGTGCCGCGCAGCTTGTTGACCACCAGCGTCGCGAGTGCCTCGTTTTCGACGTCCTCGGCGATGATCAGCAGCGGTTTGGCCGAATGGGCCACCAGCTCCAGCACGGGCAGCAAGTCCTTCATGTTTGAAATCTTCTTCTCACTGATCAGGACGTAAGCGTCCTCGAGCACTGCTTCCATGCGATCGGGGGCGGTCACAAAGTACGGCGAGAGGTAGCCGCGGTCGAACTGCATGCCCTCGACCACATCCAGCGTGGTGTCGAGGCCCTTCGCCTCCTCGACGGTAATCACGCCGTCCTTGCCCACCTTCTCCATCGCCTCGGCGATGATGTTGCCAATGGTGGCGTCCCCGTTGGCGGAGATAGTACCGACCTGAGCGATCTCCTTGGGGTCCTTGGTCGGCCTGGACATTCTCTTGAGCTCCTCCGTCACCTTGATCACGGCCTTCTCGATGCCCCGCTTGATCTCCATCGGGTTGTGGCCGGCGGCCACGAGCTTGCTGCCCTCGCGAAAAATGGCCTGCGCCAGAACAATGGCAGTGGTAGTTCCGTCGCCGGCGACTTCGGACGTCTTGGAGGCCACCTCCTTCACCATCTGTGCACCCATGTTCTCGAATCCGTTCTCGAGCTCGATCTCCTTGGCCACCGTGACGCCATCCTTGGTGATGGTCGGCGAGCCGAACGACTTGTCGAGCACGACGTTGCGGCCCCGGGGCCCGAGCGTAACCTTCACTGTGTTAGCAAGGATGTTGACACCGCGAAGGATCGCTTCGCGCGCCTGAACATCAAAAAGGATGTCTTTGGACATGGGTTGTTCCTTTCTAGATTCAAAAGTGATGTAGCTGTTTGCCGACTACTTCTCGATCACGCCGAGGATGTC
>Ga0070707_100006615_pt1 | contig 10749 bp, 14 predicted proteins | sample KBSK5502metaG_FD_65468 | JGI IMG/M metagenome (GOLD analysis project Ga0070707, IMG submission 65468) | Corn, switchgrass and miscanthus rhizosphere microbial communities from Kellogg Biological Station, Michigan, USA - KBS K5-50-2 metaG | ecosystem: Host-associated > Plants > Roots >... | reverse complement strand
GCCGCTGGCGTTGGGGGGAGGGACGGGGGCGGAGTTGCGGCGGCCGTTGGGGATCAGCATCGTGGGAGGCCTGCTGGTGAGCCAGATCCTTACCCTGTTCACCACCCCGGTCGTGTACCTTTACATGGACCGGCTGCGCCTCTATTCCATGCGTCGCAGGGAGTCCAAGCGGTCTTCGAAAGAGGCTCCTCGGCCGGCGCCACCTTTGCCGCATACCATTTCGTAGCCCGCCGCATACCTCTTCTTTGGCTCCATTCATGCCACGCCGAAAGTATTATGGTATAAGCTTGTGGTTGTCTCTTTCGCTCGCTTGCCAGGTGGCCGCGGCGAGTAAGACGAGTCAAGGTCAATGGCCGTGCGCATCTGCTCTTTACTTCCCAGCGCAACAGAGATTGTTTTTGGGGTCGGGATGGGGCATTCGTTGGTTGGCGTCAGCCACGAGTGCGATTTTCCCGAGCAAGCCCGTGGGCTCCCGAAGGTCACCCGAAGCAAAATTCCGACGGGGGCTTCGAGCGAGCAGATTGACTCGCTGGTGAGCTCCACCCTCACTGCCGAAGGTTCGCTCTATGAGCTCGACCTACCGCTACTTGAGAAGCTCAAGCCGGACTTGATCCTCACGCAAAGGCTCTGCGATGTGTGCGCGGTCTCTTTCGATCGCGTCGAGGAAGCGGTGCGAGGGCTGGCGTCCCGGCCCAGGGTTCTGAATCTGGAGCCCCATTCGCTCGAAGCCATTCTAGGCAACATTCGCACCGTGGGAGAGGCCCTGGGCTGCGAATCCGCTGCCGAAGGATTGATCGGCAGGCTGCAGGCTCGCATCGAAGCGGTTCGGGCCAAGACCCAGGGCGTTACGCACCGCCCGCGCGTGTTCTGCATGGAATGGGTGGACCCGCCGTACTGCGGCGGGCACTGGATGAAGGAACTGGTCGAGATTGCTGGCGGAAGGGACGACCTTTCGAACCTGCACCGGCCGTCGTACCGGATGGACTGGAGACGCGTGCTCGAATTCTCTCCCGAGGTCATTGTCCTGACGTGTTGTGGGTTTGACCTGCCGCGCTGTGAACGCGAGGGAGAGTTGCTGGCGAAATTCGTAGGCGTGAGTGATCTGCCGGCGGCCCGCTCTGGACGGGTTTTTGCCACGGATGGCTCGGCCTTTTTCAGCCGTCCCGGGCCGCGCATTGTCGAGAGCCTGGAGATTCTTGCGCATTTAATCCATCCCGAGCTTTTTCCGCCGCCACCGCTCTCCGGAGCTTTCTCTGCGCTCCACGTGGCGCGCGTCGGAGCCCTCTGAGCATGGACTGCGCGCTGTTCTGGAGCGGGGGAAAGGATTCGCTGCTGGCGCTGGATCGCGCGTGCGCCGCAGGGCTCAACATCGCGCGGCTGGTGAACATTTATGAAGGGAGCTCCGGCCGCGTGCGCTTTCATGGCGTGCGCAAAGAGCTTCTGGCGGCGCAGGCCAAAGCCTTGGGCATCGAGCTTCTCCAGCGAAGGACCGCTCCGGAAACGTTCGAGCAGGCGTTTCTTGGCGCGCTCGAAGAGTTGAAACAACTCAGTATTGAAGCGATCGTCTTCGGGAATATTCATCTGGCCGACATCCGCGCGTGGTACGAGGAACGCACCACCGGCCGGGGTTTTCGCCACATCGAGCCCCTGTGGGGCAGCCCGCCCTCGACCCTGGTGCGGGAATTCGTCAGCCGGGGCCATCGGGCACGCGTCGTCAGCGTATATCTGACGTGCGGCCGCCGGGAGTGGCTCGGCCGGGATTTTTCCGCAGAGTTCATCGCCGAGCTCGAGAATTGCGAGAATGTGGACGTTTGCGGGGAGCGAGGCGAGTATCATAGCTTTGCCTTTGGCGGGCCGCTGTTTCGCGCGCCGCTGCGACTGGAGACAGCGGCGCAGCTCGAGATGGAAAACCATCTGATCCTGGATGTCGTGCTTGGAAGCGAACGAGAAGCAGCATGATCCCCAAGCCGAAATACAAGACCTGCGAATCCTGCGGCGCCACCTTCCTGTGCCAGCAGGGCGCATGCTGGTGCGACGCCGTGGAACTGCGTCCCGATGCATTGGAGCGATTGCAGAGCGAGTACCGCGACTGCCTCTGCGAGGCTTGCTTGAAGGCGGTTGCTTCCCAGCCGCTTGCGGCACGTCGCGCCCGCGCTTCTCGCCGCGTTCCCGGCGGCCCTCCCGTTGTGCGTCGCTCCCGCCACTAATCTGACCTCCACGTAGCCTCACGTACGCCCGCAATCGGCCGTTCTACCTAGCTCCGTTTTGTTTCACTCCGGCGCAGCTCGCGCGGTGTTGAAACAGAGGCAGGCTGAACTCGCTCCCTAACGCCCTCTTACCCCGTCGCAACTTCTTGATTCCGCGTCCTTTGCTCCGAGCCTTCACAGCGGATTTGGCCGCTGCCGTGCCCTGAAAGAGTGACTATGGGTATTCTTGACCATCCTCCGAACTGCCCGCGATGGAAGCGGAGCCTGATCAGCTTCCGCTGATCTTGCTGGACGCGCAGATGCCGGACATGGACGGTTTTGCCGTTGCCGAGCACATCAAGCGGAACCCGGCGCTGACGGGTGCGACCATCATGATGCTGACCTCCGACCAACAGTGCGGCGATGCGGAGCGCTGCCGGGAGCTGGGGATCGCGCTCCATCTGACGAAACCCATTGGGCAATCCGACCTGCTGGACGCGATCCTGTTGTCGCTCGGCCAAAGACAGCCGGCGGCTCAGCTTGCCGAGCAGGTCGCAACCCCACCGCCGCGCACGGCCCAGCGTCCTCTGCGCATCCTGTTGGCCGAAGACAATGCGGTCAATCAGGGTCTGGCGGTGCGCATGCTCGAGAAGCGTGGCCACAGGGTTGTGCTCACGAGCAACGGCCGGGAAGCGTTGGAGACTTTAGAGCAGGCCGCCTTTTCTGCATTTGATGTCGTGCTGATGGACGTGCAGATGCCGGAGATGGATGGTTTCGAGGCCACCACGGCGATTCGCGCACGAGAAAAGAGCTTCGGCGCGCATATTCCCATCATTGCCATTACCGCGCACGCGCTCAAAAGCGACCGGGAACGGTGTCTAGAGGCCGGCATGGACGGCTACATCTCGAATCCCGTCCGAGCCGCCGATCTCTTTGCAGAGATCGAGCGGCACGTGCCGGACTGCGTCGCCTCAGCGACTCAGCCGCTGACGCTCGTGGCGGACGCCGCGGAGCCGGCGTCCAATGAGGTGCTGGACTACGACGCCCTGCTGGCGCACGTGGAAGGCGACACGATTCTGCTGGCGGAGCTGGTGAAAATCTTTGAGGATGAGTTGCCCCGACTGCTGGCTGCGCTACGTCAAGCAGCGGCGGAAGGCGACGCCCGGGCGCTCGAGCGGGCCGCGCATACGCTGAAGGGCACGTTGAGCAGCTTCGCCGCTCCAGCGGCCACCGCTGCGGCACGCCAATTGGAGCTCGTCAGTCGCGCGGGCGACCTGAACGCCGCAGCGAAGGCCTGCGCGGCGCTCGAACAGCAGATTGTGCGCCTGAAGCCCTTGCTCCTCGGGCTTTGCCAGGGGGTGCCCCGGTGAGGGTCCTGCTCGCCGAAGACGACGCCGTCCTCCGCCGCCTGCTCGAATCCTTCCTCGCGAAATGGAGCTATGAGGTTGTGGTGGCCAAGGATGGCGCGAAGGCTTGGGAGGTTCTGCAGGCTAAGAACGCCCCGCGACTCGCCCTGCTCGATTGGATGATGCCTGGCATGGACGGCGTGGAGGTGTGCCGCGAAGTGCGCAAGCGCGTGGCCCAGCCGTACACGTATATCCTCTTGGTGACGGCAAAGAAAGAAAGTTCCCACGTGATTGATGGCCTCGAATCCGGCGCGGACGACTACCTGACCAAGCCCTTCAACCCGGAGGAACTGGAGGCTCGTCTGCGCACCAGTAAGCGCATTCTGGACCTGGAAGACCATCTGGTCGCGGCGCGCGAAGCGATGCACTTCAGAGCCACCCACGACGCCCTAACTGGGTTGTGGAACCGCGCCGCGATCCTCGACATCCTGCAGCGGGAGTTGCCCCGCGCCCGCCGCGAAGGCACTTCGCTGGGCCTCCTGTTGGCCGATCTCGATCATTTCAAATCCATCAACGATACCCGCGGCCACATGGTTGGAGACGAAGTACTGCGGGAAGCGGGAAGACGTCTGTTGGCTTCGGTCCGCGTCTATGACGCGGTCGGGCGGTACGGCGGTGAAGAGTTCCTGATGGTCCTTCCAGGGTGCGATGAATCGAGCACGCTCGAGAAGGCTGAGCAGATTCGCGCCGCGTTCGAAACGCAGCCGGTGGGTACCTCTGCCGGAGCCCTCCGCATCACGCTCAGCATCGGTGCGCTTTCAGCCAGCGCGTGGCCCGAGCGAGATACAGCTACGCTGCTGCGCGCCGCTGATAGCGCCCTCTATGGCGCAAAGGGTACCGGGCGCAATCGCGTGGAGCTGGCTGTGCCCGCGGAGGCTTCCACGGCGGCTCGCCAGCCAGGCGAAGCCCGCCAGGCCGTCGAGAACAAGGAACATCAGCAGGCGGGTCTCGGGTAGGCGTACTGCTCTGCGCGAAGCGCTGCCGGAAGCCGAAAGGCTGCCTTGACCTGCCGAGCCGACCGGAGGCGGTGCGGATTAGCCCATGGACTTATCTCGCTTCGGGGTGGTCTTTTTTTCTTCCGCACCCAGCCGGCGGTACCAGGTCAGCTTGCCGTTCGCTACCTTCGCGATATAGCGCCCGCCGACGGTGAACTGCATCACCTTCTGCCCGGCGCGCGCCAACTCGGCCCAGCGCGATTTGGTTTCCGGGTTCTGCTCGATGCCGCGGATAGCGTCGCCGCCGAACTCAAAGTCCACTTGCCGCAGGCGGCGGCGTTGGGTGCGGCGCACCGGAAAACGTCGGCCCTCCAGCTCCACCAGATTGGCGTTTTCCTCCAGTGCTTGGTGCCACACCGCCACCAGCGCCTCTTCCAGTTTCATTCTCCAGCGGCTTTCGCCGTGCCCCGTCTCATCTGCTCTATCATTTGTCTCATGGCCGCGATGGAACCCGGAGCGCGCTTTTCCTGCCAGGCTTCCAGCCGCTTGTACAATTCTTCGAGGGGGGCAAAGGTGTGCGGGTTTTTGAAGGCGGCCCGCCAGGCGGGCACGATCGGCCGGATGTGCTCCCAGACCACCCACATCTCGCCGGTGGTCTCGAAGAAGAATTCGTCATCAATCAATCCGCGGTTGACGATGCTGGCGACCATGTCCCAGTAACTCAGGGCCATGCGGATGTTGAGATTCTCCTCGGAGCCCGGCGGATACTTCTTCATCATCTCCTCCGGCGAGCTGGCGTTGAAATGCTCAATAAACCAGGAGCGCGCCTGGCGCAGCCGGGGCTCCCGTCGCAGCTCATAGAGCCTCAGCAACAGATTCACCTGCTCGTGCGTCACTTCTCCCATCGTGTCATCTCCCTTTTAGGATTGCGGATCGGGATGGTTTGGAATTCGCTTCGGAAGTTTCACTGTCGGCGGCGACCGCCGCCGGGCCCACGAGTTCCACTTGCTGGACGCTACTCAGACGGATCTGCTCCTGCTTGAACCGAGCTTTGATCCGGCGGCGCAGCTCGCGCGCCACCTCATCCTGGCGGTTTGGGGCGGTGCGAAGTTGCAGGCGGAGCGCGTCGCCTGAAATGGAAAGCGACTCCACGCCGAGCACGCGCGGCCCATCCACCAGCGCGGGCGACCAGGCCGCGTCGGCCCGAAGCTCGCTACACACTTTGTCGAGCACGGCCAGGGCGGCGTCCACCGACTCATCGGTGGCGATGGTCACGTCCACGAACCTCTGCGACCAATCGCGGCTCAGGTTGCTGGCTTGCCGGATTTCGCCGTTGGGAATGGTGACCAGCCCGCCCTGGAGGTCGCGCAGCACCGTCCGGCGCAGCGTGAGGTGCTCGATGCGGCCGAGGGTGTCGCCGAGACGCACCATGTCGCCGACTACGTATTGGTCCTCAAACACGATGAAGAAGCCGTTGATCAGGTCCCGCACCAGGTGCTGCGCGCCGAAGCCCAGCGCCAAGCTGGCCAGCCCCGCCAGTGCGGCAATGGGCGTGACGCTGAAGCCGAACTCGGGCAGCGCCATGAAGAACGCTACAAGTACAATCAGCGCCGTGCCGGCGCTGTAGAGCACGCCCGCTTGCGTGCGCATCTGCTGTTCGCGCATTTGCGCCACGCGCGTGGGGGCCGCCGCCGGCCTGACCAGGCGCGAGGTGAAAAGTTTCAGCAGCCGGTTCAGCACGAAGGCCATCACGACAACGCCAACCAGGCGAATGCCGTTGGCGGCCGCGAACCCTGCCCACTGGATCGAAGGAATGGCCATAAAATAAAAGCAGAGCGATTATATCATCCGAGGGGGCGCGATGCCCCGACTGCACGTCTGGCCGAGAGGGGGTCGAAATGGACGCAGGCCGCAGGACATTTTTTGGAACGGTGCTGGCGGCCCTAGGTGCTTGCCGGCTGCTGCTGGCCAGCAAAGAAGTCCCCCAAGAGCCGTTCCCGCCGCCCGCTGAGCGGGAACCTTTGCCCAAGCCGAACCCGCGCACCTTGCTCAAGCTCAATCAGAAGGAGCTGAAGCACGATGCGCACCGCCTGCTCGAGCTGGCCCAAGCGCTCGAAAAGGAAGTGGAAAAAACCGATTCTGCCGAAGTGCTTTCCATTTCGCTGGTTCGTAAAGCTCAGGAAATCGAAAAGCTCGCCAAGCACATCAAGAGCCTGGCGAGCGGCTGACGGGCGTGCCTCCGCCGCTTTTTCTTGGGCCGCAGCTCTGGCCGCAGTCGCGGAATCGAGCTACAATGAGGCTGCTTCTTTCGGTGCGCCTGTAGCTCAGCTGGATAGAGCGCTGGTCTCCGGAACCAGAGGTCGGCGGTTCGAATCCGCCCAGGCGTGCCATTCTTTTAATCATTTACGTGCCTGCCGCCATCCCCAGGAACCTCACTGTGGGGATTTTTGTGGGGACCCCAGCCCTGGTTCATATCGAGCAAACACCTGCTCCAGGTTGTACCGCTCCAGCTTCCGCACCGCCTCGCGCTTGTGCTCTGGCGTCGGATGCACGTACCGCATCGTGGTCGAGATGTCGGAGTGGCCCATCAGTTCCTTCAGGGTCGGAAGGTCCACTCCCGCCATCGCGGACCGCGAGCCAAACGTGTGACGGAGATCGTAAAGCCGGAACGGTGGATTGAGGTTAGCCTTTCGCAAAGCCTCGTGGTGGGCCTTACGAACGGTGGTGAGAGGCTTATTGGGGTCTCCCCTGCGGAAAAACAAGAAAGACCCCTTGGCTTCGGCCACCCGATGCTTCAGGATGTTGATTATGGCGTCCGTGAGCGGGAGATTGCGCCGAGCAAACCTCGTCTTCCCACTCGGCACAAGCAGATAGCGCTGGTTGAGGTGCACGTTTTCCTTGCGGATGGTGAACACCTCTTCCGGCCGCATCCCCGCCTCCGCGATCAAGGTCGCCACATCCTGAAGTAGAGGACTAGCCGCTGCCATATACCTCTGCTGCTCTTCGTGCGAAACAATCCGCGTTTGTCCCGGACCTTCGTCAAGGAACTGCACTTCCTTGACGGGGTTCTTGGCGATGTATTCCTTCCGAATCGCCAAGTTCAGGATCAACCGCAAAGCCGCCAAGTCCCGATTGACCGTAGCGGGCGAAACCTCCGAGGACCGGCTAACCTTGAATTTCTCCACCCGGGCCATCGAAACGGCATCAATCCTCAGTTTTTCGAGGGATGTTAGCAGCGGCTTCGTGCTTTCACGATACCGCTCGTACGTTCTTGGATGAGACTGATACTGTTTCTCGGCCCACGGAAGAAATTCGTTTCTCACAAAATCTCCGAAGTTCGCCACTGGCTTCGGGGCAGCAATCCCGGCTCTGCCTTCCGCCAGTCCTGCTTTACGGATCGCTTCTGCATTTTGGGCAGCCACTTTGTTGTGTAGCCCCGTGGATTCGCGAATCCGATGTCCACGAAACCGGAATTCATACGAATACTTCTTGCCTCGTTTGTAGACGCTCACATCTGTCTCCTTTCTTTCGGAACGGAGACAGAAACCCTGCAACCCTCTAGGTAGGCTTGAACGTCGACAGGATCGTACCGCACCGCTCGCCCAACTTTCAAATAGGGGATGCCACGCTTCTGGGACCGCCACTGGGCCAGCGTCTCTAGGGAAAGCCCCGTGAGGTTAGCCACTTCTTCGGGTTTTAATAAATCATTCAAACTGGCCTTCGCCACAGGAGTCCCCCGGGAGTTGCGAGTTGGAGGCGAGTTCGGCCGTCTTGTCTCGAATGACCATTTAGTTCTCGGCTTGTTGCGGTCCTCGATTGGCTCTATCGCCCAGATAGTGAATCAGGGCGATCGCCCCTATGATTGCCACAGCGATTAGAACTGCCCCTACAACCGTGATCCTCATTGTTCTTTCTCCCATGGAACAATTGCGCCGCAGTCTTTCTGCGGACAACGAAACCCCTTGAAACTTCCGTCAAAGCCGCTCGTCTTGACCAATCTCCGCTCGATCCAGAATTGGCAGCCACACTCTGGACAAGTCAGACGACAACGTCGCTCCATTTCCTTGATCCGGGCCAGCAGGCCTTGGCGATCAGCTCGCTCCATCAAACGGTTGAATTCCTCGATTCCGGCTGGCCCGCGGATGAACAGCTGAATCCCGCACGGGTCACACACAACGTACGGTTTATTCTTCTTGGTCTGTCGGACCTCGCGTGGTGACGCACAGACCGGGCAAGGGAACTTGGCTCCCGTATTCGGTGTCATCTCGTCACACTTCCTCTAGGTGTTATCATGACCCTCGTGAGGAGCACCGCAAGAGTCATGCGGCCCAAGAGGCGCGAAAAACAGACAAATTTAGGGGGGTGTCGCCTTGAAAAGACCAAAAACGACACAGCGCCGACGTTCGCCTGGGCAAAGGAAGACAGAGTCCGCTGGGTTGAATGGCGAATCCGGGAGCTGACGGTCCAAGAAGGCAAGTATGTGGACCCGCGCGGGAAGTGGCTCTTAGAGGAAAAGGCAGCTGGTGATCGAAAACTCGCGCTGGGCGACAAAGTAGCGGATTACGCTGTTTGGCTCCTGAAAGAGCGGGACGGTCTGTCTTGGCACCAAGTCGCGCATAGGTTTTTCCCCGCCGCAAATGATGAAGAGATTGAAACCTTTGAGTCGAGGGTGCGTCGCGTCTATGGCCGCGTGGAACGAAATCATCCGGGGAGCAAACACTTCAAACCAACGCCGCTCTCAGCAGAGGACAAGCTGCTACTGCAGGCTATCAGACACGGCGCTATTCCAATTCCATCCTAAGCCGGGCCAGACGCCTGGGACCCGCTCGTCGCTCACGCGTAAATGCAAGGCAGGAATCAGTTGTTGGGTCCACAGTTCTGCTGAGCGGTCTGTTGATTTAATCCACCGTGACGTAACGTACGTACGTAACGTTGCAGCCTAGCCCGAAACAGTTTTGCGCACCGCGTAGGCTCTGATTCCACTACTAACCAACCATTCGAAAAAGGCCTCGCCAAGCCTTCTGAACACAGGCTCAATCAGCGCATTCCACGACTTAGAATGGATACTAGGAACCGCGCCGAAAGGAAACGGTTTCGGACCGAGATTAGCCCGCTATTCTTCTCGGATAGGCGATTCGATGTCCTGAATAAACCTGCCATCTGACGCATAACCCGAGTTTTGGCAGACCACAGTGTGGGCTGAATAACAGGGAAGGTGGTGCCCCGGCCAGCGAGAGGCTGGTTCAGTGAGAAACAAAAGGGCCGATCACACCTTTGGACCGCGATTCGGCCCAACGCTCTGCTTGAGTTGTTTCAGACCTTGTTCGAGGTAAAACAGCCAAGTCGGATAAGCCCTTTATGGCTGCGGTGCGACGCCAGTGGATTGAAACGAAACACTCTGCCACTGCCCCTTGCGCTTAACCCAAACGCGGACGCCTCGGTACTGCCCGCTAATGTCTATGGCTCCAAAATGCCCCTTTAGGTTCGTTGTGGTGTTAACCACAGCAGTGTCTCCATAGACCCTTACTTTCATGTCGGAAATCTCGATGGCTTCGAGTTTCAGCTTGCCTGATTTGAAATTCTCCAATGCCTCGGCCTTGGTGCTGGTTCCGCCGGTGGGGTCTATCCCGATGAAATCGTCCGCTGTCAGTTTATCGATGGTAGCAACGTCGCCTTTTAAAGCTGCCTGTCGCCCCTGCTCGGTCAACGCTTTAATCGACTCTTCCACCTTCCCGCCCTGAGCCAACGCCAAGGCCGAAGCCGCAACAGCCAACGCAAGAACTAACACGACCTGCTTCATCGTTCTCTCCTTTCTGTGTTCTTTGGAATCCGCTGGAGGGCCAGGGAAGGCCACGATACGCCATGACCGTCAGAGTGTCAACGGGTCTGGCATTTTTCGAAATGCAAGGATTTCGGCGGAGATTTCTCTTGGTGCGGCCCGGCCGGGAGTTGCACATATTCGTTCCGCGCTCGACTGGCAAGGCGCGGAACAATATTCGGCTGTTTGCTTCAGGGTCTCTTGGTGCTGCGAGCCCAGGCTGTTCCGGAACTTTCGCAAAAAAAACCGTCCTAGTTGGCCTTGGTGGCGGCCGGAACACCAACACTTTCCAGGTCCGCTGAGGCTGAGGGTTTGGGCCGATCAATCTCGATCCGGCCCTTAAAATATGCGCCCTCCTCAATGCTGACCCGCGCGGTGGTAATATCACCGATGACTGAGCCATC
>Ga0070707_100006614_pt1 | contig 10750 bp, 15 predicted proteins | sample KBSK5502metaG_FD_65468 | JGI IMG/M metagenome (GOLD analysis project Ga0070707, IMG submission 65468) | Corn, switchgrass and miscanthus rhizosphere microbial communities from Kellogg Biological Station, Michigan, USA - KBS K5-50-2 metaG | ecosystem: Host-associated > Plants > Roots >... | reverse complement strand
CTTCGGCAAGCTCATCGCCTTCGGTGAGACGGCCGTCGGGCTCGGCCTGATCCTCGGGGCCTTCGTCGGCATCGCGGCCGTCAGCGGCGCGTTCATGAACCTCAACTTCATGCTCGCCGGTAGCACGAGCAGCAACCCGGTCCTGCTCCTCCTCGGCTTCCTCCTGGTCCTCGCCTGGAAGACCGCCGGGTTCATCGGGCTCGACCGGATCCTCCTCCCGGTGCTCGGCACGCCGTGGCGGGGCGTCACGCTCCCGACCCAGGCTCCGACGCGACCCCACGCGACCCCCGCGCCCCACGCGACCCAGTGACGAAGCCCACCTTCTTTTTTGCGATGAGAGGAGCGGAGTGAATCCGCTCCTCTATCGCGCCGCTCCTCTATCGCGGCGAGGAAAACCTGCTATCGCGGCGAGGAGAGCCTGCTCCGTCTTCGACCAGAAGATCGAAGAGATGGGCTCTTTGGATATTGTTACTTGTAGCAACTCCGTGGTAGAGTCCTTCTAATGACAGACGAGGGCGGGCGCAAGACGATCAAACTCAACCGCGCGGGCGGGTCGCGGGCGGCCGTGCTGCCGGCTGCCTGGCTGACCCGAGCCGGCATTCACGACGAAGCTGTGCTGACCGAGACCAGCGCGGGCATCCTCGTTGCCGCCCCGGCGACAGCAACGTCGATCGAGGACGATCCGAACTTCCCGGCGTTCTTGAACTTCCTACTGCAAGACGCACTGATGCATCCTGACCAGCTCGGCGATATGGGCGAGCTGCTCGAGGGGACCGAAGAGCTGGTGGAGGGCGTCGAACCCGACGCGACGTAGACCCCGGTGCCCCTCGTCATCAACGGGTGGACCGTGCTCTACCACACCGTCTTCGGTGATCGGTTCCACGCACTCAAGGAACGCGTGAAGCAACTCAAGGCGACGCTCTCGGATGCTGACTACAAACAGCACCCCGACGTGAAGCTCTTCGCCGCTGTACGCCGAGTCATCATGGAGACCATCCCGACGGATCCAAATCGCGCAGACTTCTGGCTTAGGGCAGACCTCGCGAAGTTTCGTCGCGTCAAGGGCTACGGCTTGCCCGAACGCTACCGCGTGTTCTACGTGTTCTCGCAGCAGGCCAGGGTCGTGATGATCATGTACCTCAACGGAAGCGGAACCCTTCGGAAGCAAGGTGCGAAGACGGATCCGTACGAGGTGTTCGCTGACCTCGTGCGGTCAGGCGAGTTGGGCGCCGACTTTGAGGCGAACCTCGCGCAGTGGAAAGCCGCGCATGGCAGCGACAAGGGCAAAGAGAGGACCTGAGGGCTCGGTGTCGGCGGCTGGCGGCACGCGATTTCCCGTCGGGCGATGGTTGCGTCGGTCCGGTAGCGCTCGCGCCCGGCGCTCGTTGCGACAGAGCCGGCAGTACGCGATCCGTCCGTCGCGATGCCGGACGACGTTCTCCGACTGAGCTCATGACCGCGCTGGCACCGGGCACCGGGGCACTACCATTCGCGCGCGTCGATCCGGGTCCTCGGCGCCCTGGCTGACGTAATGCGCCTTGACGAGGCGGACGTTCTTAGTTGGCGAAGCTTGTTGGCCGACCACTTCCTCGTCCAAGGTTTCCTCGACGGCGAGGAGGTGGACGTAGCGCTGGACCATCTTGAGCGACGTAGCCGTGGACCTTGCGCACTTCCTCGATCGGCCTTCAGCCAGCGCCGACTGACCGGTACCGTGGGGAGTCGGCAGTGTCATGGTCGCCGACTCGGCGGCACATCCGCCTTGCCCGTCTCGCCAGCGCCACACACCGGAACCTGATGCGCGTGACCGTTGTCGTAGCTCGTCCAGCCGAGCTCAAGGCTGCGACGACGGTGACGATGACGACCGGGCTCGGTGGAGTCGGGGCCGGTCTCGAGCGCGGCGGTGTCGAACGCGTGTGCGTGGACGGGGTTGTCCCCTGCGCTGCTCGGCGGGTCGATCATTGGCCCGGGCTCTTCACGTCGTCGAACTCAAGTTCGAGCCAGTCGCCGCACTGGGTGTGCCGGGCTGCGACGCCGTAGGGCTTCGTCTCGCTCACGATCCAGAGGTAGTCGCGGCGATTGTGCTGCGGTTCCAGCGGCAGGCTGCAACTCGGGCAGGGGACGACGCCGCGGAGCCAGCCGTCGCGAGAGACCACGATCGCGCCGTTCACGAGGTCGCATGCAGGTTAGAGGTGCAGGTGGGCATCGATCTCACGTCGGCGGCGAGGCTAACCCCTGCTCCGGTTGTGCCGATGCTCCTACGTTGGTTGGCACGAAGCTCGAGCCCCGTTCTCGAACGGCGCCGCCCCTCATGACGTGTTCGTCATTCCGTCAGTCAGCTGGTTGACGGTGAGAGTCGATGCGTTATCGCCCAGGGCGACGGCGGCGTCAGCTCCTGGCGCGAGTGAGCGAATCGCGCTCAGAGCGCCTGCGGGTGGCCGCGAGGGACGTTCTGCGACTCACCATCCTTGGTATTGGTCAACGGCATGACGCTGCGTGGCGCGGTCGCTCGCGCGTAAGTCATTGATCGCCACCCGCCGCATCGAAGCCGGCAGCTTGAAGTAAGCCGGAGCCCGCCAATATCTGAATCTCGTTGTAGATGTAGCCAGCCTCATCGGCTGGGTTATCGGTATGGGCCCAGGCCGAGTCACTCTGATCATCGGTAGCGACGAACGAGAGTCGCCTCCCGCCGTCCCGTTGGCTGGCCGTTACTCCATCAAATCCAACCCCTTTGGTAGCCCAAATGATCTGCAACCTGTCGAGCCCCGTCTTAAGCAACCGGCGCATTGCAACTGCGGACGCCGGTGTAGCCGAGCTGTCCTCGAGGTAGTCCCAGATTTCAGGAAACGCGTCGGCGAGTTCCTTGGGAGTCAAAGCAGCGGTTCTCAGGCTGGCAGGGTCCCAGTCGGGTGCGACTCCGTCACGGATCGTGATGGTCCACGCGGTCAGGTTCTCCGTCACACGTCCTCCACCGAAAGCGTAGTGCCGCGCGCTCAGCTAGCCCACTGCTGCGTCGTGGGTTATCGAAAGCCGCTGATCGTTCGTGTCGACCTCCTCTTCGCGCACGCCCTGCGGAATGCCCAGCGACTCCACGGCCAGCGCCGCCTCGCTGAGCATCTCGTCGACGATGTGGGTGTAGCGATCGAGCATCCGATGGTTCTTGTGACCCAAGATCGCGCGGATGACCCGTTCCGGGACCTTGGCCAGGAGCATGTGGGTCGCCGCACAGTGGCGGGCATCGTGGAATTTGAAGCCTGGCGTGCCGTCCACCGTGTATCGAATGCCCCCGGTCGCCATCGCCGGCATGAAGATCTGGGTGTAGAAGGTGCCCTGAACCATCGGGATCCCGAGCTCCGGGTTGGGAAAGAACAGACCCGTGTCGCTCCAGCGGTGTCCCGCCGCACCCCGCGCCTGCCCCAGGAGCGCTTCATGACGTTGCAGAGTCACCCGCAGCCTCGGACCGATGGGGACGTTGCGATCGCTGCCCCATTTTGGGCCGCGAAGCGTCTGTCCGGAGCCGTACGGGCCGCGCAACGTCTTCAGCGCCTGGCGAACCTTGATCTGATTGCGATCCCAGTCGATGGCACAGCTCGGCATACCGAGGAGCTCTCCCTCACGCATCCCCGTCCGGAACGCGAGCTCGAAGAGGGCATGCCAGTACTCCATCTGGTCGCGGATCCGATCGAGGAGCGCATTGGTCTGTGTCGGACTGAGCACCAACAAGTCGGGAGTGGCGACCTTCGGCTTCTTAGTGAATTCGATGATGTTCCCGTGTACCCAGCCCTCTTTCCTGCAATGGGTGAACAGAGCCCGCGCGACTTCCCGCGCGTGGTCGCGGGTGCTGCCACTGAGCGCTCGAGTTCTGCCGTGAAAGCCGGGGCGGCCCATGGCGTCCAACACCCTCTGGGCGTCCTGCCACCTGAGCTGATCCACGCGGATGTGTCCGAGGTCGGGGAGGATGTACTGATGCAGCTTCGAGCGGTCGTATTCCCAGCTGCCGGCCTCGTAGTCCGGGTTGCCGTAGACCGCATCCAGGTAGTGCCTTGCCGCCTCAGCGACCGTTGGGATCCGACCGCGCTTGACTACGGGAGAGGCAGCCGCCGCCGCCATGTAGGCCGCGCGTTTCGCATCGGCGAGCAGCGGGTCGGTGTTGGTGAAGGTCTTCCGGTTGCGCCTGCCCCCGGCTCGTCCGGCCTCCAGCGGCGCGACGTAGAGCCCGTCGCTGCGTCGTCGATAGACGCCGACCGGGAGGTCAGCGGTCACGGAGGGGGATTCCGGCGAAGCGAGTGGCCTGCTCGTATTGGCGGCGGCGGTACTTCTCCAGGTCCGACCGAGTGCAGCGCATCCGGGCGCCGACCGGCATCGAGGTGATTGCCTGGCTGACCATGAGCTCCCAGGCCTTCGTCCGACCGATGCCCAAGATCGTGGCGACCTGCGTTGAGCCGAGCATCGGTTCGTCCTCTCGCGTGGTGTTGTCCATGCGCGAGGTCCTGACCCGGCAATTCCGCTCGTCGCTGTAGCCCGCGGCTGTAGCCCGCTCATGTAGCCAATTTGGCAAACCAGGTGAACGACGTGAACAAGATGAACGCCGGACGGCGGGCAGGAATGGGCCGTTAGCCCGTAAAATCAGGCCTCCCGGCGTCGTCGCCAAGTGGCAAGGCAAGGGTCTGCAAAACCCTCACCGCGGGTTCGATTCCCGCCGACGCCTCAGACATGGATTGCTTCGCAAAATCAGAGAAAGACCGCGTCCGCACTGAGCAACACGACCGTACAGACCACCATCGACGAACGTCGTGGATTTGCGTTTATCGCTGCAGCTCTTGACGCGCATCGCTGCATCTCGACAGTCGATCACTGCAGTTGTCCAGAACGAGCGGAATACGGTCGGAGTCTCGCGCGAGGAGGAGGCTCGACCGCTTCTACGCCGGCGGTGGCGGAACGCCTTGACGCCATTGCGATCGGAAGCCACGCTCGACCCATGAGCGAGAAGCCGAAGCTCCGTGCCTTTTACGAGGCCGAGAGCTTGCACACCGAGATCTATGACGCCCTGGGCCCGAGCTTGGTCATGGGCAGTCCCGTGGAGGGCGACACCGACTTCTACCGGCGACTGGCCAGGGAGACCGGCGGACCGATCCTTGAGGTCGGGTGCGGCACCGGTCGGGTGGCCACGGCCCTCGCGGCGGATGGTCACGAGGTCGTGGGCATCGACCTCTCTGCGCCAATGTTGCATCTCGCAGACCAGCGGCGAGCGGCGATGTCCGCCGATGTAGCGTCGCGACTCTCGTTCCATCGAGCGGACTTGAGGACCCTCGATCTCGGACGCGACTTCGCGCTCATCGTGACGCCCGCCCGGGTCTTCCAGTTCATGCTCACGTCCGCCGCACAGCGGGAGGCGCTGGCGGCACTGCGGACCCATCTCCGCCCGAACGGTCGGCTCGTCCTGGACCTGTTCGATCCACGGCTCGACCTCGTCGTCCCGAGCGCCGAGGTCACCACGCGAGGCGGCGAGCTCATTCATCCAACGACCGGAAACCGCGTCACGTGGGAGATCACGGGGCGGAGGCCCGATCCGGCCCGCCAACTCATCATCGAAGACTGGACATTCAGCGAGATCGACGCATCTGGCGAGGTGCTGCGGACCGCCACCGAGCAGCTCACCCTGCGCTGGTCGCTGCGGAGCGAGATGCGACTCCTCTTCGAGCTGATCGGCTTCGAGGTGGTGGCCGAGTACGGCGACTTCAGCGGCGGCCCACCCGCCTACGGCCGCGAGCAGGTCTGGGTTCTGGGCCACGCGGAGGGCTGACCTCCCGAACGAGATCGATCCGACATCCCCGCTCCTCGATCGGAAGCTGCGCGACCACTTCGAGCACTTCGACGAGCGGCTCGACTTGTGGATCGATCGTGCGGATGCTCAGGGATCTCGCTCGAACTCAACGGTTCGCTCGCGCCGTGCGTGCTACGCGTCTCGGCGATGGTCGCGACGTCCATGTGCTGATGCCGATCTGGATAGCGTCCTAGCCCACCTCTAAGACGGCGCCTCGGCCGCAAGGCTGAGCGCGGTCCTGACGCGTGCACTCCGGTCGTCTCCGACTGGCTCTGCGCGCTGCCCTGTGCCCTCCAGGTCCGCGGCAACCATCCCCGCGAAGGCAACGCACCAGTCGAGAAGCCGGGTGCTGTCAACACCGATGGCTTGGGCCAACACCCCGGCGCGACCGGTGATCATTTCGAGGTCGGCAGCTTGCCAGAAGAGCAGGTCGACGGCGTCGAAGGCCGGGTCGCCGAAGGTCGGACTTGGGTCGATCGCGACCAAGCCGCGCCGCGCTCCGCCGTCGAGGACGTTGACCGGCGTGAAGTCGCCGTGCAACAGAACCGTCCGGGACGGTTCCTCAGCAAGCCGGAGGGCCAACCGTCGGCCACGATCGAACAGCACGTCCGGGACCAACGCCATCTGGGTCGGATCGCGCAGGCGCTCGCGCGCCCAGGCGGCAAATAGGTAGGCGACGCGGTCCGCGACGGACGGAAAGGCTCGGTCGGGCTTGCCCTGGGTTTGAAGGGCCGTGAGGATCCGGCCGACATCGTTGAGCGCGGGGTAGGCCCCGGAGTCCTGGAGGGCAGTTCCCGGCTCGATCTCTTCTATCAGCAGCGCACCCATCGATCGGTCGGCGGCGAGGATCGTGGGGACGTGGGGTGTTGACCAGTGAGCGAGGCCCGCGATCTCCCTCGCAACGCGATCCCGGTCGGGGCTGATCTTCAACACTGCGCGTTGTCTCTGCGGGGTCCGACAACGAATGACGACCGACATGCTGCCTTTCGGAATGACGCTGTCGAGTTCCAAGCTCCAGCGCTCCCGGAGGACGATCAGGCGATCCGGCAACGCGTCCATCCAGGATTGGACAACATCGCCGAACCGCCGCGCGAGACGCTCACGGGCTTCGTCGAGACGGGGCACATCGGGGTGATCGGCCATCTACCTGCTTCCGATCAGCTTCGAGCCACAAGACTCGGGGATGCCGAGCGCTGCTTATCGACGCGGGCGTACTCAGCCATGAGGCGCCAACGCACCGTCGCCTGAGCTCGGTCGGCCAGATACTTCGCGGCGATTGGACCGACAATCCGTCCGTAAATCGCTGCGGCTCTCTCGACAGTGCCGTAGTCCGCGACGTAGCTGAATTCATGTCGGTGGATACCACCGAGGATCGGGACTCCGGCCCACTGATCAAGCTGAATAACGGTGCTCTCAGACGGGCGACTTGGCTCGAGGTCAGCAACGGGAGCGATGCTGCTGCGAGCGGGAGGACCGTAGGCGGCAAGAGTGGCCGTGAGCTCTCCCGCAGCGCTGCCCGCGGCCGGACCAAGGTGCGCAAGCACGCCCCCGTGCTTGAGGACCCGGGCAGCCTCACGATGATTCAGCTCCGCCCAGACGCAGATGACCACATCCATCGAGTCGTCAGCGACGGGGAGTTCGGAACGGTCACCGACCAGATAGGTCACGTTGGTGAGGCCGGCACCACGGACAGCAGACTGGCTGAACTCCACGACGGAGCGGTACGCATCCACTGCGGTCACGTGGCTGGCTTTCCGGGCGGCGCCGATGGTCGAGTGGCCCGTCCCTGCTCCGACATCGAGCACGTCAAGACCGGAAAGATCGACCAGCCGAACGAATTCCTCCATGAGACCGACCGATGTCAGGGCGAACTGGTGATAGAGGTCGGGATGGCGCGCGCTGATCCAGTCGAACTGGTAATAGCCAGGATCTGGATCGGCCGGGTCGTAGATGCGCCAGGCATCTGGCGGCGCCGCCCGCATGTCGTAGCTGTACTCGATGCGCGGCTGGTTGCTCACCGTGTGTATCCCTCTCAGACCCGCTACCCACGGTGCCGTCATCGGCAAGAAAAAACCGTGGGTCCCGCCCACGGTCACGACGCGCTCCAGGCGATGGGTGTGCCTAGCGGAGTTCCGTGTGGGCAGGCGTCGAAGACTTCTGAATCGACATTTCCTGCCACGCTCCTTCCGTGCGAGATATTGCCGCGCGAAACAGTACCGTCCTCCAGAGCGGCGCGTCAACAATTGGCACGTGCATCCCGAAATGACGCGTCCGCACTCGCCGTCTGATGAAGATTGTCTAGCTCGCGAGCTCCTCAGCTTCGAGTGCCTCGAAGATCAGCCGACGCAAACGGATGTCGTCGTCGCGGGAGATCCAGCGAATCATGGTGAAGAGCAGCACGCCGATCCCGACCCAACCGGAGAAGCAAAAGACGCCGAAACCGCGCGGCGCGCCGGCCGGTTCCGAGATCGCCAGTTGCAGGCCCACGAGGACGGCGATGGCCAGCCAGAGCACCGCGAACATTCCCATCGAGCACCGACATGCCCAACCACAGCCGGACGACGGTCGCGCCGGCGCGTTCCTGGAAGCACCTTAATGAGCGAGGTAACCAGCCCGAAGAGCAGCTGATCACGTGCTACCGTTCGCGTGGCCGGCGGGTGATGGCTTCGGCGTCAGACGTGAGCGTTTCGGCTACTTCTTCGCCGCCGCGAGGGACAACGATGACCGCATTCAAGGTCGCTGTGGTTCAGGCCGCGCCGGTGCTCCTCGATCGCGAGGCGACCGTGGCGAAGGCGACCGAGTTGGCCGACCGAGCCGCAGCGGGTGGCGCGCGCGTGGTGCTCTTCCCCGAGGCTTTCATTCCGGCGTATCCGCGCGAACTCACGTTCGGCACCGTGGTCGGACGGCGCACTCTTCAAGGGCGACGCGCCTTCCAGCGCTACTGGGACCAGGCGGTCGAGGTGCCGAGCGCGGCGACGGAGGCACTCGGCGCCGCCGCACGACGCAACGAGATGTACCTCGCGATCGGCGTGGTCGAGCGCTCCCGACCGCAGCCCGGTGCGACCCTCTACTGCACGTTGCTGTACTTCGGCCCGGACGGGTCCCTCATGGGCCGCCATCGCAAGCTGAAGCCCACGGCCGCCGAGCGTCTCATTTGGGGCGAAGGTGATGGCAGCACACTCGCGGCATTCAAGACCGACCTTGGCACGATCGGCGGACTCATTTGCTGGGAGAACTACATGCCGCTCGCGCGGATGGCGATGTACGGGAAGGGCGTCGACCTCTATCTCGCCCCAACCGCGGACGCGAGAGATTCGTGGCAGGCGACGATCCGACACGTCGCGTGCGAGGGGCGGTGCTTCGTACTTTCGTGCAATCAATTCGTGACGCGCGCGATGTGGCCGACTGATTGGGAGCAGCTCCCGCCGGGGGATGAGATCGTTTGCCGGGGCGGGAGCGCGATCGTCAGTCCGTTCGGCGACTATCTGGCGGGTCCGCTTTACGACGCCGAGGGCATCCTCTTTGCCGAAGTCGAGCTCGATGACCTCACGCGGGCCCGCTACGACTTCGATGTCGTCGGCCACTACAACCGCCCCGACGTCTTTCGCCTCTCGGTCAATGAATCGGCGCCTCCTGGCGTGAGCGTGACGGCCGCGACCGAAGCTTTCGTGGCCGAGAGTCGACTCGAGTTCGGCTAGCCTGACCGCCTGCTGAACTCGAGGCGAAACCGCACGCTGCGGCGCCGATGCCTGACGATCGCGCCGACCGGCTCGGCCTGAGCCGCATCGCGCAGTGCCGCATCCAAATCGGTTGCGGATCGGAAGGCGGCACGACGGACACAGGTTCGACCATCACCCGCGTGGGTCCAGCCTTGTTGTCAGCGGCTTGAGGGCGTTCGTCAAGAGAGGCCATTCGAGCGGGCGAATTGCGCGGACGGATACCTCGCCTTGCGTCCAGATACGGGCGCGGACTCGGGCGGCCGGAGGGACCGCGGATGGTCTCCTCCCGTCCGAAGCGATCTGGGCGCGCCGGTGCGCCCGGCGAGGGGGTCCTCGGGCCAGAACAGCCTAGACGCGTACCGCGAGAGGCTCCTTGGATGAACGGACCGAGCGCCTCGAGGTCGCGAGCGGCGCGACTCGCGGCGAGCCTTGCGGGCCCTGTAGATAATGGCCCGCGGCCGGTGGCTCACCAGGGGTAATCGACCAGCGCCACGGTCATGGAGTGACGACAAGATGCTTCGCTACCTCTTCTACTACAGCGCGATCATCAACCTCGTATTCGGCATTGCGTTCCTGTTGCTGCCGCAGAATCTCGGTTCGGCCTACGCGGCCCCGCTGAACGACGCCGCGATCGTCGTCGGGCGCTACTTCGGAGCGGCCCTCCTGCCGCTGGCATACCTGAGCTGGGTCGCAGCGACCGCGCCGAGCTCCGCGCTGAAGCTCGCGCTCGTTCGAGTTGTCGCCGCCAGCCAACTCCTCGGTCTCATCGTGGCCATCCTTGCGATGTCAGCCGGGACGATCGGTGCCGCCGGAGGAATTCTCAACGTCGTGCTCGAGGTCACCTCCATCGTCGGCTTCGGCTACTACGGCTTCGTCAACACGGAGGACGCCATGCATCGCGAGGCGGCTCCGGCGCACTAGAACCTCCGGAGTCAGCGTCGGTACTCGCGTACGCCTTGGATCCGCCGACGTTCGTGCGTCGGCGGCGTGTGTCGACCTCACGATTGCTCTTCTCGCTCACGGGGACCTCCGGCTCTCGAGGCGCCAAGACGGCGACGAGAGGCGGCTCATCCAAGTAGACCGTGCCGGTTTCTACACTCAGCGTCATGCCTGACATGCGTGGTCAGCCGCATCCGTGGGAGCGTGCGGGATGCGAACAGCGGGCCTGGTTTCAACTCTTCGATCGCCTCACCGCGGAGTGGATCGCGGC
>Ga0070707_100006613_pt1 | contig 10753 bp, 8 predicted proteins | sample KBSK5502metaG_FD_65468 | JGI IMG/M metagenome (GOLD analysis project Ga0070707, IMG submission 65468) | Corn, switchgrass and miscanthus rhizosphere microbial communities from Kellogg Biological Station, Michigan, USA - KBS K5-50-2 metaG | ecosystem: Host-associated > Plants > Roots >... | reverse complement strand
CTTCAGCCCGCCCGCGCTCTTGCGCCGGCCCTTGCGCGCAGCCGAACCGCTCACCGTTTCCGTCATGACTGACTTGCCCCCTTCTCAGCGTCCTTCGTTACGTCGTCTTGATAGCGACCGCGCAGCGCGGTGATTTCCTTCTCGAAGTCGTCGAGCGACTCGAATCCCCGGTAGACCGAGGCAAACCTGAGGTAGGCGACCTCGTCGAGGTCGCGAAGCGGCCCGAGGATCGCCAGCCCCACCTCGTGGGACGGCACCTCCGCCAGGCCGCGCGCCCTGATCGTCTCCTCGACCCGCTGGGCGAGCATCGCGAGCTGGTCCTCGTCGACCGGCCTGCCCTGGCAGGCGCGCTGCACGCCCCGGACGATCTTGTCCCTGGTGAACGGCTCGGTCACGCCGCTGCGCTTGGCCACCATCAAGATGACCGACTCCTGCGTGGTGAACCGCCGCCCGCACTCCGGGCACGACCTGCGGCGGCGGATCGCGGTGCCGTCTTCAGCGGCCCGGCTGTCGATAACCCGGCTGTCTGGGTGGCGGCAGAACGGACAGTACACGCGATCACCTCCCGATGCGGGCGCTTATCCCCATGATATCCACAACTTGTGGATGAACCACATCCGTGTAACTACTAGATGTTGTGGTCAAAGGTAAACCCGACCGCAGCCGCTAGGCAAGCGGTGACGACCGTCGAAGCAGAAAAACTTCGGGGTTAGTCGCGGGGCATCCAGAGGACCTGGCCGGGCTGCACCTGGTCGGTGCTCATCGAGTTCAGCTGCAGGATCTCCTGGATGACCTGCCGGGTGTCCGCGTTCGGGTCGTACGCCTCGGCCAGCGTCCACAGGCTCTGCCCCGGCCGGACCTCGACCTTGGTGATCGCCGTCCCCGCCGTCCCTGGCCGGGCCTGGGCCCCGGAATGCCCGAGCGCCTGGGCCGCGCCCGCGAGGGCCACGGATCCGGCGGCGACCAGGAGGACGGCCATCCCGGTGACGACGAGCCGGCCGCGCCGGGTGAGCCTTACCGGGGTAACCGCCGGACCCTGGGCGGCGCTCCGCGCGGCGGCGGTCGCGGCCGGGCGTGTCGCAGCCCGATCCGGGGTGGCGGCCGGCTCAGGCGCCAGCGAGGCGGCGGGGCTTGTTCGAACAGGCTCGCCTGGCGCCGGCCGGACCACGCGACCGTCGGTGGCCACGAGCCGCAGCGGCGGGCGCGGTGCCTGCCGCGCCGCGCCTCGCGCGGAACCGCGGCGTCGCCCGGCTGGCCTCAGAAGGAGCGCGCCACCTGCAGGCGAGTCCTCTATGCTGTCTGACCGCTGCGCTACCGTCGCCTTCACGCCCGCCTCCCTGACCAAACGTTCGTTCGATGGTACACTCGTTCGATCGCATAGTAGTTCGATCGAACGTCAGATGCCATCTTTGTACCGCATGGGTCTGACATTTCGGAGACACGTCGAACAGATGTTTGGCGAAACACCTAACGTGGGTTTAGGCTGGCTCGTATCCATAAGCGACAACCATGTTCCGGAGGCGCTATCAATGGAAAACACTGAAGAACGCGGTACATCCGACCTGCCGGAAGTGCCGGTACGCCCGAAAGGCAGACCAGGCCGCAAGCCAAAAGGCAGCGCGCCGGTCGTGATACCGGAAACGCCCGACAAGCCGGACCCTGACCACGTGCTCACCTGGCGTCAGCGCAAGGTCCTCCAGGTCATCAGGGATTCCGTGCAGAAGCGCGGCTACCCGCCGTCGATGCGCGAGATCGGCGAGGCGGTCGGGCTGACCAGCACCTCGAGCGTTTCCTACCAGCTGTCCACGTTGCAGAAGAAGGGCTACCTGCACCGCGACGTCGGCCGGCCGCGGACGGTCGAGGTCCGGCTGCCCGGGCACCCGGCGGTCCGCCCCGAGCAGAACAGCAAGGAAGCCGACGCCGAGCTGGTTCCTGCCGCCGACGGGCTGGACATCGCCTCCCAGGAGGCCACCTACGTGCCGCTGGTCGGCCGGATCGCGGCAGGCACCCCGATCCTCGCCGAGGAGCAGGTCGAAGACATCCTGCCGCTGCCCAGGCAGCTAGTCGGCGAGGGCACCCTGTTCATGCTGAACGTCGCTGGTGACTCGATGATCAACGCGGCGATCGCCGACGGCGACTGGGTGGTCGTCCGGCAGCAGGAAAACGCGGAGAACGGCGAGATCGTGGCCGCGATGGTGGACGGCGACGCCACGGTGAAGACGCTCAAGCGGAGCGACGGGCACGTCTGGCTGATGCCGCACAACCCCGCCTACACGCCGATCCTCGGCGACGACGCCAAGATCCTCGGCAAAGTGGTGGCGGTGCTCCGCCGGGTATGAGCTGCGAGTCCGAGCGGACGAGCAGATCACCAGCCGCCACGTGTCACCGGGCGACGATGTTGACCAGTTTCGGGGGCCGCACGATCACCCGCTGGACCTCCAGTCCGGCCAGCGAGCGCGCCACGCCCTGCGTGGCCAGCGCCAGGTCGCGCAGCTCATCCTCCGTGATCTCCGGAGAGACTTCCAGCCGGTCGCGGACCTTGCCGTTCACCTGCACCACGCAGGTGACAGTCTCCTGAACCAGGAGAGCCGGGTCCGCGGCCGGCCAGGCGGTCCTGCCCACTGACGGGATCGCCGCCGGGCCGGCGCCAGCGCCAGGGGCGCCCAGCGCCTCCCAGCACTCTTCGGCCGTGTACGGGGCGAACAGCGACAGCATCACTGCCAGCGCCTCGGCGGCTTCCCGCACCGCGGGGTCGGCCGCGCCCGGGCCTGAGTCGATCGCCTTCCTGGTGGCGCTGACCAGTTCCATCAGCCGCGCGACCGCGACGTTCAGGTGATAGCCCTCCACCTGGCGGGTGACCTCGTCGATGACCCGGTGCGTGACCCGGCGCAGCTCGTAGTCGCCGTCCTCGGCCGGAGCGCCCGCGCCGGAGCCCGCCGCGGTCACGTCAGACGCGATCCGGTGCACCCGGCCCAGGAACTTCACCATGGCGTCCGGGTTGACGTCGGCCCAGTCGATGTCGTCCTGCGGCGGCGAGGCGAAGACCATCGTCAGCCGGATCGCGTCCACGCCGTACAGCGCGATCTGCTCGCCCAGGTCCACGCCGTTGCCCAGCGACTTGGACATCGCCTTGCCGCGGTTGATGACCTGCCCCTGGTTGATCAGCCGGGTGAACGGCTCGCCGAACGACAGCAGGCCCATGTCCTGCAGCACCTTGGTGAAGAACCGCGCGTACAGCAGGTGCAGGATGGCGTGCTCGACGCCGCCCACGTACAGGTCGACCGGTGCCCACCGCTCGGTGTCGGCCGTCCGGAACGGTCCCTCGGCGTACCGCGGCGAGCAGTACCGGAACTGGTACCACGAGGAGTCCACGAAGGTGTCCATCGTGTCGGTGTCTCGCAGCGCCCGGCCACCGCACTTGGGACAGTCCACGTTCACCCAGTCCGCGGCGGCGGCCAGCGGCGACACGCCGTGCGGCTGCAGGTCGGCCCCGCGCAGGTCGGGCAGCACGACCGGCAGCTGGTCCTCGGGGACGGGGACCTCGCCGCACGACGGGCAGTGGATGATCGGGATCGGGGTGCCCCAGAACCGCTGCCGCGATACCAGCCAGTCGCGCAGCCGGTAGTTCACCGCCGCCTCGCCCAGGTTCTTGCCCGCCAGGATCTCGATGATCCTGGCGATCGCGTCGGCCTTGGACAGCCCGTCCAGCGGCCCGGAGTTCACCAGCACGCCGTCGCCGGGTGTCGCCATCCCCGTCACCGCGGGGTCCGGGTGATCCGTGGCGACGACCACCCGCACCGGCAGCCCGAACCTGCGGGCGAAGTCCAGGTCGCGCTGGTCGTGCGCGGGCACCGCCATGATCGCGCCGGTGCCGTAGTCCGGCAGCACGTAGTCCGCCGCCCACACCGGGATCCGCTCGCCGTTGACCGGGTTGACCGCGTGCACGCCCAGGAACACGCCGGTCTTCTCGCGGTCGGTTGACTGGCGCTCGATGTCGGTCAGCTTCCGGACCTGCTCCACGTACGCCTCGAAGTCGGGCCGCTGCTCGGCCGAGCACAGTTCGGACGCCAGCGCGGAGTCGGCGGCCACCACGAAGAAGGTCGCCCCGTACAGCGTGTCGGGGCGGGTGGTGAACACGGTCACGGGCTCGTCGCGGCCCTCGATCGCGAAGTCAACGGCGGCGCCGGTCGAACGGCCGATCCAGTTCCGCTGCATGGTCAGCACCCGGTCCGGCCAGTAGCCTTCCAGGTCCGCGGCGTCGGCCAGCAGCCGGTCGGCGTACTCGGTGATCTTGAAGTACCACTGCGTCAGCACCCGGCGGACCACCTCGGTGCCGCACCGCTCGCAGCGCCCGGCGATCACCTGCTCATTGGCCAGCACGGTCTGGTCCTTGGGGCACCAGTTGACGTAGCCGCCCTTCCGGTACGCCAGCCCGCGCTCGAAGAACCGCAGGAACAGCCACTGGTTCCAGTGGTAGTACTCCGGGTCGCACGTCTGCAGCCGCCGCGACCAGTCGAACGACGTCGCGTACCGGCGGAACGACGCCGCCTGCGTCTCGATGTTCTTGTAGGTCCAGTCAACTGGGTGGGTGTTGTTCCTGATCGCCGCGTTCTCCGCGGGCAGCCCGAACGCGTCCCACCCGATCGGGTGCAGCACGTTCTTCCCGCGCAGGAACCAGTACCTGGCCATCGCGTCACCGACCGCGTACGCCTCGGCATGCCCCATGTGCAGGTCCCCCGACGGGTACGGGAACATGTCGACCATGTAGAACCGCTCGCGCGGGTCGGCGGGGTCGTCGCTGGCGCGGAACGGCTCGATCTCCGCCCAGCGCGCCTGCCACTTGTCCTGGATGTCGCGCGGGTCGTAGCGCTGTGCCTCGTCGGCGTTCTCGACCGCAGTCATTGTGTCCTCACCCTTGATCGGTCCGGCTGGGGAATGCTCCGCTCCCAGGAGTTCTGCCAACAAAAAAGCCCCCCGGAGCACGAGGAGCGGCCGCGCCAGCGACGGATTGAGCCGGCGCGGCTAGCTAAGGAGCAGCCAGACAGGACGCACACTGCAATGGTACCGCATCTGGCCTGTTCTCGCGGCGTAGCGGGTAACCACGCTATGTACACGATCCGATAACGCCCGCGTGGCAGTCCGGCAACATTGACCGGGCACCCTGGCAGCATGACCAAGACGACCGCACCAGAACCGAAGCGCATCGCCCTGGTTGCCCACGACCACCGGAAGGGCGACCTCCTCGAGTGGGCCGACTACAACCGCGACATCCTCGCCGGGCACCTGCTCTACGCGACCGGCACGACCGGCAGGCTCCTCGGCGACCTCCTTGACCTGCCCGTCACCTGCTTCCAGAGCGGCCCGCTCGGCGGTGACCAGCAGATCGGCGCGCTCATCGCGTCGGAGCGCCTGGACATGCTCGTGTTCTTCTGGGACCCGATGAGCCCGCAGCCGCACGACTCGGACGTGAAGGCCCTGGTCAGGATCGCGGTGGTGTGGAACATCCCGATCGCCTGCAATCGCACCAGCGCCGACTACCTGATCACCTCGCCGCTGCTGGGGACGCCGCGCGCCGCGCGTCCCCCGCTCACCAGCACGCTCGCGTAGCCGCCGGGGCTCAGGCGTTAGCCTTGGCGCGTGCCTCAGCCGGCTCCCAGTCCGGGCGCAGCGGCATGCCGGACACCCCGTGCGCCTGCAGCTTGACGCCGAGGATCTGGTGCAGCTGGACGACGTTGCGGTCGAAGCCGAGCCGGGAGCCCGCCATGTACAGCCGCCAGACCCGCGCGGTGCCCTGGCCGACTTCCTCGACGGCCTCGTCCCAGTGCGCGTCCAGGTTGTCGCACCAGCCGGTGAGCGTTTTGGCGTAGTGCTCCCGCAGGTTCTCCTCGTGCCTGATCTCGAAGCCGTGGTCGTTCATGACGCTCATGAGCCAGCCTGGGCCCTCAAGCTCGCCGTCGGGGAAGACGTAGCGGTTGATGAAGCCTTCCTTCCTGATGGAAGGGCCCGTGTTGTCGGGGCGGGTGATGCAGTGGTTGAGCATCCGGCCGCCGACCTTGAGCTTGCCGTTGAGGAAGCTGAAGTAGCCGGGGACATTCTGCTTGCCGATGTGCTCGGTGAGGCCGATCGAGCTGACCGCGTCGAAATCGGTCTCGGGCACGTCGCGGTAGTCGAGGTGGCGGACCTCGGCCAGGTCCTCGAGGCCGGCCTTCTTGATCGCCTGCTGGGCCCACAGCGCCTGCTGTTCCGACAGCGTGACGCCGAGCGCCCTGACGCCGTACTCGCGGGCGGCGTGCATCACCATGCCGCCCCAGCCGCAGCCGACGTCGAGCAGCCGCATGCCTGGCTTGAGCCCGATCTTGCGGGCGACCAGGTCGAACTTGTACTCCTGCGCCTCTTCCAGGGTTGCGTCCGCCGTGGGGTAGCAGGCGCAGGTGTAGGCCATCGACGGGCCGAGCACCCACTCGTAGAAGCGGTTGGACACGTCGTAGTGGTGCGAGATCGAGTTCGCGTCCCGGCCCTTGGAGTGCATCCGGCCGACCCGCAGGCTGCGGCCGTTCACGCGCACCTCCTGCTGGGGCGGGGGGATCCTGGGCAGCAGCAGCTTGGGACCGCCGAGAGCCCGCAGGAGCTTGAGGCGGTCCGCCCAGCTCATGTTCATGTCCTGAGCGCGCGACAGCCGGGACAGCGCCGTGTACATGTCGCCTTCGACGTCCAGGTGGCCGGACACGTAGGCGCGAGCCAGGCCGAGCGCGCCCGGCGCCTGCGCCAGGTAGGAGACCGCGATCGGCGACCTGACGGTCATCTTGACCGGCGAGCCGGGGGTGCCGGCCGTGGACCCGTCGTACGCCTGGAATTCAACCGGAGCATCCGGGCCAGCTATCGCCTCGAATACCTCAGCCAGCGCCATGTGCCATTCCTTTCTTGTGACTTGCCGTCAGCGTCCGCGGACGCATTTGTCGTACAGGCCGAGCAGGCGGCCGCCGCCGTCGTATTCGGCCTTGAGCTTGTCGTAACCGGCGCCGTTATACCGGCGACGGAACTCTTCCTCCGAGTAAAACGCGGTGGAGTAGAGCGACTTGTGCCCGCCGAGCGCGCTGACCTCTTCTTCCACCATCCGGTTGTAGTAGCCGTCCTGCTGCCCCCGGGGCAGCGGGACCGTGCCCCAGAAGCCGAAGTTGACGTACACGTCGCCCGGCCGCAGCGGGTACAGGGTCCAGGCGCGGTCGCCGCGCAGCTTCAGCGGGCATAGCCAGACCGGCTTCATCTTGACGCTGCGCTCGAAGAACTCGAGGAACTCCTCGCCGCGGTCCACCGGGATCTCGACGTCCTGGATGACCATCTCGCGCTGCGGGCGGCCGCGGTTTTCGTTGAGCACCGCGGTCAGGCCGTATTTCCTGTCGAAGGCGACCAGCTTGCGGTAGACGTCCGAGCGGCGGTACCTGCTCGGCCAGAGTCGCCTGATGACCTTGTTCTGCACGCCGAACGCGCGGGAGCACCAGAACCAGTCGGTGTCCCAGCGCCAGATGTAGTCCTTGACGGTGAGGAAGTCCTCGCGCGTCTGCCGTACCGACTGGTAGTAGATCTGCTGGCCGGTGTAGTCGCTGACCCAGGGCGCCTTGTCGCTGAACGCGCCCACGGTCAGGTACAGCTCGCCTGTGCTGAACGCGATGCCGTCGAGGAAGTCGGCGCGGTGGCCCTGATAGGTCTTCGCCGCCGTAATCTCGGCGATCGCCGCCATGCAGCTCTTCGGGTCGGTGAAAGCGAAGTGGCGCAGGTGGACGTACGGCTTGACGGGCTCGAGCTCGATGGTGAGCGCCAGCGAGTAGCCGAGGGTGCCGTAGGAGTTCGGGAAGCCGTAGAACAGGTCGCTGTGCTCGTTGTCCCTGGTGGCCACGACGACGCGGCCGTCTCCGGTGAGGATCTCCATCTCGATCACCGACTCATGCGGCAAGCCGTTGCGGAACGAGGTGGACTCGATGCCGAGGCCGGTGACCGCGCCGCCGAGAGTGATCGTCTTGAGCTGCGGCACGACCAGCGGCATCAGGTTGTGCGTGAGGGTGGCGTCGCAGAGGTCCTCGTAGGTGGTCATGCCGCCGACCACGGCCGTCCTGGCGGCCGGGTCCACGTGGATGACCCGGGTGAACGCGGCGGCGTCGAGCAGGTGGACGCTGGCCGCGCCTGCCGGGCCTGACTCGCGGTAGCGGAACAGGTTCGAGGTGGGCTTCGCGAGACGCACCGGCGCGCCCGGCGGCACCGCGGCGTAGGCGTTGCGCAGCCGGGTCACCGCGGCCTGATGAGCCGCGAGCTTGGCTGGCGGCAGTCCTTCGATGCCGTTCACTGTGCGTCTCCTCGCTCTGTTCGGTCCACTGTGCGTCCTGTTGTTCTGACCAGAATGCGCACAGGAATACAAAGTGGCAAGCCGCATGCCGGCTGGACGAACGGCTCAGGCAGTGTACCTGGTCACCGTCGGGCGGCTGAGTCACGCCTCGTCGGCCTCGTCGCTGGCATCGTCGCTGGCCTCCAGGGCGTCGTAGCTGGCCGCCACGTCCTGCGGGGTCATCGGCAGCCGGGCCAGCGACGGCGGCGCGCCGGAGTCGATGACCTGCCTGAGCAGCACGGCCATCGAGTAGTTCGCGTCTTCCGCCAGGGCCCGGTCAAGCGCGACGTTCGCGAGCGCCCCGTTGCCCGACTGCCACGCCACGAACGCGAGAAGCGCAGCCGGGGCGCAGACGTACCCGGGCTGGGCCAGCCGGGTCAGGTCGGTCCACAGCCGCGTATGCGCCTCGCGGTGCTCTGGTCGCATCCTCGACCACGCGTCGTCGCGGACTCGGAGGTCCCGCAGCGCGACCGTGAGCCAGGCCGCTTCCCCCGGTTCGAGGCGCCCGCCGCCGCGGTAGCGGCGGATGCCCTCGTAGACCGCGGGAAGGCCGACGGTGGCGATAAGGCGGCGGACGGACGCCTTCCGGCCGGACCGCGCCGCCCGCGCGATGGCCCTGGCGACCTGTTCTTCGGCTTCCTTGGTCGCCTGGCGCATCTGCCCGGCGGCGGCTCCGGTGACCGGCGCGACCGTAGCCGCCAGCGCGTCCCGGCTGGCGAGCACCCCGCCGCTCTCGGCGGCCATGGCCCGGGCAGCCGGATGGTCCCTGACGTCGAACGGCTTGCCCTCTGGCGGGCAGCAGGCCGGGTCTTGGCACACGTAGGACCAGTAGCGCTGGTTGTCCGCCCGGAGCAGTTCGGTCACGGTAACGCCCGCCTCCGGCGCGCAGTCCCGCAGCGCCGCGGCGACCGGTGAGACGAGGTGCTCGGGACCGTACCCCACCGCGACCGCGGTCTGGATGCGCTGCGCGGCGAGCACGCTCATGGCGTGCCCGGCCACCGCGGGGGCCAGCCCGGGATCGGGCAGGTCATAGCGGAGCGTGAGCCTGACCTCCGCACCGGGCTGCTCGACGCCGATCACGACCATGCTGTTGCCTGGCTCGAACCCGAGCAGCACGGGCACCACCGCCAGCAGCGAGGCAGGCGACCCGATCCGGATCCGGCGCTTCGCGGCCGTCCCCGCGTCCGGCGCGACGCCAGTCGGTCGGCCGCCGGTCGCACGCGCGCGGCGCTCGCCCCGCCGCGGCGCGGACGGCTTGCGCCGGGGTTTTCCCTTCCGGCCCGATGTCTTCCGCGGCGGCGGCTTCTCAGCCGACGCCTTCCTCACCGAAGGCTTGGCCTGGGTGGTCGTTGCCTGTGCGGACGCAGCTGGTGTCGGCTCGGTTTGTAGCGAGTTGGCCGCGGCCGCGCGGACGGCGGGGGTCGCAGGTGTGGGCGCGGGTATCGCCGTGTCAGGTGTCCTGGTTGCTGGGGCCTGGGTCGTGGGCGTCCCTGGGACGGGCTGCGGGGACGGAGTACCCGCTGAGAGGTCTTGTGCCATAGAGCCAGCGTGCGTGCTGGCAATGCGGCGGGTGAATGGGATTTTTTCTGGGCTGTGGATAACTTCGGCGAAATCCACAACGCCATAAGTGTCCCTTGACGAAAACTGACGTGGGAGGTAAAGCAGGACGCCCGCCTCAGCAATTCCATGATCACTTGCCCGAGCGCCAGACACGGGGCCTCGTTTCACTCCGGTCTGTCGGCTCACAACTTCCCGGGCCACGGACTCCTGAGGCGTCGTCGGCTCCATGGCTCGGGTTGCTCAATTGGCGGTGTGGCCCACAGGTACGAATCTATTGGCGGTGTGGGCCACACCGCCAATAAGCGCCGGGCCCTGCTGTCCCGAATTCGAAGGCCCGCGCGTGGCGCGTCACGCGAGGGAACAATGGGGTTCGCGATGCGGATCGCCGGGCTGTTTTTCGTTAGTGCTGGGGATTTGGCCCCTAAGCCCGGATCCACCGATTAATCGGGGTTGTCTGGGGTGTGTCAACGTGAAAGGTGCCCTCTGAGCTGGGACGATGGGAGTGTCTGAAGCTTCCAGCGCCTGTTCGGAGAGGACACCTTGTAAGTGCGATTGTTGCATAGCCTGGCTAAGACGCACGCGACGTTCGATGACCCGAATCTGGTGTCGCATTCCGGCCTGGTGCCGGTGATGGCGCTGGCTGAGCGGGCCGGCCTGGGTGAGCTGACGGCGCGGCATGTCCGGCCGGCCGGCCCGGGCGGGGTGAACGCAGCCGTCAAGATCGGCTGCCTGGTGGCCGGGATGGCGGCCGGCGCGGACAGCATCGATGACCTGGACCTGCTCCGGCACGGCGCGATGAGCGTGCTGTTCGGCGGC
>Ga0070707_100006611_pt1 | contig 10757 bp, 10 predicted proteins | sample KBSK5502metaG_FD_65468 | JGI IMG/M metagenome (GOLD analysis project Ga0070707, IMG submission 65468) | Corn, switchgrass and miscanthus rhizosphere microbial communities from Kellogg Biological Station, Michigan, USA - KBS K5-50-2 metaG | ecosystem: Host-associated > Plants > Roots >... | reverse complement strand
TGGCGCATCGGCCCGAACAAGCGGCTCATCGCGGCTCCTCCTCGATCTCGGATCCCGGGACTGTGATACCGGCATCGCCGCGGGGCAAGCGGGCGGGTGATTGACCGCCGCCGCGCACTGACTTACCTGATCGCCCGTCATATTAGTTGTCCGAGGCCGCATGCCCTCTCGTCGTCGTTTTCTTTGGTCGGCCGTGCTGTTGGTCTGGCTCGTCGCGCCGGCCGCAAGCGCGCAGCTTCAGACCTTCCCGAAAGCCGAGCTGACCATCGTCAGCGCCGGCGGGCCGCATAAATTCACCGTCGAGCTGGCGACAACGCCGGGCCAGATGGAGCAGGGGCTGATGTTCCGCAAAAACCTCGCGCCCGACGCCGGCATGCTGTTCGACTACCGGACGCCGTCAATGGCGGCGATGTGGATGAAGAACACGCTGATCCCGCTGGACATGCTGTTTGTCGACCAGCAGGGGCGGATCATCAACATCCATGAGCGGGCGGTGCCGGGCTCGCTCGACCCGATTGCCGCGGCCGGGCCGGCGCGCGCGGTCATCGAACTCAATGGCGGCACCGCCGGCCATCTCGGCATCAAGCCGGGTGACCGGGTGATCTATCCGATCTTCGGGAACGCGAGCTAGCCGGCTGTGCGCTTCGCGACGCGGTTGGCTTCGAGCAGATCGAGGGCGCCGCCGCGCGGAGCGGGCAGCTGGCCGAAGGTGCATTGCCGCGGCGCCTTGTCGGGGCGCCAGCCCAACAAGGTCGTACCGTGGCGGAACCGGCCTTCGCTGACATGATCATAGCGCACCTCGACGACGAGCTCGGAGCGAAGCGGCTGCCATTGCCCCGAGCGCTCGGTGCTCCAGCGGCTCGGGCCGCCCGGCGCGCGGCCGGTGAAGCCGGGCGGCTCGACGAGCTGTTCGAGGCGCCGGGTCAGCGCCGGCTTTTCCTTGGCCGACAGGGTCGAGGTGAAACCGACATGGTTCAGCCGGCCGTCATCATCATAAAGGCCGAGCAATAGCGAGCCGACCAGCGGGCTGTTCGCGTTGTAGCGGAAGCCGCCGACAACGCAATCGGCGGTGCGGGTGAGCTTGTATTTCTGCATGCCGTCGCGGCTGCCGCTCAGATAGGGCAGGTCGGCGCGCTTGGCGATGATGCCGTCGATGTCGCCGCCGAGCCGATCGAGCCAGCCGAGCGCGACGGCCCGGTCGGCCACGCTCGGCGACAGCCGGACCGCGCGGCTGCCATGTTCTGCCGCGAGAAAGCCTTCGAGCGCCCGCCGCCGCTCGGTGAAGGGCAAATCGGTCAATCGCTTGCCGTCCCGCCCGACCAGCAGGTGGAAGGCGATGTAGACCGCCGAGTGCTCGGCGGCCAGCTTGTTGACCCGGCTCGCCGCCGGGTGCAGGCGGAGCTGCAACGCCTCGAACGACAGACGGCGCTCGATCGGGATGATGATCTCGCCGTCGAGCACGAATTGCCGTGCGGCTAACCCTCCGATCGCGGTCGCGACGTCGGGGAAATAGCGCCCGAGCGGCTGGCCCGATTTCGACCGCAACTCGACGGTGTCGCCGTCGCGAAAGGCGAGGCAGCGGAAACCGTCCCATTTCGGTTCGTACCACCAATGTTCGCCTTCCGGTAGATCGTGAACCGGGCGCGCTTCCATCGGTGGGTTGTCGGAATCGAGCGGCAGTGCCATCTTCTTGGCCAACACCGAGGGTCGCGGGCCGGTTCTTTGCCCGGAACAGGGTGGCCGCGATCCCGTTGGGGTAAAAGGAGATATAGGAGTTTTTCCGATGGCAGCCGCCGCCCGACCGTACTGGACGGGATTTCTGAAGCTTTCCCTGGTGACGATCGCCGTGCGTCTCTATACCGCGGCGACCGAACGCGAGCGCATCCGCTTCCACCAGATCCACGAGCCCTCGGGCGAGCGGGTCAGACAGCAACTGATCGTCCCCGGCATCGGGCCGGTCGAGCGCGACGAGATCGTCAAGGGCTTCGAGTACCAGAAGGGCCACTATGTGACGGTCGAGCCCGACGATCTGAAGAGGCTGCGTCTCGAAACCACCGACACGATCGACATCACCGAATTCGTCGACGACGTCGACCCGATCTATTTCGACGCGCCCTACTACCTGGTGCCGGACGGCAGCGTTGCCGAGGAGGGCTACCGGGTCATCCGCGAGGCCCTGCGGCAGAGCGGGAAGATCGCGATCGGCCAGGTCGTGGTGGGAGGAAACGAGCGGATCGTCGCGATCCGGCCGCTCGACAAGGGACTCCTCGCCAACTCGCTGCGCTACGAGGACGAGATCCGCAAGCCGGATGATTTCTTCAACACGATCGCGGCCGATGCGGTCGACGATGACGAGCTTGCGATGATGGAGCAGATCATCAAGCGCAAGACCCGGAAGTTCGATCCCGGCAAATTCGTCGATCACTATCAGACCGCGGTGCGCAAGCTGATCGACAAGAAGCTCGAGGGCAAGCTGCCCGACAAGGCGCCCGAGTGGAAGCCGGCGCAGGTCATCAATTTGATGGACGCGCTGAAACGCAGCCTGGCCGAAGAGGAAAAATCGGGTGCTTCGGCAGGACGGCGCACGGCCAGCGGAAGCGGGCGCGAAGCGGCGCCGGCGAAACCCGCGGCGCGCGGCAAAAAGACCGCGGCTGCGAGTGGCCAGCGCAGCCTATTGCTGCCGGTCGAAGGCGGCCGCGGCGGGGCGGCGCAGGGCAGAACCGAGCGTGCGGCACCGGCCGAAGCGCCGAAGCGCCGGCGAAAGGCCTCATAGGGCGGATCCGAGCGGAATACCCTTCAATTCCTTGGCCGGGCTCGACCCGGCCAAGGCATTTTCGGACTCCTGCTTAAAAAACGTACCCGTGATGCGAGCGGTCAGACAGCGTCGGCGGCGCCTGCGGCTGAAGGCCATCCCCCAGGATTCATCGCGACAGCCATGCTCTCGCCGGGGGTCATAAATGAACGAGGCAGTTTACCTAAAAGTAACCAAGGATGAATCGACGGAGCTTATCATGTCTGTTCTCAGTTGGCTCAAACCCGCTGCGCTGGCCGTAGCGGTCGTTGCCGCCGGAAGTTTATTGGTGCCTGCACCGGTCCAGGCACAGGAAGTCACGGTATTGCGGGGCTCGCTGCCTCAGCCGTTACCGCCGTTACCACCGTATTCCTACCCACAGAACAACAGCCAGGACGATCAATCCGCCAACTACTCGGCGTCCAGTTATGACGATCCCTATTCATATTACGGGGATTACGGGGACGGCTTTCCGGTGGGGGCGGGCTTTGGGCGCTTCTTGCATCGCGGCGTCCATGCCCGGGGCTTCACCCACGGCGGTTTCCATGGCGGCTTACACGCCAGCGGCTTTCGTGGCGGCTTACATGCCAGCGGTTTTCATGGCGGCGGCTTACATGCCGGCGGCTTTCATGGCGGCGGTGGTCATCGCTGATGGCATGAGTGCGGCCGTTTAGCTCACTTGCCCCAATTCACGAACATCATCACGACCGCGACGGCCATCGCCGCGGTCGACAGCCAGCCGATCGCCCACAGCCAGCGGGGCAGGGTGAACCGGCCCATCACCTTGGGCTGCATCGTCATGAGCATCATGACGACCATCAGCGGCACCGCGACGATTCCGTTGATGACCGCGCTCCAGAACAGCGCCTTGATCGGGTCGAGGTTGATGAAGTTGATGCCGACGCCGATCAGCGTGCCGGCGACGATCGTCGCGTAGAACTGCTTGGCCTCCTGGGGCGAGCGGCTGAGGCCGGCCTCCCATTGCATTGCCTCGGCGAGCGCATAGGCCGACGATCCCGCGAGCACCGGCACCGCGAGAAGCCCGGTTCCCAGAATGCCGAGAGCGAAGATGATGAAGGCGAACTCGCCGGCGATCGGGCGCAACGCCTCCGCCGCCTGCTCGGAAGTCTGGACATCGGTTACGCCGTTCGCATGCAACGTCGCGGCGGTCGTGACCATGATGAAAAACGCGACCAGGTTCGACAGACCCATCCCGAGATAGGTGTCGATCTCGATGCGCCGGATCTGGCGGGGCGCCTCTTCCGGATGCTCGATCAGGGAATGCTCGGTCGAGTTGACGCGCTCGTCTTCGGCCTCCTCGGAAGCCTGCCAGAAGAAGAGATAGGGGCTGATCGTCGTACCCAATACCGCGACGATCACGACGATGTAGTCCGGCTCCCACGATACCTGCGGGACAAAGGTATTGTAGGCCACCTCACCCCACGGCACGCGCACGATCAGCGCCGTCGCGACATACGCAAACAGCGTCAGCGTCGTCCATTTCAGAAATTTGACGTATGCTTGGTAGCTTGAAAAGATCTCGAGGGTGGTGCAGGCCGCCGCGAACAAGATCACGTAGAAGCCCCTCGGCCCGCCGATCAACAGCCGCAGCGCATCGCCCATCGCGCCGAGATCGGCGCCAAGATTGATGAAATTGGCGACCAGCAGCAGCGTCACGATCGGGCGCAGCAGGGCGGCGGGGTAGTGCTCGCGCAGATTGGCGGCGATGCCCTTGCCGGTGACCCGGCCGATCCGCGCGCTGATCTCCTGGATCGCCGCCATCAGCGGCCAGGTGAACAGCATCACCCAGGTCATGGAATAGCCGAACTGCGCGCCGGCCTGGGAGTAGGTCGCGATGCCGCTGGGGTCGTCGTCGGAGGCGCCGGTGATCAGCCCGGGCCCGAGCACGGCGAGGACGCCGCGCCAGTGAGTTCGTTCGCCCGGGTGCTTGCGGTGGCGCCTGCCGAAAAGCATGCGCGCGGCTTACAGGAAGTCGCGGAGCAGCTTCAGGAAGACCTGCAACCGGTCGTGATGCACCCAATGGCCGGCGCCCTCGACCGCCGCGACCTTCGCGTTCTGGAAGTGCGCCAGACGGCCGTCCTCCTCCGGGTTGGAGGCCCAGGCCCAGCTTTCCTTGCCATAGACGAGAAGCGTCGGGCAGCTGATGCGGCCCCACAATTCCTCGATTTCGTTCCTGGTCATGCCATAGGGCGAGTCGGCGCGCACGTAATTGTCGAATTTCCAGCTATAGGTGCCGTCCTCGTTCTGATTGACGCCGTTCTGGGTCAGATGGCGCGCCTGCTCGGGCGACAGATGCCCGTTCGCCTCCTGCATGCGCTTCAGCGCGTCCTCGATCGAGGCGTAGCGGCGCGGCAGCCGTCCCGACAGCGCGCGTTGCTCCGCGACCCATTTCTGCATCCGCTCCGCGATCGGCACGGCCGAGCGCCTTTCCATCTGCCGCGGCGACGGCCCGAGTCCTTCGATGGCGACGAGCTTGCTGACCGTCTCGGGATAGACGCCGGTGTAGCGGATCGCGATGTTGCCGCCGAGCGAATGCGCGACGATCGTGACCGGCGCCAGCATCTGCTGATGGATCAGCTGGGCGAGATCATAGACATAGGCGGCGGTCGTGTAATTGCCGTCGGGCGACCACTGGCTATCGCCGTGGCCGCGCAGATCGGGGGCCAGGACATGCCAGTCGCGGCGCAGCGCGGTGGCGACCCAATCCCAGTTGCGGCAATGGTCGCGGCCGCCATGCACCAGCAACAGCGGCGGCGCCTCGGGGTTGCCCCAATCGACGTAATGCAGCCGCAGCCGCTGCGAGAAATAGATCCGCGAGGTTGGGCCGGAGCTCTCCAGATCGGTTGGCGGCATCGCAAGCCTGGCCTCTGCGGTGTGGCGAATAGCGTCTACACCAACATAGCAAGACCCCCGCGCGCTCCAAAGCGACAGGCGGGGGTCAAATTTGCGAAGGCTTGCTTCGCGCCCGGATGTGCAATCCGGGCTATGTCCTGGACTTTGCCCTGGGTTGCCGATGCCAAGGGGTCGGCAACTGGGAACTGCCCGGTGGTGTCATGTCGATTGAACACCCTCCTGCTCCGTTGACGACATCTCGAATCTGGCACCGAAAAAGGAGGGGTTCAAGGGCAAAGTCGCGAGGCCCGCCAACGCCGCGCCAACCCTCGCTTTCGCGGCGTTATACGGCAGCTTGATGTACACTCCCGAGAGAGATTTCAGCCTGGGCAGGGGTGAGATGCACAAATTCATCGCTGCCGTTGCCGCGCTGTTCCTGTCGCCCCTCGCGCAGGCGCAGGAGACGGTGCATTTCCCGTCGCTCGACGGCGCCACCCAGCTGGACGGCTATCTCTATCGCCCGGCGGGCGAGGGCAGGCGCCCGGCGGTCGTCGGCCTGCACGGTTGCAGCGGTATGTTCAGCCGCGCCACCGGCGCCATTGCCCCGATCTACCGTGAATGGGCCGCCGAGCTGAACCGGCACGGCTATGTGTTTCTGCTGGTCGACAGCTTCCGGCCGCGCAACGCCAATGAGCTGTGCTCGGTCGAGGGTTTCGACCTCGAGCTCTACCGTACCCGGCCGAAGGACGCCTATGGGGCGCTGTCCTATCTGCAGGCGCAGCCCTTCGTACGCGGCGACCGCATCGGGCTCATCGGCTGGTCGCAGGGCGGCGGCGCGACTCTGTTCTCGATCGGCAACCGGAGCCTCGGCCGGCCGGCCACGTTGCCGCAGGGTGATTTCCGTGCCGCCGTCGCCTTCTACCCCGCCTCCTGCAATATCGAGCGGCAGCCATCGGACTGGACGAGCCGGATCCCGCTTCTCGTGCTGATGGGCGCCGAGGATGTGTGGACGCCGGCTGCGCCGTGCAAAACCTTCCTCGATGCGGCGATCGGGCGCGGCGCCCCGATCGAGATGCAGATCTACCCCGGGGCCCATCATGGCTTCGACGCGCCGAACCAGTACCGCCTCGAATTGCCGGCCTATCGTACTCGCGCCGGCGTCGTGCCGATCGTCGGCACCGATCCCGCCGGCCGACAGGATGCACTATCGCGCGTCCCGGCGTTTCTCGGGAAGTACATGAACATGCCTTAGCTGCGGCGGTCCCGCATCCAACAGGTAGGTTGCCGGTCCTGGAAGGCCGCCCTAACGTGCCGGTCTAACGGTGTGGGAGGGAAAGCCTGTTGCGAGCATCTCGTCTCGTCGTGGCTGCGCTGATCGCTTGCCTGGCGGTTTATGGAGCGGGGACCGCGCGCGCCGCGCCGCAGCTCTTTACGACGCTGGATTTCCAGTTCGAGGACGGCTCCGTCCTGCCGGACGTGCACATCGCGTACGAAACGCACGGTACGCTGGCGCCGGCGCGCGACAACGCGATCCTGCTGATCCCCGGCGCCATCGGCGATCGCCATGTCTTCGACTGGGCGGTCGGACCGGGCAAGATCTTCGATACCGACAAGTATTTTGTGATCGCGGTCGATCCGATCGGCGGCGGCGAATCCTCATCGCCGGCCGAGGGGATGGGGCAGGATTTTCCCCGCTATACGATCCGCGACATGATGGCGGCACTCTACCCGCTGGTGTCGCGCGAGTTCGGGGTCAGCCGCTTGCGCGCCCTCGCCGGGCTGTCGATGGGCTCGTTCATCGCACTGGAATGGGCGATCCATCACCCGGAGTCGGTGGCGAGCCTCATACTGCTGGCGCCGAGCCCGAAATCGGATGCCGGCTTCCGGCTGACCGTCGATCTCGTCAACACGGTCATCGCCCTCGATCCGGAATGGCAGGGCGGCCGATACTCGCGCAACCCGGTCGAAGGGCTGCGCCATGCCGGCATGCTGTTCTATCCCTGGCTGGTTTCGGCCGCCTATCTCGACCGCATTTCGCCGCAAAAGCAGGCGAAGGAGGTCGAGACAACCGCTCGCGCCTTCGCCGAGTGGGACGCCAACGCGCTGGTGCTGCGCTACGCCGCGTATCGCGGCCATGACGTCTCGGCGCCGTATGACGGCGACATGATCGCGGCTCTGGCGCAAATCAGCATGCCGACGCTGGTGCTGGCGAGCGCCAGCGATCGACTGGTCGGGATCGAGGGCGCGCGCCGCATCGCCGATGGTGTCAAACAGGGGCGTTATGCCGAGATCCCGACGGATCTCGGGCATCGTGCCTTGCGCGCCCCGCCCGAGAGCGCCGAGGCCGGGTTTATCGACCGGCAGCTCCGCCCGTTTTTGGCGGCCCCGAGCGGTCGCGGCAAGTAAGGCCGGATTTGCGCTGCCGGTTCAGCCGAAGCGCGACAGGATGGGCCGCGATGTTTCGGCTGCCGCCTTCGCGCCGATCTCGGACAATCTCGCGGCGCTGCCGATCACCGCGTCGAAGCTGCGGCGGGCAAAGCCGAGATTGACCTCGACGGCCTCGGCGAAGGTCTTGACGCCGAGCATCGCGGTCGCCGTGTTCGCCGCGGCAGCCATCTCGGAACGGGTAAAATTGGTCATCTCGCCGACCAAGGCTTCGAAACCGCGCGTTGCAGCCGCTTGGGCTTCGGCCAGGGCGGCCCAGGACTGCCGGCCATAAGCGAGCATGTCATCGGGTGCCGCCATGCCGGCTGTCGGGGCTGATTTCGTCGGCGCGGGGATGGCAGCCGTGACCGGCGCCAAATCAGGCGTAGCGTCCGGGGGCGAGACCGATGCTGTTTCGGTTGGCAGTGCCGCTGCACTCTGCGCCGATTCGCGCGCCGCACGTTTCACTTTGATATCGCTCATTCCTGCCCTCGCATCACCGGTACCGCATGTTGCGGCGCACAACTATACGGTAATTCTTTCCGGTTCTTGCTTCAAGTATCTTGGTGCAACGCACAAAGAGGCAGATTGCGACAGGCGATCGCAGTTGGGTGGGATCACCCGCGGAGATGCTGCCGTTCGCCCCTGCGACACCAGCTCGCACCCGAGCGCGAGATCAGCCCGAAGCAATGGCGTTGGGAAACAGGCCTCGGAAAGGCCAGATCAATACAGACGAAAGATTTGTGTTTTTGCCGGTTTTTCAGCTTTTCTTTACCCACATGAAGATGAATAAGAGGATCGATCTGCGCGTTTCAGTAGGGGGTGTGGCGTGCGGGTAATGACGTCGAAGCGGAAAATGGCGCGTCTCGTGTCATCGGATGGACGGTGGCTCGGCAGGTTGACGGCTGTCGCGGTCACCGCGATCGCGATGCTGACGACCTATCCCGCGACATCCGCACCGGCTTACGAAGCCATCGTGCTGGATGCCCAGACCGGTCAGGTGCTGCGTGAGCTGAACGCCGATATGCCGACTCAGCCGGCCTCGCTCACCAAGATGATGACGCTCTACTTGACGTTCGAGGCGCTCAACCAGGGAAGGCTTCGGCTCGACCAGTACCTGCGAGTGTCCGGCGACGCGGCAAGCCGGGCGCCGAGCAAGCTCGCACTGGTGCCGGGCGAAGCCATCACGGTGCACGATCTGATCCTCGGCGTCGTGACGAAATCGGCCAATGACGCGGCTGTGGTGCTGGCCGAGGCGTTGGGCGGCAGCGAACCAGGATTTGCTCAGCAGATGACGTGGAAGGCGCGTCAGCTCGGCATGAATTACACGGTTTACCGCAACGCCTCCGGCCTGCCCGACCCGGACCAGCGCACGACGGCGCGCGACATCGCCCGGCTGGCGCTGGCGCTGTATCATCAGTTTCCCCGCGAATACCGCTATTTCTCGACCCGGGATTTCGTGTTCCGCGGCCAGCAGATGCGCAACCATAACCATCTGATGGAGTGGTATCCCGGGCTCGACGGCATCAAGACCGGCTACGTCAACGCGTCCGGCTTCAATCTGGCGGCCTCCGCGGTGCGTGACGGCCGTCGCCTCGTGGGCGTCATCATGGGCGGTCAATCCGCGGGGTGGCGCGACCGCCAGATGGCCGGACTGCTCGATCAGGGCTTTGCCGATCTCGGCAGCGGGCAGGTCGCCGCGCGCCCGGTGATCGCGGCCGTAACGCCTGCGACGACTGTGGTCGCGACCACCCAGGCTCAGACCGCCGCCGCTGCGAGGACCGCTCCTGCGGCACCGGCGCCGCAGGTCAATTCCGCACCGGTCATGGCGTCCGCGGCTCCGCAAGGCGATGCGGTCGGCACGGCGGCGAGGCCGGGGGTCATCGGCAACGCGTTGCGTCATCTGTCACCGGTCGGCAAGGCAGAGGCCGCACCGATCGCGCGCGAAGCCGCGGGCGAGGATTGGAGCATTCAGCTCGGCGCGTTTCGCGGCGAGGCGGCGGCCGAGCAGGCGGTCCGCCATGTCGCGAGCGTCGCCAGCATCAGGGGCAAGCGGCACGAGATCCTGGCGCCCGCCAAAGGAGACTCGAACCGCCTCTACCGCGCCCTGCTCCTGCATTTCAGTGCAAAAGGCGCGCAGGCGGCCTGTGCCGAATTGCACAAGAAGGGGATCGCCTGCAGCGTGGTGCGCCCCGGCGCCCTGAAGGTCGCAAGCCAATAGATCGCAACCGGCAGCCTCTGGCCGGCATGCCGGCGGGACGCCGGCGCTCCTAAGCTGTGGCGGGCAAGCTCAGGCCGCTTGCGGCAAGTTCGTCGGCCAGCTCTTGCTTGAGCCGGGTCAGCCCGTCCGGGGTGCTGGCCTCGGCACGAACCACGACGATCGCCTGGGTGTTGGAGGCCCGCAGCAGCCACCAGCCGTCGGGCGTGCGTACCCGCACGCCGTCGATCTCGACCATCTCCGCGCCGCGCCCGCGCAGGCGCTCGCGGACCTCTTCGACGATGGCGAATTTGCGCTCTTCCTCGCAGGGCACGCGCAATTCCGGAGTGTTGAAGACGGGCGGCAGCCGATCGAGCATGTCGGCGAGCGTTTCCGGCGCCCGCCCGAGAATACCGAGCAGCCGCACCGCAACGTAGATCGCATCGTCAAAGCCGTAATAGCGGTCGGCAAAGAAGATATGGCCGCTCATCT
>Ga0070707_100006608_pt1 | contig 10758 bp, 7 predicted proteins | sample KBSK5502metaG_FD_65468 | JGI IMG/M metagenome (GOLD analysis project Ga0070707, IMG submission 65468) | Corn, switchgrass and miscanthus rhizosphere microbial communities from Kellogg Biological Station, Michigan, USA - KBS K5-50-2 metaG | ecosystem: Host-associated > Plants > Roots >... | reverse complement strand
TATCCGGGCGACGTATTTTATTTGCACTCGCGCTTACTCGAGCGCGCCGCACGGGTGAGCGACGAATTCGGCGGCGGCTCGTTAACTGCGTTGCCGATTATCGAAACGCAAGCGGGCGACGTATCGGCTTACATTCCGACGAACGTCATTTCGATTACCGACGGTCAGATTTATTTGGAAACGGATTTGTTTTATCAAGGCGTGCGGCCAGCGATCTCAGTCGGTCTGTCGGTGAGCCGCGTCGGCTCGGCCGCGCAGATCAAAGGGATCAAACAAGTCGCCGGCAAAGTGAAGCTCGATCTTGCGCAATTTCGCGAGCTCGCGGCGTTTGCGCAGTTTGGTTCCGACCTGGACGCTGCGACCAAAGCGCGACTCGATCGCGGTCAGCGAATCGTCGAGTTGTTCAAGCAAAAGCAATACAATCCGATTCCGGTCGAAGAGCAGGTGGCGGTGATGTGGGCGATGCAAAACGGTTACATTGACAATGTCCCGGTCGATCGCGTGAAAGAATTTCAAGTGAAGCTGCAAGATTGGTTGCAGACGCGGAAGGAATCGATGCTTCGAGCAATCCGCGACAAGAAGCAGCTCGATCAGGATCTCGAGTCACAGCTCAAGAGCGCGATGGAAGAATTCAGAACGACGTGGCAATAATTAAATGGCAAACACGCAGGACATACGGCGCCGGATCAAATCGATTCGGAACATTGGGCAGCTGACCAAAGCGATGCAGATGGTCGCGGCCTCGAAGATGCGTCGCGCCCAGCAGCAGGCGTTGGCCGGCCGTCCGTATGCCGCGTTGATGAACAAGGTCCTCGTTTCTCTGCAAAAACGAACCGATCCGCGGCTACATCCGCTCCTGGCTATTCGCGAGGTGAAAAAGGAGTTGGTATTAATCATCAGCACTGACAAAGGTTTGGCCGGCGCGCTCAATACGAATTTGTTTCGCGAAACCGCAAATTTCGATCAGGCCAAGACCGTCTTCGTCGTTACCGGAAAAAAAGCGCGCCAGTTCGTTGCCCGGACCAAACGTGAATTGCTGGCCGATTTCGAATTGAAGGACGCGCCGAGTTTTGTCGAAACCAAGGCGGTCTCGAAATTTTGCACGGAGAAGTTTCTCAGCCGCGAAGTGGACAAGGTCTCGGTGCTTTACACGCATTTCATTAATACGGTCAATCAGCGCTCCGTGATTCAAACGCTCCTGCCAATCAGCGCATTTGATTTGCCAAAAGGCGAGAAGACCGAGGGCGCCACGGAAGATGTCGATCCAATGCTCGGTTATGTATTTGAACCAAGCGCCGATCGGGTGCTCGATGCGGTGTTGCCGTACTATATTCAGTACCAGGTTTTCCAAATGATTCTCGACGCGCGCGCGTCCGAGCACAGCGCGCGAATGGTTGCGATGAAGAACGCGACCGATAACGCCAAGGAATTCATCAAGGATCTCACTCTCGAATACAACAAGATGCGTCAGGCGAGCATTACGACCGAGTTGTTGGAAATCTCGACCGCGCAAATGGCGCTCGGCGGTTAAATAGATTTATGAATAAAGGAAACATCGTTCAAGTCATCGGCCCGGTCGTGGATGTCGAGTTCTCCGACGAGAAGAGCATGCCGAGAATTTATAACGCGCTCGAGATCGAGTACGAGGTCAACGGCAATCCGACCAAGCTCACGCTCGAAGTGCAACAGCATCTCGGCGAAAAATGGGTCCGCTCAATCGCGATGTCGTCGACCGAAGGTTTGAAGCGCGGAATGAGCGTCAACGACACCGGCGCGCCGATCAGTGTGCCAGTCGGCGAAGGCGTGCTCGGTCGCGTGTTCAACATCACCGGCGAAGCCGTCGACAATCGCGGTCCGGTGAAATTCACCAAGCGTTATCCAATTCATCGGCCGGCCCCGGAACTGACCGAGCAGGACACTAAGGTGTCCATTCTCGAAACTGGGATCAAAGTCATTGACCTGATTTGTCCGTTCTCGAAAGGCGGCAAAGTGGGCGCGTTCGGCGGCGCGGGCGTCGGCAAGACGGTCGTGATCATGGAATTGATCAATAACATCGCCAAGGGCCACGGCGGCGTTTCGATGTTCGCCGGAGTGGGCGAGCGCACGCGCGAAGGCAACGATCTTTACAAGGAAATGAGCGAAGCGGGCGTGATCGATCAGAAAGACTTGTCGAAATCGAAAGTGGGAATGGTGTTCGGCCAGATGAACGAACCGCCGGGCGCGCGTTTGCGGGTCGCGTTGTCGGCTTTGGCGATGACAGAATTCTTCCGGGACGAACGTAACCAGGACGTCTTGTTGTTCATCGACAACATTTTCCGTTTCTCTCAAGCGGGTTCCGAAGTGTCGGCGCTGCTCGGCCGAACTCCGAGCGCGGTTGGTTATCAGCCGACGCTCTCCGCCGAGATGGGCGATTTGCAGGAACGAATCACTTCGACCAAGAAAGGCTCGATCACTTCGTTCCAGGCGGTTTACGTTCCAGCTGACGATCTGACCGATCCCGCGCCGGCGAATACGTTCGCGCATTTGGATTCCACGATCGTGCTCGAACGCTCGATCGCCGAGCTTGGAATTTATCCGGCGGTCGATCCGCTGGCCTCAACTTCGAAATCGCTTGCGCCGGAAATTGTCGGCGAAGAACATTACGCTGTCGCGCGCGGTGTTCAGAAGGTGCTTCAACGTTATCGCGATTTGCAGGACATCATCGCCATTCTCGGAATGGATGAGCTGAGCCCTGAAGATAAACTTTCAGTGTTGCGTGCCCGCAAGATCCAGCGCTTCCTCAGCCAACCATTCCACGTCGCTGAAGTTTTCACCGGAACCAAAGGCCAGTACGTCTCGATTCCAGAAACGGTAAAAGGATTTAAAGAGATTCTGGAAGGCAAACACGACGATGTTCCGGAAACGAACTTCTACATGAAGGGCAACATCGACATGATCAAAGAGGAGAAGTCGTAATCGATGGCAACAACGCTGAAGCTCGAGATCGTTACGCCCGAGGAAAAAATCTATTCCGAGGATGTGACCATGGTCACGCTGCCGGGATCAGAGGGTGAGCTCGGCGTTTATCCAAATCACGTACCGGTGTTAACGGCGCTGAAACCAGGCGAGCTTCGAGTTGTGAAAGATGGCCGCGAAACTGCGATGGCAGTTGGCGAAGGCTTTGTGGAAATCAAAGCCGACGGCGTTTCAGTTTTAACCGATATGGCGCTGGAATCGGAGAAGATCGATATCGCAGCGGCGGAAAAAGCTGTCGCCAGCGCGCAAGCGGCAATGAAAGAAGATCATACCGCCGAAGAAGTCGCCGCGATCCAGGCTTCGTTACAAAAAGCGCTCGCGCAATTGCACGTCAAGCGGCGCCATCACCATTCCTAATCCCGATAAATTGCAAACGCCTGAGATTCTCGGAATCATCGCGGGCAACGGCGTTTATCCGAAAGTTCTGGCCGCCGCCGCGCGCAAAGCCGGCGTGAAGAAAATCGTCGCGGCGGCTTTCACTGACGAAACCGATCCGGCTATTTCAGAACTTGCCGACGTTGTTGAATGGCTGCGCGTTGGACAATTGGGCCGGCTGCTGAAGTTTTTTTCCGAACACGATGTGCATCGCGCGATCATGGCCGGCCAGATCGCCCCCAAGAATCTTTTCGATTTGCGGCCGGACGTGAAAGCGCTCGTCGTTCTTGCCAAACTCAAACAGCGGAACGCCGAATCGATCTTCAGCGCAATCGCAGACGAATTAAAGAAAGCGGATGTCGATCTTTTACCGGCGACAACTTTTCTCGAAGATGATCTCGCGGCGAAAGGTTTGATCGCGGGCGCGAAGTTATCGCGCGCCGAAGAGGAAGATGTGGATCTTGGCTGGAACGTCGCGAAGGAAATTGCCCGGCTCGACATTGGGCAAACCATCATCGTCAAAAACGGGACCGTGCTCGCGGTGGAAGCGTTCGAAGGAACCAACGACGCGATCAAACGCGGCGGCGCGCTCGCGCGCGAAGGCGCGGTCATGATCAAGGTCGCGAAACCAAATCAGGACATGCGCTTCGACGTTCCGGTGATCGGCGTCGAAACGATCAAAGTCGCGGCCGATGCAAAACTCCGCGTGATCGCAGTCGAATCTGGAAAGACTTTACTCCTCGAGCGCGATAAAGTTGTCGATCTTGCCAAGCGCGCGAACATCTCGATCGTTTCTCGATAAGAGCCATGACACTCTTTCGCCCATCTGACGAAAACTCGTTACGACACCTATTTTCGAGTCGATACGCCGAAGAGATTCTCGGCTTGGCGTATTTAGGTCCCGTCTTGAATCCCGCCGGTGCAATAGAGTCCAGCCCTGATTGCCTCATCATTGACCGAAGAAAGTCACCTTTTCGCCCACTACGCTGTGAATTCAAATTCATCCCTGCCGCCGGCAAAGAGGATTTCGCTCACAACGGAATGTTCGACATTGCAATTGTTTGGGCCCTCCCAAAGGGTCACGGCAGAGACGATCTTCTAAAGGACCTTCTTCAACAAAACGGATGCTCCGAGTTGATCGTTTTGGAAGAAGACTTCAAAGCTCTTCGTGACTTGCCTGTTTATTCAGCTCAGTCGATATCTCAACTGGGTGACACTCAGATCATTCGTGAGATTGCCATTTACATGAAGTTACCCGCCGTCTTTGGGCTGTGCATGGCCGCGCAGCTTTACCCTGATAAGTTCGATAGGGAGAAGATGGTCAACTTTTTGAGTAAACGATTTTCGGAAGTTAAGAAAATGCAGCCGAAAGGTCGGGCGAATGTGATCTCCGCTTTTCTACAGACGAAGCCACCTTTGATCACGCATATGCACGGAAGTGTGTATCGCTGGACGAACGAATTTGACAGCGTCACGGCTGCTAATGAATTGATGCAATTAATTACTTCGAATTTCGAATCTCAAGTCCCGACAAAGGATGATCTAAGCGAAGTTCGCGAGTAATCTTTTGGCCGCAGATCTCCTGCGAACTGTGAAAACCGATGACCCAGTAAAAAAAGCTAGTGACCTGCGCGCCAAAGTGATCGCAGATCTTCGCAAAAGTGGATTCGGCGCCGAGCTGGCAGCTCTTCAGATCTTTCATAATGAACATTTCCGAACCACTGCTCGTCAGGTCTACTTCGACAAAATCCTCAATAATCAGCGCGAAATCGACATCGCCGCCGACATGGAGAAACTGCGCCACAACGACCAGAAGTTTATCTGCCAAGCAGTGGTGTCTGTTTTCGCAGAAGTGAAAAAGAGCGATAGACCTTGGGTCGTTCTAAGAGCGAAGACATATGAGAATCCCTACAATGTCCATCTGGCGGATGCCCTCATCGATGAGTTCAACACGCCGACGTTGAGGCAATACACGTTGCGCGAATCGCTCGCAAAGATTAGCGCAAACCCGCCCGGCGGTGCTTGGTTTGGCCACGGCGTGCAAGAGGCTTTCAAGAGTCCGGGCGATCTGAGTACGTGGCACAAAGCCGCATCATCTGTGTGTCGAGCAGCTTGGAATGCAGCGCGACCGACGCATCAGGATAATCTTGGAAGCGTTTGGCTAAGGCACCCAGTCGTTGTCTTAGAAGGAAAGTTATTTAGCGCGTGGAGTGACGAAAGTTTCGAGATGCAGCTGGCCGAAGGAAGCCGCGTCACAATATTATTTCGAGAGACGAATGCCGTCTTCGATCGCCGGTTTCTCGTTGATCTCGTCGTTATGGGGTCCCTCAGATCATATGCTTCTGAAATAAAGCAACGGCTGGAAATCGCACACGGTCAGCTTTGGAAACGACTAAACCCATAGCTGTTACAAACCGAAGTTAGAAGAGAATCATGTCTCAATTCTTCGACTGAATTTGTCGCGTCAGAACTGAAGATAGTGCTCAGTTTTGACGTGGAGCCTAGGGGATTGTCTCCCGACGATCCGAGAGTCTTGCCCTCTTTAAAGAGGCTCCAGTTTCACTGGAGCCGAGGGGATTGGCTGCGCGGATGCTCGCCTCCAGCTTAAGAGCTTCGCTTTTAACCCTTGCGCGTAACGCGCCCTACCGGTCGAACAAGTTCTCATCCCCAAGTGCTCCACGATTTCTTTTGAAATCCTGGAGCCTAGGGGATTCGAACCCCTGACCTCCTCAATGCCATTGAGGCGCTCTACCAACTGAGCTAAGACCCCGAAACGAACCGAGACTTTAGATTTGCAGGCCACGATTGCAACTGACGAGCAACGTTTGCCGGCTGCTGAATATTCTGGAACGTTCAGGGCGCTCTTTCGTTTAAAGTGGCTATGCGATCGTTTCGAAAACAAAGCTCGGTTGTCGCGACGATCATTTCCGGTCTCGCCGTCTTGCCATTGTTCGCTGAGGCGATTGAATCGCAATCAGCATCGCCGAAGCCGGCGCCGCTCACCCTGATTGGAGAACAAGCGGTAATCAGTTTGGTTAACACGCTGCTTGTCTTCGACCACCTGGTCACAAGATCGACAACCGCGATCAGTCCCGATTATCTCGATCGGATCGCCCAACCTTCCTCGAAATTTCACGACAGTTATCTCGAGTATCAGAAAGATCGAATCAGTCGCGCCGAAATAGTTCGCCGATTGCCCCATGTCGCGAACATTGGCGACAGTCTTTCCAAGAACTTTTACATTTCTTCGCCGGCAAGCATTTTCTGGCGGGCCCGAACTGAGCGGGGCAGGGATTGGTTTCTCGATACCGATCCGTCACCAAGCAGTGTCTTCAGTCTTTATGAAAGGCTGGACCAGGTTACACCTTTAGTCGCGACGGAGTACAGCACCGCCGGAGCTACTGTGGCCCCGACTCACACGCCGGAGCATTTTACCCGCAGACTCGCCCGGACCCATAATTTCGAAGGACAAATCAACAGGGTGATCGAGGCGAAGAGGTTTCCAGACCTGATCCTGATTTGGATCGGCCACAATAACACCCAGTGGCTTGAGAATACTCCCGAAGCGGATCGAAAAAATCCGGCCAAGCGTTTGCAGCAAATCGCAAAACAATTTCGAAGCGATTACACGGAGCAGTTAAGGACACTGATTGATCGAGCACGCATGCAGGATCATCACGTGGCCATCGTAATTTTTGGACTTGCCGATTTCAAAACATTCTTCGAATCCAGACGCGAGGCGGCGGCGCTTCATGCAACCGATCCGCGACTCTATCCGTATTATCCGGCGAGCTGCCAATATTTCGAAGCGCTTCAACCTGCCTACCAGGCGAACACGACCAAGTTAGGTCTGATGATGAACGCAGAACTAAAAGAGATGGTTGCGGATTTGAATTCTGAATCCTCAAACGATTCAAATGTTCGTCTTCAATATTCGGATGCTTTTGCGAAGATCGATCTCAGCCATCTCGAAGGCCTTCACCGGAATGACGCCTGGCATCCCTCGGTTCTTGGACACAATGTTTTGTCCGAGACAGCATTCAAAGCGATTGGCCCGAGCATGAAATTCCTTGGGATCGCTCAGGGACCGCGCAAGTCAGCGGTTCTCCAGGTCGCGCGCGATCGAGCGCGCTAATGATTCTTCCCGCTCGAGTTTGCATTCATGCGCAATCGCAGCCGCTCGCTCCGCTGCAACTTTGGCTTGCGCGTGGTCATCGCAGCGCAAGTGAATCTGTGCTTCGGCTAAGAGCGCTCTGGCCAGATCGTACTTGGCGCCAATCGTCTCAAGAAGTTCGCGGCCTTTGGCGATATGAATGAAAGCATCGCGGCAGCCAGAAGTTGAAACAGCCAGCGCCTGACCAATCACACACTCGGACAAAGCTTCGCCGATCACGCTCCCGGCACTACGGGAAAGAGCTAAAGCTTCTTCGGCCTTGCGCAATCCGGCCACCGGGTCGCCACAGTTCAAAACAGACTCGGCCTCGATCGCTCCAAACCACTCGGCGAAAAACAAGCGGGTTCCGAGTGCGCTGGCGATCTGGTGGGCCGCGGCCCAATAAGCGGCAGCTTCCTCGGGGCGACCAAGACGGAACGTTCCCCACGCGATCAGCGAGTTGCTGCCGTAACGAAAAAATTCGGCGCCGGTCCGTTCGGCGATTTCGAGCAACTGGCGAGCGCTGGCTACGCCATCGGCATACTCGCCTGCGACCACTCGCGTGAACGCAAGCGAACAATGCGCCATGCACATGGCATTGCGATTATTCCTCGAAGACGCCAACTCCAATGCGTAATTTATATCCGCGGTCCCATCAGCATGCCGGCCGAGACAAGTCAGGGCGCAGCCACGATAACTGTAGGCGAGAAGGATCTCATGATGTTCCTTCGCAACCTCGAGATGCGGTAAAGCTTCATCAAGTAGATGGAGCGATTCTTTGAATCGCCCCTGCACGGCCAGAGTGACACCCAAAACGCATCCCGGGACCGCCGTTAATTCCGGATTGTTAAGTGATGGCGCAACCGCGAGCACTTTCTGGAAATAGTCGATCGCTTCTCGTAACGCTCCAGCGCCATAGTGTGCCCGACCGATCATGAGCTCGACCCGCGCCAAGCGAAGTGGATCTTTCAAAGATTTGGCGGCTTCTTCCGCTTCCGCCAAATGGGCCAGATTTCTTTCCGGTGGGTCTGAGGTAAGCGAAGCGTTAATCAGTTGGATGATGATGTCGATCTTCTGCTCGCGACGTTGGCGAGTGTCATCAAGATGCCGAAGACACTCCAGCGCCCGATGACAATGACCGCGCACTTCTGGAAACAAATGGACGCGATATGCCGCGGTCGAACATTGGATCAGGTATTGTAAAGCTTTCTCCCACGATTCCGCCGAATAATAGTGATAGGCGATCACGCCGGAGAATTCTTCCAGCCGATCTTGAAAAAGCCGCTCGATCGCGTCGCCGACCTTTTGATGGAGCTGTTTGCGAGCCGGTGCGAGCAGTGTCTGATATGCCACTTCCTGGGTCAGGGCATGCTTGAAGATGTATTCCACTTCCGGTAGGCGGGCCCGTTCCCGAAGCAGATCCGACACTTGTAAACTGGTTAGCTGTCCATCCAGCGAAGCCTCCTCGGCGGAAAGCACTTTCAGAACGCGATAAAGAAACACTCGCCCGATGACCGCCGCTTTTTGCAGCAATTGTTTCAGCTCTTCCGCCAGTCGATCCATCCTGGCGAGCAAAACCCCCTGGACCGTGTCCGGAACCGCCAGAGCGGTGGTCGATTCCGTTACTTTCCATCGATCGCCTTCGGGAGCGAGTATTCCTCCCTCGATTAGCGATCGAAGGACCTCTTCAAGGAAGAACGGGTTGCCGTCTGTTTTATTTAAGATATCAGCGGCCAACATTTCCGGGAGATAATTGCCGCCCAATAATTCTTCGATCAGTTGCTGGCCGGATTCAGTCGAGAGCGGCTCCAGCGAAACTTCGACCAAGCCCTCGCCCCAATCCTCCAGCGCCGGGTCGAGTTTACTCCAGAGGACAGTCGGTTCCTTCCGCGATCGGCTTACGCAAACAAAATTTATTCGCGTTTTCTTCGTCAGTGGCAGCATCTCAATGAGAAGATCGATCGTGCTTTGATCGGCCCAATGAATGTCCTCAATCAGCACAACCAGTGGCTGCTGGGAAGACAGCGCGATCAGATGTCGTGCAATGATCGATGAGACTCGGGCGCGGAATTCTTCGCCTTCAAGACTCTTGAACAGCGCACTATCCGCGTCATTCAGAGGAAGAGCGAGTAAACGCGCCAGGACCGGATATGTTTCCGGTTCGCTTGGGAAATACGTTTCGACGTGGCGACGCAGCACCGATTCCTGCTCGTCGACGTGCTGCTCATCGGCGATTCCGATTTGGCGTCGCAGCAAATCCAGGATCGGCCCATAACTCGAAGTTTGATTAATCGCGAAACAGCGGCCCTCCAACCAAGTCACGCCTTCGGACCCATTTGCTCGCACTTCGCGAAGCAAACGACTTTTCCCGACGCCGGCGTCGCCATGAACCAGAACGATCGTCCCGCGGTCACCTCGTTTCGACGCGGCCAACGCATCCGTAATGGCGTTGAATTCGGGAGCGCGGCCGACGAGAGGCGATATCAGACCCTCCAAGCCGCGAATCTTGTCAGGCTGAACTTTGGCCTCCAACAATTCATAGACTTTGAGCAGCTCTCGCTTGCCCTTGACCTGGATCGGCTCCAACTGGCGAAATCGAAACGCGCCGGCGGAAAGACGATAAGCGCTGTGGCTAACGAATATTTGACCGCGCGTTGCCGCCCCTTCGAGACGAGAGGCCACGTTCACGGTGTCGCCCATCACGGTGTAATCCATTCGCAAATCATTCCCGACGTTGCCGGCGATAACGGTTCCAGAATTTATTCCGATGTGCAGAGCTAGAGGTTCTTTCAATCTTTTGCCGCATCGCTGGTTGAACCGCTCAATTTTTTCCCGCATCGCGAGCGCGGCATGCAATGCACGTTCGGCATCATCTTCCAGCGCGATGGGAGCGCCAAAGACGGCCATCACGCAATCACCGATAAATTTATCGACCATTCCTTCGTACTGATAAACGGCGTCGACCAGATCTTTCAGGCACTCGTTCATCAGCGAAGCCACTTCTTCGGGATCGAGCGTCTCTGAAAGCGCGGTAAACCCGGACACATCCGCAAACATCACGGTGACCTGGCGGCGTTCGCCCTGGACATGACCGCTCGCCCTTATTTTTTCGGCGAGTTGTCGCGGGATATAGCTCTGGAGCTGAGCTAGCAATTGGTCCCGCGAAGAATCACTGGCCGCCGGTGTTGCTTCGGCCAAAAGCGAGTCGAGCAAAC
>Ga0070707_100006604_pt1 | contig 10761 bp, 10 predicted proteins | sample KBSK5502metaG_FD_65468 | JGI IMG/M metagenome (GOLD analysis project Ga0070707, IMG submission 65468) | Corn, switchgrass and miscanthus rhizosphere microbial communities from Kellogg Biological Station, Michigan, USA - KBS K5-50-2 metaG | ecosystem: Host-associated > Plants > Roots >... | reverse complement strand
ATGCTCGAGCGCGTGGCGGCCTTCGTCGAGCCCACGCTGACCGTGACACCGCCGAACCTCCTTCAGCCCGGTCTCCGCGACCTGCTCCGGCTGATGACGCTGGGGCGCTCGTTCCGGCGCCTCGGGTCGGCGGCATCCGAAGCCGTCGAGGTCCTGACCGGTCCCGCGCGCACGGTGCTCGACCGGTGGTTCGAGTCGGCTGAGCTGAAGTCGACGCTGGCTACCGACGCCATCATCGGCGCCATGGCGAGCCCGTCGACGCCCGGCACGGGCTATGTGCTCTTTCACCACGTCATGGGCGAGACCGATGGCAGGCGCGGCGTGTGGGGCCACGTACGCGGGGGGATGGGCGGTCTCACTCAGGCATTGGCGCGGGCCGCGCGAGACCTCGACGTGGACATCCGCTGCGAGGCAGAGGTGGCCCGCATCCTGGTACGCAACGGCCGGGTCACGGGCGTCGCGCTCCTGAGTGGCGACGAATTTCACGCGCCCGTGGTGGCGAGCAATGCCGACGCCCGCGTGACCTTTACTCGGCTGGTCGACCCGGGCGCGCTCCCACCCGAGTTCGTGGCCGCGGTGGGGCGGATCAGCTACGAGAGCGCGTCGCTCAAGATCAACGTGGCACTCGGCGAGCTGCCGAGCTTCCGGGCCTGCCCGGGGAGCGAGCCCGGGCCTCAGCACCGCGGCACGATCCACATCTGCCCGGACATGGACTACATCGAGCGCGCCTATGACGACGCCAAGTATGGCCAGCCCTCCGCGCGGCCCGTCCTCGAGTGCACGATCCCCTCGGTGGTGGACCCGACGGTGGCCCCGCCCGGCCGGCATCTCATGTCGATCTTCGTGCAGTACGCGCCCTATGCGCTGCGGGGATCGACCTGGGACGTGGAGGGCGAGCGCTTCGCCGACCGGTGCTTCGACCTGCTTGACGAGTACGCCCCGAACTTCAGCCGTGCGGTGCTGGCGCGGCAGGTGCTGACGCCGCTCGACATCGAGCGCACCTTCAACCTGACCGGCGGCAACATCTTCCAGGGGGCGATGACGCCGGGCCAGCTCTTCTCGCTCCGGCCCGTGCCCGGATATGCGGGGTACCGCACGCCGGTGAAGGGCCTCTATCTCTGCGGAGCCGCCGCCCACCCGGGGGGCGGCGTGATGGGCACGCCTGGCTGGAATGCCGCCCGCGAAATCCTCCGCGCCCGGCGCTTCCGCTTCATCGCCACTTGAAGACCGAGAGCAGGTTGTGGAAGTCGTCCGTCCACGTGCCCACCCGCGGATTCACCTCGAGCTTCTCCCGCGTCCAGCGCTCGTCGCGCGCGAGCCCCCCGAACGCCTCGGGGTTCCGGGCCAGCACGGCCCAGGTCGATTCGGCGGCGCCCTTGGCGTCCACGGGCTCCTCCTGCTGGATGAGCCGGCCCCCGAGTCCCGCGTCCTCGGCGAGATTGGCTACCACCGGCACGAGGTCGAGGTGGCGGTTGGAGATGTGCAGGGCGAGCAGGCCGCCGGGCGTCAGCATCTCGAAGTAGAGCCGCACGGCTTCCCGCGTGAGCAGGTGCACCGGAATGGCGTCCGACGTGAAGGCGTCGACGGCGATCAGGTCGTACCGTTCGCCCGGCCGCTCCCGCTTCACCGCGTCCAGGCGGATGCGGGCATCGCCCAGCTCCACTCGGAGCGTCGCGCCGCGGTCACGCGCATCCGTCATGTACGTGAAGTACCCGCGGTCGAAGGCGATGTCGCGGACCAGGCGGTCGATCTCGTAAAACGTCATCGCGTCACCGGGCCGCGCGTAGGCCGCCAGCGTTCCCGTGCCGAGGCCGATCACGGCAATCCGTCGGGCTCCCGCGCGCTGATCCAGCTCGGCGAAGACCTGGCCGATCGGGCCCTGGCGGTGGTAGTACGAGAGCGGCTCGCCGCGCCGCCCGGGCTCGAGACTCTGCCGGCCGTGCAGCGTGGTGCCGTGGCGGAGCTCGGTGTAGCCCGTGTCGTCGCGGTCCCGTGAGATCCTGAGCACGCCGAAGAAGCTCCGGGCCTGGCGGATCTGCTCGTTGTTCCGCGCATCCACGAACCCCGACACGAGGAGCACGCTGGCGAGGGAGAGGCCCAGGAGCATCGGCCGCCTCCGCACGACGAAGCTCGCGACGAGCGGTGGCGCGTACACCAGGACCTTGTTCAGCGCCCGCTCGATCGGATTGAGCCACTCGGTCGTCGACTCGGACTTGAGCGTGAGCACGCGGGCGAGAAACGAGAAGTCGAAGCGCGCGGTGAGGAAGTCCGAATAGAGGACGAGAGCGAGCGCGCCAACGGCCAGCGGCCACGCGAGCGTGAGCAGGCGCGCGCGGCCTTCGGGCGCGAGCGGGTGGCCCCGGCGGACAAGGAGCATGCACGCCAGCACCATCACCAGCGGGTACTCCAGGAGCGAGCTGAAGACGGCGGGGGCGACGAGCGCGTTGAACAACCCCCCCAGCACACCGCCGACCGAGATCAGCAGGTAGAACTCGGTGAGGCGCCGGGGCGACGGGCGCGTGCGGGCGAGCTCGCCGTGGCAGGCGAGCGCGACCACGAGCAGGAGCAGCAGATGCCAGAGCACGGTCGCCCAGATGCGGTGCACGAGCGCGGACACCATGAGGAAGATCACGAGGAAGACGACGGGCAGGGTCACCGACAGGACGGCCCGGTGCATGCGCTCGGGCCAGCGGCCGAAGGCGAGGATGAAGGTCAGAAGGTAGATGGCGAGCGGGAGCACCCAGAGCAACGGGACGGCGGCGATATCCGTGGTGATGTAGGTGGTCACGCCGAGGAGAAGGCTCGACGGGACGAAGGCCAGCGCGATCCAGTGGAGACGGTGACCGCGGACGGGAGCGCCCTCCCGTATGTCCTCCGGCGTCGCGACCGCCGCCGGACCCGGCGGTGCCGCCACCTCGGCACCGGGGGCGGGCCCACGAGCGGTCCGCGCGGACACGCGCCGCCAGAGTACGAGCGCGCACAGCACGGTCAGGGCGACGAGCACGAGGTAAGCCACACTCCAGAGTCCCGTCTGCGACAACCAGCCCGAGCCCCGGAGACAGAGCCTCGGCTCGATGAGAGTGGGATATCCCAGGAGAGCGAGCATGCTGCCGAGATTGCTCGCGGCGTAGAGGAAGTAGGGATCTCGCGCCGCCGGGTGCCCGGTGTGTGTGAACCACAACTGGAGCAGGGGGGCGGTGGCGCTGACCACGAGGAAGGGCAGGCCCACCGAGACCGAGAGCAAGATCAGCACGTCCAGCACCGGGTTCGCCTCGCCGCCCCGTAGCCGAGCCGGATCGACGGCGAGGGGGAGGACGGCCAGAGGCAGCGCGAGCATCGCGACGTGCAGGATCGCCTGGCGTCGAACGCCGAGCCAGGCCGTGCTGACGTGGGCATAGGCGTAGCCAGCCAACAGCACGGCCTGGAAGAAGACCATGCACGTGCTCCACACGGCCGGCGTGCCGCCGAGCAGCGGCAGGATCATCTTGCCGACCATCGGCTGCACCACGAACAGCAGCGTGGCACCGACGAACAGCGTGGCCGCGTAGAGCAACAGGATGGCGATCAGGTCTCGTTCCTCGAGCCGTAGGATAGCCCCTCGCGGGTCCACGTCAATCGGGGGCGTCACTGTACATGCACGGACGGGCGCTGATTGACACGGTCAGGAAAGGTCTGCGATCATCGGACGCTCCGCGAATCCGGCGACCCTTGACGATGCCCCTGGCGCGGGAGCAGGATCGTCGCGGGAATCGGATCGAACCCGGGTCTGGCGGCTGGCCGACAGGGGACCATGGGGTTGCCGCCCCCGGCATGGCGTTGCGGGTTTCTATGCGCTCGAAAGGAGGCTGGACATGACGGAGTACAAGCTGATCTCCGCAGATTCCCACGTGAGCGAGCCCCCTGACCTGTGGGCGGAACGCGTGGAGCGGAAGTACCGTGACCGGGCGCCCCGTCTGGTGGTGAACCCCCCGGGGCGGGACGGCGCCTACTTCCTCTACGAAGGCTACGCGCCCCATCCGATCGGGATCGGTCTGGCGGCGGGCAAGAGCCCGCAGGAGCTGACCGAGTTCCTGACCAAGGGGACCTACGCCGATGCGCGGCCCGGCGGCTGGGACCCGGCCGAGCGACTAAAAGACAATGCGCTCGATGGGGTCGAGGCGGACGTGCTCTACACGACCCTGGGCTTCCGCATTTTCTGGCTGAAGGACGCCGGGCTCCAGCACGATTGTTTCCGGGTCTACAACGACTGGCTGGCCGCGTATTGTGGCTACGCGCCCACACGCATGGCGGGCCTGGCCATGATCTCGCTGTACGAGCCCAAAGCGGGCGCCGAGGAGCTCGAACGCTGCGCGAAGATGGGCCTCAAGGGGGCCATGATCTGGTGTTCGCCGCCCGGTGACCAGCCCTACAGCTCGGACCTCTATGATCCGTTCTGGGCAGCGGCCCAGGAGTTGCGCATGCCCATCAGCCTGCACGCCATTACCGGAATGGGACGGGAGAGTCAGTGGGACTTCGGCGACCGCTACATGCGGGCGACGGTCCTGTCTCACGAAGTGGAGCGTTCGTTCAGCGTGCTCATCTTCTCCGGGGTGCTCGACCGCTTTCCCGATCTCCAGATCGTCTCCGCGGAAAACAACTGTGGCTGGCTGCCGTATTACTTGCAGCGCATGGACCGCACCTTCGAGCGCGGGCGGTACGCGGCCGGGTTCAAGATCCAGTTGAAGCCGAGCGAGTACTTCCAGCGCCAGATGTACTGCACCTACATCGATGACTACGTCGGGGTGGCCAACCGTCACTTCATCGGGGTGGACAAGCTCATGTGGTCCTCCGACTATCCGCACCAAGCTTCCTCGTGGCCCCACTCCCAGGAGGTGGTCGCGCGAGACTTCAAGGACGCCAGCGCGGATGACCGGTTCAAGATCACGCGCGGGAACGTGGCCAAGCTCTACGGCTTCGACGTCTAGTCGAGACGAGGAGCCTGTCGGAGAAAAAGCTCATGCGATGGCATCGAGGCTCGAGCGCCGGCTGGGCATGCGCAACGATTCCTGGGGGGAGGTTTCGGAAGGGGGGCGGAGCCCCCCTCCGAGTTCCCTAGCGGCCGAGGTACAGGCGCCGGATGCGTTCGTCGTTCCGGATCCCTTCGCCGGAGCCTTCGAACCGATTCAGCCCCAGCTCGAGCACGTAGGCGTAGTCGGAGATCTCGAGGGCTTGGGCCGCATTCTGCTCGACCATGAGGATCGTCTGCCCACGCCTTCTCAGGTCTTCGATGATTCGGAAGATCTCCTTGAAGACGAGCGGTGCGAGCCCGAGGGTAGGCTCGTCGAGCAACATCAGACGCGGGCGGAGCAGCAGGGCCCGTCCCATCTCTAGCATCTGCTGCTGTCCGCCCGACAGGTCGGCGGCCCGCTTGCGGCGCGCCTCGCGGAGCATCGGGAAGGTCTCGTACACGCGCTCGACCTCGCCATCGAGATCATCCGAGCGGGGACGGATGTACGCTCCGAGGCGCAGATTCTCTTCGACCGTCATCAACGGAAAGACGTTCCGACCCTGGGGCACGTACGCGATGCCGCGGCGCAGCAGCGCGGCGGGGGGCTGGTTCGTGATGTCCTCGGCGGCGAAGCGGACGTGTCCCTGACGGACGGGTAGCAGTCCGAAGAGCGCCTTGAAGACCGTGGACTTGCCTGCTCCGTTGGGGCCGATGATCGAGACCACCTGCCCGGCCTCGACCCGTAACGACACGCCCTTCAGGATCTCCATCGTCCCATAGCCGGCGCGGATCTCCTGGACCTCGAGGAGAGCCACCCGTCACCTCCCGAAGTACGCGTCGAGCACGAGAGGATTGTCGGCGACCTCGGCCGGCGTGCCCTCCGCGATGCGCTCGCCCTCGCTCAGGACGATGATGCGCCGGCAGAGCGACATGACCACCTCCATGTTGTGCTCGATGACGACGAACGTCTGCCCCCGACCGTTCAGCTCGAGAATGTGGCCCACCAGGTTGGTGATCATCGTCGGATTCACGCCGGCCAGCGGCTCGTCGAGGAGGATCACCTCGGGCTCGGGCATGAGCGCCATGCCGAAGTCGAGGAGCTTCTGCTGGCCGTAGGACAGGTTCGAGCCGGGGGTGTCCTTCAGGGACGCGATGCCGAGGAACTCGAGGCGCCTCATCGCGCGATCGGTCTCCTCGGCCTTCTCGCGACGGCAGAGCCGCCCGAGGAGCGTGCCCGTCCGCTCCTGGGCGGCCATCAGCATGTTCTCGAGCACGGTCATCTCCGGGAAGATCTGGATGAGCTGGAACGTTCGGGCGATGCCGCGGCGGTAGACCTTGTCGGCGGTGAGCCCCGTGATGTCCTCGCCCTTGAACCGCACCTGCCCGCCGGACGGCCGCAGCACACCCGTGACGCAGTGAAAGAGCGTGGTCTTGCCGGACCCGTTCGGTCCGATGATCCCCAGGAGCTCACCCGGCTCCACGCCGAGGCTCACCATGCGGAGCGCGGAGAAGCGGAAGAAGTGCTTCGTCAGGTCCTGGATTTCGAGGAGGGGCACGCGCGCCGTCCGCGTTCGCTCAGCGCGTCCCCGGCATGACGCGGGCCCGCCCGAGCCGCGTGACGGCCCGGTCCCACAGACCGACGAGCCCCTTGGGCATGAACAGCATCATGAGCATGACGGCCAGCGCGTAGATGATCAGGTACAGGCCCTCCGAGGCCCTCAGGATTTCGGGCAGCACCGTCACCACGACGGCTCCGATGAACGGGCCCTCGAAACGTCCCAGCCCGCCCATCACCACCATCATCAGGAACTGGATCGACCGGTCGAGGGTGAAGGCGCCGGGATCGATGTAGCCGAGGAGCGGCGCGAACAGGGCGCCGCCGATCCCCGCGTACGCCGCGCCGATGGCGAAGGCCATCACCTTGTAGGCCCGCAGGCTCACGCCGACGACGGCCGCGCGCATCTCGTTCTCGCGGATCGCCCGGAAGGCGCGGCCCCAGCGCGAGCTCAAGATCCAGTACGCGGAGGCGACGACGACGGCCGCCCAGCCCAGGATATAGAGGTAGTAGGCGCGGTCCGACGCGAAGCTGATGGGGCCCCAGGCGGGGCGGGCGACTCCGGAGATCCCGAAGGACCCGCCGGTCAGCCCCTCCCAGTTCCGGAGCACCAGGAACACGATGATGTTGAACCCGAGCGTGACCATGGCGAGATAGTGGTGCTTGACCTTCAGCGCCGGGAAGCCCACGACCAGGCCCCACCCGAAGGCGAGCGCGCCCCCGAGGCCGAGGCCCAGCTCGAAGGGCAGCCCGCGCTGGCCGAGGATGGCGACCGCGTACGCCCCGAACGCCATGAACGCGGCGTGCCCGAGCGAGATCTGGCCGGCGTAGCCCAGGGTGAGATTGAGCCCGATGGCGAGCACGAGGTACACGAGGGTGAGGCTCGCGACGTAGAGCTTGTACTGCTCGAACGCGAGCGGCGCGAGCACGCAGACGACGAGGGCGGCGGCAAGCACCGTGCGTCGCGTCCCCGTCACGACGACCACTCCTCCTTCACGCCCCAGAGGCCCTCCGGCTTGAGCAGGAGGACGGCGATCAGGATCGCGAGCGCGAACGCGTCACGGAACGGGCCGGAGATGTAGGCGCCCGAGAGCGTTTCCACCAGGCCCACGAGCAGCCCGCCGAGCAGCGCGCCCCGGATCTGGTTGAAGCCGCCGATGATGGCCGCGTAGAAGGCCTTGAGGCCGAGGGCGACCCCGATGTCGTACTTGACGAGGTACACGGGCGCGATGAGGACGGCGGCCACCGCGGTCAGCGCGGCGTTGAGCACGAAGGTGAGCGTGACGAGCCGGGACACTTCGAGGCCGAGCACCTCCGCCAGGGTCCGGTTCTGGGCCACGGCCTGCATGGCCCAGCCGAGTTTCGTGCGGGTGATGAAGAGCTGGAGCGCGCCGATGACCGCGCCCGCGAAGAGCACGTTCATCAGCTCTTCCCACGGCAGGACGATCGTGCCCAGCCGGATCGGCGCCCGCGCGAAGAGCGATGGGAAGGGGAGCGCCTGCGCGGTCCAGAACTGCTGGAGCGAGTACCGGATGAAGAGGCTGAGGCCGATGGTGGCGATGACGAGCGGGAGCACGCCCATCCGGAGCAGCCGCGCGACGAGGACCTTGTGGACGAGGACGCCGAGCAGCAGCATGGACACCAGCACGGTCCCCAGCAGCGCCGCCGCGAACGGCAGCCGGAACACGATCAGGAACAGCACCATCGTGAACGCGGGGAGGACGACGAACTCGCCCTGGGCGAAGTTGATCGTGCCCGAGGTCTGCCACAGCAGCACGAAGCCGATGGCGGTCATGGCATAGATCGAGCCGATGGCCACGCCCGCCACCAGGAGCTGGACGAAGTCCGTCACGCTAGTGAACTCGGAGGGGGGCTCCGCCCCCCTTCCGAAACCTCCCCCCAGGAATCGTTGCGCCGGCAAAGCCGGCGCTCGAACCTCGGCCCCATTGCATGAGTTCTTCCTCCGACAAGCTCCTAGCCCGGACCATGCGCGAACAGCCCTTGGAAGAATCCCTCCCAGAGGTGCGAGGTCGAAGCGGAGGTCGGCGAATAACTCCCGAGAAGGCCTACCCGATAGATTTTCGCCGCCGGCTGCGCGTCAGCCGCGAGCGGCACGGCGACAAGGGCGAGGGTGAGCGTGGCGATGAGCTCAAGGCGGCTGAGCTTCACGGCGGGAGTGTAGCTTCGCTCAGCCGCGCCGCTTGGGCGGTTGCCAGCGTGCGATTCGCAGTGCATCCGCTGCCCTCCCGAGACGCGCGTCGGTGGTGGCGAGCGAAGCTCGCTGGTCCTGGGACAGCGTGAGATACAGGCAATCATAAATGGGATGCCCTAGATCGACGGCGAGTCGGGCCGCGCGTGGGAGCAGCGAGTTGGCGGGGACGAGATCGATCCCGATGGTCCCGAGGCTGGCGATCGCCTGTTCGAGGTCGAGGAGTTTCATCTCGCCTCGCCTCACCTTCTTCCACCATGCGTTTGCTGCCTCGACGGGCATGATGTCGGGGGCCGCGAGGCGGCGAGGCTCACGGAGGATCGTGGCCACGACCTCGGACTGCGCCTCGGGGGCGAACCACTTGACGGCCACGGACGCGTCCACGACGATGGGTCCCGCGGTGGGGGCTGACTCGGCGACCCGCCGTCGCGCCCTCACCGCTCGCGGTCCTCGCGGATGAGATCCTCGGCGCGAGTGCGGTGTGGCCGCTGGCGGGCACGGATGGCACGGGCGATCTCGGCGATCTCCTCCCGTCCCATCCTGGTGCCCTCCGTCAGAACCCGGCGGGCCTCCTCCTCCACCGAGACACCGCGCAGGCGCGCGCGCAGGCGAAGCCGTGTGGCCACCTTCTCATCGAGATTGCGAATGAGCATACTCGCCATGCTGATATCGTCATATGATAGCAGAACATCATCCCCGGGGTGCCCGAATCGCCGACCTCAAGCGGAAGGTGGAGGAGTACCTCAACGAGATGATGATCGAGCCCGTGCGTGCCGCGTGAGCCGATGCGTGCCTCGTTTCTTCCGTGATCGCCGTGGGTTAGAGCGGACCTCCCGATCGGCTACCGCAGGCGCGGCAACACTTCCTTCTCGAGACCGCGCAGAAGCGCCTCGGGCCGCGTATAGCTGGCCTCATCACGCCACCAGATCGCGTCGATATCCAGGGTTTCCAGGGCCCGCACGCGGTCGGCGATGGCAGCGCCTGACGCAACGCAGAGCATGGTCTCCACCGCCGCGTCCGAAACAAAGGCCGAGGCCTGTTTGGCCTCCTCCCAGTCGACCGCGTGCCCCAGGTCAGGATACGGTCTGGGAAACCCGGCAGCCAGCGCGGGCGGTTCAGGCAAGCCAGCGAGCCGCAACAGCTCACGCGCGTGTCCGTGGCGATAGTACCCGGCCGCGCACGGGCGCATATGGTCGATGGCCCGCGCCTTATCGTCGTCGACCATGGCATGGACCACCAGGATGCGGCGCACCTCGTGGCGCTGCCGCCCAGCCCGTCGCATACCGGCCGCCAGGCGTTCCAACGCCCACGCCACGACCCCCGGAGCCGACCCAACATTGATCAGCACGCCATCGGCGATCTCCCCCGCCAGCTCCAGCATTTTCGGACCAGTCGCCGCGAGATAGATCGGCAGACGGGGGCGCGGGGTCGGCAGGGTAATTTCCAGACCGCCCAGTTGCGTCGCCTGGCCCTCGAAAATACTGCGCCAGAGGAGCGTCGCGTGGCGCATGGTGGCGAGCGTGGCCGCCTTGTGGCCGATGATGTAGGCGGAGCTATAGCCCGTGCCGGCCACCAGGTCGGCTCGCCCATCGGAGGTTTCGTCTAGGGTCAGGATCGCACTGGCGGTGGTCACGGGATGACGCGTCAGGGGATTGGTGACGCCCGGTCCCAGGCGCAATGTCTTGGTCGCCATCGCCGCTGCCGTCAGGTGCGCATAGACATCGCGCCAGCGCCCTGCCAGTAACGGGGTATCAGGCATCCAGAGAAAATCGAGCCCGGCGCCTTCCACACGTGCCGCATACTCCGCCGTCTCCTGCGGAGACCCAGCCGTAGGGACGCGAAGACCAAAACTCAAGGGCATGAAGCGCTTCTCCTTTCAGCGGCAGGCGCGCTTGGTGTACGGTCCGCCGAGCAGGGGCAGGACCTTCACCACCTCCGGCTTGCCGTTCTTGACCTCCACGATGAAGCTGCCGCGGTCGGCGTCACCCTTGTCGTCCACGTAGGTGTCCA
>Ga0070707_100006602_pt1 | contig 10763 bp, 9 predicted proteins | sample KBSK5502metaG_FD_65468 | JGI IMG/M metagenome (GOLD analysis project Ga0070707, IMG submission 65468) | Corn, switchgrass and miscanthus rhizosphere microbial communities from Kellogg Biological Station, Michigan, USA - KBS K5-50-2 metaG | ecosystem: Host-associated > Plants > Roots >... | reverse complement strand
CGCCTGGAACGAACGTCTTCGAGAAACTGCCCACGCTGATCACGCCCTTCCCCGTCAAGCTCGCGATTGGCGGGAAGTCTGAGCCAGCGAAGCGGAGCTTGCGGTAGGGATCGTCTTCCACCACCAGCGCCCCGAGCTCCCCAGCTAGTTCAAGCAATTGGGCGCGTCGTACACCGGAAAGCGTGGCACCGCGCGGATTCTGGAAGTTCGGCACGACGTAGAACAAGCGCGGGCGCAGCCCGAGGTGCGCAAGTGTGCTCCGCGCGAGCTCGACATCGATGCCCTCGTCGTCGATGGGCACCTCAAGCATTCGTGCCTGCTGATTGCGGAAGGCCGACAAGGCGTTCGTGTAACCCGGGGACTCGACGACGACCACGTCGCCCGGCGCGATGAGGACGCGTGCGATGAGGTCGAGGGCCTGGAGGGCGCCCGCGGTCACGACCACCTGGCTTGAGTGACTGGCGACGCCATCGGCACTCGCGGCACTGGCGATGATCTCCCGAAGCTCGGGGTCGCCGGCAGTGATGCCGTAGCCAAGCGCCTCCGCTCCCTCGCGGCGCAACACGTCCTCGGCCAGGTCCGCAACATTTGCGAGGTCGATGGCCTCGGGTGCCGGGGCGCCAACAGCGAACGAGATCGTGTCGGGGCCGGCCTGAGCAACCAGTGCGATGGTGTCGTCGATGAACGAGCCGAACGGGCCCTTGAGCGCCGACGCCGCGGTCACTTCGCTGCCTCGCTAGAGCTTGGCACCGAGGGGAGATCGATGTCTGTGGCGCGGGCCGTTGCGAGTGCCTCGGGATAGCCAGCATCGGCATGGCGCATGACGCCGGTCCCCGGATCGGATGTCAACACGCGCGCGAGCTTCTCGCCAGCCAGTTGCGAGCCGTCGGCGACCGCGGCCATGCCGGCGTGCAGCGAGTACCCGATGCCGACGCCGCCACCATGGTGGACCGAGACCCAGGTGGCTCCGGCCGCGGTGTTGACCAGCGCGTTGAGCACCGGCCAGTCGGCGATCGCGTCGCTGCCGTCGCGCATCTTCTCGGTCTCGCGGAAGGGCGAGGCCACCGATCCGGCGTCGAGATGATCGCGACCGATAACGATCGGTGCACGCAGCTCGCCGGCCCGGACCATCGCGTTGATGCGCTCTCCGAAGGCAGCGCGTTCGCCGTAGCCCAGCCAACACACCCGCGCGGGCAATCCCTGGAACGGGACGCGCCGCTCCGCCAGCGTGATCCAGCGGTGCAGCGACTGGTTCGTGGGAAACAAGTCCATGACCGCGGTGTCAGTCTTCAAGATGTCCTCGGGATCTCCGGAGAGCGCAACCCAACGAAAGGGACCGCGTCCCTCCCCAAAGAGCGGACGGATGTATTCAGGGACGAAGCCCGGATACGTGAAGGCGTCTTGGTAGCCGGCCTCGAGCGCCTGGCCGCGAAGATTGTTCCCGTAGTCAAAGGCGATGGCGCCCCGGCGTTGGAGCTGCACGATCGCCTCGCAGTGCCGGGCGATCGACGCTTGCGCTTGACGCACCTGCTCGCCTGGCTCGGCGGCGGCCAGCGCGCGGGACTGATCGATGGAGAGGCCAACCGGCACGTAGCCACCCAGCGGGTCGTGTGCGCTCGTCTGATCGGTGACGACATCGATCGGAATGTTGCGGCGGACGACCTCGGCAAAGATCTCGGCCGCGTTGCCGATCACGGCGATTGAGCGCGGCTCGCGCTTGCTAGCGATGGCGACTGCCGCATCAAGCGACGGCGCGATCTCGTCCACGAATCCTTCGTGCAGCTTTCGTTGCGCCTCGAGCGAGATCGACTTCAACGATCAGCGCACTGCCTCTGTTCATGGTGATCGCGAGCGGCTGCGCCCCGCCCATACCGCCCAGGCCGGCGGTGAGCACCAGACGGCCCGCGAGGGTGCCCCCGAAGTGCCGCCGCGCCACGGCGGCGAAGGTCTCGTAGGTCCCCTGAAGAATTCCTTGGGTGCCGATGTAGATCCACGAACCCGCGGTCATCTGGCCGTACATCGTCAGGCCCTTGGCTTCGAGCCTGCGGAACTCCGACCACGTGGCCCACTTCGGAACGATGAGGGCATTGGCGATCAGAACGCGAGGCGCCCACTCGTGGGTCCGGAACACGCCGACCGGTTTGCCTGACTGCACCAGCAGCGTTTCATCGGCTTTCAGCCGCTGCAGCGTCGACAAGATCTTCTCGAACGCGTCCCAAGAACGAGCGGCTCGGCCGGTACCTCCGTAGACGATCAGTTCGTCGGGTCGCTCGGCAACCTCGGGATCCAGGTTGTTCTGCAGCATCCGAAACGCGGCCTCTTGCGGCCAGCCCAGGCACGACAGCTCGTGACCGCGGGGTGCTCGAACCGCGCGCGCGACCGCCATCAACGCACCAGCACACCGACGGCTTTCGCTAGCACGCCGCTGCGAACGGCTTCGCTGGCCCGGGCGATATCGGCGGCGAGCGGACGGTCACGATCGAGCGTCGGGATGATCGCTCGGATCGCCTGGTAGGCGCCGCGCAACAAGTCGTTGGTCTTCGCGCCGAGTAGGTCGAGCCCCTGGGCGGCACAGAGGGCTTCGATTGCCAGCACGTCGGCGGTCGTGCGCACGACGGCGGCGAACTTGTGCGCGGCGTGCACGCCCATGCTCACGTGGTCTTCCATTCCCGCGGACGTGGAGATCGACTCGATGGACGCGGGCGCCGACCGCAGGCGATTCTCCACAACCAGGGCCGCCGCGGTGTACTGCGCGATCATCAGGCCCGAGTCTGTCCCCGGATGGCGCGAGAGGAACGCCGGTAACCCGCTGGTGTGACCGTTGGTCAGGCGATCAACCCGAGCTTCAGCGATGTCCGCGAGTTCGGCTACGGCGATGGTCCCGAGGTCCAAGGCGATCGCGACCGGCTGGCCGTGAAAGTTCCCGCCGCTGACGATCGCCCGCCGAGCGGCAAAGACGAGCGGGTTGTCGGTCACGGAGTTGGTCTCGGCCTGCAAGGTCGTGCGGACGTAGCTCAGTGCGTCGCGGCTGGCCCCATGCACCTGGGGCATGCAGCGGATCGAGTAGGGATCTTGGACCCGCGGGTCTCCGCTGCGATGTCCGGCCACGTTGGGACTCTCGCCCATGAGCGCGCGGAGGTTGGCCGCGACCACCTGCTGGCCGGCATGACGGCGCAAACGGTTGAGTCCCTCGTCCCACGAACGATCGGTGGCGCGCAAGGCCTCAGCGCTGAGCGCGCCGACGATGTCAGCGGTGACGGCAAGTAGCTCGGCGTCGTGAAGCGCGAGGGCGCCGATCGCCGTCATCACCTGGGTGCCGTTGATCAGGGCAACGCCTTCCTTCGGCGCGAGCTCGATCGGTCGCAGCCCGGCCGCCGCCAGCGCGTCCCGACCCGGCAGTCGCGTCTGGCGATACCACGCCTCCCCTTCGCCGATGAGCACCAGGGCGGCGTGGGCTAGCGGAGCGAGGTCGCCCGATGCACCGACGCTTCCATGCATCGGAATGCAGGGGATCACGTCGGCATTGAGCAGGTCGATTAGAGCCCCGATCGTCTCGAGCCGAACGCCGGAGTATCCCGACGCCAGCGTGTTCGCACGCAGGAGTAAGAGGGCGCGAACCACGTCAGCTGGTAGATCGGGGCCGACGCCGGCGGCGTGGGAGCGCAGCAGGTTCTGTTGGAGCCGCCGCAGATCCGGCGGGGCGATGCGAATCTGGGCAAGATCGCCGAAACCCGTGTTGACGCCATAGACCGCATCAGGACCCCAGGCGACCTCGGCGACCAGATCTGCCGATGCACGGATGCCTGCTCTCGCCGCAGGGTCAAGTTCGACGACGACTCGCTCACGCGCGACGGCGACGATCTCGGCGATGGTCAGGTCCAGACCATTGAGACGAACGGTGTTCATCGCGATGCGACCGCCGCGGACATGGGGGGTCCTGGCGTCGCCTCTTGGAGGCGTCGATATTGCTCGACGATGCTCTTCTCGGATCGACGCACCAGCTGACGATTGCGAACCGTGGGTTCGCCCGCGACGAACACGTGCCTGATGGCGGAGAGTTCCATCGAGTAGACGACGTTGTTGAGCGGATTGGCCGCCGGCTGCATCGAGAGGTCGTCAAGGTCGATCGCGATCATGTCGGCGGCGGAACCGGTTTCCAGTACGCCGATCGGCAGCCCCGTGGCCGCGGCGCCTGCGGCAGTCGCCATCTGCAGGGCGTGCGCGCTGGTCACCGCTGTACTCGATCCACCGGTGCCCTTGGCCAGGAGCGCGGCGAGGCGCGCTTCATGGATCACCGCGAGTTGGCTGTTGGCCGACCCGCTATCACAGCCGAGTGCGCAGCTCACCCCGGCCGCGAGGTAGGCGGCAAGTGGGGCGAGCCCGTCGCCCAGAAAGAGATTCGCCCCTGGGCAATGAACCAGGCCGGACTTCGCTCCTGCGAGCATCTCGATCTCAGCGGGCTCGACCCACACGCCGTGCACGACCTGGAGTCTCGAGTCCAGGAGTCCCTCCTTTGCCAGCCATGCGACCGGACTCCTTCCGGTGATGGCGCGGAGGGCGTCGACCTCGTAACGCGCTTCAGCGACATGCATGTGCCAGGGAACGTCCCACTCCTTGGCGAGCGCCGCTCCGGCCCGGATCATCTCGATCGAGGCGGCATGGGGACTGTGCGGACCCGGCAGCACGGTCGTCCGGCCCCAGCCCTGGACAGCGGCCGCGAGCTGGCGTGTATTGGCCACGGCCTGAGGGGTCGTTTCCCGGAACGCCGCTGGAGCCTCCGCCCAGTCGAGCATCGAGCGGACCAAGACCAGACGAATGCCCAGCTCAGCGGCCGCCGAGATCACCGCGAGGTCGAACTCGATCCCGCCGTGATGCAGATAGAAGAAGTCGCACACCGTGGTGACCCCGGCCAGCAGCATCTGGCCGAAGGCCATGAGGGCCGCGGTGTAGACGGCCTCGGCATCGAACTCGGGTGCCCGCTGGTACAGCTGGGCGCGCCACTCCGTGAAGGCGAGATCATCGGCAACGCCGCGCAGGAGCGACTGAAAGGAGTGGCTGTGGCCATTGACCGTCCCGGGCATTAGCAAGCAGCGCGGCAGCTGCTCGATGGTCGCCTCCGGGTTGGCTCGCGTGAGCTGCTCGCTGGGACCGACACGCGCGATGAGTCCGCCGCGGGCGAGCACGGCCCAGTCTTCGTGGAGCTCTGGACCCACCAAGAGAAGCTCCGGCATGAAGAGACGATCGGCAGGTTGCTTCGGCACACGTACGACGGATGGCGGACTGAACTGACCGTCGGCCATCAGAAATCGACCTCGACGCCGGCCTGCAGCATGCCGGCGCGGTGATAGGCCAAGCGCGCCGCCGCAGCGTCCATCGCCGCCATGCCCACCGACTTGTAGAGCGTGATGTCGGATGCGGACGAGCGCCTGGCGGCCTGACCGAGAAGAATCTCCCCGAGCTCGACGATGCGCTCCGGCCCCAATCGCCCCTCGGCGATCGGGACCCGCACGTCGTCGGCTTCCGCCAAGCAGCCCTCGCGGGTGTCGGCCGCGATCACGGCGCATCCAGCGACCGTCTCGCTGTCGAGCTCACGCTTGTTGGGCGAGTGCGACCCGATCGCACACAGGTGCGCGCCGGCCTTCAGCCAGTCGTGCCGGAGCACGGGCTCGGCCGCGGTAGTCGCGCAGACGACAATGTCGGCGCCGCGGACGGCATCTTGAGCGCTAGTAACCGCGGAGATGGCATATGGGTGGGCCGGATTGACGGAGTTAACGAACCGTTGGGCCGACTCGAGGCTGCGGGCATTGACACGCACCTCGCGCAGCGGCCGGATCGCGGCAATCGCATCGAGATGGGTACGAGCCTGCAGTCCGCTGCCGATGATCGCAAGCGTGCTGGCATTGGGGTTCGCCAGGAGGTCGGTCGACAGGGCCGAGGCGGCCGCGGTCCGCAATCCGGTGATCACCGTTCCGTCGAGGATGGCGAGCGGTTGTCCCGTCTCGGCATCGTTGAGCACGACGACGCCCATGATCAGCGGCAGCCCGCGGCCGGGATTGTTGGCGAACGCGGTCACCAACTTCGTCGCGAATGCTTGGGGTCCGGGAAGATACGCCGGCATCGCTGACAGCAACCCGCTGTTCTGCTCGAGCCGGATGGTCAAGCGGACGGGCATCACCGCGGTGCGCGCTGAGACTTCCTTGAACGCGCTCGCCATCGCTTCGATCAGAGGCGCGCCCGCGAGGCAGCGCTCGACCTCCCGACCGCTCAGGATCAGGAGCTTCATTGCTCAGCTTCGAGTGGCGCGGTGATCGCCCAGTAGGCGCTCGGCACCCGCCGGTCAAGAACGTGGGACATCGCCCGGAGCTTGGTCACCTCATCGAGGTCGAGGTCCACGACGCGGAAGTCCTCTTGGTTATCGGTCGCACGCCCGACCTGCTCGCCGGTCGGGCTGATCACCCGACTCCCGCCAAAGAGCTCGTCGTCCTTCTGTGTACCGACGACCGAGGTCATCGCGAACCACGCCTGGTTCTCGGTCGCGCGGGTCAGGGCGAAGTACTGCCACGAATCGGTGCGCACGGCCGCGGCTGCCGAGAGATTGATGATCACCTCGGCACCCATCAGCGTCAGCTGACGGCTGGCCTCCGGGTAGCGGACATCGCGACAGATCTGGAGACCAACGCGCGCCCACGGCAGATCGAAGACGCGGAAGTGTCGACCGATGTCCCAGTACACGCCCTCGAGCACGAGTCGGCCGCTCGGTAGGGCGAAATTCGCCACGTGCACCTTGTCGTAATGGCCAAGCACGCCGTCGGGGCCCACCAGGATCGCCGAGTTGAAGAGGTTGCCGGGAAAGGCCGGCCCACGCCGGGAGATTCCCATCGCGATGTACACGCCGGTCTCGCGGCTCAACTCGGTCAAACGACGCACGTGCTCGTCCGGCGGATCGATGGTCGTGGAGTAGTCCCGAAGGAAGGCGTCCGAGCGATAACCGTTGAGGTACACCTCGCCAAAAAGCGCGAGGTTCGCGCCCTCGGCGGCGGCGCGGCGAATCAAGCCTTCCGCGCGCGCGAGATTGGCGGGACGGGGATCAACGCCCTCGGAGGCGATGTCGCTCACGGTTTGGCAGAGCGCCAGCCGAAGCAGCCGGCTCACTTGGTCCGAGGCTGATTGACGAGCTCAGCCGTTGCCTGCGCAAGGATTCGGGTGCAGTCGAACACGTCCTTCACCCGCACCCGCTCGTCAACGGCGGGCCATGCCTTCAGCTCGCCACCCGGTCCGATTGAACCCGGGGCGTATTCGACCGTAGGGATTCCCACGCGGCGGAATGAGGCAGCGTCGCTGGTGGCACCGAAGCGCCGGCCGGAGCCGATGACCGGCTTCTCCTTCCGGATCTTCTCGTGGTACTTCGCGACCGTGCGGACGATCTCGGAGTCCTCGCTGGTTGGCGGAGCACCCCAGCAGAAATTCCCGCTCATCGGCGGCTCCCAGCCTTGCACTTCGACCTCGGCGTCGAACTCCGGATGCTCCTTCTTGAGTGCGGCGATGAGGCGCTCGAAGTCAGCCTTGACCGAGTCGGGCGACTGGTCGGGGAGCGCGAGCACATCGAAGAAGGCGGCGACCTTGTCCAGATCGACCGCATCGTTGTGCACCCAGCGCAGCGCGGTCCCGGGCACGTTGGGCAGCCGGGGATCGTTCTGTTTGGTCGTGAGGAAGCTCATCGCCCGGTTGTTCCCGTATCCCGGGTGAAATGCCTCCAAGAGATAACGCAGGGTCTCGACTGGATTGGTGTGCACGGAGTGATGCTCGTGCTCGCCCTTGACGAGAATCCGGCCGCGGACCTTCCCGACCGCGACGTTCACGATGTCCATCCCGGTGCCCTCGAGGACGACGGCCAGGTCTCCCGTCAGTCCGCCCTTGACCAGGTAGCCGGATCCGACGCCGCCGACCGTCTCGGCCGATGCGGCGGCGACGATCAGCTCGCCGTCGATCGGAATGCCGCTCTTAATCACCGCGTCGGCGGCCATGACCATGCAGGCCACGCCCTGCTTGTCGTTGTGAGAGCCGAGCCCATAGAAATACCCGTCCTCGACGACCGGTCCGAGTGGGTCCTTGGTCCAGCGCTCCGGTTGGAACACCAGCCCCTGGTACTGCCCGGAGCCGGTGTCCATGTGCGCGTTGAGGATGATCCGCTTGCCACCCTGGTTCCTGCCGTAGCGACCGATGACATTGACCGTCTCGAGCGAGTTGTGCTTGTACTTCTGGAACTCGACCTTCATGCCCATGCCATCGAGGTACGCGCCGATGTAGCGGGCGACGTTCTCTTCTTCGAAGCGCGGTGACGGTATGCGGACAATGCCCTTGAAGAAGTCGAGTATCCGCTCTTCGTTGATCGCCTCATCGACGCGGTGCAAGTCCACGATTCCTCCTGCGCCTGTTGTTCGCTAGCCGATTTGCCGTGCCGCGCGCGGGTCGAAGGCTGCGCGCAAGCCGTCACCGAGCAGGTTCAGCGCGACCACCAAAACGACGATCACGGCCCCGGGTGAAAGCGAGATCCACCACGACTCGGGCATGTACTCCCGTCCGATCGCGATCGCCAACCCCAGCTCCGGCGAGGGCGGCCGCGCGCCCAGACCGATGAATCCCAAACCAGCAGCGACCAAGATTGCGGTGCCGACTTGAAGCGCGGCCTGCGCGATCAGGACCGGGACCACGCTGGGGAAAATGTGCCGGCGGATGATCAGGCCGGTCGAGGCGCCGTACGCGGCAGCTGCCTGCACGTACTCGAGGACCCGTGTGCGCAACACCTCGCCGCGGACGAGACGGGCATAGCGCGGCCAGCTCGTCGCCGCGATCGCGATCACTGTGCTCTCCACGCCGCCGCCGATGCTCAGGCTGACGAGGATCGCCAGCACCAGGGAGGGAATGCCGAGGAACACATCGGCGGCGCGCATCAGGAGTTGATCGAGCCAGCCGCGCCGGTAACCGGCAGCGAGACCGCATACCGTCCCGATGACCGCCGAGGCGAGCATCGCTTCAGCGCCAATCAGCAGAGACACGCGAGTACCGAAGAGCAGGCGACTGAACACGTCGCGACCGAGGTGGTCAGTGCCCAGCAGGAAACCGTTGCCGGGCGGCAACAGCCGGCGGTCGATGTGCGAGGCGATGTCGGCGTCGGCCGGATAAGGGGCAAGCCACGGGGCCAGCACGGCCGCGCCGACGATCAGGAGCAAGACCAGCAGGGCGGGCTTGGTGGCCGGTTGTTGGAGGAATCGACGCAGCGCGGGGTGCGCGCTACCGCGCGCGCTCGCGGCCGGTCCCGAGCCGAGCGAGCCCTCAACGGACGCGAGATTTCCGTTCACCCCGCACCTGACCGCAGACGTGGATCGACCAGCGGATGGAGGAGATCGATTGCGAGGTTGGCGATTACGTAGACGAACGTGACCAGGAGCGAGACACCGATCACGCCCGGGTAGTCCAGCGCGCTGATCGACTGGACGGTGTACAGACCCAGACCGGGCCAGTTGAACACCGCTTCGACGAGGATCGACCCTGCCAAGAGATCCCCGAACGCGAGACCGAGGACAGTGAGAATCGGCGGCAGCGCGTTGGGTAGCGCTTGGACGATCACGAGCCGTCGCTCCCGTGCTCCAAATGAGCGGGCGGTCTGCATGTAGGGCGCGCGCAGAACCTCCAGCATCGCCGCCCGAGTGATCCGCGTGACGACACCCATCCCCCGATACGCCAAGACCGACGCCGGCAGGATCAGGTGACGCAACGTGTCGCCGAGCGCATCCGGATTGGCCGCCAGGACCGAGTCGACGAGCAACAACCCGGTCCGTCGGGGGACGGGATGCGCGAGCGTGACGAAGTCGTCGATCCGTCCGCCTGCGGGTAGCCAGCCCAGCTGGCTATAGAAGACGAGCTGCAGCAACAGGGCCGTCCAAAAAATTGGCGCCGCGACGCCACCGGTGGTGAACACCGTCAGGAGGAAGTCGGCTGGCCGGCGTTCCTGGGTCGCAGCAACGATGCCCAGAGTGACCCCGAGTAGCGCTGTAATCACGAAAGCGAGGCCCGCTAGCTCGAATGTCGCCACCGCCGCCCGGCCGAGGTCGTCGACGACGGTGTCGCGGGTCCGGAGCGAGCGGCCGAGGTCTCCGTGGAGCGTGCGACTCACGTAGTAGAGCCAACGTTCCGCGATCGGACGGTCAGCACCGAACTCTTGAGCCACGGCTTGGTATTGCTCCTCTGTTGGGTGGTCGGGTAGCAAAGACGCCAGCGGGTCACCGGGGACAGCGAGAGTCGCAAAGAACGAAATCGTCAGCACCGCGAAGAGCACCGGCACTGTGAGCAGGAGTCGCCCCGCGATGAACCGCATCACGAAGCGACTCCTCCGTCACAGCGAGGGGGGTGGGAGCCGACTAGCGGGAGCGAAGGCCGGTCTTCTTGATGTCGTTGGCGCGGAAGTGCGGACCGTAGGCTGGGTTCCAGACCACGTTGGCGACGTTGGTCCCCTGGGCCCAGGCCTGCTGCTTGTTGACTAGCCAAAGAACGAGCTCCTGGTCGGTGACGATCTTTTGGACCTCGTTGTAGTACTGCAGGCGCTTCGCCTGATCGGTGGTGGACTTGCCTCCGTTAATCAGGTCATCCATGTGCGGATCGGTGACGCCCGGGTTGAATCCACCGTCGCGATATTCCGTCGAGATGAAGTCGCCGCTATAGAACGCGTCAGGATCGGCGTAGCGCATCGGCTCCTGCGAGAAGAT
>Ga0070707_100006600_pt1 | contig 10764 bp, 7 predicted proteins | sample KBSK5502metaG_FD_65468 | JGI IMG/M metagenome (GOLD analysis project Ga0070707, IMG submission 65468) | Corn, switchgrass and miscanthus rhizosphere microbial communities from Kellogg Biological Station, Michigan, USA - KBS K5-50-2 metaG | ecosystem: Host-associated > Plants > Roots >... | reverse complement strand
CGGGCGGCAACACCTTTTTGTCCTCCTCAAGCGGGGCGCATCTGGCCAGGCCGGACAAAGGCACGCGGTGGCCATCCGTTGCGAGCGGTACAAGCCGAAATCCCCGGCCGTACGCCGTTTGGTAACACCTGGTCGCTTAGCCCGCGCTGTGATTCCCGGCAGGGGCGGGAACAGCGGCGGGAACAGCTACTGCGCGATCCGCATCTGTCTGCGCGTCATAGCCAACGATGAACCGCCGTGGCCAGGAGAGCACGGGCTCGAGCCAGCCAACCACGCCCATCTCGCCGGCCGCTTGCAGCAGCTGGCCACGGTGGCTGGAGCCGACCGCCAGCAGGGCCAGGTCGGCAGCGAAGGCGCGCTGATCGTCCTCGCCGAGCAGCGCGGTCCAGGCCGGCAGCCTGTTACTGTCGAGCTCCATCGACAGCGGGTGCCTGCGCAGCGCGCTCACCCGCTGCCCGACCTTGATATCGGGCCGGTCGACCAGGCCTGGCAGCTCGAACTCCAGCGGCAGCGCGGGCTCGAACGGGTCGGTCGTCGGGCCGGTGAGCGGCAGTGCGCGCTCGATCTCGTGCAGCCACTGCAGCTGGGGGATGACCCAGTCGCGTCCGACCTGCGTCCCCGCACCCTTGCCGCCGTCCAGAATCCGGCGCGCGGTCTCGCCGATCGCTGTGGCTAGTTCTTCGGGCGCGAAATGATCCCGGATCGCGCGGGACCGGCCAGCGATGGCTCGTTCGACGACTGTGGCGAGCACGCACTCGCGTAGCCGCGCATCGACCGCGGACCAGCGCGACTTCAGCGCCGACGGCACGACGGGCAGCGGTGAGTTCGTCAGGAAGGCCAGCACCATCGCCTCGATCCAGACCCTGAGCCACGCGTACTCGCCGGACCTGGCGAGCAGGTCAGCCGACCGCAGCTCGAGCAGCGTGCAGGCGCGGCCGCCAGCGCACTCAGGGCCGCACGCCGCGGACCGGCGGCCAGCCAGCGGCGGCGGCGCCAGCTGACCGGGCGCGGGCGGGCACTCGGCGTGACCGCCGAACGGCACCCTGATCCGGAGGGGGCGGTCCATCCCGTCGGCGAACACCGCGGCCAATCCCGGCGGGAACGAGACCACTTGCCTGGACTGCTCGGCGTCGAGGTTCATGGTCGCACCAACAAGCTCACGGTCGTCGTGCGCGGGCAGTCGGTGGACGATCTTCAACGCGGTGTTCTTCACCACGTCGGGCAGGAGCTTCGCTGGGATCTGCTCGGCGATAAGCAGACCCTCGCCGTAGGCGCGAATCTCGGCCAGCAAGCCGGCGAATAGCTCGACGGCGTGCGCACTGGCACCCTCCCGGCCGGCCCGGAGCAGCCGGTGCGCCTCCTCTATCACGATGACGTGCCGCAAGCTCTCGCCGCCGCGCTGCGCACCCGCCCGCACGCGCAGCCGCAGGTGCTCGGTAATCCTGATGATCAGCGTGCCGATCAGGAAGGCCTTGTCCTCGTCGTTGGCGACGTCCTCGATCGCGAGCACGGTGTTCCGCTTGAGCAGTTCTGCGATGTCGGCGGGGTGGCCGCCTTCGAAGAACCGGCCGGCCGACCCGGTCCGCAGCGAGCGGAGCCTGACGTCCACGAATCCCCTGACATCCGCCTGCAGCTCAGGGCCGTAGCCGACATCGGTGATCACTTCGAGCGCGGCCGCCTGCAGCTGCGCCAGGGTCGGAACGGCGGGCGGGACAACGGCACCTGGCCGTCCGGCTCCGCTGACCGGATCCCACCCGCAGGACTCGTAGACCCGCTGCAGCGCCTGGGACATGATCTGCGGGAACGGCTCGTGCGCGTCGAACGCCGCAAGGAAGAGCGCGCGCACCATGTCGATGTGGGCCTGGACCGGATAGCCCGGCTCGGGCGCGAGCGGGTTGACGGCAAGCGGGACAGCGTCAGGATCCGCCGGGCTGACGAGCGTCAGGGCCCCGCCTGCCTGGGCGATGCGGCCGGCCATCGCCGCGTACTCGGACTTGACTGGCTCAACGACCAGCCACGGGATGCCCGAGCTGGTCAGCTGCTCAAGCAGGTGCCTGACCGTCTGGGACTTGCCCGACCCCGTCGCGCCGGTGATCAGCGCATGCCGGTTCAGCGTGGCCAGCGGCACACCGAACTCACCCACCGGCCTGTCCTGGCCGTCCAGGATCGTGCCCACGCTCACGTCGTCCTCGCCCGGCGGCTCGGCCGTGACGTCGAAGTACCCGACGTCGAGCACCCGCACCCCGGGTACCTCGCGCCGCGGCAGGCCGGCCAGCGCGGCGAGGACACCGGCCGTCGCGGCGAACGGGACGGCTGAAGCGTCGGCCTCGTCCGCGCTCTTCGTGGCAAGGGCCTCCGCTAGGTCCCGCGCCCGCGCCGGGGCGCGCAGCCGGTACGGATGCGCGCTGAGGTCGGCGGAACCGACCAGCATCGGGCCGATCAAGCTGAGCTGCTCGGCGTCGGCGGCCCCGACCAGCACCCTGACGTTCAACAGGCCGGCCTCGCGGAAGGCGTCCAGTTCGGCGAGCCGGCTGGCGGCACGGTGCGCCTCGAAGCGTGATTGCTCCTCGTCGAACCGCCGCAGCACGTTCAGCTCGTTGCGCAACTCGGCGATCTCGGCGTCGATCAGGTCGGTCGGCTCGGCCACCACCAGCCAGCCGAACGGCCGGGTCATCAGCGTGGTCAGCGCGGCCTCGAAGAGTGTTGGCGGCGCAGCAGCCAGGCCGGTGCCGCCGCCGAGCCAAGGACCGCCCGACAGGCCGGCGCCTGCGAGCTGGCCGAAGCTGCCCGGTCCGCCCGGTGACCAGGATGACGATCGCTGTCCCGCGGGCTCGGCGGGCTGCGGCGCGGCCTGCCGCCCAGGGCACGGCGCCCACACCATAGCGTCGAGATCGGCCATCAGGCCGTCCGGGCAGGGCACGCCCCTGGCGCCCCACGGAAACAGCAGATCGCAGCGGTCTGGCCGGGCATGCTGCTGGCCAGGCAGCATAGTCAGGGACTCCCCGGGCCGGCCATACGGGTGCTCGCCGTCCCCGGCACGCTGACGGGAGCCCGCGGGCTGCTCACCGGCCACCGCAGCGCCGACCGGGGACTGCTCGGCGGTCGACGGCAACGGCCCAGCATTGGTGAGCAGCTCAAGCGGCGCCCCGCCGCCGCGCGACAGCCAGCCGGTCACGAACGGGCGGCGGCTCTGCACCGCGTCAAGCAGCGCGGGGAGGACAGACGCGTAATCCCGCTCGGCGGTGCCCCCGTAGCAGACATCAGGAATCGCGACTACCCGATACCAGGGCGCGCCAGGGCTGGCGCCGATGCCAGGATCGCTGTTCATATGGCGTGCATATCAGCCGCGCAGCCGGGTGTGCCACCAGTTGACCGAGAATCGGCTAGACATCTACCGCGCCGGTGATCCTCGTGCTCGTGGCTCCGGACACCCAGACCGTGCCGTCCTCGTCGGCGTCGATGCGGACCCGGCCGCGCCGGCCGATCGCCGTGCCCTGGCTGGCGACATAAGGGGCCGTGGCGCGGCCGGTCGACAGCAGCCACTGGGCCAGCGACGCGTTCAGGCTGCCGGTGACCGGATCCTCGACCGACCGCCCGCCGGCGGGAAAGAACGCTCGCACCTCAAAAGCGCACTCCGAGCCTGGCGGGTACGGACCAGCCAGCCCCAGGTCAAGGTCGCCGTCTACGGGCCGGACGTCGAGCACAGCCTGGGCGCTGCCGACCAGGATCGCGATCCAGCCAGGGCCGTTGTCGGCCCACTGCGCGTCAACGATATCGGCGCGGGCGATGCCGAGCTGGGCCGCGATCTGTCCGATCAACGGCTCATCGACCGGACCGGAACGCAGCAGCGGCGGGGCCGCGAAGCCAAGCAAGCCCGCGCTCCGCCTGATCGTGACCAGGCCCGCGCCGCACTGCTGCACGATCTGATCGGCCCGCCGGGGCTGATGACCGGACTCCAGCCACGCGTGGCAGGTGCCGAGGGTCGGGTGCCCGGCGAACGGCAGCTCCGTCGCCGCCGTGAAGATCCGCACCTGGTAGTCGGCGCCGGGCTCGTCGGCGGGCAGCACGAAGGTCGTCTCCGACAGGTTCGTCCAGCGCGCCAGGAGCTGCATCTGCGCCTGGGTCAGCCCGGTGCCATCGAGCACGACCGCTACCGGGTTGCCGAGAAACGGCTCAGCGCTGAAGACATCGACCTGGCTGAATGGCCGCTGCATCCGTCCGAGTCTGCCATGGCCGGCCGGCTGGCGACCGGCAGGGCCGCCTTGCCTCGGCAGATCACCGTAGCGGCGTCACATCGCCGCCGCTGGCGATGCGCCAGGAAGAGTCATCAGCGCCGGGTTGACGTCGGCCAGCGTCACGATCCGGCCGTCCGGTGACGGGTAGCTGACGATCACGGCGGTGGGCGGCAGCCGCTGCAGTTCGTCGGGCTCGACTAGGAGCTCTCGCGACCGCTGCGCCGTGCGGCCGAACGAGGCGTTCTCGCCGGCCGCCCTGGACAGGCTGATGCCCCACGACGTGCCCGCGTTGATGCCTTCAGTCAGCGAGACCGAGTCCGACACGCTAAGGGAGTAGTTCGAGTCGGTGCTGGACGAGCAATTGAAGTCGCCGAAGGGGCCGAATCCCTGCCGGCCGCGCCCGCGGCCCCGGCTGCCTCCGCTGCTTCCGGTTGTCGTGACGGAGTCAGCGACCGAGTCAGAGATCCCGACCGTGCTGGTGTACGAGTCACCCCAGGTATCGGTGAGCGACGTCCCGACGGTCTCGGTGAGCTGGCCGACGACGAAACGGTGCTCAGTTCCGATCAGCTCGCTGGCCGCCCGCGCGTCGTCGCCGTTGCCGAGCCGCATGAACGCGATCACAGCGTTGCCCCTGCCCAGCCGCTCGCGCACGCTGGCCGGGATCGACCGGAACGCCAGCACCAGCCCGGTCCGCGAGGTCTCGCAGGCGTCGGCAAGACGGTCGATTACGTCCCCGCCGAGCCGTTCTGCGCCGAGCAGGCAGATCACGTGCGCCCACGGCTCGCCAGGTTCAGCCTGCCGCAGCATGTGGGTCAATGCGGCGACGACGTACGTGCCGAGCATCCGGTTACCGATCACGCCGGCCCGCCGGTCGAGCGCCGCCACCCTGAACCGGGTCAGCGTCAGCGGCACGGGCGGTTCGCCGGTCCCGAGCAGGTCGAGCGCGCGCAGCCTGGACTCCAGGACGAAGGCTCGCTCCAGCACCATCCGCTCGGCCGCACCGGAGCGGAATAGCGTACCGATCTGCTGCAGCTGCCCGGTCGTCAGTAGCCCGGAACCCACGTCAGCACGCGGGTCGCCGACATCGCCAAGCATCCGCAGCGCTGCGGTCACCGCGGCGATGCCCGGGTCGGGGCCGAGCGCACCGACCACGCGCTCGAGCAAGGCGCAGTCGGCTGCGGCATCGGCCGCGACGCTATCGCCTGCCCGCCCGCCTGGCCGGTCTCCGGCGGCGTTGGCGGCCAGCGCCAGCACGTCGGCAAGCGCCCGGCCATCAAGGCCGGCGCCGAGGTCAAGCCGGGGCAGATCGGCGGGGAGCGTCCACACGAGCGGCCGGAGCCCGGCCCGCTGCGCCAGGAGGATCAGCTCGCACGCCACCGCCGCTTCGGTGAGGTCGACCACGCTGATCTCGCCGCCGCCGCTCAGCCGCGGTGCCCCGATCGTCGTGACCAGCGCCGACCAGCCTGCCAGTGTGCCGCCTGCGACATCCACCCGGTTGATCCCGGCGGGCAGGCCGACAGCGAACCAGGACGGCTGGCGGTCGAAGACCGCCCTGCGCCGCTGCCAGGCACGGTAGTCGCCGGCGTGTTCGAGCTGCTGCGACTCGAGCAGGCGGGAGTGGGCCGCGCGCGCGGCCTCGACCCGCTGCCGTTCGCTGGCGAGCACCACGGCTAGCCTGCGCCGGACTCGCCATGCCGATCTGGCACACCCGACCGCAGCAGCGGCTCCCGCCAGGGCGCCGAACCCGCCAAGTTCCTGGCCGGCCAGCCCGGCCAGCCATGCGGCGCCGGACAAGGCAGCGACCGTGGCGCCTGCTGCCAGGCCGGCCCACGCTGGCCGGCCCGCCCTGCGAGCGATCCGCGTCTGCGCGCGCAACCAGCCCTGGTCGAGATGGTCCGCGGGCCCGAGAGCCGGCCTGGGTGGCGGCGGGCCGGGATCGGCCAGTGCGGGCGCGAAGTGCCAGCCCAGACAGACCTCGCGCGGCCCGCCGTTCACCGCGCCGCCCGGCAGCCGGTAACCAGGCGCGGCCGCGGGCTCCGCACCTGAAGCGACAGCCCGTCTGGCCGCTGCTCCGCCAGCAGCGCCGGTGGCAATCCCCGCCCGTCTTCGGTGTTTAACGAAATCTCACCCGCGACTCCCGCCAGGCCAGCCGATGATGCCACCCTGGCTGGCGAGCCGGCCGGCGGCTGTCCCCTGACGGCAACGACGTTGACCTGATCTGCGAGCCAGCCAGCGGCCGCGCCAGCTGCCGTGCTGAGCAGGGTGACCGCCCCGGCACGGGGACCGAGAGCGAGCTGGTCTGCGACCTGACCGCGAGCGGTCGCCTCGATGCCGTTGATCCATAGCAGGCAGTCGGCCCGCGCGCCCAGGCTGGCGCGGTCCGCCAGGATCCCAGCCAGGTCCGCGATCACCAGCTGTGCGATCATCACGGCCCACCGCCCGTGGGTCACCCGGTCGAGTGCGAACAGCACGACATCCCGCCTGGCTACCGCCCGGCCAAGGATGATCGCTTCGTCATCGCCCGGCCCGGGCTGGCAGAGCCCGGCCCCGATGGCGGCAGAACGGAGTCCGGTCAGCTGCGCCGCCATGGCTTTTGTCGCCGGCAGCGCGGCGCTGTCCAGCCGCGCGGTGCGGTCGAGCAGCGCGGCCAGCTCATCGAGGATGGCGAGCCGCTGGCCAGCGGGAGCTGGCCCGTGCGCCGCGAGGCGCCCGAAGCCGGTTTTCAGGCGGTCCGCGCTCACCAACCGCTGGTCCTGACCAGCGCCGGACCAGTCGATCATGGCGGTGACCAGGTCGGCGGCGCGGCCGGGGCTGGCACCAGAGAATGGCTCGTAATGTCCGCGCTCGGGACTGAATACCGTCAGTGGCGCGTGCACGCCAGCGCAGGCCGCCGTGACCGCCTCAGCCACCGCCTGGCTGTCACCCGCGGGGCCGCCAGCGTAGCGGGAAGCCGCCCCGGCGGTCAGATCGATAATGATCACCGTCTTCCGGTGCTGGATCGCCGCAGTCGCCAGCTCAAGCGCGGTCCTGGTAACGGCGGTGGCGTCCCGGCCGGTGACGAGGACGCCGCCCTCGGCCTCCCGCCAGGAGATCTCGGCGCGCCTGCCGGTCCGCATGACGGTACCCACGCAGCCACCGCCCGGAGTCGCCATCTCGCCACGGCGCTGCGCTGCACGCAGGTACGCGCGGCGCGCCGCGATTATCAATCCCGGCTGGTACCGCCGGGCGCCGACCAGCCATCCGACGACGCACGCCTCGGCCGCTGCGATGATCAGCGCCGTAGGTAACTGGCCAGGCAGCCGGTGCTGCCAGCCGTCGACTGCGGAGCCGAGCCTGAGCAGATGCTCAGGCACCGGATCAGGCTCTGCGAGGAAACCGATCAGGCGGTTCGCGGTTGCCAGGTAGCTATTGATGGCGCGGCCGGCGCCGGCCGCGGCAACCCACCCGAGCCCCGCCGCGGCGGGCATGATCAGCCACAGCGGCCGCCACCTGCCGTACCTGCTGATCAGCACGAAGACGACGGCTAGTGCCAGGGTGAGCGGCGCGACCGCCAGCTGGATCACGACGACCGCGACCATGGCTCCCGCGGCTAAGTTTCTGGGCGGCGCTCCGGCCCGCGGGCTCATGCGGTTGGCGCGCGATGACAGGGGCTCGGCTCTGCCGGTCAGATATGGCGGCACAGTGGCACAAGATAGTACGTCCGGCCCGCGGAATGCCGCCGGCACACCAATAGCGGAGGTGTGCAAGGCTGCGGGACATATCCGTGCTAGCGGCCCGCGGGCTGGTCGTCGGCCGCCCAGCCATCCTCGTCGCTGGCCGGCACGGCTGCGAGGTCATCGGCCAGCGCCTGCCCAGGCGCGATGTTCCTGACCGAGGCGCTGTCCCCCGGCGAATCGACCACGATCCTGAACAGGTCCGCCCTCAGCGCCGCCACGGTCAGCGCTACCGCCACGCCGGACGCCGGGTCGTCGAAGCGCACGGTGATCATGGCAGCCGGCTGGCCAGCTCCGAGCCGGAGGCCGCGAGCAATCGACGAAGGCGGCGGCTGCACCTCCACGTGCAAGGCGGCGGGCAGGCCAAGCGCGGGCCGCTCCGCCGGTTGCTCATGGGTGTCGGCCAGGCCGTATAGCTCGAACTCGGGCATCGCCCCGTCCGTGTCGCCGGTAAGCCCGCCGACCTGGCCCGCTGTCCCGGCAGTGAGGTAGGTGGTGGCGATGGCGGCGGGCTCGCCGTTGACCGACCAGTGGCACTTGACGGCGCAGACCGAGTCGGCCAGGGGGATGCCGAGCGCCGAGCCGATGTCCTCGGGAACCCGGCGCCAGGAGACCTTGCGCTTCCGGCAGGCGACTTCAGCGCCCATCGGATCCAGGTGAGCGCCCAGGCGCGGCACTCCCTGCACCGGAATCAGGTACTCGGCCGGGCTGGCCCGGTAGAGCTGCCCGTCAGGCAGTTGCCTGATCAGGTGCCTGGCCGCGAGCTCTCTGACGGCCTGCTCCACCTGGGCGGGCCTGACGTTGTAGCGGCGGGCGAGAGCGCTGGGCCTGGGGAGCCGCCAGCCAGGCTCGTGATGAACCAGGGTGGCGGCTAGCCGGTCAGCCAGCACTCCGGCGACGTCTGACTTGTCGTCGCTGGAGTATTCCACGCTCATGCCCTTCGCCGAGATTCGGTACCGCCAGGCACTGCGGTCTGATATCTGTTCTAGGTCGCTCAGGTAACTGGAAGCTGAACTGCGGGTGATGTGTCAAACAACGAGACCCTGCGAACGGGCGACAATTTCGGATACGGCAGGCGATGGCCATGCAGCGGCACCGGGGGGAGGGCTGCAGCCGCCCGTGGCGGAGCACACGAGGCCGCGGAAGGGTTCACCGTTTCCGGTCTGGTCCTAGACAGTGACCTCAAGCTCGGTGATCGTGCCAGTGCGCGCGGAGAGGGCACGCTCGGCCCTGACCCCGCCAGGAGCCAGGACCCGAAGCGTCCAGTCACCCGGCGCGGCGTAGAACGTGAAGCCGCCGTCCTCGCCGAGCGGTACCTCGGCCACGAACTCGCCGTCGGCATTCAGCAGCCTGGCGTACCCGGACGGCACCGGCGTCCCTGAGCTCGTCACGTGCCCCTGGACCACCGCCTGGTCGCCGGCTCCCGCCGTCACCTTGATGCCGCCAGCGGGCGCGCCGCAACCCGACCCCGCGCTGCTGGCCCGTGGGGACGACCCCCCGGAACCCTCCGCAGAGCTCACTTTCCGTCTCCTAGCTCGATCGGCACGCCGACCAGAGAGCCGTACTCGGTCCACGAGCCGTCGTAATTCTTCACGTTCGGCTGGTCGAGCAGCTCGTGCAGTACGAACCAGGTGTGCGCGGACCGCTCGCCGATCCGGCAATAGGCGATGGTGTCCTTGCCGAAGTCCAGGCCAGCCTCATCGCGATAGAGCTGGCTGAGGGCTCGGTCGGACTTGAAGGTTCCGTCCTCCTCGGCAGCCTTTGACCAGGGGACGTTCTTGGCCGTCGGCACGTGACCGCCGCGCTGCGCCTGCTCCTGCGGCAGGTGCGCCGGGGCGAGCAGGCGCCCGGCGAATTCGTCGGGCGAGCGGACGTCAACCAGGTTGAGGTTGCCGATGGCGGCGAGCACGTCGTCCCGGAACGCGCGGATCGAGCGGTCCTGCTCTTTGGCGCGGTAGGACGTGGCCGGCCGGCCCGGCACGTCGGTGACCATGTCGCGGGAGTCAAGCTCCCACTTCTTGCGGCCGCCGTCGAGCAGCTTGACGTTGTCGTGGCCGTAGATCCTGAAGTACCAGTACGCGTACGCGGCGAACCAGTTGTTGTTGCCGCCGTACAGGATCACCGTGTCGTCGTTGGAGATGCCGCGCTCGGACAGCAGCTGCTCGAATCCGGCCCTGTCGACGAAGTCCCTGCGGACCGGGTCCTGCAGGTCCTTCCGCCAGTCGAGCTTGATGGCGCCCTTGATGTGGCCTTTGTCGTATGCGGTCGTGTCCTCGTCGACTTCGACGAGAAGCACGCCGGGATCACCGAGATGGTCCCGCACCCAGTCGGCGTCTACGAGTACGTCGGAACGGCTCATGGCTGAACTTCCTTATTAGCTCTGGCCCGCCTCAGGATGCCTGCCGGGCGGGCATGAATCGTCGGATGATCAGGTACAGCTCGCAGCCCAGGCACAGGCCGAAGGCTCCGTTCAAGAAGGCAGCTATCAGGGCGAACGCGGTCGCGACGATTCCGAGCCACGTGGTGCCGGTCGCGTAGCCGATCACGCCGATCAGCGCGAACGCGAGGCCCACGCCCTGCGCGAATCGCGGCGGCGCCTCGTCCTCGTGCTCATTCGGTGGCCCCAGCTTCGGACGGACGAGCCACCGGTAGATCAGGCCATAAGGCGCGTACCGCAATCCGAAGACGGCCCCGATCGCGAACACCGCCGCCTGGGCGGCCAGGAGCCAGGCGCTGCTGGTGATCAGGACCACGACGAGCACGACCGTGGTGATCAGCGCGCCGAACCGGGGTCCCCGGGGATCGATCTGCATGTG
>Ga0070707_100006599_pt1 | contig 10766 bp, 16 predicted proteins | sample KBSK5502metaG_FD_65468 | JGI IMG/M metagenome (GOLD analysis project Ga0070707, IMG submission 65468) | Corn, switchgrass and miscanthus rhizosphere microbial communities from Kellogg Biological Station, Michigan, USA - KBS K5-50-2 metaG | ecosystem: Host-associated > Plants > Roots >... | reverse complement strand
CTCCCGCCGGCCTGGCGGCGGCTCCCGGCGGCCTGGTCGGCCGCCTTTCGGACGTCGGCGGCCGCCTCGTCGGCGGCCGCCTCGTCGGCGGGCCCGCGCGCCGGCGGACCGCTGCCCTCTGCTGCTGCGGCCTCCTGCGCCGGCTCCGGAATACCCGCGCTCCTCATGGTGCTGGAGCCTACACGAGATAATTATGAATCGATCCGGATCGTATTGTAAGTTGGACACATGCATCGGCCGCGCGTCCGGGCACACACCAGTGGCGTCGCGGTGCAGCGCCGGGCCTGACAGCTAGGGAGCCCGGTCACTGGCCGGGCGGCCCGCCCGGCACGCGGCCGCATGTCGCGGGGATGCGCGCGGCCGGGTCGGGGCACCGGAATTTCCGGAGCAAGCCAGTGCCGGACCGGAGGGACCGGACCGCCGGGGGCGGCGGGTTGAATTCATTGGCTATGGGGGGTAGTCAATTCGAGTTCCCCGCCGTCCCGCAGGCCGTGCACCAAGAGAACGCGGAGCGGGCAATGGAGCGTGATGTCCTCGAGCGCCCGGAGGGCCAGCTCCGGTCGTGGTGGCTTCGCGGCTGCCCGCCGCACCTGCGTCAGCAGCACCGTGTCGGCAGCCATATTGCCGAGAGTGGCAGCGGTGTTGCGGCGTTTGCCGACGGACTCGTGGTTAGCCAAGCACAGGCCGTACACATGACGCCAGGACTTCTTTCGGCGCTTCCGCAGTCAGAGCTGGAAAGTCGTCAGGTACAAAGGGTGATCTGCGCCCGGCAGCCTGTCATGCGGAGCACACAAGACATGCGATCCGAGTCGGCGAGAGGCGCGGCGGCGTCAGGCCCCAACAACACCCACGCGAAGCACGGCAGCGCGCGCCTCACAGCCCGGAACGCCCGCCGGAGGAATCGGTGACCATGCACAACCGGTAGAGAGGGCTTCGCCCCCCAGGGCCGACTTCGTGGTCGCCGATCTGAGCTTGGTGATCGAGCTGTCGGTGCTGGAGCGGCGCGGCGATCACTGGATGAGTCTGGCTTGCTCTGGCTTGGCGAGGTTCACCGCTCGTAGGTGATGCCCGTCAGACGGTCTCGTCGGGCGTCCGAGAACGACGGCGGCCGGCCGGGCGGCAGCTGCCCGGGGCCCGCCTTCTCACCGGTCGCCCATACTGGGCCTACGGCTGCCCGCCGGGGGGCCGGGAAGGAGAATGGTCGATCATGGGTGCCCAGGAGTTGCTGAGCCGGGTAGCTGAGAACGTTTCCGTGCGCCGCGCCTTCGGTGCCGCCTATGACAAGGACGGGCTTCTCGTCATTCCGGTGGCGCTGGTATTGGGAGGCGGCGGAGGCGGCGAAGGAACGGTGCCTGCGCAGTCTTCAGCTCAGCCCGGCGCCGGCCCGGCACCGGGCGCGCACAACGGCGCCCGCCAGGCAGAGGGCGGCCCGCAGGTCGGCTCGGGCGGGGGCTTCGGGGGTCTGGTGATGCCGGTCGGGGTCTACGTGGTGAAGGGCGACCAGGTTCGCTGGGTCCCCGCCGTGGACGTGACCGTCATCGTGCTGGCCGGCCTCAGCGCGGTCCGGCTCCTGGTCGGCCGGGGGACCCGCGGTCGCCGGCACAGGCACGGTGAGCGGGCCGCCCGCAAGCGGGAACGGCTCGGGCACACCCAGCCGGGCAGATTGAGGAATCTGTCGCGCCGACAAGCCGAACGGCAAGCTCGTGATGCCCAGAGCGGGTCGATTTAAATTGCCATCACCTTCATCATTACACCCGCCTCGGGACGTTGCCTGTCATGGTGAACACCAACCGCATGGCCTTGTGACCGGGATCCGCGGTGGGGTCGAACATGCACGGGCACCCACCATCGATCACCGTGACGCCGTGCTGGCGGCCATACTCAGCGGCTGCCAGCGACACGCTTCCCGCGCCGGGCCCCCGGTGCATCCAGACACGCTTGATGCCGAGGTCGGCGCACTCGCGCATGGTGGCCTCGGCTGTCTCCGGCTTCGTTCCGATCAGCACCCAGTCGACGCCACCAGGAACAGACGTCAGGTCGTGATAGCAGGTGTCACCTTCTACTTGGTCGGCGTTGGGGTTCACCGCGAAAACCTGGTAGCCCCGCTGCCGCAGCCGCTGATACACCACATTGCTGCCGTGTCCCTGCGGCTTTCTCGACACCCCGGTGACAGCGACCCGCTTGCCCGCCAGAAACTCGGCAGCGGCTTGTTTCATGGTCTGCATTTCAGTCCTCCTCGGACTCGCATCCGGGCGCCATGTGCGCTCCTTCGAGCCGGGCCTTGATATTGGCAAGGTCGCGCTCGAACATCGGCTGCTCGCGTCGGCGCAGCATTGGTGCCGCCAGCTTGAGCAGGCCGCGCAGCTCGATCTCCATCCGCATGACCAGGTGGGCGCCGCCCGGGACGGCCGCCACCCGGCCGCCGAAGCCTGCCTTCAGCGCAGGTGAGCTACCTGCCAGGGACCAGGTGGCCGGGCGCTCGTACCGGGTGCACTCGATGACCATGGGCGGGCCCTTGACAAACTCCGTCGCGTACCGGGTGCCCACACCGACGGGGCCGGCGGTGAGCTTGTCGATGCGCTTCATCATCGGATTCCACTCCGGCTCGTGGCCGTGGTCGCTGCAGTAGTCGAAGACATCATCGGGCGACCGTTTGATGTCCACCTCTGCCTCAACGACAACCGGCCTCATCTCGTGTCGCCTCCCACAACGCCCGGCTGCTTTCTGGTGTCTGAGCCGTGCTCCGCAGCGCGTCCGCTGTACATGTGGAAGCTGATCAGCATCTCCACGACCATGAGCAGGCAGGCCGGGCCGCAGACCAACCCGAAAAGGCTGTGCCAGTTTGGCTGGCCACTTGCCGGGAAGACGCCGAACCACAGCAGGACGGCCACCACGATGGCGACCCCGATGGTGCTGCCGGTCATCTCCAGGTTGTGGCGCCGCCTATGGCCCCGCACGGCCATGTATGCGGCCATGGGCACTGACAAGCAGACGGCGATGATAAGCACCGAGAGCTCCGGCGCCTGCCGGGCCAGGTTGGGATACCCGAGCCAGCTGGCGGCCTCAAAAGACGCGAAGGTCAGGATGATGCCCCCTACACACATCACCGCGCACATGCCGCCCAGTTCGGCCAGGAAGCGGCCCACCGGCGTGACGGTGCGGGAGATCGAGTTCTTTCCGGCCGCCGTCACCGGCGGCCGCGTTCTGACAGCTGGTTGTGTTTCCATCACACCCTCCAATCGCCCTATGCGGAAGGCGGCGCCCTTCGGCGTTTATTGCGACAGTGCGCCTAACGGTTCTGGGTGCCTAGGGCTGAAAGGGTTGGCAAGCAAGGGGCTAAGGACCCTAAGTCAAGTGACGACTGGCCCGGCCCCCCGGCCGCTTCGGCGGAGCCTGGCAGGCCCGCATCGCGTGCGCATCGGACTCAGATGACCGGCTGGAGCAACGTCGTGAGAGCAGTCATCTCTGCGGTCTTGCCAACGTTCGAATTGCCACATGGATTGGTGGCATGCTCCATTTCATGGAGCCCGCGCCGCGCATCGCCATCATCCTGGCACGGCTCTCGGACCTGCGCGACGATGATGAGCGCGGCGTCGACGGCCAGCGTTCAAGCGCCGGGTCATCGCGCTGCCGGACGGCCGGGCCGAGCTGCGCGCCGTTCACCCGGGATTCCGCCGGGCGCTCGCGATGCTGGCGGACGGGCGCGCGGACGGCCTGATCGCCCTCGACCTTGACCGGGCATCGTGCAGCGGTACCGGATCGGCGCCATGAGGGTGCTGGTCGCGCACGCCGGATGCGCGGATTCACAGCTGCACCTGTCCGGAGCAAGGACGACGCCGTCACGGATAGTTATCGAATGCCGGCTCGTAGCGCACGCAGACGGCTCGTTAGGTGCGCCTCCGAGGCGAGTCATGCGGGCGCGGGTCCAGAACCGAACTGGGCATTATGCGCACGAGTGTCCTGAACCCGCGAGCCCAGGTAGGCGTCCCGGAGGTGTGCCGCGCCGGACATGGTCCCGGCAGCGTGGACGGTCGTTTTGCGGTCGTGTGTAAACATTCTGGTGCTTGCCGCGTCTGTCTGAGTAGGGACAGCTCGCGGCGGCGCCGGGCTGATGGCGGCGGGCCTGGGCTGGGATGGGCGTGGCGCATGAACAAGATCATGACCTGGTGCACTGGCCTGGCTCTCGCTGTCGCAGTCGCGGGGTGCGGGCAGCCGGCGGCGGCGCGAACGGCCGGCTCGCGGGCCGCGGCGATCGGCTCGTGGGGCAAGGCGATCGAGGTGCCTGGCCTGGTAGCCCTGAACACAGGCGGGGACGCCAGCGTCACCTCGGCGTCCTGTGCGTCGGCGGGCAGCTGCGCGGCCGGCGGTTACTACGCCGATCGCCGCGGCAACGGGCAGGGGTTCGTGGCCGTCGAGCGGAACGGCCGCTGGGGCAAGGCGATCGAGGTGCCCGGCCTGGGGGCCCTGAACACGGGGACGGGCGGGGACGCCCAGGTCAACTCGGTGTCGTGCGGCACGGCGGGCAGCTGCGCGGCCGGCGGGTACTACACCGACGGCGACGGGCACTATCGGGGGTTCGTGGCCGTCGAGCGGCACGGCCGCTGGGGCACGGCGGTCGAGGTGCCCGGCCTGGCGGCCCTGAACACGGGCGGGAATGCCCGGGTCAACTCGGTGTCGTGCGGCTCGGCGGGCAACTGCGCGGCCGGCGGGTTCTACACCGGCCGCCACGGTAACCAGCAGGGGTTCGTGGCCGTCGAGCGGAACGGCCGCTGGGGCACGGCGGTCGAGGTGCCCGGCCTGGCGGCCCTGAACAATGGGGACGCCGCGGTCTTCTCGGTCTCGTGTGCCTCGGCGGGCAGCTGCGCCGCCGGCGGGTATTACACCTATTCCGCTGGAGCGCAGGGGTTCATGGCCGTCGAGCGCGACGGCCGCTGGGGCACGGCGATCAAGGTGCCCGGCCTGGCGGCCCTGAACACGGGCGGGGACGCCCAGGTGAACTCGGTGTCGTGCGCCTCCGCCGGCAACTGCGCGGCCGGCGGGTTCTACCGGAACCGCCACGGTCAGCAGGGGTTCGTGGCCGTCGAGCGGCACGGCCGCTGGGGCACGGCGATCGAGGTACCCGGCCTGGGTGCCCTGAACAAGGGGGAGGCCACGGTCGTGTCGGTGTCGTGCGCCTCGGCGGGCAACTGCGCGGCCGGCGGGCAACTGCGCGACCGCCGCGGTCACTTCCAGGGGTTCGTCGTGAGCCAGACTGGATAAGGCGGGCGAACGGACGCATAACACGCTGATCTGCGTGCTTCGGCTGACGAATGGCTACCTAAGCAGTTGACATTCGTATTCGGCGGTCGGGATCGCGTCTATGCGCACTCTTGTGGCGTGCCGTGATCGGCCGGCGACGCGGATGATCGGCGCTGAGGGCGGCAGGTGCGGGCTCCTGTGATGAAGCCGTAAGCCAGCGCCACCTGCCGCTGCCGCCGCGCAGCATCGGTGACGGCACAGGTCACCGCCGCGGTAGGGGAACCTGGCCGGTACGGTAAGAGGCCATCGCGGTCATGGGAGGTCCCGATGGCAACGAGGATTGCGATCGTCGTGGAAGATGATCTGGATGGCGGTCCTGCCGACCAGACGCTGGAGTTCGGGCTGGACGGCACGGAGTACGTGATCGATCTGAGCGCCAAGAATGCCGCCAGGTTCCGCCGGCAGCTCGCGCCGTTCATCGAGCACGCCCGTAAGGCGGGACGCGGGCAGCGTCGCCGGCCCGGCCGTCCGGCATCGGCTCGTGAACGCAGCAGCCGCATCCGGGCGTGGGCGAAAGACCAGGGCATCGCGGTCAGCGACCGCGGGCGCATCCCTGCGGGCATTGCCAAGCAGTACGACGCCGCTCACAGGTAACCGGCGGCGGCACCAGCCGGGATCGTCGCCCATGCCCGCCACGTACGATCTTCGCGGCGGCCCACTGGCCAGGGCCTTTCAGTGACCAGGCAGATGCGGAGGCGGATCTCCTGAGGTGCCGACCGGGGCATCGCCCGGGTGATGCCGATCATGATCCTTCCGCATGCCCGGAGCGCCTGGCGATCCTTGGCCGCTAACGCCACAAGTGCCCGCACATGCCATTCCTGGTGTGCGCCTGGAACACGATCACCGAGCCCATCTCGCCGGGTCTTTCGTGCTCCGTCTCCCGCTTACTGCTGCTCTCCTGTCGCGACCAGGACGTCCTTACGTTGAGGTGGTCATTCGCTGCCGAGACCCCGAGTGTCGGCCCGGCACGGGAGGTGTCCCCATGACCACCACGACCTCAACCGCCCTCGTCCCCCTCTTCCCGGTGTTCTCCGAGCCGGAGCGGCTGGCCTTAGCCCGGTTCCTGGCCGGGTACGCCGGCCTGACCCGCGAGGCCTACGCCCTGGACCTGCGCCAGTTCGCTACCTGGTGCCACAACCATGGCCTGCCGCTGTTCGCCATCCGGCGCGGCGACATCGAGTGCTTCGGCCGCGACCTCGAGGCGCCGGGCGAGCACGCGCCACGGTCACCCGCCGGCTGTGCACGATCGCCGGGTTCTACAAGTACGCCGTCGAGGAGGAACTGCTCGAGCACTCCCCGGCAGTGCACGTCCGCCGGCCGCGGCTGGACTACGAGTCCCACGCCACCGGGCTGGACCGCAACGAGGTCGGCGCGCTCCTGGTCGCCGCCGGGCTCGGCACCCCGGCCGAGCACGCCCTGATCTCGCTGCTCGCCCTGAACGGGCTGCGGGTCTCCGAAGCTACCGCCGCCGACATCGAAGCTCTCGGCACCGAACGCGGCCACCGCACCTTGGCCATCGTGCGGAAAGAGGCAGGCGCGCCGTCATCCCGCTCGCGCCGCGGACCGCCCGCGCAATCGACCTGGCAATCGGCGAACGGTGCGAAGGACCCATCTTCACCACCCCCGCCGGCCAGCGGCTCGACCGGCACGGCGCCGGGCGAATCGTCCGCCAGGTAGCCCGCCGGGCCGGCCTGGCCAAGAAGATCGGACCCCACACGCTCCGCCACGCGTTCATCACCGCAGCCCTCGACGCCGGCGTCCCGCTGCGCGACGTCCAGGAAGCGGCCTCGCACGCCGACCCGAGAACCACGATCCGCTACGACCGCGCCCGAGTATCCCTGGACCAGCACGCCACCTGCATCGTCGCCGCCTACATCGCCGGAGCTGCCCGGTAATCCGGACAGCTGGACACAAGCACCGCCTGGCAGCCTCACCGCCGCCAGGCGGCCGGGGGCATAGCTCCTTACGCTCCGTAACCTACTGGCGCGGCCAGATCGCGCGCCGAGGGCTCGATCTGGCGCGGTCAGATACTCAGAGCGCGGGATCGCTTATCGGTACAGACACTCATTATGAGCAGTCACGTTAGAAACTATTCGCGCACTTTACTGCAGTCGCATCCGGCGCTCAACTGCTGCGGGGGAAATGCCAACCTTGGCATTGGTCGCAGTTTCTTTCTTCTTCCTGCTGACTTTGTACGGCTTCGTCGCTGTCATGATCTGCTCCTGATTCTAATGAGGATAACTGTTACTGCCAGTGTAGCCAGTCCGGCACGATTTCTCGTGAGTGACCAGGTTTCCTGGGGGTAGCAGCAGTTCGTGAGTTAGTGGGCAGAGTACTTGCCACACTCAGGACAATGCCAGCCCGCACATGTGCCCAGAGCCCACAAGGACGGGGCGAGGGTGGCAAGATGAGCACATGCCACCGCTGCGTCATCCCTGCCCGTCTTCAGAGCCCGCACATGAACCACGTTATCCACGTATCTCTACGTGAAGGGATCATGAGTGGGATTCAATCCGTGCTGACTACTTTTTTGTAGAGATTGCAACGCAAGTTATGTTCTGCTACAATAAGAGAGCCGACGCGATTCTCAATATTGAGAATCGGGTCGGCTCGTTAAATATTGGCTGCGCTCGAGGCTTGGGTGATCGCGGATTTACGGTGGAGGGCACGCGATCCCGTTGCATGTTTTGGGAACCAGAAGGGAAACGCATAGATTGAATAACAAAGCGATCTTGAAGCAGGGAGAGATTCTGGCAATAATTGTAATGATTTTGTTGCTGCCACCGTTCTTGAACAAACCCACGGCTTTCAATAATTATGTGCTTGCGAGCCTTACTGTTGGCTTTTGTTCAAAATCGACGAATTTGACGGCAAACAATGTGAACTCGTCGCTTCCTCAGGAAGAGGCCGATCCGGTCTTTTCCGGGAATAACTTGTACGTGGGATGGACTGCGAATCAATCGACCTCGCAGGAGGTGTTCTTTAGAGCTAGTTACAACAAGGGGGTTTCTTTTGGACCGACGATAAATCTAAGCAATGACCCGATCAATTCGGACACGAATCCGAGAATAGCCGCATCGGGGGCAAATGTCTACGCAGTTTGGCAGAACTTCCGGACGGGACAATCCGTATTCCTAAGGGCAAGTCATGATTCGGGCGTGACGTTCGGAAAGAAAATCAACATCTCAAACGGGAGCGGCACTTTTCTCAAGCTCGCCGACACGGATTTGTGGCTGCCGCAGGTATTAATCTCTGGCAAGGACGTATACGTCGCTTGGGCAGAAAGCCGTCCGGGGAAACTGCCAGACATTTACTTCCGAGCCAGTCACGACAGCGGCGTAACTTTCGGTCCTCGCGTGAACATCAGCCACGACTCCGCAGTTTCTCGGGAGCCCTCTATGGCACTATATGCAAGTAACGTGTTCATCGCTTGGGAAAGCTTCGGTATCGGAAAGAAAATAGACGTATTCTTTAGGGCGAGCCACAATGGAGGAGCCAGCTTCCTTCCGATAAAGGACCTCAGCGCCGATTCCGGGGATTCTCGCGAGCCAATACTAGCTACGGCATCCAAGAACAATCTCTACATCATTTGGCGCGACGATACCACCGGGAACTACGAAATATACTTCAGGGCAAGCCACAATAACGGAACGACATTCGCTCCCGTCAAGAAACTTAGCAAGAACCCGGGAGTATCCCGAGAGGCAGTTGTAACTGCCAGCGGGTCAAATGTTTACGCCTTGTGGCGCGATAACACGCCTGGTAACTACGATGTGTTCTTCAGGGCGAGCCATGACGGTGGAAGAACTTTCGCCGGAAGAGTCGATCTAAGTGGGCGTTCTGGAATTATAAAGTTGTCCGGCTCGACGGATCGACCTCAGTTGGCTGCTTCCGGGAATTACGTCTTCGCCGTTTGGGACAAGAAGGTGCTGGGAAACTTTGAAGTTTTCCTGAGCGCAAGCACGGACAACGGCAGGAGCTTTCTTCCAGCCGTGAACCTGAGCAATGACTCCGGAACCTCGAATGCGCAGCTCGTGGCCGCCTATGGTAGCACCGCGAATGCTATCTGGCTGGATGACACTAACCAGACACAACTATTCGGAGTCTACTCAAGCTTCTGTTCGTTGTGAACTGATTGACTGGTGTGTTTGTCAATCGAAATGATCTGAGCAATCAGAGACCACGAGAGCAGGGTTTTGCCCGCAGTGACCGCAGGCCGATCTGCTTGCTGTTCCAACCGCCCATCCCCGAATCGCCGCCATAGTTTGTTGTTTCGATCTCGGAATTCGACGGACTCCTTCTCGCTTGTCTTCATCGGGTACGGCGTCGAGCCACCATGTGAGCGGCGTAACTGCACATCTTTACTAGCTGGCACTCGGTGCACCGCGCGTCAGTCGGTTTGCAGATGGTCCGGCCAACGTTCCACAAGGCGAGGTCGAAGATCAATGGGAACTCTGGGTGCGCCTCCCGGGCTGCGTAGATCAGCAGGAGGTCGCTGGCGCCCTGTCTGACGAAGCCCAGCCGGGTCATAACGCGACGGAGCTGGCGGTCGACCGACACGTCGACGGAGTAAAGGTCCTGCAGCGGTACGTGGAACTGCCGAACGAGGATGTTGGTCGCGACGGTCGCGATTTTGGGCCCTGCGCCATAGAACTCCAGGAACCGGCGTACGACCGTGGCGCTCGGCGGAGATCCATTCCAGATCCGTGAAGCGTCCCCGCGGTACTCCGTCCCAGTCGGTCCACGGCGAGCCTGAGGACCTTCGCCATCACCTCGGGCCTGCGGTGGATTGGGAATGGCTCGCGGACTGCTGTCAGCCAGTCCGACTCGCTCAGTTTGGCGAGTCGCTCGACGTCGAGCCTGTCGCACCTGATAAGCAGTTCATGGGGAACCCGCCAGGCCTGACGTGCGGAGCCCTGGCGATTGCATAGGCAGCCGAGCACGAAAGCCTGCGGACAGTGCTCGATGTCGTTAATGAGTGCGTCCGCCTCAGGCTGGTAGGCGAACTGTGCAGGAGTCCTGGGCAGCGTGAGAGCCGCAGTCCCCTCGCTGACCAGATAGCTGACCAGGGTATCTGGCTGGGTCGACATGAGCGGAGTGTATAGGAGGCGCAGCTACCAGAGAATGGCCGAAGGTCACGAGCTGCGGTGCGGAAGTCCCGCATCTGCTCCGCCTGTTCAACACCTGCCCAGATCCAAATTCCTCTCGCCCTGCGGACCGGCATGCATCCGCCATCCGAAGAAACGACTCGCGACTCACCGGTCTGGGCATTTGCGACAGGACAGTTCAGGGAGCACGGCACCGAACGTGGCAATCTGAGCTTGCATGCGCGATCTCCGACCAATTCGTTTAGCGCAAGTATTCGGCGGTCGGGATCGCGTCTATGCGCACTCTTGTGGCGTGCCGTGATCGGCCGGCGACGCGGATGATCGGCGCTGAGGGCGGCAGGTGCGGGCTCCTGTGATGAA
>Ga0070707_100006597_pt1 | contig 10768 bp, 9 predicted proteins | sample KBSK5502metaG_FD_65468 | JGI IMG/M metagenome (GOLD analysis project Ga0070707, IMG submission 65468) | Corn, switchgrass and miscanthus rhizosphere microbial communities from Kellogg Biological Station, Michigan, USA - KBS K5-50-2 metaG | ecosystem: Host-associated > Plants > Roots >... | reverse complement strand
TCTGCTGACGATCGCGTTGTGTTTGTTGTTGATTGATGATGCGGTAATCGGCGGGCGATATCCGAGGGTCAAAGACCGCCGCTACACTTCCAGATTTTCGATGCACGGCGCGGTCGCCGTGATCGTCGTTACGTTGCCGATAAATGTCTGGCTTATTTTCACTGCCTTTAAACCTGACGCTCCCTGGCCGCGCCCGCTCGCAGCTGTTTATGGCCGTCTCGAAGCATTTCGGATCGTGAACGGTTATGGACTTTTTCGTGTAATGACGAAGGACCGCGGTGAAATTGTAATCGAAGGCAGCGCTGACGGCATTGATTGGCTGCCGTACGAATTCAAATGGAAACCGGGGGACGTGAAACGTGCGCCGGCCTGGTGCGCCCCACACCAACCGCGACTCGATTGGCAAATGTGGTTTGCCGCCCTGGGAACTCCGCAGCAAAATCCCTGGTTTGGCGGATTGGTCGTCAGGCTCCTGCAAGGGTCACGGGATGTGAGCCGATTACTTGCGCACAATCCATTTCCAGATAAGCCGCCGCATTATATCCGCGCAGGTTTTTATCGTTACCGTTTCACCACTACGGAGGAACATCGCCGATCCGGTGCATGGTGGAAACGCCAAGAACTCGGTGAATATTTGCCCACCGTTTCACTAGATCAGTTTCGATAAGAGTCGGGAATTCGCGGCACCGGTTGAGCGACACACGCTCAAGAGTATAATTCAGGCGATGCCGAAGGAAGGACAGATCGTAACCGAAGGAACGGTGACTCAAGTGTTGCCGGGCACGATGTTTCGTGTCGATCTTCCGGGCCAGCGTAATGTTCTTGCCCATATCTCGGGCAAAATGCGCAAGCATTTTATTCGGATTGTTCCCGGAGACAAAGTTTCATTGGAGCTTTCGCCCTACGATCTGACGAAAGCGCGAATCATTTTCCGTGAGCAGTAGGCTGCGCGAAGCGTTGGATCGTTAAACCGTGAATCTGTTGCAACGATGTAACCTTTTAACGAATCACGCGCGCTTGCCGGACATAACGGCTTAAACCATTCAAGGTCCTTTTCCAGTGCCACGAGATTTGTTTGCCCAATCTGCAAAGCGCGCGGATAATTAGGGCGAAAATCAACTGGAGATTACCAATGGCTGAAGAAAATAAAGAACAAAAAGCGTCTGGAATGCCAGACGCGCAAGAAAAATTGGAAAGCAGCAAACAACATGCGCGTAAAGCGGCCGAGGATTTGAAATCCGCAGCAGGCGCCATCGCCGGAGAGTACCGCGGCAAGGCCGAGCAGGCGTGGGGCGATGCGCGTGGCAAAGCGGAACAAGCTTGGGGCGATGCGAGGGATCGCGTTCGGACGTTCCAGGAAGATGCTGAGCAATATGTGCGCGAAAATCCGACCAAGGCGGTGTTCACAGCGCTCGGAATCGGGTTTGTCCTGGGTTTGATCTTCCGGCGTTAAACGCGCTGCGGCCGAATGACCCGCGAGACCCCTCGGTCCGGCAATCCTGCGGGACACGCCGGTTTGCTTGAAAACCTGCTCGCGCTCGGGAGCGCGCTAACAGAGTTTCTTGAAAGCCGCTTTGCCTTAATCGCCCAGGAATCGAAAGCGGCGCTCGTCCAATTGCTCGTGCTCGCAAGTTGTTTAATTCTTGCGCTCATTCTTTTCGCATTTGGCTATGGCTTCCTGATCGCAAGCCTGGTTGCCGGCCTGGCGCAGGTTGCTCGGATTTCGTGGTTATGGATAGCGGTGGCGGCCGCCGGACTACACTTTGTAATTGCGCTGCTCTTGCTTCTGGTCGCGCGCAATCGAATGACCAAGCCGCTCTTTCGCGCCACGGCGTCTGAATTGAAGAAAGATCGCGAATGGCTGAAAAATCTGGACACGACAAACCAATCGACGAGCTGAGAACGGAAATCGCCCGCTCACGCGAGCGTGTGGGGCGCGACTTGCGCGGCCTGCACTATGAATTGGATTTCCCGGCGAAACTCCGGAGATCATTTCGCGAACAAACCGTCTCCTGGATCACGGCCGCAGCCGCTGTCGGTACACTGATCGCGTTTGCGCCGATGCGAAAGAAAAAGATTTATATAAATGCAAAGAGCGGCCGGAAAACAAGGCGCAAGCTCGTCGAGACTGGCGTTGCCTTGGGTGCGCTGAAAATCGCAGCCAGCCTCGTTCGGCCCGTGATTGTCGAGCTTCTCAAGAATCGACTGATTGGTTTTGCCGGGCAATCTCGCCCATCAAGAAGGCAGTGAGCTTGTTTTGAGATTTACGTCCGGCCTCCGCATCGCATAATCATCTCGAAAGCGTGCCATGATCAGAATGGCCTAATTTTAGCAACAGGTTCGGTCGGCACCGGCAAATCGACGACACTGGCGGCGATGATCCAGCAAATAAATATGGAGCGGCGCGATCACATCATCACCCTGGAGGATCCGATCGAGTACGTCATCAAGTCGAAAAACTGCCATGTCTCGCAACGCGAGGTATTCACGCATACAGAGTCTTTCACCACTGCGCTGCGCGCTTCACTCCGAGAGGACCCGGACGTGATCATGGTTGGCGAAATGCGCGACCTGGAAACGATTTCACTGGCCATCACCGCGTCCGAGACAGGGCATCTTGTTTTGGCAACACTCCACACGAGCAATGCTTCGCGCACACTTGATCGATTACTCGATGTGTTCCCGTCGGATCAACAGGAACAAGTCCGGGTGATGGTGAGCGAATCATTGCGCGGAGTCATTAGTCACCAGCTGATTCCGAGAGCCGACGACACCATCTGGGGGTTGGTAGAAAAGGGCATTGTCTCGCCACATGAAGCCTTCATGAAAGCGATCGACAAAAATCGGTTCAAACCGTTTCTCTCGGCAGAGGAAGAAGCGCTTGCCTATGCCGCTGGCTCAGTCCCTGATGACGAGAAGCGGATCCCCGGCAATTTTGTGAAACCGTTTGGCGCGCCCGCCGTGGTGAAACGCGCGGTGAGGTAGAAGACCTGACCGTACAGATCAGCGGGTTACGCTGATGACATCAGCAGCACTGCGGTGCCGTTGAGCTCGCCGGCACGAAATCGATCTAAGGCGATGTTCGTGTCTTCGAGGAGAAATGTTTCCGTTTTCGTCTGTACGGGAACGCGTGGCGCGATCTCAAGAAATTCTTCACCGTCACGGCGGGTTAAGTTCGCCACCGAACAAATCGCGCGTTCGCCCCAAAGAGCGGCATAAGGAAACGACGGGATATCACTCATATGAATGCCGCCGCAAACTACGATCCCGCCTTTCACGAGCGCTCGCAGCGCGGCGGGCACAAGTGGTCCCACCGGCGCGAAGACGATCGCGGCGTCGAGTTTCTTCGGCGGGATTTCATCGGAACCGCCGGCCCACTTCGCACCCAATTTTTTCGCTGCTTCCTGGCCAGATTTATCGCCCGGTCGGGTGAACGCGAAAAGCTCGCGGCCCTGATAAAACGCAACCTGAGCAATCAAGCGCGCGGCATTACCGAAACCATAAATTCCGAGCCGATGCGCCTGGCCCGTTTTGCGCAGCGACCGATAACCCAGCAGGCCCGCGCAAAGCAGCGGCGCGGCCTCGACATCGTTGTAATGATCGGGCAACCGAAAACAAAACCGCGCGGCGGCGACGGTAAACTCGGCATAACCGCCATCGATGGTGTAGCCGGTGAAACGCGCGTTGTCGCAAAGATTTTCGCGGTTGGACCGACAATAAGCGCATTCCCCATCTGTCCAGCCAAGCCACGGAATGCCAACGCGATCGCGGACGGAGAATTCTTCAACACCTTTGCCGATCTCTTCGACGCGCCCGACAATCTGATGCCCGGGAATCAGCGGCAGCTTCGGATCTGGCAGCTCTCCATCGACAACATGGAGATCAGTCCGGCAAACCGCACAGGTACTCACGCGAACGAGCAATTGTCCCGCTCCCGGGTTTGGCCTTGGCACATCGCGGAGCTGCAGCGGCTGCCGCGGATTATCCAGAACCATCGCGTGCATGTCGACGAATATAAAATGACGAATGACGAAGCTCGAAAGAAAAAGTGAAGCCCGAAAGACGAAACGACCTTTCAATTCCGCACTTCGGATTTCGTCATTCCTTCATCATTGGACATTCGTGCTTCGTCATTCGTAGATCTCAGGCTACACCAGCAGGCACGGGCTCGCGTAATTTGCCGTCGCCGTCAATGGCGGGCTCACTTTCGTGATGCATGTGCGCACTACGCAGAAACGGCACTCTGTCGAGAACGTGCTCCTGGAACCATTCGAGCCAGAGATAAATCACCGGCGTCACAAAAAGAGTGATCATCTGTGAGAAAATCAGGCCGCCCACTATGACGAGCCCAAGTGGACGCCGCGCCGAGGCGTCGTGACCGAATCCGAGCGCAAGGGGCACAGCCCCCATGAGAGCGGCGAGGGTCGTCATCATGATCGGACGAAAACGCTCCAGGCTGGCTTCGTGAATTGCCTCCCGCAAGCTTAACCCCTCGTCGATTCGTTTGAGCGCGAAATCGACCACCAGGATTCCGTTTTTCTTCACAATGCCGAGCAGAAGAAACAACCCGATGACGCTGTAAAGAGACAAGCTCGATCCAAACGCCCAGAGCGTGAATAGACCGCCCACGACCGCCGGCACGATCGCGGGGAAAAGCACTGTGATCGGATGGACGTAGCTCTCGTAGAGAATTCCCAGAATCACATACATGACAAAAATCGCCGATAGCAGGAGCAGCGGCAGCGACTTAAAGAGTTGGCGAAAGACAAGCGCTTCACCTTGAAACGTGGCTTGCACACTCGGGAGTTGCTGATGCACTTGCGCGAAGCTGTCTTCGATGAATTTCGTGGCATCACCGATCGCAACGTCTGGCAGCAAGTTGAAGTTGATGGTCACGCTGGTGAATTGGTTGAAGTGATTGACCGCCTGCGGACCAACGATTTGCTTTGTCGATGTTACGGCACGCAGCGGCACAAGGTTGGCGGCAGTACCAGTTGTGGTCGTGATTGTTCCACCGCCTGCGCCACTCGCGCTGAAGCTTCCTCCAGTGTTACTGCGCACGTAAAGATTGTTAAGATCGGCTGGCTGGGCCCGCTCGTTGTCTTTCACTTCGAGAATCACCTGATACTGGTCCTCAGGCTGTTTGATCAAATAGATGTAATTCTGCGAGTAAGCCGTGCGCAACAAACTCTGCACGGCGGAAGTAGAAACACCGTAAGTAGCAGCGCGCTCGCGATCGATATCGACGGTGAGGTTCGGTGTGCTGTTGTAATAATCGGAGCGGACGGAAGCGAAGCCTTTGAAACCCTTCAGTTTCGTCATCAACTGATCGGCGGCGGTGTAAACTTCATCGGGCACAATGCCGCTGAGGGTATAGGCGTATTGTCCCTGCGTCTGACTGGTCGCGCCGACATTGATTTGCAGCACCGGGTTTGGTTGTAAGACCGCGGTTATGCCCGGAATTGAGCCAATCGATTTCTGCAACTGCGGGATGCACTGCTCGATTGGCAGGCGTTGACTTCTGGGCTTGAGAAAACAAAAAATCAGACCCTGCGAGGACGAAGTCCGAGCGGCGAAGCCTGCGAGGGTGAAAAACTGTCCGATGTTTTGATCGTCCTTGAGTTTCTGATTCACCTGCTGCTGATAGGCACGCATTTGCGCGGGTGAAGAACCTTCCTGCGCAATGAAAACTCCCCTGATGAAACCGCTGTCGCCCGGCGGTAGCAAGGTAAAGGGCAAATGGGTAAAGAAAAACCAGAGCCCGAAAATGCATCCGAGAAGGATCGGAACGGTGAGCCAGGCGCGATCGAGAAATTTGTCCAAGGCCCTGCCATAAGCTGCGATCACGCGTTGGATAAAATCGCTGGTCCATTTTTCCATGCGTGCGCGTTTATGTCCTGCTTTGCGTTCGCCCAGAATGCGCGCGCACATCAGCGGAGTGAGTGTTAACGAAATAAGTCCCGAAGCGAGAATGGCGACGATAATCGTAACCGAAAATTCGCGGAAGATCCGACCAAGCAAACCGGGCAAAAACACCAGAGGAATAAAAACCGCCGCCAGCGACAGCGTCATCGACATGATGGTGACGGAAATCTCGCCCGCGCTGTTGAAAGCAGCTTTCAGAATCGATTCGCCATGCTCCGCGCGACGCACGACGTTTTCCAGAAACACAATTGCGTCATCGACGAGGAATCCGATTGCCAATGTCAGCGCCATCAAGGTCAAATTGTTGATGGAATAATTGAGCATGTACATGACCGCGACCGTAAGCAGCAAAGACAAAGGAAGCGCGACCGCGGGAATGAGCGTATCGGTGGCGCGGCCGAGAAAGACATAGATCACCATCACGACCAGAACGAACGCGATCATGAGTGTGAATTGTACATCGTGAACGGAATCGACGATGCTCTGGGACCGGTCGAATACCGGGACAAGTGTGATCGATCCCGGAAGACTCGCGCGGATCTCGGGAAAGAGCGCTTTGACTGAGTTCGCAACCTCAACCGCGTTTGCGCCCGCCTGTCGCGAGACTGCGAGCACTACGACGGAGCCTGGCGGATTAAAACCGCGCATCCAAAATGTGCGGGAGAGTCGCTCGTCCTGCACACTTTGGCGAACCTCGGCTACGTCGCGCAAATAAACGGGCGAGCCATCTCTGTTCCGCGCGACAATCAGATTGCGATATCCGTCCGCCTGATCGATTTGCCCGTTCGGCAGAAGAACGAACGTGCGGTGTGCCCCGTCGAATTGCCCAGCGCCAGAGTAAACTGTCCCGGCTTTGATCGCGCTGGCGAGATCGTCCATGGTCAATCCGCGCGAAGCGAGCCCAGCGGGATCGGCTTTAATTCGAATCGCGCTCTGAACGCCGTAGATATTCACCTGTGATACACCGGGCAGGATCGCGATGCGTTGTGCCACGGCGGTGGACGCATATTTGTAGAGATCGCCATCGGTCAGCGTATCGGAGAGCAAACCCACCAGATAAATCGCCTGATCGTTCGGATTTGTTTTTGTGAACGTCGGCGGGCTGGGCAGATCGAGAGGCAACTTCCCGGTTGCCCGCTGGATCGCAGCCTGAACATCTGTGGCAGCGTCAATTATACTCTTGCTGAGAACAAACTGGAGCGTGAACGACGTATTCCCCTGCGTGCTTGCGCTCGTGATGATGTCGAGCCCTGGAATTTGCAGGAACTGTTTCTCGAGCGGCGTGGCGATGTTGTTCGCCATGGTCGTTGGATTCGCGCCGGGATAGGAGCACGTGACCTGGATAACGGGATAATCAACCGCGGGCAGATCGTTGACGGCGAGCTTGCCGTAAGTGGCAATGCCGGCAACGATAACCGACAAGGTCAACAGGACCGTCATCACCGGCCGGCGAATGAACGGCCCCGAGAGTCCCGAGCCTGTAACCTGAATCAGCTTGTCACCTGCTTTGTCTTGCGGCGGCGCACTCGTTTTGGCCGGTCGCGTCCCTTGTTGTCGATCCTCCGCAGAATGGGGCGAATAATGTTCATGATCCCCCGCCCCGTCGTGTTGCTCGTCTCCAGCCATATCGGGAACGCGACGCTACATTTGGGCTTTGGCAGCAACCTGACCGCCGTTGGGTGGACCGGGGGGATTGTATGGCTTTGGCTCCACTTTTGTTCCTGGTGCCAGCGCCAGTTGTCCAGTGACAACCACAGTTTCCCCCGCCTTGAGACCATCTTCAATAACCTGGGTATCGCCATCCTGACGCTGGCCGGGTTTGACCTGGCGCAGATCAACCGTGTTGTCCGGCCTTAACACGAAAACAAACGGGCCACTCTGGCTGATTTGCACGGCTTGCGACGGAACAAGAACCGCATCTTTGAGCTTATCCAGAATGAAGCGCACACGCACAAATTCCGATGGCCAAAGAGCGTGGTCCGGGTTCGGCGTGACGGCGCGCGCTTTCACTGTGCCCGCGCCAGGTTGGACCGCAGTGTCGATGAAATAAAGATCGCCTACTCGTGGCGGAAGATTCTCGTCCGGCGAATTCGTTTGCACCCTCACATTTGGCCCGCCGAGATAACGCCGCACGAGCGGCAAGTCTGTTTCGGAAACGGTGAAGTCTGTGTAGATCGGATCGAGTCCCTGAATCGTAAGGAGGACTGCGCCGCCACCGCCTCCGTTGCCGCCCGTCACGACATTTCCAACATCGACGAGTCGCAATCCTGCCCGGCCATTGATAGGCGAGCGGATGTTGCAATAATCAAGATTCACCTGTGCGGCCGCCACTGCGCCTTCCGCCGTTTTTACCATAGCTTCATCGCTTTTTACTGTTGCCTGAGCAGTATCGAGATCTTGCGGTGAGATCACGTTCCGCGCGCGCAGCTCCTGCTGGCGCTTCAGTGTGATTTGATCGAGAACCAGTTTCGATTTGGCTTGCCCGAGCTGTCCTTGTGCCTGTTCGAGCGCCGCTTGATAGGGGCGCGGATCAATCGTAAAGAGCAAATCACCTTGTTTTACATCCGCGCCGTCTTGAAAATTACGTGCGATGATTTGCCCGCTGACTTGCGCTTGCACTTGAACAGTTTCGTACGCAGCGCAGGTGCCAATTTCATCGAGATAAAGCGGCACGTCCTTTCTAATCACTTTCGCGACAAGAACCGGTCGCACTGGGGGCTGGGCCGCTTCGGCCTCGGTCGCCTTATGTTGAAAAATCCGATACAAAACAAAGGCGGCCAGCAGGACGAAAAGCAGATATGCCCACCGGGGAATAGCCTGCTTCAAGACATCCGCACGCTTCATTTTGGTCCTCTTACAGGGCCACGGAGCGCCTTTTTCTTTGTAATCGGATACCGTTCCCTGTACTGGCCGTTGTGACCGGGACAAACCGAAGATCCGGTGCTTCCCCGGACCTTATCGGCCTTCTCCGCTTTCTGACTAATCCGCATCAACACGTTGATGCACGTTTCCAACTCGGACCTCGGAATGCCGGCAAGCAGTTCATGCCGAAGTTTGTCCGCTGCCGCGTTGATCTGCGCGATCACGCGCTGGGCCCGCCGGCCGAGAAGCACCATTTTGCAACGGCGATCCACTGGTGAACTATTGCGCGTGATCCAGCCTTCTATCTCCAGTCTATGTAGCAAGGTCACTACAGAGGGCTCTTCCACACCCAGACGCGCCGCAATCTCCGCCTGAGTAAGTGCGTCTTGGGCGAGAGACAGATGCAGTAGCGTTCGCCACTTTGCCTGGCTGAGACCCATTGGTTTGAGCCGTTGGTCCAGTTTTTGCCGCCAGGCACGAGCAGTCCGGTGGAGCAATGGGCCAAATGTTTCGCCATCGGACATATACAGATCAAATTCGTTAGCATGCTAACCAATTCCAATTCGTGAGCCTGTCAATGTTCGTTTAGGGACTGACTTCGAAGAGAAGCATCTCGCGTTTGCTGTAATCCCGTATGCGAGCAAGTTGATGCGCATGCAGGGGCCTCCACTTTTCCGTGGCTGCCGCTTCAGCTTCGTTGTTGGTTTGAACGAGAAAATAATGTGCGTTGATCGGCAGGTTTTTGATGTAGCTCACGTATTCCACCGGTGCCTCCACATAGAAAAATACCGGCTGATAATCTGGGTTCACCGCATAAAGCCTCTCACCCGCTGGCACGAGAGTATTGATTTCCGCAGCGGCTTTTTTTATCTGCTGCCTGTTTCTCAAAACGACCGCGGTGAGCGGATAGCCAATCGCGCCAACGACGAGCCCGAGTCCGACGAAGGCCGCCACGATCTTAGCCCAGATTCCTTCGTTCCCTTCCCGCATCCCGTGAGGCCGATGCAGCGCACCGCCGGTATAACTCATCGCCAGCAACCACGAGGCAGGAACTAATACCGGCATGCTATATCGAGCGACGGCGCCGGGCACCAGATTAACCGCGAGAAACGCCACGGTAATTCCCAAGGCAAGAGCAAGCGCGAGCCGCTGCTGCGCGTCATCGTGAAATTTCGAAAGCCGAACGAATGGGAAGAGGAGAATCCATGGCAGAAAATAGATAAGACCGTGCGGAACATTTCGAATCCAGCTGAAAAACTTGAAATCGACGCCTCGTAATCGGCCGGTGAATTGAACCGACCACTTGGACACCACCACATGCGTGGTTGTGCTTCTGGCAAAGGGAATGGCCCAAGCCGCAAAGATGGCAAGCATGATGGCGAGTGCGGCGAAGTGTGCAGGATGATACAGAAGCCGCCAATTCTTGGTCTGCCAAAGGACGGCCAGCACGATCGCGTAAAAAAATACCAGATGCGTTGGACCTTTCGCCAGCAGACCAAGTCCAAGAAAAATAGATGCGGGAATCCAAATGAGCCACGGAGATTTCTTTTGAACGCAAAAGCTTAGCCAAAAAATAATTGCGAGACCGCAAAGGGAAACATAGAGCGCTTCGATCTCAATTAATCGGCCTTTTTCTATCATGCCGATATTTGTTAACCAAATGAGCGCGGCGACCGTAGATCCGCTTGGGCCAAGGCTGGCGCGCGCAACCGTGACGAACGCAATGGCCACCGCAAGCACGGCAATCGCCGAGGGCAGGCGGGCTGTCCATTCGTTACGCACCCCAAAAATCTTGAACGACGCGGCCACCAGCCAGTTCACCAATGGCGGCTTCCGGAAATAAGGGTTGCTGCCCACTTGTGGGACAATGTAGTTGCCCGTCTGGAGCATCCGGATCGCCGGCAAAATGCGCCGTCCCTCTTCTCCTTTGATCGCGATAGAACCAAGCGCCGGCAAATAAATCGCCGCCCAGACCAGAAGG
>Ga0070707_100006596_pt1 | contig 10769 bp, 19 predicted proteins | sample KBSK5502metaG_FD_65468 | JGI IMG/M metagenome (GOLD analysis project Ga0070707, IMG submission 65468) | Corn, switchgrass and miscanthus rhizosphere microbial communities from Kellogg Biological Station, Michigan, USA - KBS K5-50-2 metaG | ecosystem: Host-associated > Plants > Roots >... | reverse complement strand
CTTTCCCGCCCGCGCGCGTTTCCCTTTTCCCTTAGCGGGTTTTTCGGGAACCGCAGCCGCTGCTGTTGCTTCTGCCATTTCTTCCTTTCGTCACGAGTCGGTAGTCAGTAGTCGGTAGTCAGTAGTCGGTAGTCGGTAGTCCGCGCCAGCCCGCGTTTTGCTACCGACTATTGACTGTCGACTACCGACTGCTTTCCTCACTTCTTCGTTGCCTTCTTCTTCCCGGCGATGGTCTGTTTGCGCGGGCCTTTCCGCGTCCGGGCATTTGTGTGAGTCCTCTGTCCGCGCACCGGCAGGTTACGCCGATGACGCTGGCCCCGATAACAGCCGATGTCCATCAGCCGCTTGATGTCCATCGAGACGTCCTTGCGCAGATCCCCTTCCACTTTCACGTCGTCGGTGATGACCTTGCGGATCCGGACCACCTCTTCCTCGGAAAGGTCCTTGACGCGCGTGTCCGGACGCACGTCCGCTTTCAGCAAGATGAAGTTCGACTTGGGCCGGCCGATTCCATAAATGTAGGTCAGGCCGATCTCGACTCTCTTGTTCAGCGGCAGATCGACGCCAGCAATTCGTGCCATATTTAGCTCCCTTTAGCTCTCAGCTATCAGCTTTCAGCTCTCAGCTCTCAGCTTTCCTCTGCGCCTGTCTGGCTGACAGCTGAGAGCTGATAGCTAAAAGCTTCATCCTTGCCTCTGCTTGTGCTTCGGTATGGAGCAGATCACCCGAACCACTCCCTTCCGATGCACGATCTTGCACTTCGCACAGATTTTCTTGACCGACGCTCGAACCTTCATAATCTCCTCGGCTTGTTCGTTCCTTCAGCTGTCAGCTCACAGCTTTCAGCTCTCAGCTGCGAATGCCGAGCGCCTCTGGCTGATAGCTGTGAGCTGAAAGCTGTAAGCTTCTCCTACTTGTAACGATAAATAATCCGCCCCCGCGTCAGATCGTAAGGGGACAGCTCGACCAGTACTTTGTCCCCCGGAAGGATACGGATGAAGTTCTTCCGCATCTTCCCTGAAATGTGCGCGAGCACCTGATGTTTGTTCTCCAGCTCCACTTTGAACATCGCGTTGGGCAGTGGCTCGACGACGGTAGCCATCACCTCGATCGCCTCTTCTTTGGTCATCCCCTCGCTCCCGCCATCGCCGCCCGATCGACAGACGAGGAGCCCAGGCGTCCGAGACCGAGAACGACCGCGCCCTGGGGTTGGATCGCGACCGTGTACTCGAAGTGCGCCGAGGCGCTGCTGTCCCGCGTCCGTACGGTCCAGCCGTCGCGGTCGACGGAAACCTCCGCCCGTCCGAGGTTGAACATCGGCTCAATCGCAATGACCATTCCGGTCTTCAAGATCGGGCCGCGCCCCCCCGGACCGTAGTTCGGAACCTGCGGCTCCTCATGGAGCGCTGTTCCGACACCGTGCCCCACGAAGTCACGCACGACCCCGTAGCCTCGGGCGATCGCCACCCTTTCGATCGCGGCGCCGATGTCGGAGACCCGAGCGCCGGGACGCGCCGCGGCGATACCCACGTCCAGCGCGCTGCGCGTCACCGACAGAAGCTCGTCGAGCTCTTGCGTGATACGACCGACCGGAAACGTGTGCGCGGCGTCGCCGTAGTAGCCGTCGACGATCGCCCCGCAGTCGATGCCGATCACGTCGCCTTGTTTCAAAGACCTCTTCCCGGGGATGCCGTGCACGACCTCGTCGTTGATCGACGTGCAGAGCGTCTTCGGGTAGCCCCTGTAGCCGATGAAGGCGGGTTTGGCGCCTCGCCGGCGAATCTCCGTTTCCGCGATCCGGTCCAGCTCTTCCGTCGTCACACCCGGCTGGACTGCGCTCTCGACGACGTCGAGAGTCTCCAGCACCACCCGGGACGCCTCCTCCAGCCGCGCCAATTCTTCGGCGCTGCGCAGCGTGATCACGCGACCCCCTGCGCGCTCTGCCCGGGCCGAAGCGCCCGCTCGATCCGCTGCGCGATCTCATCGACGTCGCCGATCCCATCCACGTCCGTCAGCAGCCCCCGCTCGCGATAGAAGCCGACGACGGGCTCTGTCTTGGAGTGGTACACGCGCAGCCTTTCCAGGATCGTCTCGGGCCGGTCGTCGGAGCGGTGTTCCTCGGCCGAGCGCCCGCGAAGGCGGTCCACGAGGACTGGCTCCGGCACCGAGAGATTGATAACGCTCCGCAACCCACGTCCATTTCCGGTCTCGGCCAGGAGCCGCTCCAGCGCCCTGGCCTGGTCGACGGTTCGGGGGAACCCGTCCAAAATGAATCCGTTGCGCGCATCGGTTTGCGACAGCCGCTCCCGAATGAGTTCGATCATCAGGTCGTCGGGAACCAGCTCCCCCGCCTCCATGACCGATTTGGCCTGAACCCCCAGAGGGGTGCGATCCCGCACCGCAGCCCTCAGGATGTCCCCGGTCGAAATCCCGGGGATTGCCAGGCGTTGCGCAAGCATTCGCGTCTGGGTGCCCTTCCCGCTGCCAGGCGGGCCCAGAAAGACAACACGCATCAGACCCCGCTCCTCATGTCTCAGTACCTGCGCCCCCGGACGCGGCTCTTCTTCAAGAAACCACTGTAGTGATGCTCGACCAGCTTCGACTCGACCTGCTGGACGGTGTCCATGGCGACCCCGACCACGATCAGCAGCGATGTCCCGCCAAAATAGAAGTTGAAGCCGAAACCTTGCGTCACAAACGTCGGGAGCACGTTGTAAAGGCCCGGTCCGATCCAAGGGATGTTCTGGGCCTTGAAACCGGAGGAGAGAAACTCCGGCAGGAGAGCGACGAACGTCAGGTAGACCGCTCCCACGATCGTCAGGCGCGAGAGAACCGTGTCGATGTAATCGGCCGTTTTCCTGCCGGGGCGGATTCCAGGGATGAAGCCGCCGTACTTACGCATGTTGTCGGCGGTGTCTGTCGGGTTGAAGACGATCGACGTGTAGAAATAACAGAAGAACACAATGCCCAGCGCGTACAGGAGGACATAGAGAGGCTGACCCTGGGTCATCGAGCTCGCGATCTTCTTCATCCAGTCCGCTCCGACGAACCCGGCGAGATAGGAGGGGATCGTCAGGATCGAGATCGCGAAAATAATCGGAATGACGCCGCCGGTGTTGACGCGCAAAGGCAGATACGTGTTCTGCCCGCCGTATACCCGCCTCCCTACGACGCGTTTGGCGTACTGGACCGGGATGCGCCTCTGCGCTCGCTCGACGAAGACGATCAACGCGACGATCCCGACCATGAAGACCAAAACGAAGATCAGAGTCAGAATCGACAGGTTTCCCTGGCGAATCTGCTGGAAGAGGCCGGTCACAGCCGACGGGAGTCGGACCACGATCCCCGCGAAGATGATCAGCGAGATTCCATTGCCGATCCCGCGTTCGGTGATTTGTTCCCCCAGCCACATGATGAAAATTGTCCCGGTCGTGAGCGTCAACACCGTCATGAGACGAAAGCCCCACCCGGGATGGGGTACGAGCCGCACGGCCCCCTGCAGCTGCTTTTCCAGCCACAGCGCGATTCCAGACGACTGAATCAGCGAGAGCAGCACGGTCCCGTAACGTGTGTACTGCGTGATCTTCTTGCGCCCCATCTCTCCCTCTTTCGAGAGCTTTTCGAGATAAGGCCAAACCACGGTCAAGAGCTGAAGAATGATCGACGCGGAGATGTAGGGCATGATGCCCAGGGCGAAAACCGAGAGCCTCCGAAGGGCGCCTCCCGAAAAGATGTCGAGGAAACCGAGCGGGCCGCCGGCCGAGCTTCGGAAGAACTCGTGCAGAGCCGCCGGATCGACGCCGGGCGTCGGGATCAAGGCACCCAACCGGTAGACAGCCAGCAGCAGGAATGTGAAGAGGACCCGCTTGCGCAGGTCGGGCACATTGAAGATGTTGACGAAGCTCTGGAGGGCGCTCAACGCGGAATCACCTCGCAGCGCCCGCCAGCGGCTTCGATCTTAGCCTGAGCGCCTGCAGAGAACTTGTGAGCCGACACTTCCAGGGGCTTGCCGATCTGCCCGTCTCCCAGAATCTTCACCGGGCGCCGCCCGCGGGCCAGGCGGTGGGAGGCGAGCAACTCCGGCGTCACCTTCGCCCCCGACTCGAAGCGATCGAGCGCCGATAGATTCACCACGTCGTATTCGACGCGGAAAATGTTGGTAAACCCGCGCTTGGGCACGCGTCGGTGCAGCGGCATTTGGCCACCTTCGAATCCGCGCATGTGCCGGTAGCCCGACCGAGACTTCTGCCCCTTGCTTCCCCGGCCCGCGGTCTTCCCATGACCACTTCCGGGCCCGCGTCCCACGCGCTTGCGGGAATGAGTCGCGCCGAAGGCCGGTCGAAGGTCATGAATTCCGAGTGGTGTGGAGTCCCCGGAAGCCATCCGCGGTTCAGGGCGCGGCACACTCCGTGCCTTCGTCGGTTTGGCGCGCCGTTGCGGGACCGCCGCTTCCGGCGGCCGGGAAGCCTCCCGAGCCGCCTTGGCAGGCGTCGGGGGCCGCGGCTTTCTCTTGCTCTTGGCGGGCGGCCGGCTCGCTTTGGTCGCCGGCTTTTTCTGACCCGTCTTTTTCTTCTTCTCGACCATCGTTAACCTTCGATCTCCACGAGGTGCCGCACCTTTCGCACCATCCCGCGGATCGCCGGAGTGTCCTCACGAACGATCCGTTGACCCAGCCGCCGGAATCCCAGCCCGGCAACGGTGGCCTTCTGGCTTCTCGGAGTACAGATCGCACTGCGAACCCACCGAAGGGTGACCGTCTTGCCCGCAGGGCGGCCCGCGCTGGACTGCGTCACGACTCGGCTCCGGCCGCCACGACGGCGCCGACGCCGCGGCGGCGACTCAATTCGTCGGCGTTGCGCAGCCGGCTCAACCCGTCGAAGGTCGCCTTGATGACGTTGTGCGGATTGGTTGTCCCAAGGGACTTCGTCAAGATGTCGGCTACCCCTACGGACTCGAGAACCGCGCGAACGGGCCCACCCGCGATGACGCCGGTGCCCGGCGCCGCCGGCTTCAAGAGCACGCGCCCGGCACCGTATCGTCCGAGCACCGCGTGCGGAATCGTCGTTCCTTTCAGGCTGATCTGCCGCATATTCTTCTTGGCCATCTCGATACCCTTCTTGATGGCCATCGGCACTTCCTTCGCCTTCCCCGATCCGTAACCGACCCGCCCCTGGCCATCTCCGACCACGACCAGTGCCGAGAAGGAGAAATTCTTGCCTCCCTTGACGACCTTCGTGACGCGGTTGATGTGGACGACACGGTCGATCAGCTCGCGTCCCTGGGCGTCACGCTCCTTCTCCCGTTCGCGCGGCGGCCGCGGTCCGCCGGGGCCCCGGCTGCTGCTCATCGCGACTCCCCGATTCGGTGCATTCGCATGTTTCAGAACTCCAGTCCGCCCTCGCGGGCCGCGTCGGCCAGCGCCTTGACCTTGCCGTGATAGATGTACCCGCCCCGATCGAAGACAACGCGCGCAATCCCCTTCTGCCGGGCGCGGTCCGCCACCAGTCGCCCGACCCTGCGCGCGGTCGCGACGTTGGCTGCGGAAGGGCCTTCCTTCTTCGCCGCCCCGTCGAGGGAAGAGGCATGGGCGAGCGTTTGACCGCTCGCGTCGTCGATCACTTGCGCATAGATGTGACGACCGCTCTTGAAGACGGCCAGCCGCGGCCGCGAAGAGCTGCCTCGGACCTTTTCACGGATCCGCACTCTCACGCGCCGCCGCGCCTCGGTTCTCTCTTCCGACTTCATGATTACTTGCCACCCGCCTTTCCGACTTTTCGGCGAATGACCTCGTCCGCGTACTTGATTCCCTTGGCCTTGTAGGGGTCCGGGACTCGCAACTTTCGGATCTCGGCCGCGGTCTGTCCGACCTTCTGTCGATCCGCCCCCGAGACGGTCAACTTCCCTGCCTTGGCGTCGAGCGCAATGGAGATTCCTTCTGGAATTGGGAACTGGATTGGATGGGAATAGCCGAGCGAGAATACGATCGCTTTTCCCTTCACCTCGGCACGGTATCCGACGCCCACGATCTCCAGGTCGCGTGAGAAGCCCTTCGTCACGCCGTTGACCGAGTTGGCGACCAGGCTGCGCAGCAAGCCGTGATAGGCGCGCTGCTGCTTTTCATCGGTCTGTCGGGCGATGCGGACCTCTCCTTCTTCCACCGCGACCGAGAGCCCGGGAGGGATCCGGTTGGCGAGCTCTCCCTTGGGACCCTTGACCCGGACGAACTCCTGATCCGCCTGCACCTCGACCCCCTTCGGGATCGCGACCGGCATTTTTCCAATACGTGACACGGCTATCTCCTGCCCAACCGAAGTTCCTGTGTCATTCCGAGGGCCGCAGGCCCGAGGAATCTGCTCCCCGTCTCCGTGACCGAGGCAGATCCCTCGCTTCGCTCGGAATGACAGAAGCAGTTCAGAATCCTCATTGCGTCACCAAACGTTGCAGAGGATCTCGCCGCCCAGCCGCTGCTCACGGGCCTGACGGCCAGTCACGATTCCCTTCGAGGTCGACACGATCGACATTCCCAGTCCATCCAGCACTTCCGGGATCTCCGAAGCCGCCGCATAGACGCGCCGCCCGGGCCGGGAGACTCGCTCCAGGCCATTGACGATCGGCTCGCCGTCGGAGTCGTACTTCAGGAAGACTCGCAACTGCTCCCTCCCGTTTTCCTCCACCCGGCGGTATGGGCCGATGTATCCCTCTTCGGCGAGCACGCGAAGGACGTTTCCCTTGACGCGCGAAGCCGGGATGTCGACCCTCTCGTGGCCCGCTTGCATCGCGTTGCGCAGCCGGTTTAACAGATCCGTAATCGGGTCGCCCGTAATGATGCGGCTCCTGCTCTTCATGTGCTCTCCTCCTACCAGGATGCCTTGATGACGCCGGGCAGGTAACCGGCGCTGGCATTCTGACGAAAACAGATGCGGCAAAGAGCAAACTTCCGCAACACACTGCGTGCGCGCCCGCAAATCCGGCACCGGCGCACCTTGCGCGTGGAAAATTTCGGCTTCCTCGCCGCCTTGATGATCATTGCCCTTCTCGCCATGCTGGCAACCCCTTCTTACTCAGCGTCCGAACGGCATCCCGAGCGCCTGGAGCAACGCCCGGGCCCGGTCGTCCCGGCCCGCGGTCGTCACGATGGTCACGTTCAACCCCTTGGACTTGTCGGTCCTCGCGTAATCGATCTCCGGGAAGATGAAGTGGTCTCGAACCCCCAGCGTGTAATTGCCGCGGCCATCGAACGCCTTCGTCGACACGCCGCGGAAATCGCGCACGCGGGGCAGAGCGATGTTGATCAGCCGATCCAGGAACTCGTACATCCGCTCGCCCCGCAGCGTCACGCGGGCACCGATTGGCATGCCCGCTCGCAACTTGTAGGTGGCGATCGCCTTCTTCGCCTTCGTGACGACCGCCTTCTGACCAGCGATCGCCGAGAGCTCCTCGACCGCTCCGTCCATGATCTTCGGATTGGCCACGGCCTCCCCGAGCCCCATGTTCAGGATGATCTTCTCCACCCGCGGCACGGCCATCGCGTTGTCGATGCCGAGCTCCTTGCGCAAGGTCGCCGCCACTTCCTTGGAGTACTGTTCTTTGAGTCTCGCTGTCATTTTCGTTCTACGTTCTACGTTCGATGTTCTACGTTCTACGTTCGATGTTCTACGTTCAGAGTTCGTCGCCTATGCCAACGCCGCTCCGCTCTTCTTCGCATAGCGCTCGGGAGCGCCGGCCTTGTCCCGACGCCGGCCGATCCGAGTGCGAGTGTTGCGATCCGGATCCACCAGCATCAGGTTGGAAATGTGAATGGGCGCCTCTTTCTCCGAAATCCCGCCGGCGATGTTCTTGGACGGGTTCGGCCGCGTGTGGCGTTTGATCATATTGACGCGCTCTACGATCGCCCGTCCTTTGGCCGGCAGGATCCTCAAGATCTTGCCCTGGCGGCCCCGGTCCCGCCCGGAGATGACGACCACGAGGTCGTTCTTCTTGAGCTTCGTGTTCTTCTTCATCACAACACTTCCGGAGCGAGCGAAATGATCTTCATGAACTTCTTTTCCCGGAGCTCGCGCGCGACCGGCCCGAAGACACGGGTGCCGACCGGCTCCCCCTCGTTGGAGATGAGAACGGCGGCGTTATCGTCGAACCGGATATAGGACCCATCGCGACGTCGATGGTTCCGTCGCGTCCGAACAATCACAGCCCGGACGACCCGCTTACCGTGCTTCTCGACGAAAGGGGAATCCGGCGCCGCTTCCTTGACGGAAGCGGTGATCACGTCTCCGAGCCCCGCGTATCGGCCGGCAGAACCGCCGCGCATCCGGATGCAGGCGATGCGTCGCGCCCCCGAATTGTCGGCGACCTCCAAGATGGTTCCCATCTGAATCATCGCGGCCCCCAGCCGGGAAACGGGAATCGGGAAACGGGAAACGAATCCCAGCCGACGGTCTTCGTCGTTTTCCGTTTTCCGTTTTCCGTTTTCCGAACTGTTGATGGCATCTATGCCTCTGCCTTGACCAGAATCTCTCTCAAGCGCCATCTTTTCAGCTTCGACAAGGGGCGTGTCTCCTCGATCCGCACGCGGTCTCCGACTTTGGCGGTCCGCGCCTCGTCGTGGGCGAGGAATCGGCTGGTTCTCTTGATCGTTCTCTTGTAGCGCGATTCTTGAACGCGCCGCTCGACCTCCACGACGATCGTCTTGGTCATCTTGTCTGAAACCACGCGGCCCACCTTCGTCTGCCGGGGGCGACTCGCGGTCACATCCTTGCGTTGCTCCATTAGCGTTTCTCCGCGAGCTCGAGAGCCCGTTGGTAGGTCTTGACCCGTGCCATGTCTCGGCGCAGAACTCGCAGCCGGCTTGGATTTTCCAGCTGTCCCGTCGCCTTCTGGAGCCGCAGCTTCCAAGCCGCATCCTTCAGCTGCTTGAGCCTTTCGGCGAGCTCTTGGGGACCCTGCTGAGCGAGCGTCTGCCGTTCCTTCTTTTTCATCGAAACTCCATCTCGGATTGGCGGGTAACGAAGCGGGTCTTCAATCCGATCTTGTCGGCGGCCAAGGAGAGTGCCTCCTGACCCGTCGCAAGGTCGACCCCTTCCATCTCATACAGGATGCGCCCTGGCTTGACCACGGCGACCCAGCCCTCCGGCGCCCCTTTGCCCTTCCCCATACGCGTCTCGGCGGGCTTCTTGGTGAAAGGCTTGTCCGGGAAGATCCGGATCCAGATCTTGCCGCCCCGTTTGACGGCTCGCGTCATCGCGATGCGAGCCGCCTCGATCTGGCGGGCAGTGATCCAGCCCGGCTCCAAGATCTGGAGACCGATATCGCCGAACGCGAGGGTGGACCCGCGGGTCGCCTTTCCTTTCATCCGCCCGCGCTGCTGCTTGCGGTACTTGACCTTCGAGGGCATCAACATATTTGGTTCTCTTGCCTAACTCTCGCTCTTCCCAATTTCGAAATTCGAATTTCGAAATTCGAATTTGCCTTTAGGCGGTCTTCCTTCGGTTCTTCGCCTTGTGTTGCTCGCCGCGGTAAATCCAGGCCTTCACGCCGATCTTTCCGTAGGTGGTGTTGGCCTCCGCAAAGCCGTAGTCGATATCGGCTTTCAGCGTATGGAGAGGGAGGCGGCCCTCTTGATACCACTCCGCACGGGCGATCTCCGCTCCATTCAATCGACCAGCGCAGCGGATCTTGATCCCCTGAGCGCCGAAGCGGAAAGCCGATTCGATTCCTTTCTTCATTGCTCGGCGGAACGCCACGCGCCGCTCCAGCTGGAGCGCAATCGACTCGGCGACGAGCTGGGCGTCCGTCTCCGGCCGCTGGATCTCGATGATGTTGATGTGGACCTCCGCCTTGGTCCTCCTCTGGAGCTCGTCCCGAAGTTTGTCGACCTCCGCTCCCCGCTTGCCGATGATGATTCCGGGACGCGAGGTTTGGATGTTGACCTTCAACTTGTTGGCGAACCGTTCGACGTCGACTTCCGAGACGCCAGCATGCGAAAGGCGCCGCTTCAGCTCCTTGCGCAGCGCAAGGTCCTCGTGAAGGAAGGTTTGATAGTCCTTCGTCGCGAACCAGCGCGAGTGCCACGTCCGGTTGAAACCGAGCCGGAATCCGTACGGGTGAACCTTCTGGCCCATCGATTACCCCTCCGCCTCGGCCGAGTCCGAGAGTTCGATCGTCAAGTGACTCTTGCGGTGCAGGATTCGGAAAGCCCGACCCATGGGCGCCGGACGAACTCGCTTCTCCTGCGGTCCCTTGTCCACGAAGATCTTCCGAACCACCAGGTCGTCGACGTCTAAGTGCGCCTGTTTCTGTTCCGCGTTGGCTACCGCCGACTTCAGAGTCTTCAGAATGTCCGTTGCGGCGACCTTGCTGGTATTGCGAAGGATCGCCACCGCATCGTTGACCGACTTGCCGCGCACCAGATCGGCAACCAACCGCACCTTTTGCGCCGAGCCTTTCATGTACCGCAGGGTCGCTGTGGCTTTCATCTCCAGGCCTTATCCCTTCGGAGCCGCGGGAGCCGCCGCCGGGGCGGGAGCACCGGGAGTAATCGGAGTCCCCGGCGCGCGACCGGCACCCGGAGCAACCGCCGCGCCCGCTTCGACGGCCTTCTTCCCGCTGTGTCCCTTGAAAATGCGCGTGGGCGAGAACTCGCCGAGCTTGTGCCCGACCATGTTCTCGGCGATGTACACCGGTATGAACTTGCGGCCGTTGTGGACGGCGATCGTATGGCCGACCATGTCGGGCACGACCGTCGAACGGCGCGACCACGTCTTGACCACCTT
>Ga0070707_100006590_pt1 | contig 10777 bp, 9 predicted proteins | sample KBSK5502metaG_FD_65468 | JGI IMG/M metagenome (GOLD analysis project Ga0070707, IMG submission 65468) | Corn, switchgrass and miscanthus rhizosphere microbial communities from Kellogg Biological Station, Michigan, USA - KBS K5-50-2 metaG | ecosystem: Host-associated > Plants > Roots >... | reverse complement strand
GATCGCATCGAACGGCAGCTCGGGGTGTCGTTGGTGCCGCGAGGCAATCGCTTGGCGATTGCCGGGCCGGCCTCGGCGACCGAGGTCGCGCGGCTTGCCTTGTCGCGGCTCTATGACCGGCTCAAGCGCGGGGACGAGATCGACCTTGCCGCAGTCGAGGCGGCGTTGCGGCTGGCGCAGGCCGAAACCGAGGATAAGAGCCTCAGCCTATGGCGCGAGGATGCCGGCTTCCGCACCCGCAAGCGCCGCATCGCGGCGCGCTCAGCCGGGCAGGCCGCCTATGTCAAGGCGATGCGCGAGCACGAGCTGGTGTTCGGTCTCGGCCCGGCCGGCACCGGCAAGACCTACCTCGCCGTCGCCGCCGCGATCGATCTGCTGATGGGCGGGCAGGTCGAACGGGTCATCCTGTCGCGGCCGGCGGTCGAAGCCGGCGAGCGGCTCGGCTTTCTGCCGGGCGATCTGCGCGACAAGGTCGATCCCTACCTGCGGCCGATCTTTGACGCGCTCAACGACATGCTGCCGGCCGACCAGATCGCCAAGCGGCTCGCCAGCGGCGAGATCGAGGTGGCGCCGATCGCCTTCATGCGCGGGCGGACCTTGGCGCGCGCCTTCGTGATCCTCGACGAGGCGCAGAACACGACGCCGGTGCAGATGAAAATGTTCCTGACCCGGCTCGGCGAGGGTTCGCGCATGGTCGTGACCGGCGATCCGAGCCAGGTCGATCTGCCGCCCGGCGCCCGCTCGGGCCTCTCGGACGCGCTCGAAGCGCTGCGCGGCATCGAGAACATTGCAATCGTGCGCTTCACCGAGAAGGACGTGGTACGTCATCCGCTGGTGGCGCGGATTGTCGGCGCCTACGACGCACGCGACCGCGCGGCTCGTGGTGGCGAAGCGCCGACATGAACGAACTCTCCGCCGGGCCATCGGTCGAGGTGACGGTTTCTTTCGCTGCTTGGTTCGACGACTGCCCCCATGCGGCCGCGATTGCCGCGAGCGCAGCGCAGGCCGCGCTGCGCGATAGCGGCAGCGCCGGTCAATTCCTCGTGGATGTTACGCTCGCCGACGATACCGAGCAACGGCGGCTCAACCGCACCTATCGCGACAAGGACGCGCCGACCAACGTCCTGGCCTTCCCGCAATGGGCGCCCGGCACGCCGCGGCCGGATCAGCCGGTGCTGCTCGGCGATGTCGTGCTCGCCTTTGAAACGGTGCGCCGGGAAGCTGCCGAGCAGAACAAGCCGTTCGCGAATCATTTGCGCCATCTTGTCGTGCATGGCGTACTCCACCTGCTTGGCTTGGACCACGAAAACGTGGCGGAGGCCGCGGCGATGGAGGCTCGCGAGATAAAGATATTGGCCGGGTTGGGGGTACCAGATCCCTATCGCGGTATTATGTGAGGACGGAAATCCGGACCCCCTTTTGGATGAGCGATACCGAGCCGTCGGCAAGCGACGGCCAGCCTGAACCTCCCGAGCAACCGGGGTCGCTGTCGCGCTTACGCGCCCTGTTGCGGCTGCTGCGCCGGCCGCGCGGCCAGCGCGAGACGATCGATGCCTTGGTCGCGACCGCCGCGACGGAGCTTGGTACCCCGATTACCCCGCAGGAGCGGGTGCTGATCGGCAATGTCCTCAAAGGCCACGGCCGCAATGCCTCCGATGTCATGGTGCCACGCGTCGACATCGTCGCTCTCGATGTCGATCAACCCTTCGCCGAAGTCGTCAAATGCATGGTCGAGCACGGTCATTCGCGCGTACCGGTCTACCGCGAGACGCTCGATGACGTGATTGGCTTTGTGCACGTCAAGGACGTGCTCGGGCCGGTCGCCGACCGCCGCCCCGCCCGGCTGGAGCGGCTGTTGCGCAAGGTTCTGTTCGTCGCTCCGTCGGTGCCGATCCTCGACCTGCTGGTCCAGATGCGCCAAGCGCGCACCCACATCGCGATGGTGATCGACGAGTTCGGCGGCATCGACGGGCTGGTGACAATCGAGGATCTGATCGAGGAAATCGTCGGCGAGATCGAGGATGAACATGATGTCGACGTGGCGCCGGTCCTGATCGAGCGCCCCGATGGCAGCGTTATCGCCGACGCGCGCATCCCGATCGAGGCGCTCGAAGAGCAGCACGGCATCCAGTTGCGTCCCGCTGGGGACCAGGAAGCAGTTGATACGTTGGGCGGGCTTGTCTTTACGCTCGCCGGCCGGGTGCCGAAACGCGGCGAGGTGATCGCTCATCCCGACGGGATCGAGTTCGAGGTGCTGGACGCCGATCCCCGGCGGATCAAGCGGTTGCGGGTGCGCGGCTTGCGTCCAGCAAACGGCGGCAAAGGTGTGGCCAGTGCGTGACACCTCGCCGGGCAGTTCCCCCGGCAGCCCGGTACTACGCGTCCGTCCCGGCGCACGCATGGAGACGCCGCTGTGCCGGTTGGCCCAGGAAGTCGCCGCCCTGGCCGGCTGGCGGCGCTACGGTCTGGCGTTTCTGCTCGGCGCGTTGCTCGCCGGCGCATTACCGCCGATCGACCTGACGCTGCTGATCTTCATCGCGTTTCCCGGATTGTTATGGCTCGACGAGGGCAGCGCCAGCATCTGGGCCTCGGCGCGGCTCGGCTATGTGTTCGGGCTCGGATTTTTTGTCGCCGGCCTTTACTGGGTCGCCGCCGCCTTGTTTGTCGATATCGGCAGCTTCTGGTGGGCATTGCCGTTTGCGGTGCTTGGCCTGCCGGCATACCTGGCGTTTTGGCCGGCGGCGGCATTGCTGGCGACGGCTGTCGGCAGCTCGCGATTGCGCCTGTCGGCGAACGCTCGGATCTGTTTGTTTGTCGTGGCGTGGGGCGCCGCCGAGTGGGGCCGCGGCCATGCTTTGACAGGATTGCCCTGGAATCTCGTCGGCTATGCATGGTCGGGCGGGTTTCCCGGATCGCTTCTGGTTCTGCAAAGCGTCGCCTGGATCGGTATTTACGGGCTGAGCTTCGTGACGGTTCTGGCTGCCGCGCTGCCAGCCTTGTATGGCACGCCGTCGCTATTGCCGCTGTCGGCGTCGCGGCGGGCGGCGCCGGCGCTTGCCGCGCTGTTGCTGATCCTGGTGCCGGCGGTGGCCGGGGCGGTACGGCTGCAGCTGTTGCCGACGATCTCGACGGCGACCTGGCTGCGCCTGGTGCAACCGTCGATCCCGCAGAGTCTGAAATGGGATCCGGCCGCCGCCGAAGCCAATTTTCACCGCCTGATCGAGCTCAGCGCGAGCCCCGCCGACCATCCGCTCGCCGCAGTGCTGTGGCCGGAGGCGGCGGCGACCTTTCTGATCGAGCGCGATGCCGCACGCCGGGCGGCGATCGCCGCGGTGGCGCCTGAGAAGGGTTATGTGATCACCGGCGCGCTGCGGGCCAATCCGCCGCCCGGACCGGTCGTGCAGATTTGGAACAGCATCGAGGCGGTCGATCATGACGGCACGATCCGCGCCCGCTACGACAAGGCGCATCTCGTGCCGTTCGGCGAATATGTGCCGCTTGCCGACTTCTTGCCGATCCGCAAGCTCAGCGTAGGCGCGATCGATTTGAGCGCCGGGCCAGGGCCGCAGACCATCGCCTTGCCGGGTCTTCCCGGGTTTGCGCCGCTGGTCTGCTACGAGGCGATCTTTCCCGGTGCGGTAGTCGATTCCCGGTCGCGCCCTGGTTGGATCCTGAACGTGACGAACGATGCCTGGTACGGCCGCAGCTCCGGTCCGTTTCAGCATTTCGCGATCGCCCGAACCCGCGCGATCGAGGAAGGGCTGCCGCTGGTCCGCGTCGCGAATAACGGTATCAGCGGCGTCGTCGACGCAGCCGGTCGCGTTCTTGCCCGCACCGGCCTCGATGCGATCGGCTATGCCGATGTCGCGCTGCCCGAGGCTGGTCCGCCGACGCTGTACGGCCGCGCCGGTGACTGGCTGTTTTTGATCCTGCTGGTTGCCGGCGTCGCGCCAGTCTTGATTCGGCGGCGCCCCTCGGGGCTTGAATGACGCGGTGCGCATCGGCAGCGACAGATTGTCGTTTACCATTTATGGTTGTACGCCAACATTGACGGCATACTATTGTATGCCATATCACGCTCGCGCCTTTGGATTGCGCGCGAGCACCGATGCCGAGATCAGCAAGACCGGGAAGACGGGGACGTCGCACCGCCGATGCGCCGCATCCGGTCGACATCCATGTCGGCGCTCGCGTCCGATCGCGCCGCGTCGAATTGGGAATGAGCCAGGAGAAGCTGGCAGCGGAGCTCGGACTCACCTTTCAGCAGGTCCAAAAATACGAGCGCGCCGCCAATCGCATCAGCGCCAGCCGGCTCTACTGGATGAGCAAGGTTCTGGATGTAGATGTCCCGTATTTCTACGAAGGCTTTCGGGAATCGGGTGCGCGCTCCGGGTTTGCGGAACCGCCGGCGGCGACATTCGAGTCCGACCCGTTGCAGCGGCGCGAGACAATCGAGCTGGTCGAAGCCTTTTACCGAATAGAGGATCAGACGTTACGTCGCCAAATGCTCGGCTTGGCGAAAAGCTTCGCCGCCGGAGGCGAGCCGAAATAGGCCGCGGCGGGGCCGGCCCCGGCGTTGCTCTAGGAAGATCGGGTCTCCGGGAAGATCGGGCTTGACGCTCGCGGCGCGGCATTCGACAACAAGGCACCCGGACAGGGGGCCGGTCGCATCCCGGTCGGAATTGTGCCGCTGACGGCGCCCTCGGGATTGGCGGGCCTGTTTAATGGGAGATGGTCCTTGGCGAAGCACGATTTTGTTTTTACCAGCGAGTCGGTATCGGAGGGCCATCCCGACAAGGTTTGCGACCGCATTTCCGACGCGATCGTCGACACCTATCTGGCGGCCGAGCCGCAGGCGCGCTGCGGCGTCGAGACGATGGCGACGACCAACCGCATCGTATTGGCCGGCGAAACCCGCGGACCCGCCTCGATCACCAAGGACATGCTGATCGACGTGGCGCGGCACGCGATCCGCGATATCGGGTACGAGCAGGAAGGGTTTCACTGGCAGCGGGCCCAGATCGAGTGCTTCATCCATCCGCAATCGAGCGACATCGCCCTCGGCGTCGATGCGGCCGGCAACAAAGATGAGGGGGCCGGCGACCAGGGCATGATGTTCGGCTATGCCTGTCGCGAGACTCCCGAGCTGATGCCGGCGCCGATCTTTTACGCGCATGCGATCCTGCGCTCGCTGGCGGAAGCGCGCCATTCGGGCGCGGCGTCCCTGCTCGGCCCCGATGCGAAGAGCCAAGTCACCTTGCAATATATCAACGGAAAGCCCGTCGGAGCGACCGCGGTGCTGGTCTCGGCGCAGCATGATTCCAGCATCGGCCCCGAAGAGGTGCGCGAGATCGTCCGGCCGCATGTCGTCAATGTGCTGCCCCAGGGCTGGATGTGCGACGAGGCGCATTTCTACATCAACCCGACCGGGCGTTTCGTGATCGGCGGTCCGGACGGCGATTGCGGCCTGACCGGCCGCAAGATCATCGTCGATACCTATGGTGGGGCGGCGCCGCATGGCGGCGGCGCGTTTTCCGGCAAGGATCCGACCAAGGTGGACCGCTCGGCCGCCTATGCGGCGCGCTATCTTGCCAAGAATGTCGTGGCGGCGGGCCTCGCCGAGTGCTGCACGATCCAGGTCGCCTATGCGATCGGGATCGCCAAGCCCTTGTCGGTTTATGTCGAGACCGACGGCACCGCAAAGGTCGATGAGGACAGGCTGTCGCGCGTTTTGCAGGAGCTGATGGATCTGTCGCCGCGCGGCATCCGCACCCATCTCGGGCTCAATAAGCCGATCTATGCCCGGACCGCCGCCTATGGGCATTTCGGTCGCGCGCCGGAACCGGATGGCGGCTTCTCGTGGGAGCGGCTCGACCTCGTCGACGAGCTGCGCCGCGCGTTTTAGCGGGTCGTCATTCCGGGGCGCGGCCGAGGGCCGCGAGCCCGGAATCCATTTTCCAGAGGCCGATGTTCATGAGTTCCGGGCGCGACGCTGCGCGGCGCCCCGGAATGACCAATTATGGCTCATGAGTAGCCATGCGACCACGAGCCTACCGCCCGGCAGATTGTATGGCCGGCGGCGAGCACGGCCGCTGCGGCCGGGCCAGCGTCGGCTGCAACAGGATCTGTTGCCGCGGCTGACGATCGACCTGCCGGAAACGGAGCCGCTCGATCCGCGCTTATTGTTTTCGTCGGTTCGGGCCGTCTGGCTCGAAATCGGGTTCGGCGCCGGTGAGCACTTGGCGGAACAGGCTGAGCGTCACCCCGAGACCGGGTTCATCGGCTGCGAGGTGTTCGAGGACGGCATCGTGCGGCTGCTCGGCGAGGTATCGCGGCGCGGCGTCGGCAATGTCCGCCTGTTCACCGATGACGCGCGACTCTTGCTCGCCGCCTTGTCGCCGCGGTCGATCGACCGGGTGTTCATCCTATTTCCGGATCCCTGGGCGAAACGGCGGCATCACAAGCGTCGGCTGGTCGCGCCGGCGACACTCGATCTGTTGGCCGCCGGGATGAGCGATGGCGCCGAGTTGCGCCTCGCCACCGACGATCGCGATTACCTTGCCTGGATGCTCGAACACACGGTCGTACACCCTGATTTTGTCTGGCTCGCGCGGAGTCCTGCCGATTGGCGCCAACGCCCGTCCGATTGGCCGGCGACGCGCTACGAGGCGAAAGCCCGCACCGCCGGCCGCGCTCCCGTTTTCCTGCGTTTCATGCGGCGGCCGCGCGGCTGAAGCCTCAAAGGCGGCGCTGCGCTAGACTGCGCCGAATTTCTGAACCGGACTTTGTTGGTGACGCATGAGCGAGCTCGATCCGATCCCGTATTCCGACGCGCAGCTGCGCGCGATCCTCGAACGGGTACGCACGATTGCGATGGTCGGGGCCTCTTCCAACTGGAACCGGCCGAGCTATTTCGTCATGAAATACCTGCAGGGGAAGGGCTACCGGGTGATCCCGGTCAACCCCGGCATCGCCGGCCAGGAATTGCTCGGCGAGAAGGTCTACGCCTCGCTGCGCGACATCCCCGAAAAGATCGACATGGTCGATGTGTTCCGCCCGGCGAAGGAGACACCGGCGGTCGTCAAGGATGCGATCGCTATCGGCGCGCCAGTGGTATGGATGCAGCTCGGCATTCGCAACGACGAGGCAGCCGCGCTCGGCGAGGCGGCGGGCATCGAAATGATCATGAACCGCTGCCCGAAGATCGAGTTCGGCCGGCTCGCCGGCGAGTTGTCGTGGAGCGGCGTCAACAGCGCGATCATCCAGAACCGCGCGCCGCAGGCGCCGCGTCCTCGGTCAATAAAAGGCGACCGCGCCAAGGAGCGGCCCACCTCGTCGCACAATCTCAGCTACGGCTTCGAGACCCGGGCGATCCACGCCGGGGCGGCTCCCGACCCGGTGACTGGGGCGCGCTCGACGCCGATCTACCAGACCACCTCCTACGTGTTCGACGATGTTGACCACGCCGCCTCGCTCTTCAACCTGCACAATTTCGGCTATATCTATTCGCGCCTGACCAACCCGACCGTGTCGGTGCTCGAAGAGCGCATCGCCAGCCTCGAAGGCGGCCGGGCCGCAGTCGCCGCAGCCTCAGGCCATGCCGCGCAATTCCTCATCTTCTTTACGCTGATGCAGCCGGGTGACGAGTTCATCGCCTCGCGTAATCTCTACGGCGGGTCGCTGACCCAGTTCGGTCTGTCGTTCAAGAAGCTCGGCTGGACATGCCATTTCGTCGATCCGACCGATCCCGAGAATTTCCGGCGCGCGCTGACCCCGCAATGCAAGGCGATCTTTGTCGAGAACCTTGCCAACCCCGGCGGCATCATCGTCGATATCGAGAAGGTCGCGGCGGTCGCACATGAGGCCGGCATTCCGCTGATCGTCGACAACACGCTGGCGACCCCCTATCTGTGCCGGCCGTTCGAATGGGGCGCCGACATCGTCTGCCATTCGACGACCAAGTTCCTGTCGGGGCATGGCCATTCGCTGGGCGGTATGGTCGTCGAAAGCGGCCGGTTCGACTGGTCCCAGGGCAACCGTTTCCCATCGCTGACCGAGCCCGAGCCGGCCTATCACGGCCTCAAATTCTTCGAAAATTTCGGCGATTTCGCCTTCACGACAAAGGCGCGGGCGGTGGCGTTGCGCGATTTCGGCCCGACCCTGTCGCCGATGAACGCGTTCCTCACGATCACCGGCGTCGAGACCTTGCATCTGCGCATGGACCGGCATGTCGAGAATGCCAAGAAGGTGGCGGAATTTCTCGCGCATCATCCGAAGGTCGCCTGGGTGTCCTATGCCGGCCTCGAAAACAGCCCCTATTATGCGCTGGCCCGCAAATACGTGCCGAAGGGCGCCGGCGCGGTCTTCACCTTCGGGGTCAAGGGCGGCTACGAGGCCGGCGTCAAGCTGGTCGAGAGCGTCGGGCTGTTCTCGCACCTCGCCAATATCGGCGACACCCGCAGCCTGATCCTGCATCCCGCCTCTACGACGCACCGCCAGCTCTCCGACGAGCAGCGCGAGGCGGCGGGTGCCGGTCCCGATGTCGTGCGTTTGTCGATCGGGTTGGAGAGCGCCGAAGACCTGATCCGCGACCTCGACGAGGCGCTCGCGGTGACGGCGGTCTGACCTGCGATTTGGGCTGGGTTGATCGAACGGGCGGGCATGCTACGGTGCCGGCCCTCGATAAACCCCCCAATCACAATCGGAGGAAGCCATGGCCCAATCGCAAGCAAATGCGTCGCGAGAAGCGGTCCGCGATGTCGTTCCCGATCTGATCAATTACAGCGAGAAGTGGCTATTCGGCGAGGTCTGGGAACGGCCGGGCTTGAAGAAGCGCGACCGCAGCCTGATCGTCGTTGCGACCTTGATCGCGCTCGGCCGCGAACGGCAATTGGTCGGCCATCTCAACCGCGCCCTCGACAACGGCGTCACCAAACAGGAGATCAGCGAGATCATCACCCATCTCGCCTTCTACGCCGGCTGGCCGGCGGCGATGACCGCGGCGCAAATCGCCAAGGACGTGTTCGCGACGCGATAGCAAGGCAGGCTAAAGCCCCTCACCCCGGTCCTCTCCCCGCAGGCGGGGAGAGGGAGAGCACGGCGCTGCCGGCGCAGGGCCGTCGACAATATTGAACCCGCCCTTCAGCTGCGTTCCCTCTCCGTGAACGGGGAGAGGGACAGGGTGAGGGGCCGTCAGGGAAGAGGACACCATGAAAGTCGGTTTCATCGGGCTCGGCACGATGGGCGCCAGCATGGCGGCCAATCTGCAGAAGGCGGGATACGAACTCGTCGTGCATGACATCCGGCGCGCTGCCGCCGAGCGCCATCTGGCGGCCGGCGCGGTATGGGCCGACAACCCGAAAGCGCTCGCCGAGCAATGCGAAATCATCTTCACCTCATTGCCCGGACCGCCCGAAGTCCAAGAGGTGGCGCTGGGGGCGAATGGCCTCCTCGCCGGCATGAAGGACGGCAGCGCCTATTTCGACCTGTCGACCAACTCGCCGACCGTGGTGCGCGAGCTGAACCGGCGCTTTTTCGAGAAACATGTCTACATGCTCGATGCTCCGGTCAGCGGCGGGCCGCGCGGCGCCGCCTCCGGGCGGCTGGCTTTGTGGATCGGTGGCGACGAGCAGATCTTCAACCGCCACAAGAAGGTGCTCGACGCGATCGGCGACCAGGCGCGCTATATCGGCCCGATCGGCGCCGGCTCGGTCGCGAAGCTGGTGCATAATTGCGCCGGCTACGCGATCCAGACCTGCCTCGCCGAGGTGTTCACGATGGGCGTCAAAGCCGGGGTCGAGCCGCTCGCGCTGTGGGAGGCGGTGCGGCAGGGCGCCGGCGGCCGGCGCCGCACCTTCGACGCCCTCGGCGACCACTTCCTGACCGACAGCTACGACCCGCCCGATTTCGCGCTGCGTCTCGCGCACAAGGACGTGACCCTCGCCACCGAGCTTGCACGCGAGCTCAAGGTGCCGATGCCGATGGCCAACCTCGCGCACGGCGAATTGACCGCAGCATTGAACCGCGGCTGGGATGGTCGTGATTCGCGTGTCGCGATGCAGCTGCAAAAAGAGCGCGCCGGGGTCACGATCAAGGTCGACCCCGCGGACGTCAAGGCGGCGCTCGACCGCGACGGCAAGCCCTAGCGGAGCGTTCCGGTCGGCAGGAAATGGGTCGGCGGCTGCGGCTGCCGGGCCCGGTGCAGGCGGTGCAGCAGATAGGCGAGCCCCAGCCCGGCGACGACGAGCCCGCCGCCGATCAGCGGGCGATGCGTGATCCACGCCACCGCAATGACGAGCAGTGTCAGCGGCAGGGCGATCAGCAAGGCCAGCATGAAGGCGCCGATATCCGCCAGCGTCTCGAGTAGCGGGATCACGCCCAGCAGCACCGTCAGCGGGCTCGCCATCAGCAGGAACCCGACCAGCATCAGCACAAAACCGACGGCGCGGAGGATCCAGGTCAGCAGGCTCTCCTCCTGCGCCTTCTCGCGAAACATCGCGGCGGCAGGCACCACGCCCGGATCGGCCAGCGCGATCCGATAGCCGTTGGCGGCGCTGAACGGCGCCAAGGTACTGCCGGCCTGAGCGGCGACGACGCTCATCGTCTGCGACGGCACCGCGGTGTAGCGGATCCTGATGTCGCCGATCGCGGGTGCTGCCGGATCCGCGCCGCGGTAGAGCATGTCGCCGGTCTCGCGATAATCGGCGGGCAGGCTGGCCGCCGACGTCGCGTCATAGGGCGTGTAGGCCGACACCGATTCCAGCAGCCCGCGATCCAC
>Ga0070707_100006589_pt1 | contig 10778 bp, 9 predicted proteins | sample KBSK5502metaG_FD_65468 | JGI IMG/M metagenome (GOLD analysis project Ga0070707, IMG submission 65468) | Corn, switchgrass and miscanthus rhizosphere microbial communities from Kellogg Biological Station, Michigan, USA - KBS K5-50-2 metaG | ecosystem: Host-associated > Plants > Roots >... | reverse complement strand
CGGGAGGTGCTGTACCTGTTTGAGGCGTACAGCACGCTCTTGCGCGCGAGCAGCGAGGCCAAAGACGACGTGGAGTGGCTGGCGCAGGTGGAGAAGAACGGGGGCATCATTGTCTCAGTGGACGGCATCCAGCCCGAGAAGGGCAACGAGACGGTCTACCTGGTGCGTGATGCGCTTACGGGTCGGGTGCTGGCCGCCGAGAACGTGACGTCGTCGGAGACGGCAGTGATGAAGACCTTGCTTGCGCCAGTGGTGGCCTTAGGGGTGAAAGTTCTGGGCACGATCAGCGATGCTCAAGCAAGTGAACTGCTGGCAGTCCAAGAGTTATGGCCGGAGGTGCCGCACCAGGTGTGCCAGTTCCACGTGCTGCGTGATGCCTCGAAAACGGCCTTTGAGGCCGACAAGCAGGTCAAAACGGCCATGCGCAAACGCCTGCAACCGAAGGTACGCGAGGTGCGCAAACAGATCAAGAAGCACCTGAACACGGCCTCGCCTCAGGAAGCTAGACAGCTGGCGGTGCTCGACGACTATGCCACCGGGATCCTGACAGCACTCAACACCGACGGGCTGCAGCCTTTCAAGTACGCCACGGTAGAAGCCAGCGTGATATTAGAGGAGATCGAAGCGAGCTTGCAGCAGCTTCCCAAAAAAGGGGAGCTGTGAGCCCGCTGTGTGCGCAAAAACTGGCACGCCTTCAGGCCATGGTGGCGGAGCGGGCTATCTGGACAGAGCAGCTGGCGCAGATCAAACGCCTACACGGCTGGCTGTTAGAAGTCGAGCACCTCCTGGATGAACGTCAGGCGTCAGAGGGAGAAGTGCTAAGCAATGGCGCGGTGGGAAGCCGCCTGGATCACTGGCGGGAGCGCATGGCCACTCATTTGACCGATGGGGCTCTTACCGCGTTAGAGCGGGAGTGCCTCACCGAGTTCTTACACGTGCTCACCAACTTGCGACCGCACCTGGTGCAGTACTACGACCGGCAGTACTTTCCGCGCACCAACAATGATATGGAGCGCAGTATTCGCGGCCTCAAGACGCAGTATCGCCGCGTGAGTGGTCGTAAGAACTGGAATGCCTATCTGTTGCGCTATGGGCGCTCTGTGGCCTACGCGGCCTGGTGGGAGCAAGATGCGGCCCATCGAAAACTTCTGGAGCAGAGCGCTGGTCGGCTGGACCGTGCACGTTGGCGCCAACTGCGACAGGAGAGCAGCCGCGCTCAGAGCGAGCAACTCACGCGCTTTCGTTTTCGTCACAAGCGCCAGGCCTTGCTCGCTTCCCTCGAAGAGCGCTGGGCCACTCCTTCTCAGTCGGCATTTTTGCCCTGACGGTTTTTTTGGCGTTCCTTCCCCTATACTCAGGTGGAAGCGACGCCCGTCTGGCGCACCCGTGGTGAAAGCTCTCCTGTGAGCCCGCGAGACCGCTCGTGTGTGTGCTCACAACGCACCGGCGCGCATCAGGCGTGTGCCAGACCCTCGTCGTGTGTGAAAGGAGTCACCGACAGATGAAAGGAGAACAGATGTGATGGCGGCAAGCGAGCCATCTGTTCTAGCGGAAATGGGAGGGGTGATGATCGACGTGATCATTGCCGGCGGTGGACCGACCGGCTTGATGCTGGCCAGCGAGTTGCGGCTGCACGGCGTGCATGCGCTCGTGCTGGAGAAGGGCCTGGAGCCGACCAGGGTGGTCCGTGCGCTCGGCCTGCACGTGCGCAGCATCGAGATCATGGACCAACGCGGTCTGCTGGACCGGTTCCTCGCGCTCGGCCAGCAGTACCCGGTCGGCGGCTTCGCCGGCCTCGCCAAGCCGTCGCCTGTCCGGCTGGACACCGCGCATCCGTACACCCTCGGCATTCCGCAGACCACCACCGAGCGTCTGCTCACCGAGCACGCCATCGAGCTCGGCGTCGAGATCCGGCGCGGCTGCGAACTGGTCGGGTTGAGCCAGGACGAAGACGGGGTGACCGCCGAGCTGGCCTGTGGCACGCGGCTGCGCTCGCGCTACCTCGTCGGCTGCGACGGCGGCCGCAGCACGGTGCGCAAGCTGCTGGGCGTCGCCTTTCCCGGTGAGCCCAGCCGGGTCGAGACGCTGCTGGGCGAAGTGGAGGTGGCCGTGTCGCCGGAGCGGCTTGCCGCCGTGGTTGCCGAAGTCCGCAAGACCCAGCTGCGGTTCGGCGCCGTGCCCCTCGGGGACGGGGTGTACCGCGTCGTCGTGCCCGCCGAGGGAGTGGCCGAGGACCGCGCGGTCCCGCCGACCCTCGGCGAGTTCAAGCAGCGACTGCGGGTGTTCGCCGGCACCGACTTCGGTGTGCACTCCCCGCGCTGGCTGTCCCGCTTCGGCGACGCCACCCGGCTGGCCGAGCTCTACCGGGTCGGCCGCGTGCTGCTGGCCAGCGACGCGGCGCACATCCACCCGCCGACCGGTGGGCAGGGCCTCAACCTCGGCATCCAGGACGCCTTCAACCTCGGCTGGAAACTGGCCGCCCAGGTCAACGGCTGGGCACCGGCGGGGCTGCTGGACAGCTACCACACCGAGCGGCACCCGGTGGCCGCCGACGTGCTGGACAACACCCGCGCGCAGATGGAGCTGCTGTCCCCCGAGCCGGGTCCCCGTGCGGTGCGCCGGCTGGTGTCGGAGCTGATGGACTTCGAGGAGGTGAACCGGTGCCTGGTCGAGAAGATCACGGCGATCGGGGTCCGCTACGACTTCGGCGGCGAGCATCCGCTCGTCGGCCGGCGGCTGCGGGACGTGGGGCTCTCGCGGGGGCGCCTCTACGGGCTGATGCACGGCGGCCGCGGGCTGTTGCTCGACCAGACCGGCCGGCTCTCGGTTGCGGGCTGGTCAGATCGGGTCGACCACGTCGTCGAGATCAGCCGGGAACTGGACGTGTCCGCGGCGCTGCTGCGGCCGGACGGCCACGTGGCGTGGGTCGGGGAAGACCAGCAGGAGCTGCGCGTCCTGCTGCCCAGGTGGTTCGGCGAGGCCAGCAGCTGAGCGCGCAGCTTCTGCCCGAACGGGTGGGGGAATGTTTCGACCCGCCACGTGGCCGTCCCTTGACCACAGCACCCCCAGCGGGTGCTGTGGTCAAGGGTGGCCCAGGCAAAGGGCGCGACCGTGGTGGCGGGCCGTCGCGTCGCGTCCCTGCTCTCCACGCGACGCGCGAGCGGACATGGCGACCTGCTCCGACGATGGATTGACCACATGTCATGCTGCTCTTCCAGACGGAAAGTGGTTGCTCCAAGAAACGTTGCTCCGCTGTGCAGGAGTGGGGGCACGTGTGCAGCTTGGAGGCGCAAAAATTGTGGCGGTTTCGGGGCATGTACCAGCAGGAAGGCTTCCAGGCGGCTTTCACCCCACCACACGCACAACACCTAAAACTGCGCCTCAGGTACACACAGGGAGCCACTCTGCTTAAGGAGGCGCCTCTGACGGTGGGACACTCGCACCAGGTCCCTGGATCTGCCAACCTGTGCATGAGCCGTTGCAAGTACGCATGGACACCGTGTCGAACCGATTTCGCCCGTTTTCCCGCGTGGACTGCTGGAAAAAGCGGCATGCTGACCATCCGAATTGACAACTCCCCAGCACACTCATCCTCTTCTGGAGAAGCTTTTCAGATTCTCATTGGTTGTACTGCTCACTCTTGGGCAAGTGCTGTGTAAGGGCAAAATCGGGCCACATTTCAGGGCATTTACCACTTGGCGCTTTGCCTGATGCTGTTCGCGTTCTTTGCGCAGATGAGTGCTGTGTTCCTGGAAGGAGCTTGTATCACCAAATGTGAGCCAGACTCGTTTAATGTTGGGATTTACAAATAGGCGAAGCCACAATGACGGAAGTTGAATAGGCAAATCTCTCTATCCATTTGCTTCAGCTGTTCATCGTTCACTCTCTGTCTCCTCTCATATGTTTAGCGCGTGTCGCTGATACTATTCCCTGATGAATGCGCCGACATTCCGGATTGTCTGGTTGTTTCATCTCTCCATCCTCCGTAAAGAACCTCTGGTGCGTGACATCGAACGCTTGTCGGAGCGCCATATTGAGAGGAAGCGGCGCAGAGTAGAAATCATCATCAAGAGCAACTTCAAATGGATTCTGGTCAACATCGATGACGTAAAACTTCCCTTTCAACTGCTCACTTCCCTCACCAGTCCAGGGTCGAGGATTGCGCCCTTCGTGTCTACGGTTTTCTGGGACAAGTTGGTAGACTGTTTTTGGAGGAAGCCCATACAGGGCAAACGCCTCACCTGTTTTTGACTCGTCCAGAACTGCTTCCTCCCATTCATGTAGCACTTGGGAAGACATTCCCTTTATATGCTCGGGAGTGCGCTCAACTAGCTCGCTCAGACGTTTCTGCACGAGCTTGTACTGGAGATCATGCTCCTCTTGAAGCGAGAGTGTCTGAAGCTTCTCAAGGTCTGCAATGACCTGGTCATTCACGATCTCAAACCGCTCGGCCATCGCTCTCCGGAAGGCGTTTACATGCTGGGCGTCATCAGGATGGAGCCGCTTATACAATTCAGCGAGGGGAAGCTCCTGAATTTCCTGGTGTTTTTTGCGGAAGGGTTCTCTATCGAGCAGGCGGCCAACTCGTATCGCAGTTTCAGATGGGCCACTGTCGTGAATAGGGGGAAGCGGCCCTGCCAGCCAGTCTTGCCTCCACGCATCGATGGCTTTGCGCAGCTTACGCAAAGAAGCCTTGTCCTTTGCCGACAGAGAAAGATAGCTAAAATATCTAAGAAGTACTAAGAAGCGAGTATACGAGGTCGATCCATCGAGGCTAAATCGGGTCCAAAAGTAGTCGGCCCTCATCTCTGCTTCGCTGCTAAATGGAAAGTCATCAGGCACATATCCTATCCCTGGTACGTGTTTCAAAAAGGGCTTCTCTTCCAGGTCGACAAACGGGGTCTGTCGAAGCAGCTCTTCTATCTCCTGCCCTACATGGACATTTTCCAGAAGCGAGAGTTTGTCGTCAGCCATGTCGTCAAGTAATATCCACAAGAGCTGCTTGAGCCGGTACACCCTTTCCCCTTCTCTTTCCGTCAATCGTCTTTTCAATGCCTCTTCGGTCAGATTCCACAGGCGATCAAGGTTATTGAGCGCACCATGATGCATGCGCTGCGTAGCTTCCAAAAACCTTTGATCTTCCTGTTGATCTGGTTGCGGCAGGACTACCGGTTGTACATTTTCTTGAAGCTGTTTTGCTCGCATCTCCAGCATCTTTGCCGCATCATCCCGCTTCAGGATCCGCAGGAGAGCGGCATAGTCAGCGAGGAGGGTGAGCGCATCTGGATGCTCCTCGTCTCGCCTGATTTCCCAAATGGCAAGCGCGCGTTTCAGGAGCGGCTCAGCCTGGGCATAGTTACCCTGGGCGACACAGAGGTTTGCGAGATTGCCCAGGGTTATGCTCACTCTAGGATGGTTGAGGCCGAAGACGTGTTCGTTGATGATAAGAGCACGCCTCCAAAGCGGCTCGGCTCGCTCGAACGCTTCTTGCAAAAAGTAGAGCCCTGCTAAACGATCAAGGACAATCGCGGTCAGCGGGTGATTGGGACCAAGCTCCGTTTCACAGATGTGCAGGGCGCGGAGTAAGAGTGGCTCGGCCTGCGCATACTTCTTCTGCTTCAGATACGGGCCAGAAAGGTTATTGAGGCAGGTTGCGATAAGAGGATGATTGGGGCCAAGGGTGTGCTCAGAGATAAAGAGCGCCTGCTGGTACATGGCTTCCGCACTGTCATAGCGGCCCTGTTCTTCGAAAAGCGACCCCAGGTTGTTCTGAGTATAAGCGAGGCGTGGGTGGACCGACCCAAAGGTGTGTAGCCAAATGGCGCAGGCACGTACAAAGAGCCGCTCGGCCTGCGCGTATTTGCGCTGTTCCCCGTAGAGCGTTGCCAGGTTCGTCAGACAAGTTGCGAGAAAGAAGGCTCCATCGGTTGGCACCGCAGCGTTCTCCTCGAGGACCTGCTCTAAGAGAGTGAGAGCCTGCTGCGCAAACGCTTCGGCCTGATCGTACTTCCCCTGTTCTTGATACAGTGCGGCGAGGTTCCCGAGGCTGCTGGCCGTCAGCGGGTGGTCTGGTCCCAGCACCTGCACGCACATCACGCGGGTACGATGCAGCATTGGCTCCGCTTCGGCGTAGCGCCCTCGCTGCATTAAGTACATTCCTGTTTGGTTCAGGAGCCTGGCTGCCTCTTGAGAGGCGATGTGTTCCTGTTCAATCAATGGAACGCAGACAAGCGCATGGGGGAGCAGCTGCTCGCAGCGTGGCCAGGTGTCAAACTCTCCGTCTGGGAAGACCTGGTTGACCGCTTGTACTGCGCGGTTTGCCCATAGCTGTGAGGTCTGCGCATCCATGGCGTCTCTGAGCACGGCTTGCACTAATCGGTGAATGCTCAGCGTCTGGTGCCTGGGCTCTCGCCGGATCAGGGAATAGGCTCCCAATATGGCAATGACCTCATCGAAGAACAGGGGGTCCTCTTGCACAGGCGAAAGCCGGGGGCCTAGATGGGGCGCTCCTTCTGTAACGATCTCTTCGGGGATCGCCTCGAAATGCAAGAAGGCGCACAGCCGCAGCAGATCGGCGGCGGCAGGGTTCTGTTGTTCGACCTTCTCAAAGGAGAGCGACCAGGTCGTTGCCACCGGCTCAGGATGGTCCAGGGCAAGTCCACCGCGGCGCCGCAGCAGAACCGCTCGTCGCGTCCGATACAGCTGAAGATAGCGTGCAAGGCCGCATTGTGTCTCTTCGACATATGCGCCAGCCTGATCGAGGGCCAGGGGCAGTCCACCCAACTCCTCGGTGATTTCGCTGGCCAGAGAGACATCGGAGGGCGAGGCAGTTTCTAACGAAGCACCGTGTGCGACCAGGCCCGCGCGTAGCAAGAGCAGCATTGCCCCCACTTGTCCATCCATCGTGTCTATCTCAAGACGGGAGGCCAGTCCCCCCATGGCCTGCGCACGAGTGGTCAGCAAGATGTGGCCGTCACATGCAGCGGGGAGAAACTCATGGGCAATGGCCAGGTCGTCCGCGCTATCGAGAATGAGGAGCCAGCCAGCCTGGGTAGTCAGCCAGCGGAGGACCGCAAGCACCACCCGCCCAGGGTCCTTCTCATCTTTCAGCGGGAGATTGAGCAGGTGGGCGATGGCGACATAGCCTGAGATCAACGCTTCGCGGGTGTCGGCTCGCGCCCACAGCACCGCCTGATAGTCGTGGCGATAGCGATGGGCATACTCAATGGCGATCTGGGTCTTCCCGATACCTCCCAGGCCGCTCATTGCCTGCGGCTGAGAAAGGGCGGCGGCATGGCCTGTATGAAAGCAGGCGCGAATCTGCGCAAGGACCGCCTCACGTCCCGTGAAAAACGGATTGCATGAGTAAGGGACATTCCAGACACGGAGCGGAGGAGCAATGAGGGGAGAATTGCTCGCAGAATCGAAGTGTTGGTGAACGACGTTGTGATCTCCGATCACCTGTCCCTGCACGGGCTGCTGGTTCTCCACCCGATATTTTCGTGCATCTTCTGGATCGTTCACTGGCCTTTCTCTCCCCGCCTATGCTTTCGGCATCTCGCCAAACTGCTGCGTGATGGTATTATGATCACCGATAGTTTGTCCTTGTACTGGTGCGCTATTCTGTGTGGTGAATTTGCTCACAACTACCTGCTGAGGATGTAGCAAGGCCAACACCTGCTTGGCGGCAGCAATGACCTCATGATCCTGCTCGGCATTGACCGTCACTATCTCTGTCTGAAGCCCCTCTCGGTGGCCTGCCGACTCTGGTTCGGCTTCCAGTCGGTCGATGGTCTGTACCACCTGGCTGTGAGCTCCGAATTTCTTCGCGAGGAGATCCTTGAGCGTCTGGTACGCATCGGTCACGGCTGTTTTGCTCACCTCTGTGAGGCCACTGACGGCTCCGGCTGAGAGCGCAGCAACAATAGCAGTGGTAATCAGATCCATCTACCTGCTTCCTTTTCTATCTCTTTCTCTCGCATAACCCATGAGACCAGCGTCCATGTGGTTTGAACTGATCTCATAGGTACAGATAAATATTCTACAACGTTCAGATTGCTCCCAACCTCAAACCCTCTCAAGTCATTCATCCTTACCGGTGGGGACTGGTTCCTGGCTCAAATCGGAGCACAGGCATCACTTTCCTTTGCTTCAGCCACGCAAGCAACTCACCCTCCTGAATATCAGGCGGAAGAGAACCTACGATCGCGAGTATGCGCGTGCGACGATCACACACCAGGAGGAAGGCATTCTCTGCCATAATCGTTTCGGTTACCACATGCAGTGCCAGTTCCTTGCCCGCGTGTTGTATAGCAAGGCGGGCAGCACAGAGATCACAGACCGCCCTGGTTTCATGGGTCACGATCCCGACGGCGTCTTGCTCTCTGCACGTCGCTTCCCAAACGGCCTCTGGCACCTGCTCCCTCGGCACACCCTGGACGAGGAGCCGTCGCACTAAATCAAAATCTTCATAAAAATGTGCTTCCCATGAGGCGCGTACAGGTTGACCCCTCGTTGATGCACCTCACCCTGGCAAGGCGTTGTTGGCTGATCTAGAGAGCAAAACAGGGCTTGTGCTAAAAGGGCATCCACTGTTTCCCGGCGCGCATCAGCTCTCCTCCGATGCGCCTTGCTCGTTTTCTTGTTACTGATCTTCATAAATAGCCACTCCAAATGATGTTTGTTACCTACATGGATTTTGATGCATAAAAACGGCAGCATTGTAAAATGCATATCCGAGCCTATTATTGGACCTTTAGGATTTCTTTCTCGGATACAGGGCATCTATCTGATCGCTATACTCATGGTAGCTCCTCGGGGAATAGCATCGCAGACACACATGCTTCGGCCACTGGTACATATTGCTGTGATAGACCTCACAGCAACACGATGCACATGGGTCTCCGTGCGTGAGATGGTAGCGCTCGATGAGCGTCTGCAAGTCCGGTCGTTGTTGCGACTGGCTCTTCACGCTCGCACCTCTCATATAATTGACGCTCCCAGTATACTCTACATTGTCATCAGATAAAATACATCGGTACCCTTCATTTCTAAAGATGCGCCGGACGGCACACGAAGTTGGGCGCAGCGGCGACGAATGCCACAACGACTCTGCTCGCATTGTCTCCGTTGCGCCTGTGCGCCCATCAAGCGAACGCGGTCTGTGGAGCGATGCTGTCCGTGGGCTTGGCGTGAACGTTACGGCGCGCGATCAGTAGCGCGGTGGCGGCTACATGTAGTAGGCGTACCGAGCTTGGACCGCCGCTTCGTCGGAACACTGACGGAGGATGGCAGCCACCTGTTTCGCAGCTCGGAGTGTAATCGGCCATCCGCCATCGAACTGGGTGTTGTTCCAGTTCATCTTCGAGAGAGCGAGTATTTCGGCGGCTAATTGGATTGGAGAGCTTTCGATGGTTGCGGGCAGGAGGTCAAGGGGATGGGGGATGTAGAGCCCAGGGTATGCGGAGAAGAAAGCGACGCTTCCGCGTGTGTAGAGAAGCTGCTGCTGCTCGTCGAGTGTGATAAAAGTCCCGCGCAGTGGTGGGTATAGGCCGGTGCGGAAGGCACGAGTCTGACCGGAGCGTACGGTGAGGAGTTCCAGCGTATCGATTGCGGCCTCTGATGCCGCCGACACGCAGCCGGCAATCTCGTCGGCGTTGAACAACGACGTCTTATGGACCAGGACATGGGCCGGTGCCGTTCTGTGCTCTCCGCGATATGCCTTGAGTGCATGCGTGATCAGAGATTGGATCGCGCCTTGTTCCAGGTGAGCCTGTCGATCGTCTTTATGCACTTCAGCGGGACCGCCACGGACGATGACGCCGTCTCCGCGTTCGTCAAACACCTGGGCCATGCTCGTGAGCAGCCGCTCTCCGTCAGCTGACTTGTAGAAGCTGATGCCGACGTAGCATGTGGTGAGTGCGGAGGGGTCGCGCTGCAGGCGCCACGGCACTCCGCCAGCTTTGTAATAGAGGGCTGTGTGAACGTTCCAAGCTTGTGTCGCAGGGTCTTGAACCACGTCGGGCCGTGAGCTTGCTTGGTGTCTCCGGTGCCTGGCGCGTCCGCCGTAGGTGCTCGGCCGAATCATTTGGATCGGAACGCCGAGTGTCATACCGCGAGCCTTGAGGACGTCATGGAATGCTACCGGTGGGAGGGGCGTGGAGCTTTCATCAGCGTCGGGCTCCTCCTGACCCGGAATTCGACCGGACGCGAGCGGGTCTACAGCGTCCATGAGCTGCGCGGGTGGGGCGCAGACCACCACATCACATCGAGCCTTCTCGATGAGGCGGCGCGCTTCCCCGAGAAAGAGTTCCACGGAGTCAGCAATGAGGCGATCCGTCGGTCCAGCGATGACACGGTCGAGGTCACGCGGGTGGATTCGCCCTTGAAGGGTGGGGTCCAGTGCCAGCTTGGCTTGGAAGGGCGTCGTCTTGTCGAAACCTGGAAAGCGTGGGAAGAGATTGGGCCGTGGTGAGTCCTTGGCCGGGAGTTCATTGCGGCATGTCTCGAACCATCGGGACATGCCATCGATGGTCTCACCGGTCCCAATGATGGCCACAGAGATATCCTGGGGACGTCGAGGACTGCCGATGTCCAAGGGCCCGAACGACATCAGACCAAAGCGGATATCCACGTGCCGCCCGCCGTGCCCGAACTCCGGTACAGCGATTGGACATGGTGGATAATTCAGGCAGCCTCTGCAAATCCTTTTTGGGCCAGTTTTTTCGTCAGTAGGGAGTTCGGACAGGTCATCTCACCCTGCAATGAGGCCCCATCCA
>Ga0070707_100006588_pt1 | contig 10779 bp, 10 predicted proteins | sample KBSK5502metaG_FD_65468 | JGI IMG/M metagenome (GOLD analysis project Ga0070707, IMG submission 65468) | Corn, switchgrass and miscanthus rhizosphere microbial communities from Kellogg Biological Station, Michigan, USA - KBS K5-50-2 metaG | ecosystem: Host-associated > Plants > Roots >... | reverse complement strand
GATCTTCCATCAACTCGCGAACTTCCTCCTGCCGGTTCCGTTCTCCACCGGAGAGGAGATCCGGCACGCTTACTTCGAGCGCCCTCGCCAGCCGCTCGAGCGAAGAGAGCGTCGGCGTCGCCTTCTCGTTTTCGATTTTCGACACGTACGTCCGCGGCACCGACATGCGCAGCGCCAGCTGCCGCTGGCTCAAGCCACTGCGCAGCCTCAGCGATCGGATCGAGTACGCCAGTTTCAGATGCCCGCGCCCGTTAGAATGGATATTCACCGGCAGCACTTCTGGAGCCGGAGTCATGGCGGCAATCTCCGCCTCGTCCTCATCTAGTGACAGATGACAACGGCGGCAGAGGCTATTGGATGTGCGGAATTGCACGAGGAGACAACGATCACATCGTACGACTTCCCGTGAGTCCACGGGGGTTAATGTAGTGGCCATTCAGGTTTTGCGAGTGCCAGAGCGGGGGCTACTCTCAAAGCCAACAACTTACTAGTGATCACTTGTATTCCAATCTGCTGGATTGCGCCTGTGGAAGTCAAGACAAAAGTGCGAGCAGATAAGGCGTTACGTTAGAGAATGAGAATTAAGCAGCGAGAATCCGCAATAAATTAAGGATAAACGATGAATCAACGCGAGGCGGCGTGGTGTTTACTAACTGAGTTCACCCAATCGGAAAGTCTTCGTAAACATGCACTGGCAGTCGAGGCTTGCATGCGCGCCTACGCCCGCAAAGCCGGAGCCGACGAAGAATTGTGGGGCATGGTGGGCCTTCTCCATGACTTTGATTACGAGAAATATCCCACCGCGGAAGAGCATCCCTACAAAGGTGGCGAGATTCTGAACGACCGCGGCTATTCCGAAGAAGTGCGCCGCGCCATCATGTCGCACGCCGAGTACACCGGCGTCGCGCGGCTCTCGCCCATGGAAAAGACGCTCTTCGCCTGCGATGAACTCGCCGGTTTCATCACGGCCTGTACCCTGGTCAAGCCGGGAAAATCGCTGGCCGAGGTCGAAGCCAAATCCGTGAGGAAAAAAATGAAAGACAAGGCCTTCGCCCGCAGCGTGCACCGCGAAGATATCATCGAAGGCGCCGCCGATCTCGGTGTGGATCTGGAACAGCACATCGCATTCTGCATCGAAGCCATGAAAGCCATCGCGAGCGAACTCGGGCTGGATGGATCGGCAGCCAAGTCCGCCTAGGCACGAAGTTTCATCGTCCTCGGAGAGATTTGATACTCGACCTCGGAAGCATTGGTGGCGGGGCGAAAAGCAGGTCCTTCGCTTCGCTCAGGATGACAAGTTTTCTGAGGCTTATCGCACCACCGCGGCGATTTTGCCGCTGGCGATCAACTCCGCGATGCGCGCGAAATCCTGGTACATCACGCGGTCCTTCTCCATCGTCGCGCACACCGCCCGGATCGCCGCATGCGCCTGCTGCAATGGCTTGGAAGTCTTTAGCGGCGCGAGGAAGTCAATCGCCTGTGCCGACGCCATGGCCTCGATGGCCAGCGTGTTGCGTGTGTTCTCAACCACCTTCTTCAGCTTGTTCGCCGCGGTCATGCCCATCGAGACGAAGTCTTCCTTGTTCCCCGACGTCGTAATCGAATCGACGGACGCGGGATGCGCTAGCACTTTGTTCTCACTCACCAGCGCGGCGGCGGTCACTTGCGGCATCATGAAGCCCGAGTTCATTCCCGCACCCGACGCGAGAAATGGCGGCAGCCCTTCACTGAGCGCGGGGTTCACCATGCGCTCCAGCCGCCGCTCGCTGATGCCGGCCAGCGCGCTCAAGGCAATCGCGAGAAAGTCGAGCGCGAAGGCGAGGGGCTCGCCGTGAAAGTTTCCGCCGGAGAGCACGTCGCCCTCGCCGTCCATCGCTCTCGGATTCTTCACGAACACCAGCGGGTTATCGACCGCCGAGTTCGTCTCCGTCTCAAACACCGCTCGGCAATGGGCGAGCGTGTCGCGCACCGCGCCATGCACCTGTGGGATGCAGCGTAACGAATAAGCATCCTGCACGCGACCGCAGTCGCGATGCGAATCGCGGATCTCGCTCTGTTCGAGCAGACGGCGCAGATTGGCCGCGGTCTTGATTTGTCCGGCATGGGGTCGAGCCTTTTGAATGCGCTCGTCGAAAGCGACGTTGGTTCCCTTGAGGGCATCGCACGCCATCGCGCCGATGACGTCGGCGGTGTCGACCAGCGTCTCCGCAGCGAGCAGCATCAGAGTGCCGATGGCCAGCATGGCTTGCGTGCCATTGATGAGCGATACGGCTTCTTTCGCTTCGAGCACCAGGGGCTTGATTTGCGCGCGCTTCAACACCTCAGCACTTGCCATGCGCTTGCCTGTTTCGTCAAAGCATTCGCCTTCACCGATCAAGGCCAGCGCCAGGTGCGCCAGCGGGGCAAGATCGCCGCTGGCTCCCACGCTTCCCTGCGATGGGACCATCGGCGTCACAGCGCGATTAAGCATCTCGCAGATGGTGTCGATGGTGATGGCACGCACGCCCGAGTTGCCTTTCGATAGCGAGTTCGCGCGCAGGAGCATCATGGCACGCGCGTCGGAGATCGAAAGCGGTTCGCCTACACCAACAGCATGTGAGCGCACGAGGTTGACTTGCAGCTCGCGGATCTGATCGCCGACAATGTGCACATCGCTCAGCTTGCCGACGCCGGTCGTGATCGCGTAAGAAATTTTATTATTGGCGACGAGCGTGTCGACGACGGCGCGCGCGCGATTGACCGCCTCGCGTGCGTCGGGATCGAGGAGAACGGGCCGGCGCATATCGATGTGCGCTACTTCGCGCACGGCTTCAAGCGTGAGATCGTTTCCGTTGATGTGCAGGGCTTTCAAGGCAGTTCTCAGTTCCCGGTTCTCAGTTCTCGGTTCTCAGTTCCCGGTTCTCAGTTGTCAGTCGTCAGTCGTCAGCTCGGTTCGCCGTTAGCCGCGTTTCGTATCAGGGCATCGCTTTAGCGATGCCGCAAGTTGCCTCATCAGATACCCCTTAAGGAACCGCCTACGGCGGCGCGAAACACTCTTAAATATTTCTCCGGCAGGGCGCGGGGTTTCAATTTCGCATCTGCGACGATGTGTGTGGTTTCGCCTTCGGCCAGCAACTCGCCAGTTCCCGCTTTTCGTAATTCGTATCCGAAGTGGATCATCTTCTCCCGGACATGCCTTATGTACGTGCGCACTACAACCTCGTCATCATAGTGTATGGCCGTCCTGTAGCGGCAGTGGGCATCGACGACGGCGATGAAGCAGTCGTCTTCGCGCTCCATGTCTTTGTAGCTGAAGCCCAACTGGCGGAGGAGTTCCACACGTCCCACTTCAAACCAGATGAAATGATTGGTGTGATAGACGACGCCCATCTGGTCGGTTTCGGCGTAGCGGACGCGGATACGCGTTTCGTTCACTGTCGTTGTCGCTATCTTATTTACATTGACAGTCATCGATGTATGGGCCCGCTTTCATCGGCCCGTCCACTTTGGTTTCCGCTTTTCGAGGAACGACTCGATCCCTTCGCGGAAATCGGCGCTCTCGCGAATGCCGGCATTTTCGCGGATGGCGGCTTCAATTTGCGAATCGAGTTCCGCACGCGCGTGATCGGTCAGCAGGCGCTTGGTATAGAAAAGCGAGAGTGGACTGTTCTCCGCCAACTGCGCCGCGAGTTCGCGGGCACGGTCGAGCAACTTCTCCGGAGGAACGATTTCGTTGATCAGGCCCATTTTCAGGGCTTCCCGCGCGTCGAAGATGCGGCCGGTAAGCAGGAGGTCGCGGGCGATTTTTTCGCCGACCTGGCGCAGGAGAAAAGTCGAGACGATGGCGGGCACGAATCCGATCCGCACTTCCGTGTAACCAAACTTTGCTTCCGGCACGGCCAGCGTGAAATCGCAGAGCAGAGCCAGTCCGGCGCCGCCGGCGATGGCCGCCCCGTTGACTGCGGCAATCGTTGGTTTGGGAAATTCATAGAGCGAGCGGAACAAGCTAACCATGGTTCGCGAGTCTTCAAGATTCTGCTCGGGCGTACGCCCGATCAGCGATTTCAGATTGTCGAGGTCCAAGCCGGAGCAGAAGGCTTTCCCTGCCCCGGTCAAGATCAGGATGCCGGCAGGGGAGTTTCTCACTTCTTCCAGGGCGCGGATCAGATCGTGAATCAGTTCGTAGCTGACGGCGTTGCGCTTGTCGGGCCGGTTGAGGGTGAGGGTGGCGAGGCCGGAGTCGAAGGCGAGTTGGAGCGTTTTGTAGTTCATGCGTAAGCCAGAAATGGGTGTGTAAGCACTGCTTTTTAGTCGTTCGTCCTGAACAAAAGCTTTGTCATCCTGAGCGAAGCGAAGGACCTGCTTTCCATTGAAACCATGGCGCGCTCAGGTCTTGCCACGTAGGGTTCTCTGCTTCAATCAGCACAATTTTCCTTCGCCGCAGCCAGCCCTTGATCTTTTTTCGCGGACGATGGCATTGTTCACATACTTGAACGTTTCATAGTAAACGAGACGATGAACTTTGTAATCGCCGGTGAAGCCGGGATTGACATCGTTCTTGTGCTCCCAGGTGCGGCGATAGATGTCGTCGGTGACGCCCGTGTACAGAACTCGCGACTTCCTGGACAGGATGTAGACGTAGAAATTGCGCATGGGACGGCAGGTGCTTCCCCTTTCGGCCGTGCTCAGGGTCAGCATGACAAATTGAGATGAGAGTGGCTGTGCGAAACGTCACTCCAGATTTGTGCGGTTTCGGAGTACGCGGTGCGAATCGCGCTTGAGCAGTTCGCCGACGCGGGCGAAAAGCAGGTCCTTCGCTTCGCTCAGGATGACAAATTTTGGGGGATGACAATTTCACTTGGGGTGTGAGCGTTAGGGCACGAGAGAAGTCTTGTACCTCGCGCCGATCTCTGCCGTCGCTCTCAACAATGTGTCCAAGGGCTTCAGCGGTGGCAACTGCGCGCCCCTGCCACGCAGAGTTTCAATTACTGTTTCCGTCGGAATATTCCCAACTAGATCATCCTGCGCGAAGGGGCATCCGCCTAGGCCGCCGATGGCGGAATCGAAGCGGCGACAGCCAGCCTCATAGGCTGCTGCGATTTTGGCGGCGGCTTGGTCGGGGCGGCTGTGCAGGTGAACTCCGATTTCGAGGTAATCGTACTCGGCCATCACGGCGGATACGACTTGCCGAATTTTCTCGGACGGCGCAACGCCTACAGTGTCGGCGAGCGAGATCATGCGGATTTCTTCCGCCTCGAGCAATCCCACAGCCGCGACCACTTCGTCGACGCTCCAATCGTCGCCGTAGGGATTGCCGAAGGCCATCGAGATGTAGACGACCGTGTCGAGCCCGGCTTCGTCGGCTTTCTTCTCGATCTTTTCCAGTTCTTCGATGGCTTCTTCGAGAGTCTGGCCCTGGTTGTTTTGCAGGAAGGTGGGCGAGATCGAGTACGGAAAACCCAGGGTGCGCACGGCCTCGGTCGCGATCGCCCGCTGCGCGCCTTTTTCGTTGACCACGATGCCGATGATCTCTGTGTCGTCGGGCGGGTCGAGTTCTTTCAGAACTTCTTCGGAGTCGGCCATCTGCGGGACAGCGTTCGGCGAGACGAAGCTGACGGCGTCGATGTGCTTGAAGCCGGCAGAGATCAGGGCTTGGAGATAATTGGTCTTGAGCTCGGCAGGGATCTGACCCTTGAGGCCTTGCCAGGCATCGCGGGGGCATTCGATGAGTTTGATGGAATCGCTCATGCTGCATCTCGGAATCGGGCCATCGGGTGATCTGGTCATCGGGTCATCGAAGGTTCTTCAGATCGCCCGATGGCCCGATGATCCGATCACCCGATTCTATGTTTGCAGCACTCCCACTTTAAACTCGGGCACTTCGGGATTCAGCGAAGCCGCTTCCAGCGCCTGCGTAATGGCCTGCCGCGTTTCCATGGGGTCGATGATTTTGTCGATCCACAAGCGGGCGGCGCCGTAGCGGGGATCGGTTTGCTCTTCGTATGTCTTCTTCGTTGAATCGAAGAGTTCTTTTCTCTCTTCTTCGCTCAACTTCTTGCCGCTGCGCTCCAGTTGCTTGACTTTGATTTCTACCAGCGTGCCGGCAGCGGCATCGCCGCTCATCACCGCGTATTTCGCGGTGGGCCAGGCGAAGACGAAGCGCGGATCGAAGGCTTTGCCGCACATGGCGTAGTGTCCGGCGCCGAAAGAACCGCCGACGATCACGGCAATTTTGGGCACGACCGAGTTCGACACCGCATTCACCATCTTTGCTCCCGCCTTGATGATGCCGCTCCACTCGGCATCGCGTCCCACCATGAAGCCGTTGACGTCGTGAAAAAAGACGAGCGGGATCAGGCTCTGGTTGCAGTCCATGACGAAGCGGGCAGCTTTTTCGGCGGACTCGGTGTAGATGACGCCGCCGAACTCGACGCGTTTGTGGCCTTCGTGGTCAGTCTGCTGCGCGTGGAGTTTCTGGTTGGCGACGATGCCCACGGCGAAGCCTCCGATGCGAGCGTAGCCGCAGATCAGCGTTTTGCCGTACTCGGGCTTGTACTCGTCGAAGCGGCTTTCATCCACGATGCGCGCGAGAATTTCTTTCATGTCGTAGGGGCGCGCGGGCGAGGCATCGTAGGCGCCGTAGATTTCTTCGGCCGACATTGCCGGGTCCACGGGCTTTTTGCGATCAAAGGGGGACTGGCGGCGATATCCCCACTTATCAATGAGCGAGCGGATGCGGGCGAGGCAGGCTTCGTCGTTGGGTTCGCGAAAGTCGCCGGTGCCGCTGATGGCGGAGTGCATGGCGGCGCCGCCTAATTCTTCGGCGGAAATTTTCTGTCCGATGGCGGCTTGCACAAGCGCGGGGCCGGCGAGGAACAGGCCGCTGCCGTCGGTCATGAGGACGTGGTCGCACATCACGGGGAGATATCCACCACCGGCCACGCACATGCCCATGATAGCGGCGATCTGCGGGATGCCCAGGGCCGACATGACCGCATTGTTGCGGAAGACGCGGCCGAAATCGTCTGTATCAGGGAACACGTCTTCTTGCAGCGGGAGGAAGACTCCGGCGGAATCGACGAGGTAGATAGTCGGGATACGATTTTCGATGGCGATGTTTTGCGCGCGGATGACCTTTTTCGTGGTCATGGGGAAGAAGGCGCCGGCTTTGACGGTGGCGTCGTTCACAATGAGCATGACCATGCGCGTTTGGATGCGGGCGAGTCCAGTGATGACGCCGGCGGCGGGGGCGCCGCCCCATTCTTCGTACATTTTGTGCGCGGCATAGAGGCCGAGTTCAAAGAAAGAGCCGGGGTCGGCGAGGAGGTGGATGCGCTCGCGGGCGGTGAGGCGCGATTTGGCATGCTGGCTTTCGATGGCTTTGGCGCCTCCGCCTTCGCGGATTTTTTCCTCTTCGTTGCGGACCTGGGCAACGAGGTCGGCGAGCGAGCGCATGTTGGATTCGAAGCGGAGAGAGCTGGGGTCAACTTTGGTGGGGAGGACGTTGTTGATGGAGAGAGCCGTGGAATCGGTACGTTCGGGCATGAGGGCAGAGTTCGAAACTACTTGCGAAACTACCTACTATACCAGCGGGCGAAGGACGGAGCGGAGGGATTTGGCTGGTAGACTCAGCTGCGGAGTCGTTGTGGAGGGTGGATCACGAGTGTGGCGCAAGCGGGAGCCGCGAGCGGATTGGCAGATCGCTTTAGCGATCACGGCGGCGTTGCGCGTGTTTTATACGGGTATCGCGGCGATCGCGGCGGTGTTTCTGCATCCGGACGCGCGTTTGATTCAAAGCAATGGGCCGCTCACCGAGAACCTGCCGGCGCCGGGCGGTTGGCATTATGCGTTGCTTGGGATTTGGGAGCGCTTCGATACGCTCTGGTATTTGCGGATTGCCGAACGTGGATATGATCTGCCGGCGGGTGTGGTTTTCTATCCTCTTTATCCGTGGCTCATTCGGGGCTTGAGCGGACTGGCCGGCCCGATGGCTGCGGCCTTGCTGATTTCGACGGTGGCGGCGTTTTTTTATTTCTGGGGACTGCTGCGTCTGGCGCGAAGTGAATTTCCAAATGCGCAACCGCTGCGGACGGTGATGCTGGCGGCAGCGTGGCCGGCGAGTTTTTTCTTTTTCGCGGGATACACCGAGGCTTTGGCGGTTGCGTTGATCGTCTGGTGTGTCGGTCGGGCGCGGGACGAGCATTGGGTGTTGGCGGCGGCGTGCGCTTTTGCGGCCGGGTTGACGCGGTCGGCGGGAACGTTGGCGATCGTGCCGCTGGCGATCATGGCGTGGCGGGCGGAGCGCCGAGCGCGATGGCCGGTTGCGATCGCTCCCCTCGGAACGCTGGGATATTGGTTCTGGTTGCAGCAGACGGGACGCCTGAGCGTGGTGGTGGCTTATCGGACGTACTGGCACACGGAGGTGGCAAGTCCGTGGACGACACTGTGGCAGGCGATTCGTTCGCTGGCGGAACGCTTCGACCCACTGGTAGCGATCGGCCTGCTTGCGCTGATTTTGTTCTTCGTCGCAGGAGTGGCGGCGCAGCGGCGGATGCGGATGGAAGACAGGTGTTTTTCGGCTGCGGTGATCGTGCATCTTCTCCTACGGCTGTGCTGGCCGCCGCTGCTGGGTGCTCTGCGGTATCTGCTGCCGGTGTATCCGGCTTACCTGACGATGGGAAAATGGGCCGAGAAGATGGAGCGGAGGCGCTTCGCGTTTCTGTGCGGAGCGCTGTTTGCCTTCAATCTGGCTTGGATGTGGGCATTTCTGAGCTGGTCGTTGGTGCTGTAGCGCATGGGGCTGTGAGGCGTGGTGCTGTGGTGCGTAGTCGTGGTCGTCAGCGAGGCGGTCGCAGTTGACGCAGGGCCTCGGCGACAGGATCGTCGGCGATTGCATCCACCATTCCGATTTCGAGCGCTCGGGCGGCGGGAATTGTTTCTGCGGCGATGAAAAGCTCCAGCGCTCTGCTCTTCCCGATCAGGCGCGGCAAGCGTTGGGTACCTCCCCATCCGGTTATGAGGCCGAGAGCGGCGCCGCGATGTCCGAAGACGGCGCGGGGCGCGGCGATCCTGCGGTGACAGGCGAGGGCGAGATCAAGACCTCCGCCCATGCAGTGGCCTTCGATCGCGGCGATGACCGGGACCGGATAGCTGGCGATTGAGTTCATGAGTGCTTGTCCCATGGCGGAGAATTCGTAGGCTTCGGGGCCGCACAATGTCAGTGCGGCGATTTCGTTCAGGTCGGCGCCGACCGAGAAAAATTGGCGATTGCCCTCGATGAGCAATGGGCGAAGTTGCTGCTTCAGTTCGTCGATGGCGACGGTCAGTGCGAGCACGCAAGCACGGGTGAGGCGGTTGGTGCCGTCGGGCGAAGTGAGACGGAGGATGCGTGACGGGCCGTGCGGTTCTTCGCTCGAGGACGCAAAAAAGCAGGTCCTTCGCTTAGGATGACAAAAGTGATTGGCTGGGCGGCTTGGGTCGCAGACTAAACGGCCGGCACGCCATGCCGCTTCACGTGCTCGCGGATGAACTTAACGATGTTGTCCATGGGGGTGCCGGGCTGGAAGATACTGGCCACGCCGATTTTCTTGAGGCCTTCGACATCTTGATCGGGGATGATGCCGCCGACCAGCACCAGCACGTCGTCCATTTTGTTTTGTTTCAGCAGGTCCATCACGCGCGGAACGATGGCGTTGTGCGCGCCCGAGAGAATCGAGAGTCCGATGACCTGCACATCTTCCTGGAGCGAGGCGCTGACGATCATCTCCGGCGTCTGGCGCAGGCCGGTGTAGATGACCTCCATGCCGGCATCGCGGAGAGCGCGAGCAATAATCTTGGCACCGCGGTCGTGGCCGTCGAGGCCGGGCTTCGCGACAAGGACGCGGATTTTTACGTCAGTGGCCACCGAGATCATTTAACCACAGAGGGCAAGGGCGAGCACAGCGCCGCTTGGACGGGCGAGGCGCCCGTCCCTCCACTGAACGGCGCGGGGCCAGGACTCGTGCAGCCGCACGGCTACGGTTTCACCCCCAACTGCCAGAACAGGAACGAGTACATATCTGTTCCTTCTTCGATCTGTTTGGTTACGGGCTTGCCTTGTCCGTGGCCGGCCTTGGTTTCGATCCGCAGCAGAATCGGCTTTTGCTGGCTGGCGCCGTTCTTGGCTTCGGCTTGCATGAGCGCGGCCATTTTCTTGGCGTGCATTGGATCCACCCGGGTATCGGTATCGGCCGTCATAAAGAGGATGGCGGGATACTCCTGACCCGGCTTTACGTGATGATAGGGCGAATAGGCATAGAGCCAGTCGAACTGCTTGGCGTCTTCGGCGGAGCCGTACTCAGGGATCCAGAGCTTCGCGATCTGGAAGTTCTGATAGCGCAGCATGTCCAGCAGCGGGACGGCGCACACGACAGCGCGGAACAGGTCGGGGCGCTGAGTGATCATGGCGCCCATCAGCAGGCCGCCATTCGAGCCGCCGAAGATAGCGAGGTGATCGCGGTCGGTGTATTTCTGCGCGATGAGATACTCGCCGGCGGCGATGAAGTCATCAAAGACGTTCTGTTTTTTCTCCAGCATGCCGGCGCGATGCCAATCTTCGCCGAACTCGGACCCGCCCCGCAGATTGGCGACCGCGTAAATACCACCGTGCTCCATCCACAGATACATGCTGCGGTTGAAAGCCGGTGTCAGCGAGATGTTAAAACCGCCGTAGCCGGTCAGCAGGGTGGGGTTCTTGCCGTTCTTCTCGATTCCCTTTTTGCTGACGACAAACATCGGGACTTTCGTGCCGTCTTTCGACGT
>Ga0070707_100006586_pt1 | contig 10779 bp, 7 predicted proteins | sample KBSK5502metaG_FD_65468 | JGI IMG/M metagenome (GOLD analysis project Ga0070707, IMG submission 65468) | Corn, switchgrass and miscanthus rhizosphere microbial communities from Kellogg Biological Station, Michigan, USA - KBS K5-50-2 metaG | ecosystem: Host-associated > Plants > Roots >... | reverse complement strand
CGGTGGCCGCGGCTGAATGTCTCGACAGCTCGCACAAATGCCTCGAACAGCGTCTCACGGCGGCGGGTATCAAACGCCGCGCGCTGCATGATTGCGCTGAGCGCATCCGCGGCTTTGCGCCGCTTCAGACGCGTTGAGATGGCACCAAATTCTGGCAGCCGTGCGGCGCCGAACACGCGGATCGTCACCCGTGGCAGCCACCGACGCGGGAAATCTCCGGGCGTGCGGCTGTATTTCGAATAGAGCAACCCGTCGAGTGTCACCGGCACAATAGGCGCGCCGGAACGCGTGGCAATCGTCGCAACCGAATCATAGAGCTTCATGCCGGAAGCGGTGGCAGTAACGCGTCCCTGCGGGAACATCACCAGCAGGCCGCCTCCATCGAGCAGACGCACCATGCGTTTTACCGTCGCCGGCTCTGAAAGATCGAGCACGCGGTAATGCACGAACCGCATCAGAAAGCGATTAAGTCCTGACGCCATATCGTCGCGCGCAACCACGACCCACGCGCGTGATGGCAGGAACAACCCAAGCAACGCGCCGTCGAGAAGCGAGTCGTGATTGGCGACCACGAGCGCTTTGCCGGCAATTAATGACGTCAAGTCGCCAACCACCCGCAACCGGAATGCTAGTCGAAGAATTAGTTGAAGAATGAGTCGCATCACACGGATTCTAATGCATATTAATACGTTGCGCTGCACAAAAACACAGCATCGAGCAGTCTTTCCGGGTTATCTATGATGATGTCATCAGGAATTCCCTAATGTGGTTTGGCGCGAGCTGGCGAAACAATATTTTCGTGAAGGCCAAGAATCGCAAGCCGAGTTATCACTGTTTCTAAAGGGAAAAAAGTCAAATCTACCAAATTGATAGATTTGCCATCACTACACTTTTCTCCTTTAATCAATTTTCGACCCTTTTTTATGCAAATGGGTGAACGGCGCAAAAAATAAGCAGCCGCAGACCGCCGCGCTACCGCCGGTCCACCAATGCTGCTGTCATCAGGAATTCCCTGATATTGCTTTGGTGCAAGTAAGTGAAGAATGGCTACTGGGAGAAGCATATTTTTTTACTGCTACGAGGGAGAGCCACATGAACTTATCCGACGTTTCTCAAGAGGTTCTGCGTAATCCTGCTTCGGAACTTCTCGACGCTCCTGAAGTGCCGCGCGCAGAGCCCACTACGGGCGGCGTCGAGATGAAGTTCTCCGATCAACTGCGCGCCTACTATCTGCAGGATCAGCGCGCGATGTACTCGCGCTGGAATCCCGCTCCGCGGCCGAGCTTTAACGCCCAGCTGCTGACGGACATCAATGCGTACCATGATTTTCTTGCCGGCAGTAACGCGCAGATCGAATGCGATGGCAAACAGCACCCGCTCGAATACGTCGTGCTCGCTTCCGACAAACCGGGTATGTTCAATCTCGGCGGCGACCTCGATCTTTTCAAAAAACTGATCGGCGAACAGGATCGCGCCGAGCTGTTGCGCTACGGCCGCGCCTGCATCGAAGTGCTCTATGCCAACTACACCGCTTTCAATCTGCCCGTGTCGACGATCTCTCTGGTACAGGGCGATGCGCTCGGCGGCGGTTTTGAAGCCGCACTCTCGAGCGACCTGATCGTGGCCGAGAAAAGCGCGCGCTTCGGCTTTCCGGAGATTCTGTTCAATCTGTTCCCGGGCATGGGCGCCTACTCGTTCCTCGACCGCCGCATTGGCCAGCGCGCCACCGAAGATCTGATTGGCAGCGGTCAGATCTTCAGCGCGCAGCAGATGTTCGAAAAAGGCGTGATCGACGCGGTGGTCGAAGACGGACAGGGCGAAGCCGGGGTCGCAGCGCTCATCAACAAACGCAAACGCAGCCAGAACGGCTTGGTAGGACTCGCCCGCACGCGCCGGCGTGTGCACAAGCTTGAGTTTAGCGAATTGCTCGACGTCGTCGAAATCTGGGTCGACAGCGCACTGCGCCTCAATCTGCGCGACCTGAAGCTGATGCAGCGGCTCGTTTCGCGTCAGAACGGCTTGGGCGAATCGCAGCAGGTGCACTAAGAGTTAGGGCCGGCGTCAGCATTGAACGACTATTGAAAAAGGCTTAGTATGAATCGCAACGATGTCATCATAAAACGCTCGGGGAGAGCCATCGTGGCCGATGAAAGCCTGCTTTATTCGATTCAGGAAGTGTCTGAAAAGCTCAGCATCCCGATCCAGAAGCTGCGGCGCTGGGATCGGGAAGGCGTTCTCAAGGCACAGCGTTCGATGAGAGGGCACCGCCGCTATGCAAAGGAGGTGATCGACCGCCTCGCGGCTCAATCAATCAGTCCCGGCAAGACGTCCCAGGAACTGGCATCGATCAAGAAATCACTCGCCGAAAAGCAACGCATCATCCAACTGCTGCTCGAGAGCGAGCACCGGTATCGCGATCTGGTGGAAACCTCACACGATCTGGTCTGGACCACCGACTCGCAGGGACGCTTTACTTATCTCAACAACGCAGCACGCGACATTTTCGACCTGCCGCCGCGCGATCTGAGTGGACGCTGCTTTTTCGATTTCGAAGCCGGCAACGCGCATATTGCGAACCGCCGTTTCCTGGCGCTGTTGAAGCGCAATGGCGAGGTCAAAAATTTCGTAACCCACGTCGTTACCGGGCGGGGGGAAGACCGCTGGATCGGGATCAACGCCCGCGTCCTGCTCGATGACAACCGTGAAATCATGGGGATCCGCGGCACCGCGCGTGATATCACCGAGCAGCACAACGCAAGCAAACGAATCGAGCATCTGGCGATGCACGACACGCTGACCGACTTGCCCAATCGAATCGCGCTGCAGAAGCGAATCGAGGAAAGTCTCGCCTCCGCAAAACCGGGTGCGCTGCTGTTTCTCGACATCGATCACTTCAAATACGTGAACGACAACTTCGGACATCACACGGGCGACCAGATGATCAAAGGCGTAGGCAGCGCGCTGCGCGGCATGATGCTGGATTTCAGCGGCGAGTTGTTTCGCCTCGGTGGCGACGAGTTCTCGATTCATCTGCCGTGCTCGCTGCGGCAGGATGCAGTGAGGGTCGCCGAACGCGCGCTCGAGACAGTGCAGCACTACCGCTTCCAGGCCGGCGGCGACAAGGGAATATCCAATCTGTCGGCTTCGATCGGCATCGCGCTCTACCCATTCCACGGCTCCGATATCGCCGGTCTGCTGTCAAATGTCGATATTGCGATGTACCAGGCAAAAGAGCACGGCCGCAACCGCTACGTGATTTTCGACCAGGGTTCCAACAACATGCGCAGCACGCACAAGCGCGTGCATTGGGCCAAAAAATTACGCGATGCGATCGACGACGACCGCCTGGTGCTTTTTTCTCAACCAGTGGTACGGCTCACTGATCAGAAGCCGATGCATCACGAAATACTGCTGCGTATTCGTGACGACGATGGCAAGATCATCATGCCTGGCAACTTTATCGAAGTTGCAGAATCACTGGGATTGATCCAGGAACTCGACATGAAGGTGGTTGAAAAGCTGCTGCTGCATATGCACCAGAACAATCTAATGGGCAAGAAGGTGCGCTATTTCGTCAACTTGTCGCGCGTCAGCATTTCGGACCAGAAATGGATAACACGCTTCATCAACATGTTGTCGATCAGCAAAGCCGACCCAAGCCAGCTTGTATTCGAGATCACGGAAACAGCGGCAATGTCCGAAATCGACGTTACGTTGAGCTTCATCCGCAAGCTCAAGAACATGGGCTGCCGCTTCGCGCTCGACGATTTCGGCGCCGGCTTCAGCTCGTTCTATTATCTGAAGCGATTCGAAGTCGATTACATCAAAATCGATGGCAGTTTCATTCGGGATTTGGCGGTCGACGCGAGCAATCAGGTGTTCGTAAAAGCGCTCAACGATGTTGCCAGGGGCATGAACAAACAGGTCGTCGCCGAGTGGGTCGAAACCCCCGAGGCGCTAAAACTGCTGCAAAAGATGGGTGCGCAATACGGGCAGGGTTTTCTGTTCAAGCATCCGATGCCGCTTGATGGCGGGCAGGGATACGCGCTTTCCGCCAGCCACGGGGCGGCATGACAGTGGCCTCGGGGAATAAATCGTTCCCCAGCAGGCTTAGGCAAAAGCTTTTACCCACAATATCCCTGTAATCGTTTTTACATCGGTAATTCGTCCTGTCTGGGTCCACGCCAGGGCTTCACGCATGGACAGCGGAACGAGCTCGAGAAATTCGCCGTCGTCGAGCGCGCCGCCTACGTGCTCCAAGCCGCGCGCCAGATACAGCTCGATGCGCTCGTCCGAATACCCGATGCACGGATGCAACGTGGTCAGGTGCTGCCAGTCGCTCGCCTGGTAGCCGCATTCTTCCTTGAGCTCTCTGCGCGCGGTTTCCAGCGGATCTTCGCCCGCATCGATTTTGCCCGCCGGAAATTCATAGAAATGCCGCTTTAACGGGTAGCGATACTGGCGCTCCAATAGTACCGTCTCATCGTCAAGCATCGGGATGATGATAGCCGCGCCGGGATGCTGCACGTACTCGCGGCGCGCGGTCTTGCCGTCCGGAAGCCGTACGCTATCTTCATGCACCTTGAGCAGCCGGCCGTCATAGACGAGCTTGGTGGTGAGCTGGGTTTCGGTGAAATCGGAATGGTTCTTGTCGTGCATGACGGCAAAACTACTGCTGCAACATCAGCGAGCGCGCGATCGAGTTTTCGCACAGCGTCATCAATCCGCCCGGCAGAATGCCAAGTATCAGCATTGCAATGCCGTTCAGGCTCAGTACCCAGCTCATGCCGGTACGTGGCGTAATCGGAGAGCGATCGACCGGATTATCGAAATACATGAGCTTGATGATGCGCAGGTAATAAAATGCGCCAATCAGCGAAAACAGGACGGCAACGACCGCCAACCATAAATAGCCGGCATCGATCACCGCCGAAAGCACCGACAGCTTCGCATAAAAACCGACCATCGGCGGCGCGCCCGCCATCGAAAACATCAGCATCAGCATCACCGCTGCATACCACGGGCTGCGCTGGTTGAGCCCCTTGAAGTCATCGAGATTATCGGCCTCGAATCCGGCCCGCGACAACAAGAGGATCATGCCGAAGGTCCCCAGGTTCATCAGCACGTAAACTGCGACATAAAACATCGCCGAAGCATAGCCCTCGGGATTGCCGCTTAATATTCCGAGCAACAGGAAACCCATGTGCGAAATGGTCGAATACGCGAGCATGCGCTTCAAATTGGTTTGCGCGATCGCCACGACATTGCCGATCGCGAGCGACAGCACTGCCATGATGATCAGCATCCACTGCCATTGCTCGACCAGGTAATCGGCGCCGAGGCCGGATACCAGAATTCGCATGATGAAAGCGAATGCGGCAAGCTTGGGCGCCGAACCGATGAGCAATGTCACCGCGGTGGGTGCGCCGTGATAGACGTCGGGCACCCACATATGGAACGGCACCGCACCGAGCTTGAATCCGAGCCCGGCGACAATAAACACGAGCGCGAACACCAGAATGGCGCTGTTGGACGTTCCGCTGTCGATCACTTCCGCCATACGCGTCAACTCGAGCGTTCCGGTCGCGCCGTAGAGCATCGACATGCCATAGAGCAGCATGCCGGAAGCGATCGCGCCGAGCACGAAATACTTCATCGCCGCTTCGGTCGCGACCGCAGAGTCGCGCTGCAGCGCGATCATCGCGTAGAGCGACAGACTCAGCAGCTCCAGCCCCAGATACAACGTCAGCAGGTGATTGGCAGATACCATTACCATCATGCCGAGCATCGCAAACAACGATAGCGCGAAAAATTCCCCGCGGAACATGTCGCGCGCGCGGATATACGACTGCGAATAGACGAGCACGATCGACACCACGATATAAATGCCCAGCTTGAGCACGTTCGCCATCAGATCGCCGACGAACATGCCGCTAAACGTGTACTGCTCGGTGCCGGGATCGCTGAATCCGGTGATTACGAAACAGCCGAGCAGGGTCAACAGCGTCAATCCATAGGTGATGCCGCGCCTGGCGTCGGCCAAAAACAGATCGAGCAGCAGGATCACACAGATCATGCACAGCAGGAAAATCTCGGCGTAGGCAGGTGCCAGAGGAGTGATGTATTCCATGACTACATTCCGATCAGCAGTTTGCGGCCTGGCGCCGCCAGCCGCAGGATCTCGTTCACCGATGCGTGGAGCACTTCACCGAGCGGCGCTGGATAAAGTCCGATACCAAGCACGGCGAGCGCGAGCACGACGAGTACGAAGGCCTCGCGCATGCCGATATCGGTCAATTGCTCGACGTGAGGATTCGCAACCGCGCCGAACATCACGCGTTTGTACATCCACAGCGTGTAGGCGGCGCCGAATATCAGCGTGGTCGCCGCGAGCGCCGCGTACCAGAAATTGACCTTCGTGGCTGCCAGTATTACCAGCCACTCGCCGACGAATCCGCTCGTGCCCGGAAGTCCCGAGTTGGCCATTGCAAACAACATGAAAAGCGCCGCGAATACGGGCATTTTATTGACCACACCGCCGTAATCCGCGATCTGGCGCGAATGCACGCGGTCGTACATCACGCCGACGCACAAGAACAGCGCACCCGAGATAAAGCCGTGCGAAATCATTTGCAGAATTCCGCCCTCGATCCCCTGCGGGGTGAAAATGAATATGCCAAGCGTCACAAACCCCATATGCGAGATCGACGAGTAAGCGATCAGCTTTTTCATATCGCTCTGCACCAGCGCGACGAGTCCGATGTAGACCACTGCGATCAGCGATAGCGCAATCACGAACCCGGCAAAATACTCGCTGGCGTCGGGCACAATTGGCAACGACAGCCGCAGAAAACCATAGCCGCCGAGCTTCAGCATGATCGCGGCGAGCACCACCGAGCCGCCAGTGGGCGCCTCGACGTGCGCGTCGGGCAGCCACGTGTGCACCGGCCACATCGGCACCTTGACCGCGAACGCCACGAGAAACGCGATAAAAATCAAGTTCTGCGCCTCAAGAGACAGTGGCAGCTCGTAAAAATCGAGCAGAGAAAAACTGCCGTTGGACACGTTGAAGAGATAAATCAAAGCGACCAATGACAACAGCGAGCCCATCAATGTGTAAAGGAAGAACTTGACCGCCGCGTAAACGCGATTCGGCCCGCCCCAGACACCGATGATGACGAACATCGGGATCAGCGTTGCTTCGAAAAAAACGTAGAAGAGCAGCGCATCGAGCGCACAGAAGACGCCGTTCATCAGCCCCGATAGAATTAGGAATGCCGCCAGGTACTGGGCGACGCGCTGCTGAATCACTTCCCATCCTGCCACGATCACGAGCACCGTGGTAATGCAGTTGAGCAGGATCAGCAGCAGCGACATGCCATCGATGCCAAGATGGTAGTTGACCGTGAAAATTTCGCCAGCGATCCACGGCACGAGCTCGATGAACTGGAAGCCGCTCGCAGCGCGATCGAATTGAGGCCATAGCGGCAGCGCCACTGCGAGGCCGGCAAGCGCACCGATCAGCGCGACCCAGCGCGCGATGCGGACATTGCGGTCGCCGATGGCAAGCACCGCCAGACCCGCGACGATCGGCACCCAGATGACCAGACTCAGAATCATGCTACCCGTCGTTTCCATCGCCGTTCTCAGCGCCGCTGCTTCACGACGCCTGCCCTATCAGAACCGGCAGCAGAATCCATGCCGACAGCAGGAGCAGCACGCCGATGATCATCGCGAACGCATAGTCGTACAGGAATCCGGACTGGATGCGGCGGACGACAGTCGCTAACCAGCCCACCACACGCGCCGAGCCATTGACGAAAATACCGTCGATCACGGCAACGTCGCCGCGCTGCCACAGTCCGGTGCCGAGCATGCGCGCGCCGCCCGCAAAAAACCAGTCGTTGAAGCGGTCGAAGCCATATTTCTCTTCGAGAATCGTAACGATGAAGCGCGCCTTCTGGCGCAGCAGCGCCGGCAGTTCGGGACGCGCAATATACAGATACCAGGCACTGACCGCGCCGGCGAGCGTAAGCCAGAACGGAAGGGCGGTGAGTCCGTGCACGATCATCGGTATCACGCCGTGGAATTCCTCGGCAAGTTCGGCCACGCCGGGATGCGAGCCGGCGATATGGATCGAGGCGCCGAAGTAATCGCCGAACACCACGTCGCCGATGACCCAGCCGGCGGCAATCGACGGGATCGCGAGCAAGATGAGCGGCACTGTGACGACGAGCGGCGATTCATGCGGCGTGCCGCCATGACCGTCAGGCGAGTGCCCGTGTGTGTCGAAGCGCTCTTTGCCGTGAAATGCAAAAAATACCAGCCGGAATGAATAGAACCCACCGGCCAGCACCGCGCCAAGTGCTGCCACATAAGCGAAAGTCGCCCCGAACGTATGCGACGCATGCACCGCTTCGATAATGGTGTCCTTCGAGAAAAACCCGGAGAACGGCGGCAAGCCGGCGTTGGCGATGGCGCCGATCAACACCGTCAGATAGGTGACCGGCATGTACTTGCGCAAACCACCCATCTTGCGCATGTCTTGCTCATGGTGGAGCGCAATAATTACCGAACCCGCGCCTAAGAACAGCACCGCCTTGAAAAACGCATGCGTCATCAGGTGGAAAATTGCCACCGGGTACGCCGAGGCGCCGAGCGCCATGGTCATGTAGCCGAGCTGCGACAGCGTGGAATAAGCGATCACGCGCTTGATGTCGTACTGCACCATCGCGATCAGCGCCATGAAGAACGCGGTGATCGCGCCGATGACAAGCACGAACGAAAGCGCGGTTTCGGAGAGCTCGAACAGCGGCGACATGCGCGCAACCATGAATATGCCGGCGGTCACCATCGTCGCGGCATGGATCAACGCCGAAATCGGCGTCGGGCCTTCCATCGAATCGGGCAGCCAGACATGCAGCGGAAACTGCGCCGACTTGCCCATCGCGCCGACGAACAAGAGAACGCATATCACCGTCATCAGCGACCATGCGTGGCCGGGAAATATCTCCACCATATTGGAGCTTAGCGTCCCGGCGTTGGCGAATACCGTCGCGTAATCGAGCGTTCCGAAATACATCAGCGTAAGCGCGATACCGAGCAGGAATCCGAAGTCACCGACGCGATTGACCAGAAACGCTTTCAGATTCGCGTAAATCGCGGTCGGCCGCGTATACCAAAATCCGATCAACAGATACGACACAAGACCCACGGCCTCCCAGCCGAAAAACAACTGCAGGAAGTTGTTCGCCATCACGAGCATCAGCATCGAGAACGTGAAGAGCGAGATGTAGCTGAAAAAACGGTTATAGCCGGGATCGTCCCGCATGTAGCCTATCGTGTAGATGTGCACCATGAGCGACACGAATGCGACTACCAGCATCATGATGGCTGACAGGCGGTCGATCAGAAAGCCAATCTCGTAGCGCGTCTCGCCGCTGACGAGCCAGGTGTAAACAGAACCGTTGTAAGTATGGCCTTGCAGCACGTCATAGAACACGACCGCGGCGCCGATGGTCGAGACGAGCATGCCGAATATGGTGATGGAATGCGCAGCACGATTGCTGATCTTCATGCACAGCAGGCCCGCAACTAGCGCGCCCGCGAGCGGCGCCAGCGGAATGATCAGGTATAACGTTTGCATTGTCATTTTTTTTATAGCCAGCCGTCGGATCAGCGCGTCACCTGAGCTCGGTTCAAACTGAAGACTGACAGCTGATCGCTTCCTTGCAATAACTAATTGCTAGCCTTTCAAACTATCCAAATCCTCGACATCGATGGTGTTCAAGTTACGGAACAGCACGACCAGAATCGCCAGTCCGATCGCAGATTCTGCGGCGGCGACCGTCAGGATGAAGAAGACGAAAATCTGTCCGGCCGGGTCGCTGAGGTAGTGCGAGAACGCGATAAAATTCATGTTGACCGCAAGCAGCATCAGCTCGATCGCCATCAACAGAATGATGACGTTCTTGCGGTTGAGAAAGATTCCGATGACGCTGATCGCAAAAAGGATCGCGCCCAGCACCAGGTAATGAGACAGTCCAATCATGCGCGTACGCACACGCCGCGAGGCGAGAGACGAAAGACGAGAGACGCCGTAATCCACCGGTCCTGCAAAAGTTTTTTCACGCCTCTCCTCTCTCCCCTGGCGTCTCTCCGGCCTTTTCAGCCGGCATCGTCACGATGCGTATGCGGTCCTTGCGCTGAATGTTGATCTGCTGTGCCGCATCCTGATACTTTGTCGCCTTGCGATGCCGCAACGTGAGCGCAATTGCGGCAACAATCGCGACCAGCAAGATCACTGCGGCAATCTCGAACGGATAAACATAGTCGGTATAAAGGAGCAGTCCAAGCGTCTTGGTGTTGCTGTAACCCTGCGGCAGTGATGCGGGCGCCCCGCCGCCCGCGTAGTTACCCCACAGGACTGCCCCCATTTCAAAGACCAGCAGCACAGCCACCACTCCACCCAGCGGCAGATAATTCCAAAAACCTTCGCGCAACCCCTGCAGATTGATGTCGAGCATCATCACCACGAACAGAAACAGCACCATCACTGCCCCGACATAAACCAGCACCAGCGCGATCGCCAGAAACTCGGCTTCGAGCTGAATCCATAATCCGGCGGAGGTGAAAAACGCGAGCACGAGCAGCAGAGCCGAGTGCACCGGGTTACGCGCAGTGATAACTCCGACGGCGGAGCCGATCAGCACCACAGAAAACGCGTAGAAGATAAAGGATTGAAAGCTCATGCTAACGGTATGCGGCGTCGTCCGCACG
>Ga0070707_100006585_pt1 | contig 10780 bp, 9 predicted proteins | sample KBSK5502metaG_FD_65468 | JGI IMG/M metagenome (GOLD analysis project Ga0070707, IMG submission 65468) | Corn, switchgrass and miscanthus rhizosphere microbial communities from Kellogg Biological Station, Michigan, USA - KBS K5-50-2 metaG | ecosystem: Host-associated > Plants > Roots >... | reverse complement strand
GCTGTTCAACCCGGTCCGGGCCGGGACGCCCGACCTGCGAGCGACCCTGGATGCTCTCGTGGACGTGCATGCCGAGCAGCTTCGCCGGATCGCGGCCGATGAGCATCCTGGCCGGTTCGGCCTGCTCGTCGCGGCGGAATCGGCCGGAGCGCTGGTCGCGGCCGAGATGGGCCTGGCCGGCGTGCCGTGGCGGCCCGACGTTCACGACGGGCTGCTGACCGAGCTGCTCGGGCCGCGGCCGGCCTTGCCAGGCCAGCGACCTGCCAGGCTCGCGGAGCTGGCGGCGCAGGTAGCGGCGGCGTTCGGCGGTCCGGGCGGCGCCGACCATCATCGCGCCGGAACCTGGCGGCCGGTCAACCCCGACTCGCCCGCCCAGGTGCTGCAGGCGTTCGCCGCCGACGGAATCAGGCTGCCGTCGACCAGGCTCGCGGTGCTCAGGGACGTCGATCACCCGGCCGTCGCGCCGCTGCTCGAGTACAAGGAGCTGGCCAGGCTGCACTCGGCGTTCGGCTGGGCCTGGCTCGAGACCTGGGTTCGCCGCGGCCGGTTCAGGCCCGAGTACATCGTCGGCGGCGTGGTGTCCGGCCGCTGGGCCTCCCGCGGCGGCGGGGCGCTGCAGGTCCCGCGGCTGCTGCGCCGCGCCGTCGTGGCCGATCCCGGCTGGGTTCTCGTGGTCGCCGACGCGGCGCAACTCGAGCCCAGGGTGCTCGCGGCGCTGGCCGGCGACGGAGCCTTCGCCGCCGCGGCGAGCGCCGGGGACCTGTACGCCGAGCTGGCCGGCGCGTTCGGCGGCGACCGGCGCAAGGCGAAGGTCGCGATGCTGTCGGCGATGTACGGCGGCGCCGGCGGTGAGGCCGGGCAGCTGCTCGCCGTGCTGCGGCAGCGATTCCCCGCCGCGGCGGGCTACGTGGAGGCGGCCGCCCGGGCCGGGCAGGAGGGCCGCGTCGTCAGGTCGGTGCTCGGCCGCACCTGCCCGCCGCCGTCGGCGGACTGGCGCGCGCTGACCGAGGAGGCGACCGATCCGGACGCCGAGCGCGACCCGGCCGCGGGGCGGGCGTCGCGCGCACGCGGCCGGTTCACCAGGAACTTCGTCGTTCAGGCAAGCGCGGCGGACTGGGCTCTGGTGATGCTGGTCAGCCTCCGGGCCGGCCTGAAGAAGATCATGACGTCTAACGAAAGCTCAGGAGGGCTGCCGGCCGACGGGCCGATCTCGCCCGCGCCGGACAACCAGCGGCCGGAGCTCGTGTTCTTCCAGCACGACGAGGTGATCGTGCACTGCCCGCGCGAGCAGGCCGACGCGGTGCTGACCGCCGTGTCGCAGGCGGCCGCCGAGGCGTCCCGGCTGGTCTTCGGCCGGACCGAGGTCGCCTTCCCGCTCAACACGGCCGTCGTCGACTGTTACGCCGACGCGAAATGAGCCAAGGGCAACAGCTCGCGCGGCCCGTCCCGGGCCGTGCGGGAGCCGAGCGGGCCCTTCAGCGTTCGATGTCCACCGGCGGCAGGCCGGCCACCTCTTGCTTGCTGATCGTCAGCTTGATGCCGTCCCGCACGTCGGTGACGGCGCCAATGGGGATCGCGACCTCCTTGCGCCCCCACAGGTGGCCCTCCGCCAGGAGCACGTGCGAAACGCGCCGGCTCGCCGCGTCCATCACCAGCCCGTGGACGTGCCCGATCGGCCCGTCTGTGGCGTAGACGGGCTCGCCGCGGCGCACCTCGACCTCGCCCTCGGGGACGGTGTCGTACGTCACGGTCTGCGAGACTCCCGGCACGTCGGCGCCGGCGATGCCGCCGGCCTGCCCGCCGTGCAGGCCGTAGTAGGGCCAGGAGAGCACCTGCTCGGGACCGTACTGTTCGTAGCCGATCGTGCCGGGCACGAACTGGGTCTCCTCGGCCGAGTCGAGCCGCTCGAACTCCGCCAGCGTGCACCGCAACGCGACCACGTCCCCGGCGGCCTCGGCCAGCTCAACAGGAACCAGGCGAGCGAGCCCCCGCCGGTGCCTCGGTTCGACGACCAGGTGCGTGACCGCCCTGGCTAGCGGGTCGACGACGACCCGCGTGACCGTTCCGGCCGGCCCGTCCGTGCAGGTCGCGTCCGTGCCGATCGTGAACGACATTGTCTGCGCCATGCCAACCCCCATCGCCATCCCTCACCGCAAGCCTACGGCCGCGCGCCGGGCGAACCTCACCCGTGCAGGCTCAAGCCGGAGCTGCTGAGCTCGCGGAACAAGCGCTCGGTGTCGGGATGCGGATCGCCGTCCGGTGCGATCTCGTTGATCGCGTCCAGGCACCGCGTCCACGCGTCGGCCACGCCGTCGGGGTTGCCCGCCGCGTGCTCGGCGCGCATCAGCGCGCGCCACAGCTGCTCGGCCGCCGTCTCGGCAGACAGGCCCAGCCGCGCGGCTCGGGCGGATGCCACCGGATCCCCCGCGGCGAGTTCGACCTGCGCGAGCAGGTCGGCGGTATCGACGATCTCCGCGCGCATGGTCTCGATCAGCGCGATGTCGATCCACCAGTGGTAGCACTCGGCGAACGGCTGACCGCGGACCAGCTCAAGCGCCGCGCGCAGCTCGGCCGGCGCGCGGCCGGCTCGGCCCCGCCTGGCCAGCGCGCTGAAGTCGGCCCAGTCGAGCCGGACGCTGTCGTGCAGCGCGTAGATGCCGCTGCCCAGGTGGATGATGTACTCCCGGCCATCGGCCGCCTGGCCGAGGCGGCGCCTGGTCCTGGTGATCAGCTGGCGGACCGAGTCCGGCGGCCGGGGGTGGTCGGCGTCGGCGCCGAGCAGGCCGCACAGGGCCGAGTTGGACAGCCCGACCGGCGAATGCAGCGCGAGCGCGAGCACGAGTTCGGCCTGCTTGGGCTGCAGCGGCTCGGCGGACCCGGCCACCTCGAACCGGCCGATCACGTTGACGCCCAGGCACGGCGCCCGGTGCCGGGCGCCGTGCCTGGGCGGCTCGTCCCGCCACGGCTCTGATCGCTGGCCGAGCTGCTCGGCGCCGTCATGACGCCACGGCCTGGACCGGCGCCCCGTGTGCTCGCCAGGCTCGGGCACGGCGTCCGCGTACGCGGATTCCCCGGGTCCTGCGGGCTCGGGGAATCCGACGGCTCTGTCGAGCTCGCCGTCGGCCTCCGCCAGCACGGGCGCGGCCGCGAAGCGCATCCACGGCGGACCGCCGAAGTCGTCGTACGGCTCGGCCTCCGGGCTCACATCCGAGGTCTCGGTCGCCGTGGTGAACAGCCCGGCCAGCGCCTCGTACTCGCTGACCGTCAGCGTCTGCGGCCAGACGGTGAGCTGGTGCTGCGGCCCCAGGTAGGCCAGCGTGATGGTGGCGATGATCTCGCCAGGACCGTCGGGGTCCGACTCGAGCGTGAACACCGCGGGCGCGAGCTTGCCGCCGGTGGCCTGGGTGTCGCCAGCGACCAGCGCGGCGACACCACCAGGGCCGTCGGCCAGGGCGAGCAGCCTGGCCATCTGCTCAGGCGTCGGCTGCAGCCTGCTGACCAGCAGCGTGAGGCCCCAGTCCTCGTCCTCAGGATCCTCCATCCTGCGGGTCCGCACATCCGCCTGGCGGTCGCCGGCCAGCCTTCTCGCGATGGTCCCTGTTCTGGCTTCCAGCAGGTCGAGCGCCTCGTCGAGGCTGCGGCAGCGCTGGGCCCTGCCGATCACGTCGAGCTCGTCGCATCCGACGAGCACCAGGTCATACCAGCCGCTCCAGCGGCTCGACGCCAGCTCCGTCGCGGCGGTCACGAGCAGCCGGTCGGTCAGCGAGAGCGGGCCGTCGCAGCAGGTGACCCGCATCGCCTCGAGGTCGAGCAGCAGGTACCCACCGCCGTCGACCGCGCCCGCGGTGAACAGGCCAGGCAAGAGGTCGCCGACCTCACCGGGCACCAGCGGCGCGGTGGTCCACTCGGGCGACGCGTCGCGCAGGTCGGCGGTCCAGCACATTCCCTGCCGACCGGGCGCGATCGTGAACGGGGGCGGCGGCGGGCCGGTCGCCGGGGCCGAGAGCAGCACGTCGATGCGATCCGCGGTCAGGTGGATCCCGACGATCGGCGGAAGCGGATCGCCGCCGCGCGCCGCTCCCTCGCTCAGGTCGCACAACGCGTCCCTGAGCGAACCTGGCGGGGCCGGCGGCATCGCGGCGCGGAGCTTCTGCTCGATGCGCTGGCCCTCGGTGTCTGTCGGCAGGGCGATCCGGCGGCCGGGCCGCCGGCTCTGGCGCTGGCGGTGCCGCAGCCGTTCCAGGGTGACCAGGGCGGCGCCGGCGAGCATCCCGAGCGTGAAGAGCACTACCTGCTGGACCTCCTCGTGCTGGCCGGCCGCCAGCTCGCTGGGTCTCTTGTCTGAGCCTGCGGCCTGCGGTTCGCCCGCGCTGCCGGTTCCCTGGGACTGCGCACCGCCGGCGCCCGCCGCGTGGTGCGGCCCGCCGAAGTGCCGGTCTCCGGACGGGTGCCCGTGGTGCCGATGCCCAGCCTGATGCTGCTGATGCTGCTGGGAGTCGGGGGCGCCCGGCGCGGCGTGGCCGGGCAGCAGCAGCCGCCATCCGGGCAGGATCAGGGACGGGTCGGTGAACACCCGGCCGCCGCCCATTTCGCGCCCCAGGTTCAGCTTGACCAGTTCGGGATACCGGTCTCCCGCGCCGAGGTACGCCTGCGCGATCGTCCAGAGGCAGTCGCCAGGCCGCACGATGACGGTGCGGCGCACGTCGAGGGTTCGGGCCGCGGCAATGTCCTCGGCACCAGCGCCTCCGGTGCTGACATGCGCGGTGCCGACATCCGCGGCACCAGGGTCCGCGTCAGCGGCGTGCGCGGAGCCGGCGTGCATGGACTGTTGCGGTGCCTGGTCGGCTGGCCTGGCGAAGGACGCGAGCGTTATCGCGGGCCGGGCCGCAGCGGCGGGCGCTGCGGCGACCGCCGGCGAGGCGACCAGGGAAACCGCGGCCGGCGTGCTGAACGTGACGGAGACGGCCGCGACCAGCCTGGCGGCCGCTCCCTGCAGGCCGCCCAGATGCAGGCGAGGCGCTGGCCGGCCGCGAAGGGCCGCCTGCGCCTCCGCGAGCACGGCGAGCGTGAAGGCCGCCCAGGCGAGCCACGACGCGTCCCTGACAGCGGCGAGGAACAGGCTCCCGTTGTCCTTGTGCAGCAGCGCAAACCAGATCTCGTGCGCCGACGGCAGCCGAGCAGGGACCGGCGATCCGGCGAGGCGCCACAGCAGCAGCGGCAGGCCGGCCGTGGTCGCCGCGAGCGCGAGCATCGCCGCGGCGCCGCGAGCGGCCGCGCCCGCCCGGCCGACGCTCATGTTCCCGGCCCGGTCACGCCGGTGACCAGTGATGCCACCGCGGAGCCCGTCGAGGTCATCGTGTCGATGCCGATCAGGGACAACACGAGCGTGTGCGCGGTCACCGTGACGGTGACCCGAATCCGCTGCGTGCCGTCGGCGCTGACCGTGCCGGCGTAGCCGGTGCTGGCGAGATAGGCACGCGCGGCGGCCACCGCCTGCGCCTGATCCACCCGGAACGTGCCCGAGCTGTACGCGGCCGACCTGTCCACCAGGCCGGCCCCGGCCCTGGCGGCCTCCTGGGCGACCGCGTAGGCGCTTGCCGACTGGTTCAGCTTGCGCCCGCCGTCGATCACCAGGCCCGCCAGCGCCAGCAGCGCGACCATTAAGACCGCGAGCATCAGCGTCAGCGAGCCCGCGTCGCGCCCGGCGGCCGCCGGTGCCGCGCAGCGATGCCGCATCCCGGTTCCTCTCATCGCGGTGGCCAGGGGGAGCGCCTGATCGTTCCGGCCGGAGTGTGACGACGCTGTGACACCAGCTGTCGGTGCGACCCCCCGGATCGGAAATTCTGCTGGTCGGGGTTGAACCTTGAGCCGGGTCCAGGTTCTACGGTGGGCCTATGACGATGACGCAGACCACGGGCGGGCTCTCGATCACGGAATTGGCCGCTCGCGCCAGCGTCAGGCCGGACACGATCCGCTTCTACGAGCGGACCGGGCTGATGCCGCCCGCGGCCCGCACGGCCGGAGACCACCGCCGCTATGACGCGCGCGCGCTCGACCGGCTGCAGTTCATCCGCGGTGCCAAGCGGCTCGGGCTGCAGCTGGACGCCATCGCCCAGCTGCTTGAGCTGCGCGATACCGGGCGCTGTGCATGTGAGCCGGCGGCTGAGCTGCTGCGGCGCCGCCTGACCGATGTGGACGCCGAGATGGCACGGCTTGCCGGGCTCCGCGGGCAGCTGACGGCCATGCTCGCCAGCATGCCAGGGCCCGCCTGCCCGGATCCCGTTCCTGGCACTTGGCGGCCGCCCGGCCCCGACGCGGAAGGGAGGTGAGCCCCGATGAGGTGCCCGTGCTGCGGTGACCCGCTCTGCTGCGGCTGCTGCTGCGGCTGCAGTTGCGGCCGCGCCGCCCGCCCCGGCTGACGGCCGGCGCACGTCATCCTGCCCCCAGGCGCCAGGGCAGGCTGACGGCGCATTGGCCGCGCCAACGGTGACATCCGCCCTCTGCGCCAGGTGCTCGACCTCGCCGTAACCGACCGGCGCGACCTGCTCCTCGCGGCTGGGCTGGCTCACGAAGACTGGCCGCGGCGGCTCGATCGCGAACTCGGGGCCAGCACCGTTGCCGAGCATGAGTCACCGTGACCGGTACGGGTCGAGCGGCGAGGTGAACCGGGCAGTGAGCGTCCTGGTTCCCGGCACCCCAGGCACCAGCAGGTCCGACAGCCGCACGGTGCATCTCACCGACGCGCTGACCTGGGCCGGCTGGCCGAGCGGCGTGCCGAATCCCTGGGCGAGGTCCAGCGTGACGACCGGCCGGCAGTGCAGCCCGTCGGCGCGCAGCGCGGCGTAGGCGCTGGACAGCGCGGCCTGCCTGGCCGCCGACGGAGTCAGCGAGATCGACGCCTGCCTGGCGGCGTCCCTGGCGGCGGCGTCCACCGAGCCCTGCGCGACCGAGGTCCTGCCCGCCGCGATCACCAGGCCGATCAGCGCGAGGATGACCGGGGCGAGGACGAGCAGTTCGAGCGCGGCGTTGCCGTGTTCGCCGGCAGTGGTGCCTGCCCTGGGGGATGACCCTCCGGATCCCCCCGCGGCGCGGCCGGCGGACGTCGGCCGGCCGCGCGCAGCACGCGGACTCGAGCCCGTCGGGTCAGCCATGACGGCCGCCCGTCGCCCAGGGGACCAGCGCCAGTCCGGCGCGCCGCGGGCCGGCCGCGGTGAACCGCTCCACCGGGGCAGTGACGACCTCCCTGACCGTGATCACCATGCCAGGCACCAGCGACGGCACCCGCCCTGTCACGGTGATCCTGACGGTCTGCGCCGAGCTGCCGGCCGCCGACGCCGCGGGCCGCAGCAGGAAGCCCGGAGCGGCGTTGCTGGCGAAGGCCATGGCCGCGGCCGCGCCCGGGCCGGGCGGCGGGTGCGCGGTGCGCGCCACGTCGGCGCCCTGGCGGGCCGCCGCGATCGCCGTCTCTCGTGCCAGGTACCAGACGCTCGCCTGGACGATGACCATGATCGCGGCCAGGAACACCGGGATGATGACCACGTAGCCGAGCGTCAGCGCTCCGCGCTCCGAGCGCAGCCCCGATCTGCCTGCGAGCCGCCGCGGCCAAGCACCCCGGCGTCCTTGCCGGGTCGGCTCGGGCATCTACGGCAGCTTGCTGGTCTCGGAGCTGATCGCGTTGTTGAACACGATTCCGGCGGCAACCGCGGCCGCGAACACGATGCCCGCGATGACGATCCATTCGAGCGACAGCGCCCCGGCGTCCTTTCTGGTGATGGCGCTGATCCGGCGGTCCACGAGCGTCGCCAGGTACCAGGCGGCCATCCAGACTGTTCCCATCCGTTTCCCCTCTCAGCCAAAGGTTCGGTAGACGATCGGGAAGATCAGCAGCAGCAGGAAGCCGGCTCCGAGCAGGGCGATCGGGACGACCATCGTCGTGCTCCGCGAGCCGGCCTTCGCCTTCGTGTCAGCGAGCGCCTCGGCGCGCATCGACTCGGCGCGGGCGGCGAGCGTCTGCAGGATCCTGGCGCCCTCGTGCCCGGCAACCTCGGCGATGTCGGCGAGATCGGACAGCTCCGCGATGCCGGTCTGAGCGGCCAGCGCGGCCAGTCCTTCCCATGGCGGCCTGCCCGCCTGCCTCGACACGTCGAGCGCCGCGCCGATCCTGGCGAACGCCCAGCCGCCGCCGATCTGAGCGGCGCCCTCGAGCGCATCGGTCGGCCCGGCCCCCGCTCCCCGCTCGAGCGCGACCAGGTCGAGGTAGCTGGTCAGCGCGTGCCGGAAGTCGGCCCGCTTCTGGCTCGCATTCACCCTCGTTACCAGGTCGGGTGCGAAGAACAGCGCGACCGCGAGTGTGAGCGACGTGACGGCCGGGACCGCGACGGGGACCGGCACTCCGGCCAGCGTCGCCAGCGCCCCGAGCGCCGGGATCGCGCCGAGCCCGAGGAGCCCGCAGATGAGCTTGCTGGCGAACCAGCGCTCGCGGTCCTGTCCGAGCAGGGCAAGGTCGGCGGTCGGCACGGGCAGCCAGGGCAGGGCGGCGGCGATCCGCCCGGCCAGCGCGCGCACCGGCGGCTCGGGCGGCCGCCGCCCGGCCGAGTGGATCCTCGCCAGCGCCGCGTCGAGCCGCGGCCCGGCCGGAATCAGCTGGGCGACGAGCGTGTAGCCGCCCAGCCCGGCCAGCACGCCCGCGACCAGCACGACGGGATTCACCGGCCCGCTCCCGCCCGGCGCGAGACGGCCGGTGCGGGGCGCTCGGGCCGCTGGTCGAGGAAGCGGCCGGGTCCAGGGATGGAGCCGAGCCGGTGCAGCCAGCCGAGGCCGGCCGCGTAGAGGAACGCGACGAGCGCCAGCACGGCCTGGCCGGCGAGCGTTCCGTAGGGCGCGGAGTACGACCTGTTGAGGATCGCGAACGCGGTGAACCCGCCGACGAACACGACGATCCAGCGCACCGTGGTCCTGTGCTGCGCCCGCTCCGCCTCGATCTCTCGCCTCGCCGCGACGTCCCGGGCGAGTATCTCCGCGAGCGCGCCGAGCACGCCGCGAACCGCACCCCCGCGCTGGCCGGTGGCGATGATCAGCGCCGCCGCGATCCTGTCGCCGGCCGGGTCATCGATCTCAGCGGCGAAGGCGCGCAGTGACTCCTCGGTGCCGATCCGCGCGGCCAGCCGCCTGGCCAGTGCCGTCACCGGTGCCGCGATCGCGGCCGGCGCCGTGCGGGCACTGACCTCCAGCGCGTCCTCGAGCCCTCTGCTGGCCGTCAGCAGGTCGGATACCCGCCGCGTCCACTGCTCAAGGCCCTCGAGCACCGCGGTGCGCTGCCTGGCCGCGCGGCCCGCGGTTACCCTGGGCACGAAGATGACGGCGCCCGCCGCCGCAAGCGCCGCGACCGGCCAGCGCGTGACGGCCAGCATCGCCAGGCCGGCCAGGACGCCGAGCGCGATCCGCTTCCGCGCGGCGGCCAGCGATCGCAGCCGCGGCCCGAGCGGCACGCCGGGGGCGGGCGCGCGGCGAGTCAGTTCCGCCGCGAGCGACACCAGGCCGACCATGATCAGGGCCCCGGCCAGGGCCGCCGTTATGATCATCGCCGCTTCCAGCCGCCGGGCAGGCCGCCGTGGTCAACCGGCCCGTGCCGGTCGAGCAGGCGCGGGCTGAAGCCGGCCGCCTCGAGCCGCGCGAGCATCCCAGGCGACGGGGTGTGCGCGGCGACGGCGCGGCCGCCATTGCCCTCGGGCAGGAACAGCCGGTTGACCGCGGGGCGCTCCGTGTCGCCGGGCGGCATGACCTCGAGGATCTCGGACACGAACCGGACGGTCCGCTGCCCGTCGTAGCGCTTGCGCACGTGCACGATCAGGTCGACCGCCATGCCGACCAGGATGTGGATCGCCCGCTCGGCCAGCGCCAGCCCGCCGCGCAGGCCGAGTATGAGGATCCTGTCGAATGCCTCGGCCGGCGAGTTCGCGTGCAGCGTGCACATCGAGCCTTCCTGGCCCGAGTTCATCGCCTCGAGCATCGGCATGATCTCGCTCCTGCGCACCTCGCCGACCAGGATGCGCTGCGGGTTGTGCCGCAGCGCGTGCGCGATCAGGTCGTGCAGCGAGACCGATCCGGCGCCCTCCGAGTTGGCCTCGCGCGCCTCGAACGCGATCACGTCGGGATGCTGCTCGCGGTCGTGCAGGTACAACTCGTACTCGGATTCGAGCGTGGCGATCCGCTCGCTCGGATGAATCTCGCTGGCCAGCCCGCGCAGCAGCGTCGTCTTGCCCGCGTTCACGCCGCCGGTGACGATGATGTTGCACCGGCCGCGGACGGCGGCGGCCAGGAACGCGGCGGTCACCTCGTCGATGGTTCCGAGCCTGATCAGGCCGGGCAGGGTGACGTCGAGCTGCCCGTGCCGGCGCAGCGACAGGCACGGCCGGGGCGTGACCGACATCGTGGCGGTCATCCGCGCCCCGCCGGTCAGCGCCACGTTCACCAGCGGCGAGCCAGCCGAGAAGTCGCGCGCGGTCTGGCCGCCGCGGGTCGCCCAGGTCCTGATCATGTCGGCGAGCGCGTCGTCGCTGGCGGCGATCGGGGCCGCCGCGACGCGCTCGCCTGTCGAGTAGGTGACCCAGACGTGGTCACAGCCGTTGACGTCGACGTTCTCGACGTCCGGGTCGCGCAGGTAGGCGGAGAGCGGGCCGAGCCCGTAGCGCTGGTCGTAAACGGCCTGCGCGACCGCCTCGAGGTCGGCCGCCGCCGGGACCGGCGCGCCCTGGCGAAGCTGCCGCTGCGACCAGGCCCG
>Ga0070707_100006579_pt1 | contig 10783 bp, 10 predicted proteins | sample KBSK5502metaG_FD_65468 | JGI IMG/M metagenome (GOLD analysis project Ga0070707, IMG submission 65468) | Corn, switchgrass and miscanthus rhizosphere microbial communities from Kellogg Biological Station, Michigan, USA - KBS K5-50-2 metaG | ecosystem: Host-associated > Plants > Roots >... | reverse complement strand
ACGAAAAAAGTTCCGCACCATTTCGGCATGATAGCCAACAATGATTAGAAATCGGCGTGCGCCGGCATCGCGCAGTCCTTCTACAATGTGCTGCAAAACCGGTTTGCCGCGCACTTCGATCATCGGCTTCGGAAAATCGGCGGTTAGCTCACGCATGCGCGTACCGCGTCCGGCGGCCAGCACTACTGTCTTGTCGATCCTAGTCATTAGGGTGCGCGGCTCATTACACGGTCAACCGGAAAGGTGAGCTCCTGTGAGCCTGGCCCTGCAGAGCTCCGCCGTCCAAATTACTAATCACTTTTCTTTGGCTGCGCGATGATGAGCGCGGGCAGGTTAGCTTGCTTGATTAATTCGCCTACCTTCGGCACTTCCTCGGCTTTTAATTGTGCCCATTTCTTTAACTGTTCTTCCAACTGACTCTTCAACATTTGAAAAACGTTGAGTTGTCCCTGGGTCGGTTCCGTGTCGCCAGATTCGATTGTGTGGCTGAATGTCTCAAACCGCTCGTTCAGCATATCGGGGAAGGCGAGATTTCCCTCTGAGCCTTTCATGTTCACCTGAATAAGTTTCTGTTCGATCTTCGACATTTTGTGGTCGAGATCATCTGCCGCGGCGAATGCCGCTTTTAAATTGGGATCGTCACTGAAACGTTTGTGCAAGTTTTGAATCTGCGACCTGAGATCGCGGATTTCGTTGACGGCCTGATGCAATCGCGACATGGAATCATTTACCTGCGTTGCCAAAGCAAATTGCTTTTGCACAGCGGCCTCGGCGCCCTTGTTTCGCGGATCAATCGCCAGATGAAGCAGCGCAGTCTGCGATTTGCCGTTGACGGTCAGTTTCACCTGGTAATCACCAGGCGGAGCGAGCGGTCCTCTTGGTCCGACGCCGGAATAAAATGCGCCGGGTATCTGAATGGGATCATCATAACGCAGGTCCCACGCGAAACGGTTCATCCCTTCATTTGCAGGAATTGTTTTGACGCGCTCGACGCGGTCCGGCCATTCAGGCGGCTGTTCGCCTTCTTTTTTCTCTTTGCTGGAAAGATGCCTGACGACTTTGCCGGAACCATCCAGAATATCGAGCGAGACTTCTCCTTTCGGCGCAGTCTTGAAATAATAATTAATGATTGCGCCCGCCGGCGGGTTATCGCCGACCGGCTGACGCTTGTCGAATTCCTCAGGGTAATGCAAACGCAATGCGTTTTGTGATTGATAAAGAATAACATCTCCCTGAGCAGATTGCGCGCTGAGCTGACGCAGCGGCGTAATGTCGTCCAGCACCCAGAACGAACGGCCATGAGTTGCTACGACCAGATCATCATCCTTTACGACCAGATCGTGGATCGGTGACACGGGCAGGTTTAACCGAAGTGGTTGCCAGTGCGCGCCGTCATCAAACGAAACGAAAACTCCAAGCTCTGTGCCCGCGTAGAGCAATCCACGTTTCTTGGGATCTTCGCGCACAGCATGAACGTACGCGCCATCCGGAATGCCAGTCACGATCGCGCTCCAGTTTTTTCCCATGTCCGTCGTTTTGAAAATATACGGCTTGAAATCGTCGAGTTTATGCCGGTCCACGGCCACATACGCAGTATTGGCGTCGTGCGGAGACGGATCGATGAGGCTGACTGTGCTCCACTCTGGCATCTTTGGTGTGACCTTCGACCAATGCTCTCCGTCATCGGTTGTTACGTGAACAAGTCCATCATCGGTGCCAGCCCAGAGCGTCCCTTTTTTCACCGGTGACTCTGCGAGCGCGAACACGGTGTCGTAATATTCAACTGAAGTGATGTCGTTAGTCAGCGGACCGCCGCTTGGTTGCTGTTTGGATTTGTCGTTGCGTGTCAGATCGCCGCTGATCTGCGTCCAACTATGTCCGTGATCCGTCGATTTGAAAACGCACTCTGCTCCCGTGTACAGAATGTCAGGGTTATGCGGAGAAAGGGTGAGTGGCGTGACCCACTGAAAACGATGAGCAACATCGACCGCACCGTAACCGGAATTGTCCAAAGGCAAGACGCTGATGTCCTGTGTATCTCCCTTGGTCTTGTTGTAGCGGTAGATTGAGCTTTCGTTATTTGAATAAACGATGTGCCAATCGCGCGGATCGGCCAGAACAAATCCGCACTCGCCGCCGCTGACTTCGAACCAATCCGCCGGCCCAATCGCGCCCCAATCTGTGCGGCTTGCAACGCCAACGCTCGTACTGTCCTGTTGCGCGCCATAAACGTGATATGGAAAAGCGTTGTCCACGGAAACGTGGTAAAACTGCGCGGTCGGCTGGTTGTTTTGGGTCGTCCATGTTTTCCCGCCGTCGATGGAGATACTCGCGCCTCCATCGTTAACGTTCGCGATCCGATTAGGGTTTTGCGGATCGATCCAGAGTCCGTGGTGATCGCCGTGACGTGCCGGCAACAAGTTAAAAGTTTTGCCGCCATCAACCGAACGGAATAGTCCAGTGTTTAAAAGGTACACTGTGTCAGCGGACTTCGGATCGGCATAGACTTTACTGAAGTACCAGGCACGCTGGCGAAATCGGCCGTCATCATTTACGCGGGTCCAATGTTGTCCGGCGTCATCGGAGCGATAAAGGCCGCCGTCCTTGGCCTCGATGATCGCATAAATGCGGTTGGAATCGGCGCCGGAAACCGCGATGCCGATCTTGCCCAGGATTCCGTCAGGGAGGCCATTGCCCTCCAGGCGTTTCCAGGTAACGCCATTATCTTCGGATCGGTAGAGCCCGCTTCCTGGACCGCCGCTGGAAAAGAACCACGGCTGCCGTCGCGCCTGCCACAGCGAAGCGAAAACAATGTTCGGATTGTGCGGATCGAAAACGACATCGATCCCGCCGGTGTTTTCGTCTTTAGACAAAACTTTCGTCCAGGTCTTACCGCCGTCGGCGGTACGAAACATTCCGCGCTCTGCGTTTGGGCCAAATGCATGACCCAGCGCCGCCACCAGGACGACATTTTCATTTCTTGGATCGACAACTAGCGCACCAATCTGGCGGCTGTCTTTTAACCCAACATTTTCCCATGTCTTGCCGCCATCGATGGATTTGAAAACTCCGGTACCGTACGTGGTATTGCCGCGGATGGCCGCTTCGCCGGTGCCTGCGTAGATCACGTTGTGATCCGATGGCGCGACAGCGATCGCTCCGATTGACGAAATAGGTTGTTTGTCGAAGAGGGGTGTCCAGTTCGCCCCGCCATCAATGGTTTTCCAAACTCCGCCCGCAACCGCGCCAAAATAATAAGTATCCGGCTCGCCCGGTACACCTTCAATTGTTAAAGCACGCCCGCCACGGAACGGTCCGATCTGTCGCCACTGTATTCCCTTGAACAATTTTTCGTCAATGGCTCCAGCAGGAACAGGAGTAGGGGATGCAGCTGATTGAAAAGAAGGTGAGAAGAGGAATGCGGAGACGCCGAAAATGAATTGAAGCAGCCAAAAAGAACGGCAGCGCGGCCTAATCATCCGCCTAAGGTGAAAAGCCGGCGACTTCGTTCAACTGGAATCGCTCGCGCGAACGCAGCGAGACTGCTAACGCCGACTTTTGCAACGCTCTGCAGAATCTTTGTTAAGCGTTGATCGGAGCCATTCTGGCAGCGGGAGTCTCCAAGGCTGTTCCACCCGGTTCGCCGCCGCCAAAGCGCCGCGCTGCGAAATATGAGCCAATTACCAAAACGGCCGCAATCAACTGAGCCACGAGCGTTTCAACTGTAGGGAATACCGCAAACCAGAGTCCCATCCAGGGCGGCATATAGTTTTGAAGCGAGGTGATTTCAGTTGTGGAAATCCAATGTGCCAGCTGCATTTCCTGCGCTTGCTCGCCGACCATCACCAGCAACACGACTCCGAGCAGAATGCCGGTCGTGATCAGCATTTTCCGATAGGGGAGACGCTGCTGAAGGACAAAGGTCAATACTGCTACCATCGCGGTCAGGACAAGTCCCAGCAGCGCGCCTTTCAGCACCACGGCGCCGCCCAGTCTCAGATGATAGCTTTGCAAAAAAAGCACGACTTCAAATCCTTCGCGATACAGCGACGTGAATCCAAGCAGGACCAATCCGACCCAGAGGCGCGACCGGGAGATCTCCTCGGCACGCGCATTTTCGAGCAATGCCTTGCGGCGGCGATTGTGAGCGCGAATCCAGCCGCCCCAATAGATCTTGTGAAAGAACCAGTTCATGATGACCAGCAACACGATGACAGCCAGCAAGCCGGTAGCGGCTTGCAAATCGAGTGCCGACATGTTGTCGCTGAGTGAGCCGACGATGCGCACTGCGATGGACCACGTGATCAAACTGGCGATAAACGCAACGCCCGCGCCGAGCGCAACTGGCCGGCGATGGGTGCGTTTAGCTCCTGTCATGCTCGCAGTAATCGCTGCCAGAACCAGAATGCATTCCAGCCCCTCGCGAAAGACAAGAATCCCAATGTCCAGAAATGCCACGGTAGGGCTGTTGTTGGGGCGCGTCGGATCGGGCGCGCCGTGAGCGGTAATTCCCTGCCACACAAGCATCGCCACCACGCAAAGTGCAGCCACAACGATGCCGATGCGCAAAGCACGCTTCATGTCCGCTCAAAGTTTATCACATGCGAGCTCCGCTGCTGCCGTTTGATTGCTTTTTTTTAGCGGCTGATTGCGGCGCGTAATCCGTTTTGGCCAATCATTTGCCGTTAATATCTCGGCGACTTACGGTGACCCCCGCATGCCGGAATATGTTTTGGGTCACCATCTTAAGGGCGAAGGGAAGCGACTCGCGTTGATGTCGGAATTACTCGATCCCATGCATCGCCGATATCTCCAATCGCTCGGTGTGGTTAAATCAGGCGCAAGAACACTGGAAGTTGGCTGCGGCAACGGCTCAATTTCGGCGTGGCTGGCACGCCAGGTCGCTCCAGATGGACGAGCCATAGCCGTCGACCTCGATCTTTCGCTGGTCGATGTGCATTTGCCGAACTTGGAGTTTTGCAAGGCTGATATCATGGCCGGGCCCGTGGAGCCCGGCAGCTTCGATCTCGTAACGGCTCGTGCCGTGCTTCACCATGTTCCAGAGGTCGAAAAGGCGATGGCGAATCTCGTTGCAAGCTTGCGGCCCGGAGGCGCCATCTTATTGATTGAGCCGGATTTTCTTCCCGTCGCGATCGCCGAGCCGCCGGAGGTGTGTTCGTTCTGGAGTGGTTGGCTTGCATGGTCACGTGACCGTGGAATTGATTATCAAATCGGTCGTACTCTGGCACCGGGATTGGCGGCCCTGGGTCTCAAGCACATCAGCGGTACTGCAGAAACTGCAATCTACAACGGGACCAGTTTGTGGGCAGATTATTGGACACTGACAGTCAAAGAACTTCGCGAGGACCTGATGAGCTCTGGCGTTCTTGGCAACGCGTTGGTGGACGCATTTCTCGGCTATTGCGCTGATCCCGCCTGGTGGACGCAAACGATCGCCTTTACCGCGGTTCACGGTTACGCCTCTGGTCACTGAGTAAATCGATCTGCTCCGCCTGACGCGTCGTTGACGTATAAGGAGCAAAACAAGCGAAATGCCCAGCCGGCACTGTTGTGATTTGCGGTGAAACGAGTAATTTCCCGCGGTGCAACGAGCCCGGGGTTTTACGTTGATCGAGATTGCTCTCGCTATCTTCATCCTGTTGTTAATACTGGTATTGGTAGTGCCCAGCTTTAGCGGCGTGATAGCAAACAGGCGGCTGAAGCAATCGCTGGATGAGTTCAACAGTCTTGTGCGTGAGGCGCAGACGCTAAGCGTCACCGAGCGTCGTCCTTACTTGATCGTTTGGGGTAAGAGCAATGTCATGGTGCGGCCGGAAGCTTTCGCAGAAGATGAGGACGCTAAAATAAAGGCTGAGTACCGTCTCAGCAGGGGAAGCACGTTAAAACTCTCGCTTCCGGTGGCGTTGGCGGAAAAATATCCGGCTGAATGGATTTTCTGGCCATCGGGTACATGCGAACCGGCAATCGTGCGCTTTCAAGGTCCCGCTGGTTCATGGACGGCGAATTACTCGCCGCTAACGGAACGGCCGGAGATTACGAATTATGTGGTCCGATGATGTTTCGTTAAAGCGTTTAAGCGTTACACCGTTAAAGCGGGCGAAGTCGAACCGCTTCAACGCTTCAACACTTCAACGCCTCAACGCGTTTGCCCTGTACGAGGTTCTCCTTGGCATCACGATTTTCGCGCTCGGTGTCATCGCGATTGGACACGCGGTCGAGAATTGCCTCAATGCGAGCACGATCAACGCCGAAGAAGGCGTGGTGCGCCAGATTTTGTCGAATCGCATGGCAGAAATTCAGGCCACGAAAAGTGTTCCTGATGATTCCAAGGAATTCAAGGTCGACACCAATTACGGAGGCATAAAGGTTGTCCAAAAAGCCACCGCAGCGGAACTGACAGAACCGGATAATACGCTTCTCGACGGAATCTACCTTGTCTCATTGACGGCTCAGTGGAAGCAGGGCGGTGTTGCCCAGTCTAAACAAGTTCAGTTTTATGTTTACCGTCCAGGGTAAAAGAGAGTCTGTTCGCATCGGTGGTTTCACGTTGCTCGAAATCATGCTTGCGGTGGGAATCCTCGGGCTGATGTCGCTGGCGATTTTTCGTTTTGTGCAAGCGAACATGACGGCGCTGCGCCTGTCATCGGATACTGCCGCCAGAGATTCGCAGTATGACGGACTACGCGATCTTCTGACATCCGAGTGGCAAAGCCTCACTTCCGTCACGTCGAAAATGTACGGGGAACCGTTCAAGCTTAATGAACGGGAACGTGATTGGGTGCGTTGGAATTCCAGTGCTGGTCCTGGACTCCTGACCCGCTACGCGCCGGGCGACTTTACAGTTACGCTGCGGTTACAACCGGAAAGCGACAAGAGCGACCGGCTCGACCTCGGCTTCTTGCGAAAACCGAAGAACGATCCCGATGTTGGAGAAGGGCACGAGACGTGGGTGCCATTAATTAAGAATGTGAGCAGTCTCCAGATCAGTTACTTCAATCCAAGCTTGAACACATGGATCGATCGGTGGTCAAACACGTCCCAGATGCCATGGCTGGTGAAGGTGAGTGTGGGGCGCAGTGATTCACCAGTGCCTTGGGAAGCGATTATTCCGTTGAAGCGGACGCCGTTTTGAGAATGAAGGCTCCAAATTCTAAATTGCGGGGTGGCGCGGCGTTAATGCTTGCGCTTTGGGCCTTGTTCTTACTCAGCGCAATGGTCATTTCCTGGGCGCTGGACATTAATTCGCGCCTTACGGTTTCCGGTAATGCAAGCCGCGTCTTGGACGCCGAAGCCATGGCGTCCTCGGGGGCAGACCTTGCATTGCATCCACTGGTCAAGCCTGACTCTGCGAACTTGCACAGACAAATAGGCAGTCGGGAAGGTTACGACGTCCAAATCGTTGGTGAGTGTGGTCGATTGAATTTGAATTTGCTTGCGCCTGGAGGAGCAGAGAACAGACCGCTTGTGGAGATTTTGCGGCAATATCTCGGTCTTAAAGGTATAGAGCTCAATGACGTTGATAGAATGGTCGATTCTTTGCTCGACTGGATGTCGCCGCCGGGACTTCACCGTCTGAACGCCTGCCCGGAAAGCGATGATTATCAACCGCCGCATACGGCACTGACTTCAGTGGACGACTTAAAGAAGATCTGTGGGTGGGCTGAATTTACTTCCAAGCCCGGTTGGGACGAAGGTTTTACCATCAGTAACTGTGGGGGAGTGGTCGATCTAGGGTGGGCATCGCGGGATATGTTGCGCGCCTTAGTGCAATCTTTAGGCATCGGGGGAGACGACAAGGTGGATCGGTTTTTGCAGTTGCGGCAAGGTCCTGATGGAATCGACGGAACGGCTGATGATTTTCAATTCGGCGCTGCCGTAGGGGGCGCGACGCAAAGAGGTGCCACTGCCGGATCATTACCGCCAGAGGTTCAAACGGCGCTTGGTCTTAACCAGCAACAATTACAGCAGATTCAAAGCTTAAACGTAAACCTCGGATTTAAAAATACTTTGGTCTTTCGCGTTACGAGCGTAGGAAAGTCAGGCGACGTTACGCGTACGGTGCAGATGATAGTAGCAAAAGGAGGGCCCACGAGCGGTCGTCCTCAGGTGATGAGTTGGAAGGAGCTTTGATATCGAGACACGGATGCCATCCATTTTCATAATTCCCACCGCCCATGGATGGAATTTTCTGCGTTCATCCACGGTCGCATCGCCGCGCGGGGTGGCTGCAGGCAGTGCCGGCCAGAACGGCTCGTGGAACGTACGTAAGTTACAGACGCTGGGCGAAGCTGTGCCACTGCTTTCAGCGACCGACGATTTTGTCCTCGGCCTGCCTGTTGCTGCCGTGCTCGCCCAACGATTTCGCCTGCCGAGCGTGGATCCGGCAGAGTTTCCGGAAATGATTCGGATCCAAATCGAGAAGGTGTTGCCGTTCTCAGCCGAAGAGGTGACCACCGACTTTGAAGTGATCGAGCAAGACGAAAAGGAAAGTGTGGTCTCGGCTGTGGCGATCAGAAATGAACAGCTTGCCGAGATTGCTGCTCCGCTACTCGACCGCGGTTTTATTCCGCGGCAGGTCACCGTTTATGCAGCGCAGCGCGCCAGCACATACGCTCCAAAAGGGAATGCTCTCCTTATTTATCCTGAAGGCGAGATGCTGGTTTACGCCATGACAGAAAACGGCAAACTGAGCCTTGCGCGCGTGTTTGAAAATGGGAACGGGGACCAACTGCAACTTGAATTGCCACAGTTGCGAATGAGTGCCGAGCTGCAAGGCATCAATGCTTCCTTTCCAAATGTTTTGTTGGATGAAAGCTGCTACCAGATGCGGGACACTGTGGAGGGAATCCTCGCCAGCCCCACTGAGATAGTTGGGGTCGAGCTACCACCCGCCACAGTTAAACTGAATCTGCTGCCAGAAAGCTGGCGCCGCCGGCGCTCACAATCGATCAGGCAGGCAGAATGGCGAAAGCGGCTCGTGTGGATAGGTGGCGCTTACATTGCGCTTGTCTTTCTCTTGTTTGCCTATCTGGGCTTGCTCCGATTTCAAATAGGACGCCTTGACGGCCGCATTGCACACGATGCTCCCGGGACGCAGTTCGTCCGCGCCACGGAAGCGAACTGGAAGGCACTGGCTCCGGCGATCGATGCGCGTTATTACCCGGTCGAAATTCTGCTACATCTTTTCGAAAGTCTGCCATCGCCAGAGGTGCGGATTACGGCGTACAACCAGTCGGCGCGGCAGGTTTCGGTCGATGGTGAGGCAAATACAGCTGCCCTTGCTTATCAGTTCATCGAAAAGATAAAGAAGAATCCGGATTTGCGAGTCTTTCAATTTGACATGGCTGCGCCTCGTATTCTCCCAAACGACCACGCACAGTTCCGACTGGAGGGGAAACCGCGATGATACCGGCATGGTACCAGCGAATGAATCCGCGCGAGCGTGTGCTCGCGTGGGTAGCGGCCGGCACCGTGTTTGTGTTACTCAACCTTTTTATTTTGAACTGGATTTCCGGCGCGCTTGCCAGCGCGCAGAAGCAAATGGCAGCGCGCAGGGCTACCTTAGCCGAACAAACTCTTTACGTGAAGGAACGAGACCTCTGGAGGAAACGGGACGAATGGATCCGCCAACATCAACCAACTCTCAAAGATCCAGCAGAAGCCTCCGCGCTGCTGGACCAGTTGAAGGAAACAGCCGGCAAATATAATGTTTTGGTCGAGAATCCCGCGATTGGTTCCGGGGAAACAACGCCATATCATCAGACGGTTTTTGCTTCCATTGAAACAAAGAGTCCCTGGCCGCCGCTGGTTCATTTTCTTTACGATGTGCAGCGACCAGACGCCTTCATCGTGCTCGAAAATTTTAATCTGGCGATTGATGGCAGCGATCCCACGATGATGCGCGGTAAATTTAAGATCGCCCGCTGGTTTGCTCCGGCGCAACGAACAAAGTAAAATAACCTGCTCCATTTATGAAATATTCACTTACGCTAATATCGGTCTCTACTCTGCTCGCAGCGATCTGCGCGCAGGCCGAGGATGTTCTGCCACCGCGGTTCGCCTACGAGCGTTACTCGAAGATGGTGGACAATTCGCCGTTTGCGATCGCAACGGCAGTGGCAGCGCCCGCGGCCACGCCCGATTTTGCAAAGGATCTTTATGTGGCCAACGCCGCCCGTTCACCCGATGGCGATTTGGTAACGATCGCTTCGACTTCCGATCACAATTTCAAGAAATACCTTAACACCAAGGCATCTGTGGACGGCTACAGTATCGCCAATATTGAATGGTCGGAGCGCGTCGGTGCGACGAAGGTGACGATTAGCAAGGACGGAAATTTTGCGACAATCACATTTAACCAGGCGCTCCTGCAGCAGTCCGCGCCAAACACGGCCCTAGCCGCAAGAACGCTTGCGCCACCCGCACCTAACCTCCCTACTCCTAACATAGCGCCAAGATTGCCCGCCAATGTGCCTCCCGAGATGCAAAAGCTGGTTCCGCCTACGCGAGAGCTTCGAAACCCCCATTCGCGAGGTTTAATTCAACGAAACCCAAGAGGCGCCTCGAAGTCGCCTGGCATGGCACCCGGCGCCAAGAATTAAGATTGAAACTTTGGGCCGGTTACCCGCCCCAATCGTCGTCCGCAGTGTCAGCCTGCCGATCCGGCCCGGCAGAGTACAGGTCATAGCCGCTTGGGTTTTTGAGGCCAGGGCAGCGATAAATGTATTCGTTTCCCCAGGGATCTTTTGGCATTTCCTTGAAT
>Ga0070707_100006578_pt1 | contig 10783 bp, 9 predicted proteins | sample KBSK5502metaG_FD_65468 | JGI IMG/M metagenome (GOLD analysis project Ga0070707, IMG submission 65468) | Corn, switchgrass and miscanthus rhizosphere microbial communities from Kellogg Biological Station, Michigan, USA - KBS K5-50-2 metaG | ecosystem: Host-associated > Plants > Roots >... | reverse complement strand
CGCCGGCTCCGACCCGGTCGCCGGCAAGGACCCCGCTGCGGCGGCCACCATCGCGGCCTACCAGAAGGTCTACAGCAAGCCGACCGACATCGCGACCTACACCTTCCAGTCCTACGACTGCGCGATCCTGATGCTGGACGCCATCAGTCGCGCCATCGACGACGCCGGCGGCAACAAGCCGACGCGCGCCCAGGTCCGGGACGAGGTCGCCAAGACCAAGAACTTCAAGGGCATCACAGGCACCTGGACGTTCGACCAGAACGGCGACATCACGACCCCCGTCTTCTCCTACTACCAGTCCGACCCCGGCAACACCGCCGACCAGGGGTGGAAGTACATCGGTTCGCAGGGCGTCGCGTCCTCGTAGCGACGTAAGCGAAAAGTGAGCGAGGGGCCTCCCGTTTGGGAGGCCCTTCATTTCGTGTAGATTCCCCCGAAAGCTGTGGATGGCTCGCCCGCCGGCACCGCCCAGGATCCTCTCGCGGCCGAAGAGCTGACCCCCGAAGAAGAAGTCGCCCTCGCCGCACGCGACCAGGCCTGGACGGAAGGCCTGATGGCGGTGCGCGCCGGGATGGTCGGCAACCGCTGGGTGCGGCTCCTGCGCTGGGTCGCGCTCGTGGCGCTGGTGGTGATCCTGCTGATCGCGGCCCGCAACATCGCCACCCACGGCCTGGCCTACCTCCTGCAGACGATCGTCTACGGGCTGGCCGGCGGCTCGCTCTACGCGCTGATCGCCCTGGGCTACACGATGGTCTACGGGATCATCGAGCTGATCAACTTCGCCCACGCCGACGTGGTCACATTCGGCGGCTTCATCTCGCTGACCATGGTCACCGCCTTCGGGTTCAAGGAGGGCGCGGTCAACGGCCCACTCGTCATGGTTGGCCTTGTCCTGGTCACCGCGGCCACCATGCTCATCTGCGGGGCGCTCAACATCACGATCGAGCGGGTCGCCTACCGGCCGCTGCGCAATGCGCCGCGGGTCTCCCCGCTGATCACAGCCGCCGGGATGTCCTTCGTGCTGGAAGGAATCATGTTTCTCTGGAAAGGCCCGGTCAACAACCACTACCCGGACCTGATCCCGGCCGGCTCGGTGACCGCGCTCGGCACCACCGTGCGCATCAAGGACGCGCTGGTAGTCCTGCTGGCGGTGGTCCTGGTCCTGGCGCTGGACGCCTTCGTTATCCGCTCCAAGCTGGGCAAGGCCATGCGCGCCACCGCCCAGGACCGGGACGCGGCCTCCCTGATGGGCATCGACATCAACCGCACCATCGCCGCCACCTTCTTCATCGGCGCGGTGCTGGCCGGGTTCGCCGGCACCATGTACGGCCTCTACTTCGGCAACATCGTCTTCGACCTCGGCTTCGCCACCGGCCTGGTGGCCTTCACCGCCGCCGTGCTGGGGGGCATCGGGAACATCCGCGGCGCCGCCCTGGGCGGCCTCTGCATCGGCATGTTCGAAGCCTTCTGGAACAGCTACTTCGTGTCCGCCTGGACGCAGGTGATGATCTTCGTGATCCTGACCCTGGTCTTGCTCTTCCGGCCCAGCGGCCTGCTGGGCATGCGGGTGCCTGATAGAACATGAACGCTCCGCTTCGCTCCGCTTCGCGGGAAGAACCTGCGGTTCCTCCCGCGGACCTACCTCCCTTCTGGCCCCTTGCAGTGTCCCCAACGCTCGGATCACGGACTCACACGGGCCGGCAAGCCGGCCCTCACGGCCGCTCTGGATCTGTGGGGAGCAGGTGAGCACGGCGACCGTTTCCCGCCCGAGGCCCGGACCTCGCCGCGGCCGCATCAAGATCGGCCGCTGGACCATCAACCTGCGCGACCGCGACACCGTGGTCTACCTGGCGATCTTCATCGGCGCACTCGCCTTCCCAACCGTCGCCGACTTCGTGACCGGCGGCCAGGGCGGGCCGATCGTGCTGCTGGCTGCCGACGCCGGCGTCTACGTGCTGCTGGCGCTCGGCCTCAACGTGGTTGTCGGCTTCGCCGGGCTGCTGGACCTCGGCTACGCCGCCTTCTTCGCGATCGGCGCCTACACCTACGCCCTGGCCGCCTCCGGCGCCCTCTTCCACACGCCGCTCCACCATGCCATCCACATCCCCTTCTGGCTCCTGCTGATCGTGGGCGTGGTGATCGCCGCCAGCGCCGGAGCACTGCTGGGCGCGCCCACCCTGCGCCTGCGCGGCGACTACCTGGCGATCGTGACTCTCGGCTTTGGCGAGATCGTGCCCCGGGTTTTCCGCAACGCCGGCGACTGGACGGGCGGTGTCAACGGCCTCTCGGCCCTCGACAACCCGGTGCTGCCCTACTGGCTCGACGGCCCCTGGGCGGGAGTGGGCGAGCAGTTCGGGATCGTCAAGAACCTGGTCTTCAGCGTGGCCAACCCGACCGCCTGGTACGTGTTGATGTTCATCCTCATCTGCATCAGCGTTGTGCTCCTGAACAACCTCCGCAAGTCGCGCCTGGGCCGGGCCTGGATGGCCATCCGCGAGGACGAGACGGCAGCGCAGGCCATGGGCATCAACACCGTCACCACCAAGCTGCTGGCCTTCGCGATGGGCGCGGCCACCTCCGGCTTCGCCGGCTGCTTCTACGGTGCCAAGCTCTCGCTGGTCAGCCCCGAGAACTTCCAGTTCCAGGTCTCGATCACGATCCTGGTCATGATCGTGCTGGGCGGCATGGGCAGCATGCCGGGCGTGATCGTGGGCGGGCTGACGATCTACCTGGTCCTCTTCAAGATCCTGCCCGACGCCCCCAACCAGGTCCACAGCCTGCTGGCCACCACCGGCTTCACGGGCATCGACCAGCCGCACGGCGACTGGCCGGGACTGGGCGAGTTCGTCTCCCGCCTCAAGTTCCTGCTCTTCGGCCTGATCCTGGTCGGCACCATGCTCTTACGGCCGGGCGGGCTCATCCCCAGCCGGGCCGAAATCGACGTGGAGCGGGCGGCCAAGGAGACCGCCGGTCTCGAAGGAGCCGCGGGATGAGCAGCGTGGCGCCGAACGGCAAGAACATCCTGGAGATCCGCAAGGTTACAAAGCAGTTCGGGGGCCTGGTGGCGGTCGACGCCGTCGAGTTCGCGGTCCGGCGGGGCGAGATCTTCGCCCTCATCGGCCCCAACGGGGCTGGCAAGACCACGCTCTTCAACTGCATCACCGGCATCTACCCACCGACGCTGGGCTCGATCGTGTTCAACGGGAACGACATCTCCGGGTCGCGCCCCCACAAGGTCGCCCAGCTGGGCATCGCCCGCACCTTCCAGAACATCCGCCTCTTCCCCTTCATGACTGCCCTCGACAACGTCAAGGTCGGCCAGCACGTGCGCATGCACGCCAAGCTCTGGGACGCCATGCTCAAGACGCCGCTGGAGCGCCGCGAGGAGGCCAGGGTCCGCGACCGCGCCTATGAGCTGCTGCGCTACGTCGGCATCGAGCGCTTCGCCGACTACTACGCGCGCAACCTGCCCTATGGGCAGCAGCGGCGCCTGGAGGTGGCGCGGGCGCTGGCCACCAATCCCCAGCTCCTGCTCCTGGACGAGCCCGCGGCGGGCTTCACCCCGCAGGAGAAGGTGGAGTTGATGAAGCTGGTCGAAAAGATCGTCTCCGATGGGATCACGGTCTTCCTGATCGAGCACGACATGAAGGTCGTGATGAGCATCTCCAAGCGGATCTGCGTGCTCGACCACGGCGAGGAGATCGCGCTCGGGCCGCCGGAAACCGTGCGCAGCAATCAGCGCGTGATCGAGGCCTACCTGGGCTCCGGAGCGGGCCATAGTGGCACTTCTTGAACTAAAGGGCGTGGACGCGTTCTACGCCCGCATCCAGGCTCTGCACGGTGTGAGCCTCAACGTCGACCGGGGCGAGATCGTGGCCCTGATCGGCTCCAACGGCGCCGGCAAGACCACGACCCTGCGCACCATCAGCGGCCTGATGCACCCGGCGGCCGGCACCATCATGTTCGACGGCCGCGACATCAGCGAGATGGCGCCCCACCGAGTGGTCGAGCTCGGCATCTGCCAGGCGCCCGAAGGGCGCCGCCTCTTCCAGCGCCTGACGGTCCAGGACAACCTTGAGATGGGGGCCTACTCGCGCCGCGACCGGGCCGGCATTCGGGACAGCATGGAGAAGGTCTTCACGCTCTTCCCGCGCGTCAAGGAACGCCGCAATCAGCTGGCGGGGACGCTCTCAGGCGGTGAGCAGCAGATGGTGGCCATCAGCCGCGCCCTGATGTCCAACCCCCGCGTGCTGATGCTGGACGAGCCCTCCCTCGGCCTGGCGCCCCTGATCGTGGACACCATCTTCGGGATCATCAACGAGATCAACGGCTCCGGCGTGCCCATCCTCCTGGTGGAGCAGAACGCGGTCAAGGCGCTCGACGTCGCCCACCGCGCGTACGTGCTGGAGACGGGCACCATCGTCAAGTCCGGACCGGGCAAGGAGCTGGCCCAGTCAGAGGACGTCCAGAAGGCTTATCTGGGAATCTAGTGGGGGGACTCCCCCCTCGGGCGGGCCGGGCAAGGCCCTTCCCCCCGCCCGCCCCCCTGGAATCTAGGGCAGCCGCGGCCGCGCTGGTCGTGGCAGTCGCCGTGGCTTGCTCCGGAGGCGGCTTCACGGGGTCTTCTTCAGGCTCGACCTGCGGCTCGCGCGTGGTCAAGATCGCGGCCGGCTTCCCGCTCACCGGCGCGGACGCGCCGCTGGGCCTGCCGGCCGCCCACGGCGCCCAGTACGCGGTGGAGTCGAAGGCCTGCGTGGCCGGCTACAAGCTGGCGTTCCAGGCCTACGACGACGCCTCCCCTGCGACGGGCGCGCACGATCCGTCCACCGGCGTAGCCAACGTCGAAAAGCTGCTGGCCGACCCCCAGGTGCTGGGCCTGGTGGGACCGCTGGACTCCAACGTGGCCCGGGCCGAGCTGCCGACCGCGAACGTCAACAACCTGGCCATGATCAGCCCCTCCAACACCGACGAGTGCCTGACCCAGGCGCTGCCCTACTGTGCGGTGCCGCCGGCGCAGCTCCGCCCTTCAGGGACGAACGACTACTTCCGGCTGGCCGCGGACAACACGCTCCAGGGGCCGGCTGCCGCCGACTTCGTGACCGACACGCTGAAGGTGCCGGCGGTGGCGGTGGTCTCCGACAACGAGACCCTGGGCCGCGGGGTCGCCGACAGCTTCAGCCGGGAGCTGCGGGCCCGGGGCGGCCGGGTCGTCCTGCGCCAGGACTTCGACTGGCGCCAGGACAACGACTACGCCAGCTTCTTCCAGCTGGCCAAGCAGCAGGGGGCGGCGGCGGTCTTCGCGGGCATGACCTCGCAGACCCACGCCGGCACGGTGCGGGCGGCGATGAAGGGCGTGCTCGCCGTGCCCTTCGTGGGCCCGGACGGGATCGTCGACGCGCAGTCCGTGAAGGACGCCGGGGCCAACGCGGACGGGATGTACGGGCTGGTCACGGTGGGCGACGCCACCCAGTCGGCCGATCCCGCCGTGAAGGCCGTGGTGGCCCGCTACCGCAAGCGCTTCCCCGACCCGGCCGACCTTTCCGCGTTCACCTTCCCCAGCTACGACGCCGCCGCCCTGCTGATCGACGCCATCGGCCGCGCCTTCAGCGCCGCCGGCGGCTTCCCCACCCGCAAGCAGGTGGTGGCCGCGGTCGCCGCGACCAAAGGGTTCAAGGGCACCACGGGGACGTTCTCCTTCACGCCGGACGGCGACGCGACCGAGCCCACCTTCTCGGTGTGGAAGGTCTCAGGCGGGACCTGGGTCTTCGCGACCCAGTTCCCGGAGCCCCGAAAAACCCCTTAACCCGGGTGCGGGGTGTAGCTGGCGAAGAACAGGTAGCCGAGCAGGACCACGAAGAGGCCGTACTCGAGGACCACGTTGCGGGTCATGGTCTCCTCGACGGTGTGCCGGATGATGCCCCGGTTGACGTACCAGAGGAAGACCAGGATCGCGGCCATCGGGCCTTCCTGGTAGCTGAGGTACACGGTGATGGCCCAGGAGAAGAAGGTCACCAGCTGGGCCACGAAGACCGAGAACAGGAAGGCGCGCCGGGGCGGCATCACCCGCCCCAGTGAGCGAAAGCTGCGGTAGGTCGCCAGGGTGGAGATCGCGAAGATCCAGCCCAGGCGCACGGGCAGCGACAGGTTGACCGTGAGGACGACCAGGAAGGCCGCCGCCATGGCCAGCACCATCACGGTCTCCTGCAGCACCACGTGGCCGGGCTTCTCGCGCTCGCGCAGCCGGCGGTGGTCGAGCCAGCCCGAGATCACGAACCCCACCCCGAAGATGCCGACCATGGCGTCGAACTTCCACCACTCCATCGGGAACGTGGCAAGGCCTGCCACCGCCACGGCGCCGATGGCGACCGGGATGAAGCTCTCGATCGCGGGCACCCCATCATCGGTGTGCAGGTAGCCGAGCAGGGCCGGGAACGCCAGCACCAGCAGTCCCGCTCCGAAGGCCCAGACCTGGCTGGGCGCCACTAGCTCCGACTTGAGCCCCAGGCCCAGGGCAACCAGGACCACGGCCACGAAGACGAGAAAGCGGCCGTCGCGGCGGTCGGAGACGTCGACCGCGTGGGCGACGTGAAGATCCGGCGGCGGGGGCGTCTTCACGAAGCGGTCAGTCTAGCCAGTGGCTCGGCCGTAGCGGTCTTCGAGCCGGACCACGTCGTCGATCTCCGGCGTGGACACCTCGAAGACGTCGCAGGCCTCGACCGCCGTCATGCGGTGCCGGGTCCCGGGCCGGATGCGCACCGTGTCCCCCACCTGGAGCCGGTGCGTCTCGAGCTCGCCGGAGGCATCGCCAAGCTCCAGGTCGAGGATGCCCCCGGCCAGGTAGAGGCACTCGTCCTTCTGCTCGTGGTACTGCAGCGAGAGGGCCTCGCCGCGGTTGATATGGAGGATCTTGCCCAGGTAGCGGTCGGTGATCGCCCAGCGGATCTCGTAACCCCACGGCTTGTCGACCCTGGTGTCCAGACCCCGCCTAACCTCCACCATGGCCCCCCAGGCCGACCACGGCTTCCAGCTCCTCGAGGCGCTGCTCCACCGCCTGAGAGTCCTTCGCCTCCGCGTAGACGCGGATCAGCGGCTCGGTGCCGCTGGTGCGCAGGAGGACCCAGGACCCGTCCTTGAGGAAGAACTTGAAGCCGTCGTCGTCGCGCACCCGCTCCACCTCGACCCCGGCCACGCTCTTGGGCTGCTTCTCGCGCAGCGTCTCCAGGATCCGGCGCCGGTCCTGCTCGTAGCTGTCGCGAGGCAGGTGGATGTCGTGGCGGGCGTAGGCGTGAGGGCCCACCTTGGCCTCCAGGTCCTGCAGGAGCTGGGAGACGGAGCGCCCGGAGCGCACCATCATGTCGGCGAAGCAGAGCCCGGCCAGGATCCCGTCGCGCTCGGGGATGTGGCCGCGGATCGCGAAGCCGCCGCTCTCCTCGCCGCCCAGCACGGCGCCGGTCTGCATCATCTTGGGGGCCACGTTCTTGAAGCCGACCGGGACCTCGTAGACGGGCACTCCGTACTGGCGGCCGAGCGCGTCCGCCATGTGGGTCATGTTGACCGAGCGCACGACGGGGCCCTTCCAGCCTCGCATCTCCACCAGGTAGACCATGAGCAGGGCGTAGACCTGGAGCTGGTTCACGAAGCGCCCCGTCTCGTCGATGATGCCGAGCCGGTCGGCGTCCCCATCCGTGCAGATGCAGAGGTCATAGCCGCCGCTCTTCATGGTCTGCAGCGCTTCCGAGAGGTTGTCGGGGATGGGCTCGGGATTGACCCCGCCGAAGAACGGGTTGCGCTCGGCGTGCAGCTCGATCACGGTCGTCGAGCCGCCGCCCAGCAGCTCCACGATGTAGCCGTAGCCGCTGCCGTGCATGACCTCGTGCAGCACCCGCAGCCCGCCCACCTTGACGGGGTCGAGCTCGAGCATGCGCGCGATCTGCGCGTTGTACGCGGGCTGGGGGTCGTAGCGGCGGATGAACGCTGAGTCGGCGGCCGCCTGCTTGACCTCCGGGGTGGCGTTGATCCGGCGTTCCAGCTCGGCGATCACGTCGGGCGGCGCCGAGCTCCCGGTCTCGGGCTTGTACTTCAGGCCGTTGAAGATGTAGGGGTTGTGGCTGGCCGTGATCACCGCGGCGCCCGCGGCCTTTCTGTCGATCACGGTCCAGGAGGCGACCTGGGTCGGCGAGGGGCGGTCGAAGAGCAGGCTGCCGACGCCGTTGCCGGCAAAGACCCGCGCCACCTCCTCGGCGAAGATCTCCGACGCAAAGCGGCAGTCGTAGCCGACCACCGCGAGCTGGTCATTGCCCTTGGCCGCCAGGTATTCGGCCACGCCCTGGGCGGCCTGGCGCAGGGTCCCGTAGGTGAAGTCGTCGCCGACCACGCCGCGCCAGCCGTCGGTGCCGAACTTGATCTGCGGCGGGGCCATCCTGGAGCTCAAAGGTACAAGACGCAGCACTCAAGGCCCGGCTGCGCCGGGCCGTTTGAGTCCGTGGTCGAGACGTTGAGGACATCGCGCGGTGGCGTGCGGCGGAAGGGGGCACACGGGGGGAACCGGCACGGTTCCAGCCCGTGAAGCGAAGCGGAGCGAGCGTTCAAAGATACTGGGCCCTCTTCTTGTCGCGGCCCAGGGCCTCGACCACGCGCTTCACGTCCTGCGCCCGCGACTTCGGCGTCACCAGGAGGGCGTCGGGCGTATCCACGATCACGAAGTCGCGCAGCCCGATGGCGGCCACCAGCTTGCCGGGAGCCGAGATGAAGCAGGACTCGGTGTCGATCAAGATCTGATCGCCCTCGACCACGTTGCCGTGGGCGTCCTGGCGCAGCAGGTCCGCGAGCTCGGTCCAGGATCCCACGTCGATCCAGTCGAAGCTGGCCGGCACGAGCAGCAGCCGCGAGGTCTTCTCCATCACGGTGCGGTCGACGACCTCGACCGGAAGCCTGGCGTAGGCCCGGCCGGCAGCCTCCTCGTCGCCCCGCCGCCGCGCGGCGACGACCTTGCCCAGCCCGTCGTAATGCTCGCGGCCGTGCAGCTTGAGCTCCTCCAGGAAGGCGCCGGCCCGCCAGCCGAACATGGCCAGGTTCCAGTAGAAGCTGCCGGCGTCGAGGAAGCGGCGCGCCCGGGCCAGGTCGGGCTTCTCGACGAAGCGCGCCACCCGGAGCGCGCGAGCCCGGCCCAGGCTGACCGGCTCTGAGGCTTCGATGTAGCCCAGGCCGGTGGCCGGATAGCGCGGCTCCAGGCCGACCGTGACCAGCTCGCCGGAGGCCGCGGCCACCGCCGCCACCCGCCTGATGCAGGCGGCGAACTCGGCGCGGCCGCGCACCACGTGGTCGGCCGGCGTCGAGATCATGACCGCGTCCGGGTCGTCCTCCGCCAGGGTCATGGCGGCCAGGCCCAGCGCGTTGGTGGTTCCCCGGGCGGCCGGCTCCACGATCAGCCGCTCGGGCGGGAGCTCGGGCAGGATCTCGCGGATCAACGGCACCTGGCGCCGCTCGGTGAGCACGTACACCTCCGCCGCCAGCGGCCGGATCCGCTCGAACGTCTCGCGCAGCAGCGGCCGGCCGCTGCCCGACAGCGGCAGCACGTGCTTGGGCGTCGAGCGACGGGAGCGCGGCCAGAGCCGCGACCCGGCTCCGCCGGCCGGGATGACCGCCCGCAGCGCCGGTTTGCTCAGGCTCCGACCTCGGCCTTCAGCTCCTCGACCCGGGGCGTGCGCTCCCAGGGCAGATCGAGGTCCGGGCGCCCGAAATGGCCGAAGCAGGCGACCTGCCGGAAGAGCGGCCGGCGCAGGTTGAGCTCTTTGATGATGCCCAGCGGCGAGAGGTCGAAGAGCTTGGCCAGCGCCCGCTCCAGCTCGGCGTCGGGCACCTTGCCGGTGCCGCCGGTGTCGACCCGGATCGCGACCGGCTTGACCACTCCGATGGCGTAGGCCAGCTGGACCTCGCAGCGGCCGGCCAGCCCGGCCGCGACCACGTGCTTGGCCGCGTAGCGCGCCCCGTAGGCCCCAGCCCGGTCGACCTTGGTCGGGTCCTTGCCGGAGAAGCAGCCGCCGCCGTGGCGGGCGTAGCCGCCGTAGCTGTCGACCTGGACCTTGCGGCCGGTGAGGCCGGTGTCGGCCACGGGCCCGCCGATCACGAAGCGACCGGTGGGGTTGATGTGGCGCTTGAGGCCGTCGCCGCGCAGCTCCTCGGGGACGACGGCGTCGACGACGTGCTCGGCGATGTCGGCCCGCAGCTGCTCGGTGTCCACCTCGTCGTGGTGCTGGGCCGAGACCACCACGTTGTCGACCGCGGCCGGCTTGCCGGAGGCGTCGTAAGTGACGGTGACCTGGACCTTGCCGTCGGGCCGCAGGTAAGCCAGCTCGCGCGACTTCCGGACCTCGGAGAGCCTGCGCGCCAGCCCGTGGGCCAGGCTGATCGGGAGCGGCATCAGCTCCGGAGTCTCGTCGCAGGCGAAGCCGAACATCATGCCGCTGTCGCCGGCGCCGCCCACGTCCACGCCCTGGGCGATGTCGGGGGACTGCTCGTCGATGCTGACGAGCACGCCGCAGGTCTCGGCGTCGAAGCCGTACTTGGCGCGCGTGTACCCGGCCTCGCGGAGCGTGCTCCGGATGATGCGCGGGATGTCGACGTAGCAGTCCGTCGTGATCTCGCCGGAAACCAGGACCAGCCCGGTGGTGACGGTCGCCTCGCAGGCGACCCGGGCCAGCGGGTCCTTGCCCAGGATGGCGTCCAGGATGGCGTCCGAGATCTGGTCGGCGACCTTGTCCGGGTGGCCTTCCGTGACCGACTC
>Ga0070707_100006576_pt1 | contig 10785 bp, 3 predicted proteins | sample KBSK5502metaG_FD_65468 | JGI IMG/M metagenome (GOLD analysis project Ga0070707, IMG submission 65468) | Corn, switchgrass and miscanthus rhizosphere microbial communities from Kellogg Biological Station, Michigan, USA - KBS K5-50-2 metaG | ecosystem: Host-associated > Plants > Roots >... | reverse complement strand
CTCCGCCAGCCGCAAGGACGTTGCGCCGATTGCGGCGGCGTCACGCCGGCTGGTCGCCGCGTCGAGCTGGCGCCCGAGGCGCTCGGTGAGGCCGAGATGATCCCCGCTCTCCTCGAGGATGCGCGTCAGCAGCTGCTGCGCTTCGGCGTGTTCCGGCTCTTCCACCAGCACGTCGTGCAAGAGCGCCTGAGCTTCCTCGCGCCGGTCGGCGTCCGGGGCATCCAGCAGGAACCGCCCTTGATCCATGCGGAGCGCGCTCTTCTCGGCCGGATCGCCGAGCGCCTCGACGGTCGCCCGGACGAGCGTCGCCATGCGGTCCCACTCGCGGAGGCGGCGGTAGAGCCCGAGCAAGGGTTCCCAGGCGCTGCGCGCGGCCGCGTCGCGCTCGAGCAGCTGCTCGTAGATCTCCACCGCCGTGCGCAGGTCGCCGTCGCTCCCCGCCGCCGAGGCGACCGCGAGCTCCGCAGCTTGCAACAGGAGAGCGCGCGAGGCCTCCCCTTCGGAGACCTCCGCCGCCTCGCGCAACCACCGGATCGCGCCGCCCACATCGCCCGCCTCCCGGAGGCGCTCGGCCAGCGCGACCGGAGCCCATACCGCTTCGGAGAGACCGCCCCCGAGCTCGCGCGCCCGCTCGATCGTGCGCATCAGCAGGGCTTCCTCCCGATCCCGCTCGCCGCGCTTGCCCGCGAGCTCGATCGCCTCCTTGAGCTCCACGAGGGTCGCTCCGGGGTGCGCGGCGCGGCGTTCGAGGTAATCCAGGAGCATCGCGTCGTCCCCCGAGACCCGGGCGACGCGCTGGTAGAGCATCCAGAGCGCCACGCCGTCGGGCGCGCTCTGGGCGGCTTCGCGCAGCATCGCCGCTGCGCGCTCGTACTGGGGATCTTTCTCGAACGCCTCCTCGAGCAGGCGCAAGCCGCGGTCGCGTGCGTCGGCCGACGCCAGATCGATGTCCGCCAGCCGGTAGAGCGCGTCGGTCACCTGCTCGGACGGCGCGCTCTCGAGTGCGACGATCTCCTCCAGGCGGCGTCTCTGCTCGGCCGACACCCCGCGCATCCCGGCGATCCGGGCGAGCGCCTTGTTGGCCTCGACGGCGAGCGCGCCCAGGCTCTCCACCCGCGCGTAGATCTCGGCGGCCCGGACGAGATCGCCCACGTCCTGCTCCTGTGCCTCTCCGAGCCGGAGCAGCAGCAGCGACACGGCGCGGGCCTCCTCCGTCCGCCGTCGCGCATCGACGAGCTTGGTCACACGGTCCAGGTAGACGTCGGTCTTGCCGAGGCGCGCCGCCAGGCGCCGTGTCGCGACGTGGATCGCCCTGTCCTCGGGACAAGCATCCAGCGCGCGCACCCACGCGTCGAGCGCCTCCTCCGGTTTGGCGAGGGCGGCATCGAGCAGATCGGCCATCTCGGAGAGCGCGTCGGCGCGCGGCCGCCCCTCGGTCTCGAACTCGAGGCGGGTCTCGAACGCGAGCCGCGCGAGCTCGGGTTGCCCGTCCTTGACCGCGGCGCGCTTGAACCGACGCGCCTCCATGCCGCTCTGCGAGGCCGTGTGCACCGCCGAAGCCGCGAGCTCCTCCGCCTGGGACTTCTGGCCCTGCCCGGACGCGATCCGCGAGAGCGCATAGAGGACCTCGCTCGCGCCCACGGCGTCGATGCCACTCTCCGACTGCCGGCGCACCAGCAAGAGGAGGGCCCGGTAGGCCTGCTCGGCGCGGTCGAGCTGCCCCGCTTCGCGCGCGACGTCGCCGAGCATCGCCAGCACGCCGGTATCGCCGACGTTCATGCTCGCGGCGAGGTCGAGCTGCGCCAGCGATTCGCCGAGCCGACCGCTCGTCCTGAGCACGCGTGCCAAGTGATGATGCACGACCGCGCGCTCCGGTGAGCGCCGGCGCCCGAACTCGGCGATGACGCCCTCCAGGATCTCGCGTGCCTCGTCGAGACGGCCGGCGGCGAGCAGGCCTTCGGCGAGCGTCGTCTTGACCCAGCGGTCGTCCGGAACGAGGCCCGTCGCCTGCTCGAGCATCGGGATCGCCCGCTCCGGGGTGTGGAGCTTCTCCGCGTAGAGCGCCGCCGCCTCCCTCACGTAGGCGATCCTGCTCGCGTCATCGGCCGCGTGCACGCACGCCTCGGAGAGAAGCTTCGCCAGGGGAGCCCAGGCTTCAGCGCTACGGTAGAGGGTGGCCAGGAGCTCTCGGAGATCGCTGGCGGCGGGGTGCTTGAGAAGCGTCCGCTCGAGCCAGCCGATGGCGCGGCCCTCCTGCCCCGCCGCGACATGAGCGCGTGCGAGCCGGAGCGCCACGTGCACGCGATCGTCCGGTGTGGGGGCGGTGCCCGCGTCGGCGCCCTCGAGCCGGCGCTCGAGCCAGCGCGCCGCCAGCGCGTGCTCTCCGCGCCCCTCGTGCAAGCGCGCCAGCGCATCGAAGGAGTCGGCCACCGGTTCCAGCGCCACGACGTGGCGGTGAGCGGCGATCGCGCGATCGATGTCGGAGAGAAGCTCGGCCAGGCGCGCGACCTTGGACCACAGCCGTGCCGCCCGCGCTGCTTCGCCGCGCCCCTCGACCTTCGTCGCCTGCTCGGTCAAGAGGTCGCAGAGTCCCTCGTACCTGCCCTTCGACTCGAGGACGGTGCAGAGCTCCTCGATCGACGCCTCGTGACCGGGACGCTCCTCGAGGTTCGCGCGCAGGACCTCGACCCGCCCGCCGCGCTCCTCGATCAGCCCGACGACCCGCGCGATCTCGAGCCGGAGCTCGAGCCGGCGCTCGCGATCGACGGAGAGGCCGAGCTCGTGACGCCGGAGCGCGACGAGCTCGGCGAGCCGATCGCTCGACTCGTACAGGGCCGCGAGGCGCTGCATCGCGACGACGTCGTCCGGTTTGCGGTCGAGGATCTCGCGGTAGAGCTCGATCCCGCGCGGGATGTCGCCGAGATCCCGCGACGCGACCTCGGCGGCGCGATGGGCCAGCTCGCGCACCCGCTCCTTGTCGAAGGGCAGGCGCATGGCGTCGACGAGCAGAGCCAAGACGGCCCCGTGCTCGCCAGCTCCGGCGTAGCTCTCGGAGAGTCGCGCCAGCGCCCACTCCACCGCCTCTTCCGGGGTGATCTCGCCCCCGGCCGCCTCGTTGCGACGCCAGAGCCGAGCGGCGGTGTCGAGCAGACGCGTGAGCACCCGCCGCGACAGGTCGGTGGACGCGAGGGGGCCGGACGCGGTCTCGACGGCTTCGCGCAGCAGATCGAGCTCGCGCGGGCGAAGGTCGGCGATGAGAAGCAACGTGTCGTAGAGCGGCCGGCCTGGCGCTTGTCGTTGGACCTCGGCGAGTGCGCGGAGTGTCTCGACCCGCGCGCCGTCGTGGGCCACCGCGCGCAGGAACGCCGCCTCGGCGGCGGCGCGATCGGATCGGCGATCGCGGTGCCAGACGGCGATCCGGGCCTCCAGCACGTGGGCCAGCCCGGGCGAGAGGTCCGGATGGGCAAGGACCGCCTTCTCGAGCGCGCGGATCGCCGGGTCCCACGCCTTCTTCGGCGGACCCGCCGCATCGGCTGCGGACTCCACCTCTGCGCAGAGCGCCTCGTCGATCGCGCCGGCCGCGGCGGCTGCAGTCACGATCGCGCCGGCCACGTCCTTCCACCGACCCGCCCGCGCGCCGACGCGGACCACACAGGCCGGGGTCTCGGCGGAGCTCGGATCGAGCCGCGCGGCGTCGAGATAGGCGTCGAGCGCCTCGGAGAACTTGCCGAGTCGCTCCTCGAGCAGCGCACCCTGGCGTCGCCGGAGATGACCCGCTCGAGTCACCTCGGCCCGGCCCGTTCCCTCGCGAGCGATCGCGTCCGCGGCCTCACGGTGGGCCGCGATCGCCATCGACCAGTGCCCGGTCGCTTCCGCCAGACGCGCGAGCTCGTGCTCGAGCGCCACATGGTGCGGGTCGAGCGGCAAGGCGCGCCCGATCGCCGCGGCGGCGGCCGGGAGATCCTCGCCGTGCGCCTCGTTCAGACGCGCCGCCTCCGCCAAGAGTCGCGCCTGCTCGGCGCGCGATCCCGCCGTCTCCAGACGCGGCTCGAGGATCGCGAGCGTGAGAGACCATTCGCCGGTGGCCTCGTAGGCCCGCGCCAGCGCGCGCGCGGCCGCGCCGCGTGTGGTGGGGACCTCGACCAGGGCCAGCATCCCGGCGCGCGCGCCCGCGTCCGCGGGGTCCGCGTCGAGCGCACGGCGGTAGGCAGCGAACGCCAGGTCCGGCGCGGCCAGTCGTTCGCGTCGCGTGTCGCCGAGCTTCGCGAACAGCGACGCGAGTCGGGTCGTGCCCTGCCGCGCGGCCCGATCCAGGAGCTCGGCGAGCTCCGCCCAGCGCCCGAGCCGGGTGAGCAGGTCGGACAGCGCGTCCACGCACTCGGCGTCTTCGCCGAATTCGCGAGCGACCTCCATCCAGGCCGCCGTCGCCGGCTCGAGGGCCGAGAGCTCGGTCACGTATACGCGCGCGATCCGGACGAGGTCGGCGCGACGCGACGGACCGGCGGGCGAGGCGTCGCGGCGCTGGCGGAGAGCCGCGATGAGCGGCTCCCATCGGGCGCCCTTTTCGAAGAGGAGAACCAGCGCGTCGAGCGCCTCGAGGTCGCCGGCGTCGAGGGCGACGCGGCTCCGCCAGATGCGCTCGGCGCGCTCCGGCTGCCCGAGCCGATCCGCGAGACGTGCGGCTTGGCCGAGCAGGTCGCGCTGCACGACCATCGCGGGCTCGAGGGCGGCGCGCCGCTCGAGGACGTCGAGCTGCTCGGGGAAACGCTCGGCGGCGGCGAGCAACACGTCGAGACGCCGCGCCACCCGAAGAGAGATCGCCGCATCGGCGTCGCGCTCGGCGAGGACCTGCGCGTAGAGCTCGATCGCGCCCGCCGGATCGCCGAGCGGCGCTGCGCGCACGTCGGCGGCCTCTGCCAGGAGCTCCACCCGGCGCGACACGTCCGCGGCCGCGCGCGCGGCCGCGAGCAGAGCCTCGACATACCGCGCATGGCTCGAGGTCCGCTCGGCGAGTTGCCGGAGGCGGTCCTGCGCTTCGTGTTCGGTAGGCAAGAGGACGAGAAGCGCCGCGAACTGCTCCAGAGCTTCGCGCTCCCGTCCGAGCGCGGCCAGCCGGTCACCGAGCGCACGATGGAGCCTTGTCTGAACATCGACCGCGGCGAAGCCGAGCCCGACGCCGAGGATGCGCACGACGTCCTCCGCCCGACCGGCCAGGTCGTAGCGCACCTCGAGCAGAGCCAGCGCCGCGAGCCGCACGCGCTGCCCCGCCGCGCTCCCCGCGAGGATCCGTTCGAGGAGACGGATCGCCTCGGCGTCGTCGCCGGCACCCGGAGATCCGAGGACAATCTCGATCTCGTCGAGTGCCGCCGCCGGATCGTCGAGACGCTCGAGCCAGCACGCCGCGATCGCCTCGCGCGTCAGACGCGCCTCGTCCGGTGCCTCGCCCTGGATCCTCGCCTTCCAGAACGCGATGAGGTCGCGCCAACGCTCCTGACCCGCGAGCAGCCGCTCGAGCGACTTCGCGAGCTGCGCGTCGCCCGGCCGCAAGGGCAAGAGCTGCCGGAGATATCCGATCGCCCGATCCGCCTCGCCGGCGAAGTCCTTGGCGACCTGGAGCGCCTCCTCGAGCATCCGGCCGCGTCGTGCCGGATCGTCGGTCGCGACGAGCGCGCGATCGTAGACCGCGAGGAGCTCCGGCCAGCGAGCGCCGACCGTGAGCACGACGGTGAGGCGTGAGAGCGCAGCCTCCTCCGCCGGGCTGGCCTCGAGGATCTGCGAGAGCACCGTCACGAGCGCGGGCGAATCTTCTCCCCCGAACCATTCGTCGTGGAAGCGGAGCGCGCGCAGGCCGAGCGAGGTCTTGACCGGCGCCGGCAATTCCTTCTGCATCACCTCGCGGTAGAGCTCGGCGACCTCCTCGGGGCGCTGCATCGCGCCGGCCAGATGCTCGACCTCGTTCCAGCAGGCATCGCGCTCCGGCGCCTCGCGAGCCGCCGCGATCGCTGTGACGAGACGCGCGTGCTGGGAGCCTTTTTCCACCATCGCTTCGACAAGCCCGGGGCTCCGCAGGATAACAGCGTTGGTGGCCCGGGGGTGTATCGTCGCCCACCTCCGCCACCGAGACGGAGACGCTCAGACCTCGACCGTGCGAACGTAGAATCCCTGATCGAGACGCCGCGTCGGGATGGTGGGATCGGCGATGCGGAGCTGGATCGCGTAAGCCCCCGGCGCCGCCGGGCTCCAGGCGTGGGACCACAGCGTCCACGTCTCGTTGGTGGCCTGGGGCGGGCACACCTCGACGGGCATCCAAGGGAGGTCGGGGTTCGCGCGGATCTCGAGCGCGTCGGTGAAGGCGTAGCCCCCCCACATGACGCCGACGATGCGGTGGAGGAGCCCGCCCCCGGCGGTGCGCCAGCGCTCGACGCGAACGGGCATCGCGGCCTGATCCATCGACGCCGGACGGTAGTCACGCGCGAGGCCGGGAACGCCGTCCTGGTGCGTACGCGACGCGAATTCTTTCATCTGCGACGTCGCCGGAACGGAGTCGTCCACGAACACGATCTCGTTCACCCACTTGATGCAGGTGCAACCGTACCAGCGCGGCACCACGAGGCGCACCGGCGCGCCGTGGTCCTTGGTCAGCGGGGCGCCGTTCATCCCGGTGGCGAGGAAGGCGCCGAACTGCTCGAGCTCGTCGCGGGTGAAGATCCAGCTCGCCCCCGGCGTCGACTTCTCCGATGGCTGGCTGTGCTCGTCGAACCCCGAGACCAGCACGGGGGCGCTGGGCGACGACGGCCCGACGAGGTCGAGGACCTCGGTCATCGGGACGCCGGTCCATGCGGCGGCGCTGAGCATGCCGAAATGCGCGAACGCCCCGTTGCCAGAGCACTCCATCAGGTGGGTTCCTAGCGATCGCGCGCCTTGGGCGATCTCGTCCAGGGTGACTTCACGGGGCCTGTCGACGAGCCCGCTCACCGCGATCGTCCACGGGGTCGTCGGATGGAGCAGATCGGGGTAGCTCGTGCGGACGTAGAAGCGCGCCGTGTCGGTGACGAGGGTCTCCGGGCCGAGCGTCGACAGGTCGGTGTAGAGCCGGCCGTCGAGGCCGGAGCCGAGCGGCGTCTCGAGCGGCGCCATGCCCTCGCCGACGAACGGGACCGTGCCGAGCCTCTGTCCGACGACGAACGGATCCGAGCAGCGACTGCGCCTCGTGGGCACATCGTCGTCGGAGCACCCGAGCGCGAGCACCGAGCCTGCGCCGAGGCACAGGAATCGCCGACGATCGAAGCTCGTGGATCCGGCGTCGCGCATGTCCATAGCCGGTAGCCGCGGGGCGGCTCCAGGCGTACTATTTTCGCATGTACCGAGCAGACGTACATCGGATCACCGAACTTGCGCGTCAGCTCGACGAGCTGCGCGCCGACGCTGCGGAGCTGGAGCGCCGAGCCGACGCGCTCGATCGAGAGCTGAGGCAGCTGCGCGCCGGCGGCTCCGAGGGAGCGCGCCGCGCGGCCCTCGGGCTCGCTCTGGGCTTCGGCCCATTCCTGGTGATGGGCGTGGTGCTCCTGACGATGGGGCGCGAGGTCTGGTCGAGCCGCTCGCCCTGCGGTCGAGAGGCCTGGGGAGGCGATTCCGTCGGGAGCGTCGACTGCGCGGCACCCGTTGCCGACGCGGTGCCCGCGGTCACGCCGAACGACGACGACGAAGACATCTCTGTCCAGGTCGAGCGCGCCCTCGCCGAGGATCAGGACGCGGCACCCGACGACCACGGGTACCTGACGCTCGTCTGCGATCCGGCGTGCGACGACATCCTCGACGCCGGTCGATCCCTCGGCCCGTCGCCGGTCGTGCACCAGCCGGTGGCGCCAGGCGACCACCGCCTCATGCTGCGACGCGACGGTGTGGCGCCCAAGTTCGTGTCGGTCCACGTCGCGCCGGGCAAGCTCACGGGCCAGCGCATGTCGATGAAGTGAGCGCCGTCCCTCACGATGAGTTCCCCGGCGTCGCCCGATCGCGAGTTCATGGTGTTCGTCTGCGACAGCTTGATGCGCGGCGAGAGCCAGCACGAGCTGCTTGCGGAGGCGCGACTCGTCGGCGAAGTGCGCACGAAGCCCGCGTTCCACCTCGTCGACCTGGGCGCCTCGGGCGCGCTGCTGACCGGAGGCACGAGCGCCGTCGTCGGTGAGCTCTACGCGCTCGGGCGCGTGACCCTGGCGGCGCTCGACGTCCACAAGGGCCACCCGATCCTCCACCAGCGCTGTCCCCTGGAGCTCGAGGACGGGCGCGAAGCCGACGCCTACTTCATCTCGCTCGACCAGTCGCGCGGCCTCCGTCGGGTCCGGACCGGCGACTGGAAGAACCGCCGGGTCCTCCCCGGCAGCTCGCGCGTCCACGACGGCGGAGCGCTCGTGCGCTGGGCTCGCAAGCGGTTCGACGGTGACCGCTAGAAGCGAGCGGGAAGTCCTCGCTCAATCCGCGGGGAACGCCATATCCGCCAAGGGATCGAGCAGATATCCGTCGTCGTGCCGGATGAGCACGTCGCGAAGACCCAGGTCGCGAAGCATCCCGACGGCGGTATACACGCGGCGAATGCCGGCCTCGCGGGCGAGACGCTCGCCGGGCCAGCCCGCTTCGAGCAGCTCGTCGAGCGAGGATGCGCGGCCTGGGCTATCGCGCCGCGCCTCGCTCAGCGAAAGGAGCATGAGCCGTAGCGAGCGCCGGCGCGACAGGTCGACGACGGCGGCGCCGGAAGCGCGGAACCAGCGCGCTCCGCCGCCTACCTCGAGGACGCGCGCCTCCGCCGCGCTCGCGATCTCGGACTCGAACCCGGCGAGCGCGCGGACGACGAGGCGGCGCTCGATGCGGACGACGAGCGACTCGGCGGCCGCCGGCGCCGCGGAGAGCTCGCGCCGGCGCGCCTCCTCCGCGTGACCGACCGCAACCTCGCGTCGACCCGCGCGGAGGGCGGCGCGGCCCTTGGCGAGCTCGAGCGTTGCCCCGAGGAGCTCGTGGAGGACGGCGAAGTACGGTGGGCTCGACGCCGCCGCTTGGGTCCGCGCCCGCTCGAGAGCCTCCTCCGCGGCCGGGAGGTCGTCGCGGGTGGCCTCCGCCGCCGCGAGCTGCAACGAGACGAGCGTCGCCAGGTCGTGCTGCGCGACGCTCTCCGCCACCGCGTGAGCGCGGCGAAGCTCGCCGTGCGCCTCGGCTCGCCCCTCTTCGAGGTCGAGCAGCCCGCGAAACAGCCGCGTCAGCGCCTCGAAGCGGCGGTCGCCAACCTCGAGCGACACGACCAGGGCCTCGTCGTACCGGGCGCGCGCTTCGGCGAACGTGCCCGCACCGTGCTCCAGCGTGCCGAGGTTGCACAGGCCGACGCCCTGGGACCGCCGGTAGCCCATCCGGCGCGCCAGCTCGAGCGCAATCCCGTAGCGGCCGCGCGAGGACGCATCGTGCCCGCGATCCGCCTCCAAGAGGGCGAGGTTGCCCTGGAGCATCACCTCCTGCCGGCGATCGCCGACCTCCACCGCGATCGCCAGCGCCGCGGCGTAGTGCCGCTCGGCGTCGGCGAGCCGACCGCGCCGGCGGTGGATGATCCCGAGGAGGTTTCGGATCCGGCTCTCGACGATCCGAGGGCCGCGCGAGACGACGAGCGCGAGCGCCTGCTCGGCGTGCAGCTCCGCCGCACCGGGGTCGCCGGCGTCGAGCTCCACACGACCGACGCAGTGGAGAGCAATGCCTTCCAGGCGGGCGTCGCCGGCCGCGCGAGCCAGCGCCAGCATGGCGTCGGCGTCGGCGCGCGCGGCGACGTGGGCGCCCACGTCGAGCTCGATCTCGAGCCGGCCCTTGCGCGCGACCGCCTCGATCGCGACCGCGCCCGACCGGCGCGACGCCTCGAGGGCCAGCTCGAGGTCGGCGCGAGCGAGCGAGAGCTGTCCGGCCAGGCGTCGCGCGCCCGCCCGCCCGCACAGGAGCCGCGCCCGCAGCTGCGGGTCGAGATCCGCTCCCGTCCCAGCCAGGGCGCCGTCGAGCACCTCGAGGTGGGTCGGGCCCGGACCCCGCGTGGCGAGGATCGCATCGAGGCAGATCGCCGCGCGCGCCGCGGCCGACGGATCGGCGGCGCGCCGACGTGCGATGCCCATGAGATTGTCGATCTCGAGGTCGAGCACCGATCCCGAGTGCCCCGCGTCGGCGCCGAGGACCGGATCGATGGCGGCCTCGGCCACCTCGAGATAGTAGACGGCGTGCCGGGCCTCGGTGGCGGCGCGTGCTCCCGACGCGGTGAGCTTCTCGGTGGCGTACTCACGCACGATCTCGGTCAAGACGAAGCGCGACTCGCCGGGGGCATTCGGCGCCTCGCCGCTCTGGAGGAGCGACTTGCTTCGAAGCGCCTCGAGCTGGTCGAGACACGACGCGCCGCTCAGCGCCAGGACCCCCTCGGCCGCCTCGAGGGAGAAGCCGGCGCGAAAGACGGAGCACTGCGCCAGCGCCGCGCGCTCCGATTCGCCGAGCAGATCCCACGACCAATCGAGCGCGCTGCGGAGGGTGGCGTGGCGTGACCCGACATCTCTGCGGCTCGAGCGCAGGAGATCGAACCTCGACGAGAGCCGCTCGTAGAGCTTGCGCGGCGGCAGCACGTCGACGCGTGCCGCCGCGAGCTCGATCGCGAGAGGGTTGCCGTCGAGGCGGCGCACCAGCGCGCCGACGGTGATCTGGGCGGCCGGGTCGAGACGGAAGCCGGCGTCGACGAGCCGCGAGCGCTCCTCGAACAGCGCCACGGCGTCCGCGTCG
>Ga0070707_100006575_pt1 | contig 10786 bp, 12 predicted proteins | sample KBSK5502metaG_FD_65468 | JGI IMG/M metagenome (GOLD analysis project Ga0070707, IMG submission 65468) | Corn, switchgrass and miscanthus rhizosphere microbial communities from Kellogg Biological Station, Michigan, USA - KBS K5-50-2 metaG | ecosystem: Host-associated > Plants > Roots >... | reverse complement strand
CACGGACAAGGGTTCAGACATCTTCTCTTTCTCGAAAAAGAGAAGCGATGAAGAATGCTCTCAAACCGGATTGCTGTTGAGGTAAAACTCGTTGCGCATCTCGTGGGCCAAGCGGAACTCGATCTTCTCAAGCTTCGCGTGCTTCACCACAGCCCAAAGAGTCTGGAAAGAAAGAACAAGAAGAAGCAAGCACATCAGAAAGAACCTCTCAAGAGACCGAGGGGAGAGGAAAAGAACACAAACTTTCACCATACCACAAATGTGATCAGCAAAGTTGCGTAACAATCAATTTATGGTCTTTCTGAACACTGTCCACTTCTTTGGTCATAGCCTCCTGCTCTTCAGGAGAGCGCGGCCTCCTTCCTTTCTCCACTAAAAGGGAAGGCAGAAACTCAAACACAAAGCTAAAGAGTAAATCAAACAGAAAATCCATGGTTCGCTCCTCACTGCGTATCCTTCTATGCACGCTTTCACGCCTGGACACTAGAACGGAAGAAAATCGGTCCAATCCAAGCCTGTCTCATCAAGGAATAGACAAACAAGCACGAAAACTATTAAGCAAATCAGTAGTATCCATCCCATAAAACATGTTCCTTTGATATCTCGTAAAACGTACTTCTCCTGCAAGAAGATCTCAGTGAGCGTCTGGCTGTGCCCCACAGCCATGGAGAGAAAGATTGAGCCACTGCTCCTCGCCTTGACCACGACCACTGGGCAAGCATGCTCTGTCTCACAAGCGACTGGCTCTCTGTTTTCTTCTCATCAGCAACCAGGAGAGGCCAGAGATGAGGCTCAGGAGCAGGACTCCTCCAAGAGCAAGGAGACCAAGTTCCGGGCTGATCCAAAACGCCACACCCACGATCATGCCCATCGTGCCAACAACCACTTTCTTGTCGAATGGAAGAGCCATGCTTGCTCTGCTCACTTTCCCTCATGCAAGAGGTCATCTCATTAAGCTTTCAAGATCAGCTAATTTCACTACGAGTATCCTTGATAGGATTGAACAGACGATAATTGCCTTCCGTCGGAGCCGGTCCCGACATTTCCCCCCAGTCCACAACGTATCTGGAAGCACAAGGAGAACTACTTCTCACCCACCTATTCAGGGTGTTCCCGAAATGGCATGCGCTCCTTGTAGGAACTTTTTTGGGAACGACTTGGCCATACTTGTATCCCAAAGACCAGGACGATGACAAAGACGACCTGGAAAGCTGCGAGCCAGTGCGTTCTGTGTGTGGAAAGCAGGTAGCCTCCCAGGAAAAGCATAAGCGAGAGCACGCCGAACCCCAGCCATTGAAGGCATGTGGGCTTGAATTGTGGAGTGAAGCGCCCTGCCAGCAGGCCAAGCACAAGGCCAATGAGCAGCACAGCGAGAGCTGAGGTCACGATCCAGAACGGTGCCGCTTCAAACGGGTTGGGCGAGATGGGGAAGATGGGGAAGAGAAAACCGAGTGCGACATAGACCAGGCAGAAGCCGATGGCTTGCACGAGAGAGAGGTGAGATCTCATCTTGCATTCCCTTTCTATGGTGGTGCCGATATCCTAGAATGACATGATGTACAAGGAAAGAGACGGCTACCTCCAATTTTAGGCTTTTGGGTACGTACTGCTTTGACGGGGAAGCATGGTTTTCCAGAACAACTTCCCGAATAGGAGAAGAAAGATGCAGGCAGAAGCTCTCCAGGGTGATTGGCTTCTGGCATCGTTTCACGCCGTGTTCACCGGCATACGTGTTGGCAGAACGGTCATTTTATCTCTCCTGGTTAGCCTCACTTCTCTACGGTTATGGCTTGAGCATCCCGAAGTCGCACTGGTGTTCCCAGCCTCAATGAGTTCGGGATCTCCACCATACGATCAGTAGAGGTAATCAAGTCAAGAATCTCTGCTTCATTTGCCTCTGCTTCAACGCGAGGAGCCAGGGTGACGCGTTGTGCGCGAACGGGTTCGCCGCCCCAATCAGCTTCTACGGCCACCTGCACGCTTTTTATCACCAGGCCACGCCTGGCAGCCTCTCGGAAGAGATCGTTGCAATAGCACCCACCAATGGCCAGCAAGAGTAACTCGCCTCCATTGAAGCCCAATCCCATGCCTCCCGCCTGCGTCTCGCGGTCGATAGTAAGCGTGAGATGACCAGCCCATCCTACGGCGACACAGGCGTTCTGAACAGTTCGGATATGGACAGCGGTTTGTGCCACGATACATCCTCCTCTCGGTTGAACCTTGTACCCTGTTGGAGGTTCAGTCCATCCCCGCCAGCGACTGCATCATTCCCTGGTGGGTTGCTTTTTCAGCGGATGGTCTTAGCGCCTGATCGCGACGGCTTCCAGGTACTCAGAAGGCACAGCGAGTGTCCCGTCTTTTGCACGATTGTAACTCTCCAGGAGGCTGATTACCTCACCCGAAAACTGCTCTTGTCTCGTCGCATCCAGGGCCTTGAGCGTGGTGACTATCGGACCATAGTACGTTCCAAAATGGTCCAACCAATGCGAGGCGGAGCGATAGCGGAAGATGAAATGCCGTTTCGTCGTCTGGAGCGATGCGATTCCATTACCAAAGATCTCACGCAGTCGCTCCTCGGTTCCCCACAACGAAGCCGGTTTTAGTCCGGCAGGCGGGGGCACATATTTGCCGATGATACGGAAGAGGTTACCGATAAACCCGGTTGGTGTCCAGTTCGCCAGGCCAATCTTCCCACTGGAGCGACAGACCCGCAGCAGTTCGCTCGCCGCTTTTTCTTGATGAGGCGTAAACATCACACCAAGAGTTGACAACACGATATCAAAAGAGGCATCGGCAAAGGGAATATTTTCTGCGTCTCCCTCCTGGAAGGTGACGGGCAGGTGCTCGGCTTCAGCTCGTCTCCGTCCAACCTCAAGCAGTGCCGGGACATAGTCGGTACCCGTCACTTCGCAAAAGCGGCGAGCGGCAGCAATGGCTGTATTTCCACTTCCCGTTGCCACGTCAAGCACGGATTGACCCGCATACAGGTCGGTAGCTTCACAAAGCTCCTCGCTAATGACGACCAGTGTCGCGCCAATGACTGAATAATCTCCAGTTGACCAACTCTTCTGCTGACGTGCTTTGATCGCATTCAAGTCAACGGATGGTGATTGATGGGATACCATGGTTCTTCTCCTTTTGTGTTTGAGCGTTTTGGAGTGGCAGGAACACATTGCCTGCTCTACTTGCTCTCGCTTTTGGAAGTCAGGTCTTGCGCGGGAACCGGCCACGGCTGGTCTTGGTAGATCTGCTCTGGGCGGCCGTTCTCCTGATCTTCCCCTACTTTCGTCTTCCTAAGCATACGGGAAATGAGGGAGAATGTCTCCATTAAAAAGAATGGAGACAAGCATGGAAAAATGCAGTGGACATGTCTCCTACGATAGCGTAGAATGGGGGTGGTCAAGTAAGTGCATGCATACGGCTCCTCATCATGCAGGGAACGGACTCATGAAAGGCAAGACGACGCCACCGGAACTCCTGAACGAACGCGAACGAGAGATTGTGCAGCGACTGGCAACTGGATTATCCGATCAGCAGATTGCTGATGAGCTCTTTTTGAGTCCAAATACCGTCAAGTGGTACAACCGCCAGATTTACAGTAAGCTGGGGGTCAGAAGCCGGACGCAAGCGATCGCACGCATGCAAGACCTCGGGTTGCTCGAGAGCGGTGGCTCACTGTCGCCGCAAACAGACTCCAGGATGGGGGTACTTCCCTATCCGCGCAACCCGTTCTTCCTGGGCCGAGAAGAGGTGCTGGCCCGCCTGCGACGCCAGTTGCAGGCTGCTCAGATGATGGCCCTCTCACAGCCGCAGGCCATCTGCGGCCTGGGCGGGGTTGGCAAAACACAGGTGGCCCTCGAATATGCCTATCGCTATGGCCGGGACTATCAGGCGGTCTTGTGGACGCGGGCCGCTAGCCGTGATACCCTGGTGACAGCCTATCTAGAGATCGCCTCCGTGGTGCACCTGCCCGAGCGAGACGAGCAGGATCAGAGCGTTGTGATCGCAGCCGTCAAAGCCTGGTTGAGCCAGCACGCCAACTGGCTCCTGATCCTGGATAATGCCGATGATCTTACCCTGCTGTCTGAATTTCTGCCTTCTCCGCTCTCCGGGCATCTCCTGCTCACGACGCGTGCCCAGGCACTGGGCGGGCTGGCCGGCCGCATCGAACTAGAAACCCTGGACCTGGACAGCGCACCGTTGCTGCTCCTGCGACGAGGGGGGCTACTTGCCCTGGATGCTTCGCTTGCCCAGGCCGAACCTGCCGATTGGCAGACAGCAGTCCAGCTCGCTCAGGAACTCGGTGGCTTACCCCTGGCGCTGGACCAGGCGGGTGCTTACCTGGAAGAAACCCGCTGCGGCCTCCAGCACTACCTGGAACTCTACCGCAGCCATCGGGCCGACCTGCTGCATCACCGCGGGGGAGTAACCCTGGACCATCCCGACTCGGTCACCACGACCTGGTCGCTCTCGTTTGCCCAGATTGAGCAGCGCAGTGCCCGGGCGGCCGATCTGCTGCGGCTGTGCGCCTGCTGCATCCCGATGCCATTCCCGAGGCGCTTTTCCTGCACGGGGCAGCTCATCTGGGGCCTGTGCTGGCTAGCATCGAGGCTGATCCTCTGGCCTTCAACCAGGCGCTGGCGGTGATCCAGAACTACTCGTTGCTGCGGCGCAACGGTCGCGAACAGGCGCTCTCGATCCACCGGCTGGTGCAGGCGGTGCTGGCCGATGCGATGAGCGAAGAGGAGCGCGAGCAGTGGAGAAGGCGAGCCATTGCGGCGCTCAATATGCTCTTTCCCTCGGTCAGGCTCCAGGGCTGGGAACAATGGGAAGCATGCAGCCGCCTCTTGCCGCATGTGCTCAGCGTTGCGGCGAGCACCGCTCCTCAGGCGCACAGCCTGGAACTGGCCTCTTTGCTGACCAGGGCGGCGGACTACCTGAGCCAGCGCGCCCAATACGAACAGGCCGAGCCGCTCTACCAGCGCGCCCTCTCCATAGGTGAACAGGCGCTGGGGCACGAACATCCCCGAGTCGCCTTCCCCCTGTACGGGCTGGCCGACCTCTATCGCGAGCAGGGCCGCTACGCGGAGGCGGAGCCGCTCTACCGGCGGGCGCTGCACATCTGGGAGCAGGAGCCTGCTCAAGAGTATCCTGAGATTGCGGATCTGCTCAACAGTCTGGCGATCCTCGATCTGGAACAAGGTCGCTATAAGCAGGCCGAGCCGCTCTTGCAGCGTGCCCTGCACCTTAATGAGCAGCTGTTCGGCCAGAACCATAGCAAGGTCGCTGCCTGCCTCAACAACCTGGCCGGTCTCTATCTTGAGCAAGGCTACCGCCCGCAGGCGGAGTCGATCTTGCAGCGTGCCCTGCAGCTCAATGAGCAGATGTTCGGGCCGGAACATCCCGAGGTTGCCTTCCCCCTCAACGGGCTGGCCGACCTCTACCTGGCACAGGGTCGATACGCGGAGGCGGAGCCGCTCTACCAGCGCGCGCTCACCATTCGATCCCAGCGGCGGGGGACCCAGCACCTGGAAACGGCTGACAGCCTGCATGGGCTCGCGCGTCTGCACGAACGACGCAACCAGCCGGAGCAAGCCCTTGAACTCTCTCAGCAGGCCCTGCGCATCCGCGAACAGCACCTGGGGCCAGAGCACCCCGACACGCGGGAAACCCGCGCCTGCTACGCTCAACTCTTACGGCTGTGCGGGCGCCTGGAGGAAGCCGCAGCCCTGGAAACAGCTTCCAGCTAGCCAGCCACGGCTTTCCGGGTCCACCACAAATTTTTACCGGCGAAGTGGATTTTCCTTTGCAAAAAGAGGATCTCGTTCTAGCAATAAACTCCCTGATTAGTCGTATGCTCGTTAAAAAGGCCGTTTCCTTAACACGCTTGCTCAATAGAAAATCTGTTCCGACAGTAGTTCTTTGGCAAAAAGGGTTAGAAATCCCACGGATGAGTACACTACTGCAAATATGCCACCTTCAAGATGCATCTCTTCGGCAAATCTTTTTTAGAGAAGTAGATGGCGTATTTCTTACGATTTCTGAAGAGCACAAAAAGCTGAATCGTGAGCTTGATATAGAGCCTAAAAAGATATACCCTGACTTTGAAGAAACACAAAAGGCTCTGGAGGCAATTCTCGCTAGTGATGAGGAACCGTTTCCCTCCATCAAAGAGGTAGGCAGGCGCCTGGGATATCGTAACAAAAGTACGCTTTACAAGCGGTTCCCTGAGCTCACTTATGCCATTGCGGCAAAGCATCAAAAATATCAAAACCCTCATCCCGATCAAAAAAAGAGTTCGGATGAATTACAACAAGCTCTAGAAACGATACTGGCAAGCGATGAAGAGCCACCTCCCTCTATTAAAGAAGTAGCGCAGCGCCTGGGATATCGTGGCGTAGGCCCGCTCTATAGCCGGGCCCCGGAACTTTCGCGAGCAATTGCGACGAAATATCGAAAGCATAATCCTCGCCAAAGAGAACCCATGAGTTTGGAGGAATTGCGCCAGGCTCTGGAAGCGATATTAGCCAGCGACGAAGAGCCTCCCCTCTCTATCCGGGAAGTGGCTTCTCGATTGGGATATCGCAACTCTAGCACGCTTCGTCATCGGTGCCCTGACCTCTCGCATGCCATTACGGTAAGGTACCAAAAACACAATCTCAGCCAAAGAGAACCCATGAGTTCAGAGGAATTGCGGCAAGCGCTGGAATCTATATTGCTCAGCGACGAAGAGTCGCCTCTTTCTCTCAAAGAGGTAGCGCTTCGTCTAGGATATCGTAATGCAAGTCCCCTTCGCAGTCGATTTCCGGAACTTACACGTGCGATTGTTGTACAGCATCAAAAGTATGGCTTCAACTCCAAAAAGAGGTTAAGTGCGGACGCATTGCGGCAGGCACTGGAAACGATACTGGCAAGCGACGAGGAGCCGCCTCCCTCTATTCTGGAGGTAGCTCTGCGTTTGGGATATCGTAGTGTAAGTGCTCTTTATAGCCGATTTCCTGAACTCACACATGCAATTGTTGCAAAATATCAGAGCTATAATCCAGATAAGAGAGCGGTCATGAATTCAGAGGAATTACGACAAATTCTAGAATCTATACTGGAAAGCAAAGAGGAACCGCCTCCCTCTATTCAAGAAGTCGCTCGTAGTTTGGGCTACCGTAGCGAGACATCCTTGTACGGGCGCTTTCCTGAACTCACCCGTAAAATCGTCGCAAAATATCGAGCGTATCATTCTAACTACAAGCAGAGAATGAGTTCGGGTGAGTTACAAGAGGCTCTGGAAGCTGTGCTGGCTAGCAATGAAGATCCTTTTCCGTCTATTCAAGAGGTAGCACAACGCCTGGGGTATCACAGCAAAGGACCTCTTTATGAGCAGTTTCCTGAACTTGCACATGCTATAGCCGTAAGGTGTGAAGATCAGGATTCTAACGCTAAAGAAAGAAGACGTTTGGAGGAACTGCGCCAGGCTCTAGAAGCTGTGCTAGCCAGTAATGAAGATCCTCCGCCCTCTGTTCCGGAGGTGGCTCAGCGCCTGGGATATCGCAGCGAAAGATCTCTTTATCGGCGGCTCCCTGAATTATCACGTGCAATTGCTGAAAGGCACCGAAAGTACAAATTTAATCGGCAAAAGCTCATGAGTTTGGAGGAATTACGCCAGGCTCTGGAAGCGATATTAGCCAACGACGAAGAGCCCTTTCCGTCTATACAGGAAGTGGCCCAGCGTCTGGGGTATCGCCATCCTACGTTTCTTTATAAGCATTTTCCCGAATTATCACGAGCTATCAGCATGAAAAAGCGTAATAGCGAGGATTTACAGCAGAAATTAGAAACGTTCTTAAAGGATGCTGATCCTGCGACTACGCAACAAGAGATAGCCAAACACTTTGGCTGGTCAATTAATAAACTCCACCATCATTTTCCTGAATTGCGAAGTACCTTAGAGAAGCGATTGATCCAGTCGTTTGATATTGAGGCTCTACAAGCAGCATTGGAAAAAGAACTGACATCGGACAGCGCACCGCAATCGCTATCCGCAGTGGCCAGGAGCCTTGGCTACCCGGTTCGAACACTTATGCGGTTTTTTCCTGAGATCTGTCAGAAGATACTTGTCCGTGGGCAGGTTTACCGGAAGGCTCACAGTGAATTGAGAAAACAAAGGGTTCAGGACAAGGTTCAACGCGCTGTACTTACTATTCATGCCGAGCAAAAATACCCCAGTCTTCACCAAGTGTTAAAGCTTATTGATCTATCCTGTGTAAATCCTCCCATTTTTTACTTAGAGGCATATATTCCATGGAAAAAAATACTGGAAGATCTGGGTTATAGTAAGTGAAATTCGGGAAATATGTTGGAGACACAGATACCTTTTTCTGAGCAATTTGAAGAATGGACGCTAGACGATCACGCGTCTTTCCCGACGAGGAGCGAGCTTTATCATATGCGGCCCGCGGGCCTGGGAACTTCCTTTATAGAGAGTCTGACGAGCAATATCGCTCGCCTTGCCGAGAGCCACTGCCTGACGACAAGGAGCCTGGTCGTTCAGAAATTCTTCCCGTCTCTGGGCAGGCCTTACTTATCAGGGCAGAGGGGCCACGATAGTATCACAGCTTTTTGGAAAGATACCCCAACGTTAAATGGAGCCAACATATGGGACGAGCAGAAGGTGGTTTCGCCCCCAGAAGAGTTGGCGAGCCAGGTGACAAGTGTGCTGATACGTGGCTTAGCCCAAGCACTGCCTGCTTTCCCGCTCAAGTGAGTGCATCTCTCTCCTGAGCTTCAGGAGGCTGCGTGATTTCTCGACCGGTTCTCTAGAAATTTCTGTGACCCGACAAATATCTACTATTTTTGAATATTTGCTGGGAAGCATAGTTTTGCAGTCTGAAATAGGAAGCACAGTCTTGCAGATTCTGCAAAACCATGGTATTAATGACAGAATTCTGTCTTTTTACCTATGGTTTTGCAGATGTGAGGAAGCATGGTTTTGTAGCGGATGGAGCGTGAGGAAAAAGCGGACTTGCCGCCTTTTTGGACTTTCGTGTCATTGACCGCCCTGATGGGGAAGCATGGTTTTGCAGAAAAACTTCAGGTATAGTGGAAGACGATCGCCTGATGGGTTTGGGACTTTTTGCTCCTCGCACAATCGCGCCGATCTCAACATTTTTGAGTGCCTCATCACCTTCGACTCTTCACCGAGGGCAATCGTGAGGATTTCGTGAAAATTGGTAAGGTCCCGGTGAGGTGAACCAGTATCATACGTGGAAGAGGGGGCTTCCTGGAAGAGGCCCTCTTCTAGCACAACGATGCTCAGCTAGAAACCCACCGCTCACCTACCGACAATCTGTCGGTAGGTGTCAGTAGAGGAAGGCAGTGTTGTGAACAAGGACATCATACTGTTCAATATCTCTTCCGACGCTATACTTCAAGGCCTATGTCGATACCTCCGTGGTAGGGGATAGAGTCCCAAAAGTGGGCAGAGACAAAGGGTTCGATTTCGCAAGCCAGGCAAACAGAAGGGTCGTGTACAGTAAACTGATCGCCACAGTGAGACTGACGGCATGGTGGGGAAGCGATGATCTGCGCCAGGCAAAAGATCGGAAATACTGGATGATCGTGAACATCCTGCGACATCTGCATCCACAAGACAGCACCTGGCTTGATAACCTGTCCGAGAACGCGTAAAGAGGGTTGCAATGGAAGCACGAGACATTGAACGCTATCTGGCTGAGTTAGGAGCAGAACTGAAGCAACATGGAATCAAGCAACCTATCCGCATCCTCATCATAGGAGGCGCATACATGCTTCTCCACGAGCATGCAGCTCGTACCACCGATGATATTGACATTTTCTGGCTGGAAGGAGACGCCTTCCAGCAACTGCGGGGCGTCTTAAGCGAGTGTGTCCTAACAATTACAAGGAGATATACCCTCCGACCCGATTGGTTCAATTATCTTAGCCAGATACTGATGCAAAACGATATTCGTATCCCAACTGGCAAGTTGTGGAAACGCTATGGACCATTGTATGTCTACCTCCCACCCAAAGAATATATTCTTGCCCTCAAAATCATGGCTGGCCGAAGCAAAGACCTGGATGATTGTGCTATACTACTTCCACACACCAGGGTAAAGACCCGTCAACAAGCTCAAAAATTAATAGATCGGTATATTTTACCCGAGGCACAACAGAAGCACGCCGAACAAATTGAAGACTCGCTGAACACGCTGTTCCTGAACGAGACAGAAAGGCGGAAGTAAATGCTCTCACCCGAAACCATCCAACTGATGGCCCAGACCTATGAAGAATGGATGCACGACTCATCAGTGGTAGCCAGACCTCTTGAGACCATGAACTGGGCCTACCAACGCATCCGCGCAGGAGAAGACCCCTGGACCGGTCTGGGCAATTTCAGCCATGCCTGGTACGGCTATGCTAAAGACAAACGCGCCGCCTTAGTCAGCGAACCACTGACGCACCCCGAACAGGAGACCGAATATACTCGCTGGTGGGCTGCTTTCTGTGCCGCCTCCGCCGAGTTTTTATGTGAGCAGTATGGCGTCCCATGTCCAGCGTGGGTCTATGAGTCACGCTATAGCTTGCCACAACCGTGGTCTGGAAGTAACACGTTTCCAGACATCGCCCCATACAACGTTCAAACGACCCCGCTTCCTTTCGCCAAGCGCAATATTTTCTGCGGGAGCGGCCTTTTCAAAAATAAATACGAATTGTTCGAGTGGATGCTGGAGGCAAGGCGCAAAGGCATCACCGATCCGAGAGCAATCCGCAG
>Ga0070707_100006573_pt1 | contig 10786 bp, 10 predicted proteins | sample KBSK5502metaG_FD_65468 | JGI IMG/M metagenome (GOLD analysis project Ga0070707, IMG submission 65468) | Corn, switchgrass and miscanthus rhizosphere microbial communities from Kellogg Biological Station, Michigan, USA - KBS K5-50-2 metaG | ecosystem: Host-associated > Plants > Roots >... | reverse complement strand
GGAAACGTAGCTGGAGAAACTCGCACATGATTGATCACACAAGCACCCGAATCGAACAGCAGGAGACGGCCCTTCGCCGCCAGAACCGGCGCCGGTACGCCTTCCAGCGAATGCTGGAAGCGACGGACCGGGTCCTCTGGCAGCTGGAGGAGATGAACCGGGACGGCGTCAAGAACGTTCCGCCCGTGCTTCGGGCCGAGCTGAAAGAGGCGGTCGGGCTCATGCCTGGCCACGTTCGCGAGCCGCTGCGCACGGACGGGCCGGTGCAGGACATGCTGGACAGCCTGTTCGAGGTCCAGGAGCGGCTCTTCAAGTGGCGCTACCCCGACTGGGACGACACCGAGCCTGATGAGCTGGAGTTCGCCGACTAAGCAGCGACGGCGGTCAGGAACAGGTCGGTCGCAAACGCGGTCAGGAACCCTAGCAGCAGCCCCCACGCGAACTGCGGCGGGGTGCAAAGGCGCCGGCCGAGGTGGAACAGCTCGTTCAACACGTACAGCAGCGCGCCGGCGGCGATAGCAAGAAAGGCGACGCTCAGGTAGTCCGAGCTGGCCAGGTAGCCGATCCAGGTGCCGATGAACGTCGGGCCGCCGCCGATCAGGCCGGCGAGGGCGAGGAAGCCCCACGAGGCGGGCTTGGGGTCTGTGGTCATCGGCGCGGCGATGCCGAAGCCTTCGGTGATGTTGTGAAGCGCAAACCCGACCACCAGCACGCCCGCGAAGGCGATGGCGCCGACGTGGGCCGACTGGCCGATGGCCAGGCCTTCTGACAGGTTGTGCAGCCCGAGCCCGGTAGCGATGGCCAGCGCCAGACTGCGTGGGGTTGGCGTGTGGGCGCCGTGACGGAGGCGGCCGAAGATGGCGCGGTTGAAGTACACGAGACCGAGCAGGCCGGCGCCGATGCCGACGGCGAAGATGGCGGCCATCAGCACAAACGGACCGGGGCCAAGCTCCACCCGCGTGCCCTGGTTGCGGGTCAGCGAGAGCGCGGTCTCCACTGGTCCGGCGGCGTGGGTCAGGATGTCCCACAGCAGGAACACGAGGATGCCCGTCGCGAAGGCGTTGAGGACGCCCTGGACGCCGGTCGGCAGGCCGCGCATGCGCGCCACGGGCAGGCCGAGGAAGATGGTGGCGCCGGCGATCGCGCCGAGCAGGACGGCCATCGGCTGGCTCATGATTCCTCTATACGGTTAGTACGTGCAAAAGACACGATTAGACAAGTCTAACGGGGCCCGACGAGAGCCTTCTGAGGTCATCTCCCGCTACCTCGAGGCGATCTACTACATGTGGTCGGAGGGCGAGCCGCTGCGAAGCGCGCGGCTGGCCGACTGGCTGGGCGTCAGCCGGCCGACGGTGACGATCGCCCTGCGCCGTATGGCGCGCGACGGGATGGCGCGGCTGACGCGGAGCAAGGAGATCGAGCTGACCGCCGCCGGCATGAAAGCGGCCGAATCGATCGTGCGCCGGCACAGGATCATGGAGCGCTGGCTCACGGACGCCCTGGGCCTGGACTGGGTCACGGCCGACGAGGAGGCGGCGCGCCTGGAGCACGCGGTGTCGGAGGTGGTCGAGCGGCGTCTCTACGAAGCCTTGGGCCGGCCTCAAACGTGTCCGCACGGCAACCCGATCCCGGGCCACTCAAAGGCGGCGGCACGGGAGGTTCGGCTGGCCAGCCTCGAGGCCGGTGACGGCGCGGCGGTCACCCGCGTGTCAGAGGTCGCCGAGCGTGAGGCCCCAAGGCTGCTGGCCTACCTCTTCGATCGCGGATTGGTGCCTGGTCGGAAGCTCAAAGTGGTCGAGGTCGACGACGTTGGGCGCACGCTCCGGGTGCGCGCCGGCGACGGCGACGTGACGCTCAGCCACGAGACCGCCGGCAAGCTTTGGGTGGTTCCGATCTAACCCCCACCCTGGGCCTTCCCCTCGAGGGGGAGGGGGTTAGGCAGGCTGCGGCTGCGCGCAGAACGCGCAGCGCTTCGCGCCGACCGGGATCTCGCTCTCGCACTCGGTGCACTTCTTCGTCGTGGGGTCGGCCGGCGGCTCCTTGCGCGAGCGCTCAACCAGCGCGTTGATCGGCAGCACGACGAAGAAGTAGATGACCGCGGCGATCAGCGCGAACCCGAGCAGAGCGTTGAAGAAGTCGCCGTACAGGAACTTGCTGTTGTTGATCGTGAAATAGAGGCTCGCGAAGTCGGGCTTGCCTCCGATCGCCGCGATCAGCGGCGTGACGAGGTCCTTCACGAAAGCGGTAATCACCACACCGAATGCGATCCCGATCACGACGCCCACCGCCAGGTCGACGACATTGCCACGCAGCAGAAATTCCTTGAAGCCTTTCAACCCAAACCTCCCGACTAGCCGCCCGACACCGATAACACAACCTTCCCAAACTGTTCCGCCGCGTCAAGCCGAGTCAATGCGGCTTGTACTTGATCTAACGGATAGACGCTGTCGACTACCGGCCGCATTCCGCGGTCGATGGCCTTGAGCACGGCTTCGAACTCGCTCGCGTTTCCCATCGTCGATCCCAGCAGCGAGGCGTGGCGGAAAAAGAGGCGCGGCATGCCGATCTCGGCCTTGACTCCAGACGTGGAGCCGCACGTGACGATGCGGCCGCCGAGCGCCAGCGAGCGCAGCGATTCCGCCATCGTCGCCGGGCCGACGTGCTCGAAAACCACGTCGACGCCGTCGCCGGTCGCCTGCCTCACCGCCGCGCTGAAACCAGTCGAGTCGAAAACAGCGTCCGCGCCGAGCTCCTGTGCCCGTTTGCGCTTGGCCTCCGAGCGGCTGGTCGCGAGAATCCGAGCCCCGACATGGCGGGCGATCTGGATGGCGGCCACGGCGACGCCTGCGCCCGCTCCGATCACGAGCACTGTCTCGTCCGGCTGGAGCTTGGCGCGCGTGGTGAGCATCCGCCACGCGGTGAGGAACGTGAGCGGGAACGCGGCCGCCTCGTCCCAGCTGAGCGCGCTGGGTTTCGGGAAGACGCTGCGCGCGTCGACGTGGAACAGCTCGCATGCCGTGCCGTCGGTGTGCTCGCCGATGACGCCGAATCGCTCGCAGTACACGTTGTCGCCCGCGCGGCAGCGCTCGCACTCCCAACAGCACAGGGTGGGGAAGATGACGACCTCGTCGCCCGGCTTCCAGCGCGGATCTCCTGACGCTTTGACGACGCCCGCGCCGTCGGCGGCGATGACGCGCGGCGGCGGCACGGGCTGCGCGCCGTGGGCGAGCCAGAGGTCGAGGTGATTGAGGGATGCGGCCTTGATGGCGACGGCCACGTGACCCGGTTTTGGCTCCGTGGTGGGTCGCTCTCGGATCCGAACCCCCGCAGGCCCGGTTGGCTCCTCGTACACGGCCGCCTTTCCCTGGCTCAACACCTCGATCGGCGAAGGCCGTTCAGAGCCCATTTGCGAAACTTAACTGGAACCGCGCTCGTTGATCGGATGGCGGTCATAGACTGGCCTCTCGCTGTGCGGGTAATTCGAATCTCATTCGTCATGGTTGCCCTAGGTCTACAGCTCATCGCTGCGGCGCCCGCACACGCCGGCCAGGCCCTCGCTCCGGGTCAGCGTCAGGGCCACTACAGCCGCTGGTTCTACCCGAGCCAGATGCCTTACGGGGCTCTCGAGACCGGCACGGCCAACCTGCACGAACCGGCTGCCGGCGGGGCGTTCCTCACATTGCCCTTCATGGGCGCGCACTACATCACCTCGCTGTTCGATCACTGCTATCCCGACTATCAAGCCAACGGGCGGTTGTGCCGGTGGGACGGCGAGGTGGTCTCGAAGTCGGTCGGCGGGCCCGACCCCGGTTTCGACTGGGGCTACGCGCAGACGCCGGGCCGGCAGGACTACCTCTACTACGACGGCCACGACGGCTACGACTACGGGCTCTACTACGAGCCGGTGGCCGCAGCGGCTCCAGGTCGCGTGAAGCTGGCGGGCTGGGCGGTGCCGTCGTGCCACTCGTGCCTGAGCGGTTTGACGGTCGAGATCGTGCACGGCAACGGACTGCTGACTTACTACGGCCATCTTTCTCGGATTGACGTCGCGGTGGGTCAGTGGGTCGAGCGCGGGCAGGTGATCGGTCGCTCGGGCATGAGCGGCACCGCGACCGGGCCGCACCTGCACTTCGGCGTTTACTACCTGGACGGACGCGGCCCTGTCGATCCATATGGCTGGGCGGGCTCCAGTCCCGACCCATGGCCCAAGGACCTCGGCAACCTGTGGCTTGGGGGCGCGCCGCGATTCGCCAACGTGCCGCTGCCTCACGTCGGCGTGGCGGTTATTCGCGATCCGCGCGACCCGACAGTCATCACCGTTTCGTGGCACAGCCCCGGCGCGGGCAACGTGTACCAGGTGCAGTACGTGACGCAGGACGGAACGATGGGTGACCTGGTCACGTCGAACGCCGCAGGGACGGCGCGGTTCGTGGGCGAGCCGGGCCACACCTACTGGTTCTGGGTGACGGTCAGGACGAATCTCGGTTGGACCGACGCCAACTCATCGCCATCGATCACGCTTCCGGGGTTCGAGCCGAAAGAAGCCCAGTAAGTCTCCGTCGATAGACTTATTCGTCTTGATTGCCGAAGCCTTGAAGGGCAAGACCATCCTGGTCACCGGCACGACCGGCTTTCTCGGCAAGTCGATCGTCGAGAAGACCCTCCGCGCGATCCCGGAGGTGGGCCGCATCAACCTCGCCATCCGCTCGAGCGCGCGGCGTCCGGCCGCGGAACGGCTCGAGCGCGAGGTGCTTTCGAGCCCGGCGTTCAAACGCCTGAAAGATGAGCTGGGCGAAGAGGCTTTCGCGCGCCTCGCCGCGGAGAAGCTTTCGGTCCTCGAGATCGACCTCGGCGCCGATGGCCTCGGCCTCACCGATGCGGGCCGCGCCGAGCTGGCGCGATGCGACATCGTCATCCACTCGGCCGCGGCGGTGGAGTTCGACAACCCGGCCGACCTGTCAGCGCAGACGAACCTTCTGGGCGCAGAGCGCATGGTGACCGCGGTGCGCGACACCGGCAAGCGGCCGCACCTGGTGCACATCTCGACCGCGTTCGTGGGTGGGCTGATTCGTGGGCTCGTGCGCGAGGAGATGCCGCTCGACCCGGGTTTGAACTGGCGCCACGAGGCCCAGGTGCTGGCAGCGCTGCGCGGGCCGGTCGAGGAAGAGTCGCGGCGTCCTGAGGTGCTTCGCAAGCTGCGGCACGAGGCGCGGTCGCGCGTCGGGCCCGCGGGCACGCCCGCGATGGCGCGGGCCACCGAGCGCTTGCGCGAGAAGTGGGTGAAGGACCGGCTCGTCGAGCGCGGACGCGTGCACGCGAACGCGATGGGCTTCAGCGACATCTACTCGTTCACGAAGGCGATGGCCGAGCACGCGGTGGTTGAGCTGCACGGCGACGTGCCGCTGTCGATCGTGCGGCCCTCGATCATCGAGAGCTCGCTGGACGAGCCTTTCCCAGGCTGGCTCGAAGGCTTCCGTATGGCCGAGCCGATCATCCTGGCGTTCGGGCGGGGCATCCTGCAGGACTTCTCCGGCCTGCCCGACTCGGTGCTCGACATCATCCCGGTCGACTTCGTGGTCAACGCGGTGCTGGCCGTGGCTGCGAGTCCGCCGCCCGATGCCAAGCCGCGGTTCTACCACGTCGCGTCGGGCAGCAGGAATCCCCTGCGGTACCGCCGGTTTCCCGACATCGGCCGCGAGTATTTCGGCGAGAAGCCGCTTCGCGATAAGTACGGACAGGCCATCGGGGCGCCCAACTGGACGTATCCCACGCGGTCGGAGCTCGCTGCCCGGGCGCGCACGGCGTTGCGTTTCACCGAGGCGGCGCAGTGGCTGGTGGAGCGCCTGCCGCTTGGCGCCGGCGCCTCGCCGCTGTCCGACAACCTGAACGCTGAGCGCGAGAGGCTGGAGCGCGGGCTGACGCTCATCCAGCTGTATGGCGTGTACACCGAGGTGGACTGCATCTTCGACACGCGAAACCTCATGTCGGTGTGGGACAGGCTTTCGTCCGCCGAGCAAAAGACGTTTCCTTTCGATCCCGCGCTGTACACGTGGGATCACTACATGAAGGACGTGCACATCCCGACCGTGCTACGCATGTCGCGGCAGGAGACGGCGGCGCGGCGGGGCAAGCAGCCGACTGGCTCGACCCTGGTGAAAGCCTCAGGTGATTCAGGGCGGTCGGCGATCGAGCGGCGCACCGGGCGGTCCGATGTGCTGGCGGTGTTCGACGTCGACGGCACGCTGGTGGAGACGAACGTCGTCGAATATTTCTTGTGGATGCGCCTGCGTGCGCAGCCGCTCGAGGACTGGCCGGCGTTCATGGCCGAGATGCTGCGCGAGGCACCGCGATGGCTCTACCTGGAGCGCCGTTCGCGCGCTGAATTTCAGCGGTCGTTCTATCGCCAGTACGACGGTCTCGATTACGAGGTCATGCGGCGTTTGGGACGCGAGGCGTTGAACGCTGTCACGTTGCGACGCGTGTATCCCGAGGGGATGCGCCGCATTCGCGAGCACAAGCGCGCGGGCCATCACGTGTTGCTGCTGACCGGCGCCCTTGACGTCGTGGTGGAACCGCTGGCTGAGCTGCTCGAGGTTGAGGTCGACTGCGCGCATCTGCTGGAGAAAGACGGGCGCATGACGGGCGACCTGCAGTCGCCGCCGCCGGCGGGTGAGGCGCGCGCCACGTTGCTGGAGGAGTACGCATCCCGCCATGGCCTCGTTCTGTCGGAGAGCTTCGCGTACGCGGACTCGCTGTCCGACCTGCCGATGCTGGAGCTCGTGAGCACACCGGTGGTGATCAACCCCGACGCCCGCCTCTCGCAGGTGGCGGGGCAGCGAGGCTGGCGCGTCGAGCGCTGGCGTATGGCGCCGGGCAACTGGCGGCCGCCCATGCCCGACCCGCGATCGCCCGAGTATCGCGAGGCGGTGAGGCGTTAGATGCTGGCGCTGACCTATCACCGGTCGGTGCCCGCGTTCGCGTTGGTGCGCGCGTCGGGCGGCAACCCGGAGGTGGCGACCTCGGCTCTGTCGATGCTGCACCTCGGCGATGTGCCGGAGCCGGAGCTGCCGGCCGCGGGTTGGATGCGAGTCATGCCGTCCTTGTCCGGCGTCTGCGGCTCGGACCTGGCCGCCATCGGCGGTCACGCCTCGCTGTACCTCGATCCCTTGACGTCATATCCGTTCGTGCCGGGGCACGAGGTGGTGGGCGTGCTCGAGGAAGGCAGCCGGGTGGTGATCGAGCCCGCGCTAGGCTGCGTCGTGCGCGGCATCGAGCCGCTTTGCCCGCGATGCGCGGAGGGCCGGCCCGGGCTCTGCTACAACGCGACCGAGGGGCCGATCGAGGTCGGACTGCAGACGGGCTACTGCGCGAGCACCGGCGGGGGATGGGGGGAGGTGCTGGTCGCGCATCCGTCGCAGGTGCACGCGGTGCCGGCCACGCTTTCCGATGAGGCCGCCGTTTTGATCGAGCCATTAGCTTGCTGCGTGCATGCCGCGTTGCGCGGCGGCGCTGCGAAGTCCGACGTGGTTGTGGTCGTCGGCGCGGGCACGATTGGGCTGCTCACCGTCGCGGCGGTGAAGATGTTCACGCCGCCCAAGCGCTTAATCGCGGTCGCCAAGCATCCGACGCAGCGCGACCTGGCGATGGCGTTGGGCGCCGACGCGGTGATCACGCCAGGCGACGCGTTTCAGCGCATCCGCTTCGCCACCGCCGCGCGCCGGTTGGACGGCGTGGATCGGTCACTGCTTCTCGGCGGTGCCGACATCACGTTCGAATGCGTCGGTCGCGCGGACTCGCTGAGCGATGCGGTTCGGTTCACGCGCGAGGGCGGTGTCGTGGTCGCGGTCGGCATGCCGGGCGACGAGCGCGTCGACTGGGCCGCGATCTGGCAGCGCGAGCTGACGGTGATGGGCGCGTACGCGTACGGCTCGGAGCCGAAGCGTAAGGGACGGCGCACCTTCGAGCTCGCGCTCGAAGCCGCGCCTGAGTTGCGTCTCGAGCGCCTTGTCGGGCCGCTGTTTTCGCTGGGCGATTACCGCGACGCGATCGCGTACGCGATGAGCGCCGGCCGGCTCGGCGCCGTGAAGGTCGCGTTTGATCTGCGAGGATTACGGGCTTAGTGGCGCGGCCAGGAGCAGTCATCGAAGTCGATCGCAACACGCCGCCCGTGCTGTTCCACTACGGCGAGGGCGTGCGGCTGGAGCGATTGCCACTGGGCTCGCGCATCGTGTATCCGCCGGACCCGCTGGAGCCCATCGCGCATCCGGAGCGCGCGATCAAGCGTGCTCTTGGTAGGCCGCTTGACGACGACCCCCTGAAGTCGTTGCTGCGGCGGGGTATGAAGCTGACGCTCGCCTTCGACGACCTGTCGCTGCCGCTGCCGCCGATGGCGGCGCCGGACGTGCGCCAGCTCGTGATGGAAGAGGTGGTCGACATGGCCGCGGAGGCGGGGGTCGAGGACATCCACGTGATCGCCGCGCTCGGCCTGCACCGGCGCATGACCGCGGACGAGGTGCGGCACATCGTTGGAGATCGGATCTTTTCGACCTTCTGGCCGGACCGGCTGTATCAGCACGATGGCGAAGACCCGGATGAGAACGTGTACATCGGCAAGACCGCGCAGGGCGAGGAGGTGACGCTGAACAAGCGCGCCGCCGAGTCGGACCTGGTGATCTACGTCAACCTGACGCTGGTGCCGATGGACGGCGGCCACAAGTCGATGGCCACGGGGCTCGCGACATATCGCGGCATCCGCGCGAACCACAACGTCAAGACGCTGCTGGGCTCGCGTTCATACATGAATCCTCCGGACTCGGCTTTGCACCATTCGTGCATCCGGCAGGGTCAGCTCATCGAGGACACGGTGCGGGTGTTCCACATCGAGACGACGGTGAACAACCACGCGTTTCCGGCAATCGCCTCGTTCATGCAGAAGCGCGAGACCGACTGGACAGCGCAAGACCAGGCGATGTTCCTGGCGATGAAGCAGATGACGGACATCGCGCCGCCCGCGTTCAAGCGAAACATCTTTCACGCAATGCGCGCCCCTTACGGGCTGACGTCGGTCAACGCGGGGCAGGTCGACGCGGTGCACGACAAGACTCTGGATGCCGTGCGCAATCAGATCTCTGTGCCGGTCGAAGGCCAGACGGACATCGTGACGATGGGAGTGCCTTACCTCGGCCCGTACAACATCAACGCGCCGATGAACCCGGTGCTCGTGGTGTGCATGGGCGCTGGATATCTGTTCAACCTTTACCGGGGCAAGCCGGTGCTGCGCCAGGGCGGGGTGCTGATCTTCGAGCACCCGTGCAGGTATGAGTTCGACGCGGTGCAGCACCCGAGCTACATCGATTTCTACGACGAGGTTCTGGCGGACACGACGGATCCCGCGGAGATCGAGTCGAAGTACGAGGTGCGGTTCGCTGAGGACCCGTGGTTCCGGCAGCTTTATCGGAAGTCGACCGCGTACCACGGCGCCCACCCGTTTTATGCGTGGTACTGGGCAGCGTTCGCGATGGAGTACGCCGGCGACATCATCGTCGTCGGTGGCGAGCGCGACGTGGTCCACCGCCTCGGCTTCAAAGCCGCCACGACCCTCGAGGACGCGCTCGAGATGGCGGAGCAGACGGTCGGACGGCACCCGAGCATCACCCACCTCCGCGTGCCTCCGATCATGCTCTGCGACGTCCAGTGACCAGATGACGGCCAAGCCCTGGTACTCCGGCGAGCGCGGCCTCACCCAGCTCGCCGACGCCGTCGGCAGCCTGGTCAAAGACGTCGGGCGCGTACGACGGGCCTGGCACTGGGACACACCCAGGCCTCACACCTGGCCGGAACGAGGCGCTGTCGTCCCGGCGCCTGCGTCAGACCTCGGCTGGGCGAGGCAGGAACCCGTGCGAACCATCCGCTACCTCATCCAACAGGGCCTCCTGCTGCCATTCACCGAAGCCATGTCGCACCCCAAGGTGGAAGGCCGTGAATGGGTCAAGGAGCTCGACCGGCCAGTCATCTTCGCGGCCAACCACTCGAGCCACGCGGACACGTCGCTCATCCTCCACGCGCTCACCGACACAGCGCGCGACCGCACCGTGGTCGCCGCCGCCGCCGACTACTGGTTCAAGCGACCGCTGATGGGCAACATCGTGAGCCTGTTCCTCAACACGTTCCCCTTCTCCCGCACCGGCGGTGCGCAGGGCCAGCTGCACGCGTCGAGCACGCTGCTCAAGTCAGGTTGGAACCTCGTCCTGTTTCCCGAAGGCTCGAGATCCCAGGACGGGCGGATCCATGAGTTCAAGCCCGGCGTCGGCCACCTGGCGAACGAAACGCGGACGCCCGTCGTGCCGGTCCACATCCGAGGTGCGCAGCGCATCATGCCCAAGGGTCAGAAGCTGCCGCTGCCCGCCCCCGCAAGAGTCCGCATCGGCAAGCCGATGACGCCGAAACCCGGCGAAGGCTCGCGCGAGTTCACGACTCGCGTCGAAAAGGCTGTCCGAACCCTGGCGGAAACTCCGAAGTCAGAGGACCTGCAGGGCACCTGGATCGAGCGCTGGCGCGCGTCCAAGCCGCGCGAGCTCGTCTACGGAGAGGATTGAATAAGAAAGACGGGGTGATCCGGGGCGATGCGCCTCAACTCTGAGTCCGGAGAGTCGGCCTTGACGCCAGCGAAGAAGACGCCGACCTCGAAGAACCACTTCTTGAGGTACGCCCGCAGGATCGGGACGCGGTCCGAATCCGGAACCTCGGTCACGCGAATCGGTTCGACCTTCGACCCGAGCCACAGCTC
>Ga0070707_100006572_pt1 | contig 10787 bp, 5 predicted proteins | sample KBSK5502metaG_FD_65468 | JGI IMG/M metagenome (GOLD analysis project Ga0070707, IMG submission 65468) | Corn, switchgrass and miscanthus rhizosphere microbial communities from Kellogg Biological Station, Michigan, USA - KBS K5-50-2 metaG | ecosystem: Host-associated > Plants > Roots >... | reverse complement strand
CAAGGACCGAAGGTTTCTCGTGGTTTCGACGTGCAACGCCCCCTATACGCTGGTCGCGATCCCGATCCCGTAGGAGCAGGCGGTGACAAACAACGAACCGTAGTTTCTCGCCCTTTCGCGCCTGCTGATCACGAAAGATTGCTCAGGACGGCCGGCTCAGGAAACCAACCGCTCAGCAGCGTTACGCTTGACCTTGATTCAAATCGTGCCGCATCCTTTGCAGGCTAAGCGAATCTGAAGAATAACAATCGTGCACTGATTCCGGAAGGCTACGACGAATTTCTTCGCGGTTTGAAGGAACGGATCCGAACCGCGCAAGTGAAAGCCGCCCTAGCGATAAATCGAGAGCTTGTTCTCCTCTATGGCGGATCGGTCAGGACATTCTCGAACGGCAACGCCAATCAGGCTGGGGAAGCAAAGTGATTGATCGGCTTGCCGCCGATCTTCGCAATGCGTTTCCAGAGATGAGCGGCTTTTCCCCGCGAAATCTTAAATATATGAGAGCTTTCGCTGAAGCTTGGTCGGACGAGAACTTTGTGCAGCAGGTTGCTGCACAATTGCCCTGGTTCCATAACTGCACGATTTTGGACAAGCTGAAGACTTTGGAGGAGTGCATTTGGTACGCGCAACAGACCATTGAGAACGGCTGGAGCCGGAACATCCTCATTCACCAGATTGAAAGTAATCTCTTCCACCGGAAGGGGAAGGCTATTACGAATTTCGACAAGACTCTTCCGGCACCACAGTCCGAACTCGCCCAGCAGGTCATAAAGGATCCCTATAACTTCGATTTTCTCAGTCTCGGGTCTGAGGCGAAGGAACGCGACCTGGAGAGAGGACTCATTGCACAGCTTCAGAAATTTCTCATGGAACTCGGTGTCGGCTTTTCATTCGTCGGGAGTCAATACCCACTTGAAGTCGACGGCGAGGATTTCTTTATCGATCTACTCTTCTATCACCTTAAACTTCGATGCTTCGTTGTCATTGATCTGAAGATGGACCAGTTCAGACCCGAGTACGCCGGGAAGATGAACTTCTATCTCTCCGCCGTTGACGATCTGCTCAAACATTCCAGCGATCAGCCGAGCCTCGGAATTATCCTCTGCAAGACGAAAAAGAAGATGCTCGTCGAGTACGCGCTGCGCGACACTTCAAAACCTCTCGGCGTCGCAGAGTATCGGATCACTGCCGCTCTACCCGAAAGGCTGAAAGGAAACCTCCCCAGCATCGAGGATCTGGAAGCTGAACTGAGCGGAACGGACAACCCGGAAGAGCACGAGGAATAGCCGCCTCAGTGGTCACTAAAGAGAACACGATGGTGATCAACCCCAGAGCCGACCCGAAAAAGAGACATCTCAGGGAAATCAATCGGTTACACGCGCACGAGGCTTTGACGAAGGATAGGTGTGGGCGGGTACAAATACGTGGCAAACGAGGGAGGCGTTTTCGGAAGTGTTTCGAGGCCGAAGGCAGGAAGGATATCTACGTGGTCGTCTGAGCCGGTGCCAGTAACTCCGCACGCAGAGCGTCAAGCGCAGCTTCGGGGCTCGCGTACTCGCCGGTCCAGTTGCCGTGCCATTCATCATTCCATCGCAGGATGCGCCATACATGGCCAAAATGCGTGATCTTGGCTTCTTCCTTTGGAGGCAGGCCACCAACGTTGTAGCTATGGACAGGTCCGCTTCCGAGACGGCCGTTTATGATTTCCCGTCCCGCTTCATGCAATGTCAGTTTCATATCCTTAGACAACTTAGCAGCTCAAGTATACCGGGTTCGCCTGGACACATCAGGTCCCACTCATACGTGTGTGGCGAATGGTCATTTTAGGCCAGAAATTTGCCGATAACCTCGCCCTGAATTGCCGCCGTGGTTTTCGGTCGCTCCCAGTGTCATAAAAGGCAGGAACGGACCTTTATATATACATGAACATCAAAGTCGAATTTCGCAATGGCGTGTTCAGGCCCGTTGGAACAAGTCGACAACATTCCTGCGGGCGCGGTCTACGCAACTTGCGGGGCGCTTTCGAGACAAAAATAAGCATGTGTCGCAGTAGTGTTCGGCGGGGTGAAATGTCACAGTGTGACCATTTATGTAAGTCAAGCCCGTGATTCAAGAGAAGTTTTTGGGCGGGCGGTGGATTCAAGACGCTGGAGTGGGAGGGTTCAAACGGCTGACGCCATTTCGGCAAAAACGACTGGTGGTATCGGCCGTTTGCGCGCCAGTTTGTGCTCAACGAAATGATAAAACTGGCAGGCTATCGCGTTATCTTGTCACTGCCGGCGATCGCGAATTCCACTTCCAGATTTCGTAAATGACAGGATAGACAATCAGCTCCAGCAGAAAAGAGCTGAAAATACCGCCGATCATGGGAGCCGCGATCCGCTTCATGGTGTCGGCTCCGGCGCCCACAGACCACATGATCGGAATCAGCCCGAGCGCCATTGTGCAGACGGTCATGAATTTCGGCCGGATGCGGCGTGCGGCGCCGTTCAGGATCGACTGGCGCAGTTCGTCGAGGCTTGTCAGCCGACCATTGATGCGAGCGTGTTCGTACGCGAGGTCGAGATAAAGGAGCATGAACACACCGGTTTCAGCATCAACGCCCAGCAAGGCGATCAGCCCCACCCAGACTGCAATGCTCATGTTGTAGCCGAGCAGGTACAGGAACCAGACGGCGCCTATGGCAGAGAATGGCACGGCTAGAACGATAATCAGCGTCTTCACCAGCGAGCGCGTGTTCAGGAACAACAATAAAAAGATCAATGCGAAGGTCAGCGGAATAACGAGCCGCAAACGTTCATGCGCGCGCTCGCTTGCCTGATACTGGCCGGTCCAGAACATGGCGTAGCCAGGCGGCAGCGGGACCGTTTGCTTCAGGCGTTCGGCTGCCTCTCCGACGTACCCGTTAGGATCGCGGCCCGCTACATCAATGTAGATATATCCCGTGAGCAAACCATCTTCGTCACGGATCATCGATGGGCCGCCGGCAGGATGAATCCCCGCCAGGGACGACAGCGGAACTTGCTTCGGATCTTCGGATCCGCTAACCAGAACGCGGCCGAGGCTCGTGATGTCGGACCGGAAGTCGCGCATGTAGCGGACATTGACCGGATATCGTTCCCGGCCGTGAATGATCGTGCCGACGTTTTCTCCGCCGATGGCATTCTGCACGGCGACCTGAGCGTCTCCTATGGTTAGTCCATAGCGCGCCAGTTCGTCGCGATCCCAATCGATATCGAGGAAATAACCCTCATCCACGCGCTCGGAGAAGACACTCCGTGTTCCCGGCACCGCTGCCAGGACCGCCTCGGCCTTCCTTCCGAGCTCCCCGATTGTCTTCAGGTCCCCACCCGAAATTTTCAACCCGACGTTTGTACGCATCCCGGTGCTCAGCATTTCGATCCGGCCTCGGATCGGCATCGTCCATGAGTTGGAAACTCCGGGGAGTTTCAGCGCAGCATTCATCTCGTTCACGAGTTGTTCAGACGAGATGTTACGGCGCCATTCCGCTTTCGGCTTAAGGACGATGACTGTTTCGAGCATGGATAGGGGCGCGGGATCCGTCGGTGTATCGGCTCGCCCCGCCTTGCCGATGACGTGCTGCACCTCCGGAAATTGCATGATGATGCGGTCGGAAACCTGCAGCAACTTCTGCGCCTCGCTTATCGACACGCCCGGCATCGTCGAGGGCATATATAAAAGGGAACCTTCGTCGAGTGGAGGCATGAATTCCGAGCCAAGGCGCATATAGATGGGAATCGTTGCAACGATCAGAAGCGCCGCTGAGGTAAGTACGGCCCATTTCCACCGCAATGACCATCGCACAACGGGTTCGTAGGCGCGGATCAGGATCCTGGAGATCGGATGTTTTTCCTGAGGGCGGATCCTGCCCACCAGCATTGCGTTCACGGCCGCGGATAACCATCGTGGACGGAAGTTGTAGCTCTTCGACCTCATCAGCCACAGCCGAAGAGCGGGGTCCAGTGTAATTGCCAGCACCGCCGCGATCAGCATCGAGAGACTCTTTGCATAAGCCAGCGGCTTGAACATGCGCCCCTCTTGCGCCTGCAAAGTCAGCACCGGCAGAAACGAAACTGCGATGACCAGCAAAGCGAAGAAGGTCGGCGGACCAACTTCCTTGACCGCGGCGAGCACGACGTCGGCGTAGTTCGTTTCGCTGCCGCTGCGTTCCGCGTCCTCGAGCTTCTTGTGCGCTTGCTCCACCACTACGATTGCCGCATCCACGAGCTCGCCGAATGCAATCGCAAGCCCGGCGAGCGACATGATGTTGGCGGTAATTCCGAAGGCCCGGAACGGGATGAATGCGATGAGAACGGCAACCGGTATGGTGACGATCGGAATGATGGCGCTCGGAAAGTGCCACAGGAAAATCAGGATGATCAAAACAACGGTAATGATGATTTCCAGCAGCGTCGTTTCTACATTCCCGATGGAGCGCCGAATGAGATCGGACCGGTCATAAACCGGAACTATCCGGACGCCCGTTGGCAAACCTGGCTCGATCTGCCGGATCTTCTCGCGGACCCGATCGATGACTTCCAGAGCGTTCTCGCCCTGTCGCATGACGACGATGCCCGAGACGACCTCTCCATTGCCGTCAAGATCAGCGATGCCGCGCCTCATGTCGGGTCCGATGCTCACCTGGCCGAGATCTTTGATACGAATTGAAGTGCCCTTCTCATCAGCAACGCTGATTTTTTCGAAGTCCTCGACGGATCGCGCGTATCCCCTCCCGCGCACCATGTATTCAGTGCCGCCGAACTCCAGCAGCCGGCCCCCGGCGTCATTGTTACCGGCACGCACGGCATCGACGACGCGCGTAACGGAAATGCCGTAGGCCTGAAGACGATTAGGATCGAGTTTTACCTGATATTGCTTGGTGAAGCCTCCGAGTGATGCAACTTCCGCCACGCCGGGCACCGACTTGAGGTGAAAGCGCAGATACCAATCCTGGTAGGAACGTAATTCAGAGAGGTCATGGTTGCCCGACGTGTCGACAAGCGCGTACTGGAAGACCCAGCCCAGACCGGTGGCGTCAGGGCCGATTTCGGTTTTCACACCCTGCGGCAGTGACGGCAGGACAGTTGATAAATATTCGACTGTACGCGATCGTGCCCAGTAAATGTCGGTGCCGTCCTCAAAGACAACGTAGACGAACGAATATCCGAAGTCGGAAACTCCGCGAACGGTTTTGACCTTCGGTGCTCCCAGCATCGCGGTGACGATCGGATATGTGACTTGATCTTCCAGGATGTCCGGACTGCGGTCCCAGCGCGAGAGCACAATCACCTGAGTTTCACTAAGGTCGGGAATGGCATCGAGGCGGACATTCTTCATCGACCACCAGCCCACGACACAACCCAGTGCCGCCGTGATAAACACGAACGCCTTATTCCTGACTGAAAACTCAATGATTCGAGGAATCAGGGGGTACCTCCGCTGGACCGCATGCGTGTTTCGGAATCGATAAAGAATGTCCCCGAAATCGCGACCTGCTCACCCGCCTGCAGCCCCTTCAAAATCTGAATGCGGTCGCCCAATTTTTTGCCTGTCCGCACCACGCGCGGTTCGAAGGCCCCTTCGCCATTCCGAACGAACACCGTCTGATGCAAACCGGTTGCAAGGACTGCATCGACAGGGACACTGAGTGAGGGAGGCAACTGGACGGTATAGGCAACATCCACGAACATATCCGGGCGCAGCAGGTATGCAGCGTTTTCAACATCGATTCGAACCTTTGAGACGCGCGTATTCGGATCGAACTGCGGCAGGACGTCGCTGACGACCCCATCGAAAGCATCTTGCCGGCCCGGCAGCGTCACACGAACTCGGGCTCGCGCCGCGATCGAACCGGCATCGCTCTCGTAAACATCGGCGACGACCCAGATATGGCTGATATCCGCAATTCGAAAGAATTCCGTGCCTCGATCGAAACGCTGTCCCTCCCAGATATTGCGCGCCAGCACAATCCCACTTGCCGGCGCGCTCATCCAGATACGTTGTGTAGCCTGCCGCGTTTGCCGGAGATCCTCAATTTGAGCATCACTCATGCCCAGGTTTCGAAGCGAGTCCGCATACTGCTGGACGTTGGCCTGAGTCAGCGCGATCTGGTCCGCGGATTCCTTTCCTTCTTGAAAACGGTCGAGCGAGCGCAGAGCGAAAAGAAAAGCTTGTTCAGCCCCCAGGAATTCGGGCGTATAAAAATGGGCGAGGCGCTCGCCCTTATGAACAATCGCGCCGGTGGTGACCGGCTTTACTTCCTGTATCCAACCGGCCGCCGAAGCACTGACGCGATAGACGCGTGTTTCATCGGCTGCCACGTGGCCCAGAAGGCGCAGAGTCAAGCTGCCGGATGCCTGGCGCGCCTCTTCGACACCGATTCCCATCATCTGCTGAATCCTGGCAGTGATGTTCACAGCGTCTGGAGGCGCGTCATCGTAAACAGCTTCGAGTTGCATTCCGCAATCGGGTGCGGTGCCCGGCTTATCGCTCGTGTATGCCGGATGCATCGGATCGCGGTAGTACAGAATCTTGCGCACAGCGGGCGATGCCGCACGCGGACCGTCTTCGCGGGCCGGCGGGCGAACGATCATCGCCGCCGTGGCAAGTATTCCTATCGCGATCGCGATTGCGGTTTTCATCCACCCTCCTAGATAACGACCAGCGGACGCATCATGTCGTGCTCTTCATGCTCGAGGATGTGGCAGTGCCACACGTACTCATTGCCGCCGGTTCTCGGACTGCTCGGAACCGTGAAAGGCACCTTCGGCAGATTGAACTGCATGATCACCGTGGTGACCTCTCCCGGGTTCATCCGAACGGTCTCCTTCCATCCGCGCTCCTCCGGCCCCGGAGCGACCGGCGCGCCCATAAGGTTGGGCGTCCCGGTGTACGAATTAACGGCGAACGCCTGGCGCGAGATCACTTGTACATTGACCAGGTGGAAGTGGATCGGATGTGTATCTGCGGTCAGATTGGCGATCTGCCAGACTTCGGTCGAGCCGGCAAGCGGGGTTTCCGTCGCTGTGTCCATGTAAATCCGGCCGAATGTCCCCGGCATAGCCGCAACATTTGTGCCGAGGAATTGGATCAGCCGGCCATGCTCGTCGAACGTTTCATTCAGCGTGAGCTGCCGAACCGGAATTCCCGGAGGCAGAGTAGTCACTCCCAGCGGCACGAGAAACGGATCGTTTCCACCGGAGAGATTTGTGTTCTTGTTGATGGCCAGCCCTGCATCGGTGCCTGTCGCCGGCACAACATTGAATCGCATCAGAACCCGCGTATTCGGACCAGAGCCCGGTACCGTTATTCCATTCACGGGATTCTTGTTGACGTTCAGGCCTGGGAAGTAATCGTTGCGGGGGTCCCCACCCGGGAACGGCGCAGGTGTGTCACTGTAGAGAATAAGTTTCTGACCTGCGTGTTGCGAGAAATCGAACAGGATGTCAGACCGTTCGGCGGGAGCCATCAGCAGCGAACCACCGGTAACTGTGCCGTTGAACGGAACACTGCTCGGAACAAAAGCCGGGGTCGGCAGGAAACCGCCTTCCGTACCGAGTACCAGGAAATTCGTTGTTGCCCGTCCGGTAGGATTGGCCGCGGCAGCGTTCAGCGCCGGCAAATTCGTCGGGTTGCCTGCATTGTTCAACGTGATCCCATTCGGGCTTCCGTCGTCTACATACAACTGCAAATTGAGGAATCGAGCGTTGCAGGCGTTCAGCAGGCGGATGCGGTATCGGCGCGCCTCGACGGTCACCTCCGGATATACCGTGCCGTTGACGAGCATCGTGTCGCCGAAGAACTCGGGGACGACTGAGACAGCCGGAGGCGGACCCATAGGTGCCGGTCCGAGCTTTCCATACCGTGTCGTGTCGTACACATGCGCATACCAGAGACTGCCGGATGCAGTCGAGCCGGGCCACGTTGGATCAACTGTCAAAATGTCAGAACCGACGAAAATCTTATCCTGGACGACGATCGGCAGCTCGAGCACTGTCTTGCCGCCCAACACGGAACTCTCGATGTATGGCGGCAGACCTTGATTCTGAAGATTGAACTCAAAGGAATCGCGCAGGAGCAGGGCGGTAGCGATACCCGCATAAGCATTGATTCGGGTAATGCCCCACGCATGGTCGTGATACCACAGGAACCGCGCGCTTTGGTTCAGCGGGTAGTAGTAATCGGCTTGATTGAGTCGGGCACCAGGGTTCAGCACCGAATTGTTGAGGAAGCTCAAGCCGTGAGTCCCGTCGGGCGCGAACCAGTCATGCGGGCCGCCGTCACTGATCCACGGGACAAGACCTCCGTGCAGGTGGGTTGCAGAGCGGTTCTGGGCCTGATTGGCGCCCGCAATCGATGTGTCGACAGGAATGATGTGTGTCGGCGGAAGGTTGTTGTTAAAGGTGAGCTGAATAGGAACACCTCTGTTCCCAACGATAATCCCGCCAAGATGCTTCTGTGGCTGAAACCCGCCACCGAGCGGGTTTGCGGGGTTGTAACCCCAGAAAGTCGTTGGGCCGAGACTGGGGTGAATCTGGTCTTTGAATTCACCGATATTGATCGTGTAATGCGTAGCACCATTGGCCAGGACGCCGTCCGATGCTGCCACCGGAATGCCGCCCGGCCCTACTCCGCGCAAGGCTGTTCTCCACAACGGCGTGCCCGGAGTCTGATAAAACCCCCATGCTCGATCAGCGAAGCCGCCAAACATTGCCAGACCGGTTCCGCCAATCACAGCGGTCTTCACGAATTCACGTCTGCTCGACATAAATTCCTCCTTCAAAAGCTGCTTTCATTACTCGCAGAAAAAATTGGCTCGCATCCTACGCAGGTGGGACGAGCGTCCAAGCTCAAGTGAAGCGCGTAATTGCTGGAAACATCGCAATTGCCGACCCAAACCTAACGGGGTTGAATTCACATGGAGTTAGGGAACGTCACACTTGCGAGCGGGATGGAAAGCGAGTCTGAAAGGCGGATATGCCCAGTCGCGGGAAAGGAGTGGCTGACGAATTGACCCGTAAAATATAAGAAATTCAATTACTGGTATTTGATGCCTTTTTTATGCAATAAGCCGTCACGCGGGCATCTTGACCGCATCAAGATGCAGCATCATGATCCCAGTATGAGAACGACTGTGACGTTGGACAAGGATGTCGAGAAGATGCTCCGTGCCGCGATGCATAATTCGAACCGGTCATTTAAGGAAATGCTCAATGCGGCGATCCGCGCTGGATTAAGTAAGAAATCGGCTGGCTCGAAACGAGTCCCCTTCAAAAATTAAAGCGAAAGCTATAGGTCTCAGGGAAGGTCTCGATCCGACCGCGCTAAACAAACTCGCCGATGAATTCGAAGTCGGAAGGTAGGAAAGTCACATGGCCCTGCAGGGCCACCCCCAAGGATGAAAATCTCAGACGTTGCCAGCCCGCAGTTCGGTATCCCAAGATAGGAGGAATTAGCCTCAATGCACAACATTTGGTTAGGAATTCCTGCAAGTCACAAATACCAGCTGGAAGTCGGAGCGGCGGGTTAATTTCCCCTATTTACAAAGGCGACTACGCCGGATTCAAGTATAAACATGACAATTCGAAGAGTCTTCATTTGAGTGCACCTCTTAAATGGTGGGCGGTCATAGGCCGCCCCTACAGTTTCGGGTTCCCGACTGTAGGGGGCGCTCTATGAGCGCCCGCGTCGGGTTCTTATTTGAAGTTCGCCTGCGCTGTTGTGTCTTTGCCGATCACAAGCGTGCAGGTGGGCGTCGAACTCACGCAACCATTCGTCCAGCTGAAGAAGTTCAAGCCGGGCGCTGGTGTCGCGGTCAGCGTCAGCGTCGTGCCTTCCATGAACTTTGCTGAACATGAGCTGCCGCAGTTGAGTGCTCTGTCAACGCCAGCTGGAGTCGCTGTGACAGTTCCGTTTCCGCTACGGCCGATTGAAAGCGTGAAAATCGTTGTGAAGTTCGCCGTAACATTCATCTGGTCGTTCACAGCGATCGTGCACGTCGGTTGAGTGCCTGCGCAGGCGCCATCCCAACCGGTAAATACGGCGTTGGATGCGGGACTTGCTGTGAGTGTGACGAGGTCTCCCGCATTGGTCGTGGTGCTGCAGGAGCCGCCGCAATTGATCCTGCCGTTGGCTCCGGTGACGTTACCGTTACCGTTCTTAGTCACCGTCACTGAAGGCACGCCCACATTGGCAGCCGCATTTTGCGAACCGATGAAATCACCCAGCTCGCCAGGCTGAGGCGCCGAGCACGTTCCATCGCCGCCACACTGCACCTTGTGATCGAGAGGGCTGTAGGTGCCCGAGTACTTGTAGAACTCATAACGCCGCAATACGGCGCGCGAACCGTTACCCAGCCCAGCTTGATTCCTCAGCACGCCGCTATTGCCGTTCGTGTTCGGATTGAATTGCAGGAGCTTCCACGCCGTTTCGACCTTGCCGGGATCCTGAGGCACGATCGGGTTGTCATCGACCAACTCGTCCAGACCGACTTCGCGCTGCAGTTCCGTCTTATAGACCTTCACCCACTTCGCTTCTCCAAACTGCGGCACTGGTTTCGGAACCTCCGGCGGCGGTGGCGGATCTGCCTGAATCTGAAATGCGACCTGAGGGGGATTCCCTACCTGCGCAGGCGGAAGAACCTGGACCACCGGCAGCGGAACCTGAATGGGAGTGCCGTTGAAGCGCATCAAACCTGCAGGGTTATTAGGGTCGGCGACAAGCCAGTAGTATTTGGTGGCTGTGGGAGGAACCGAATAGTAGATCAA
>Ga0070707_100006571_pt1 | contig 10788 bp, 8 predicted proteins | sample KBSK5502metaG_FD_65468 | JGI IMG/M metagenome (GOLD analysis project Ga0070707, IMG submission 65468) | Corn, switchgrass and miscanthus rhizosphere microbial communities from Kellogg Biological Station, Michigan, USA - KBS K5-50-2 metaG | ecosystem: Host-associated > Plants > Roots >... | reverse complement strand
CGACGGCTACTCGGCGTCGATCCCCGAATCGCGGGTCGAAGAGCTCCGGGCGGACCCCGAGGTGACCTCGGTCTTCCCCGACCGCCCGGCGCACGCCACGTCGCAAACCATCCCAACCGGGGTTCGGCGGATCCGCGCGCCGGCGACGACGAACGAGGGGCTTGGTGTGAACGTGGCGATCATCGACACGGGCATCGCCTCTCATCCGGATCTTGCTCCTGTGGTCGGCGGCAAGAACTGTTCCAACGGATCGAGCTACAGCGATTCGTCTACGAGCGGTCACGGGACGCACGTGGCCGGCATCGTCGCGGCGCTCGATAACTCGATCGGCGTGCGGGGCGTCGCGCCACAGGCCAAGCTCTGGGCGGTGCGCGTCCTGAACGCGCAGGGATCGGGCGACTACACGACACTCATCTGCGGACTCGATTTCGTCGACTCGAAGTCGCCCGCGAATGGTGGCCCGATCACGGTCGCGAACATGAGCATCGAGGCCGACGGGACCGACGACGGAAACTGCGGGAACACGGACGGCGATCCGCTCCACCAAGCGATATGCCGGGTGGTCGCCCACGGCGTCACGCTCGTCGTCGCAGCCGGGAACGACGGCGCCGACGAGAAGAACATCGTGCCGGCGGCGTACAACGAGGCGATCACGGCGACCGCGCTCTCGGATTCGGACGGCCTGCCGTGCGGGCTCGGGGGGCCGACCTCGTACGGGATAGACGATGGCTTCGCCAGCTTCTCCAACTTTGCGACGACCACCGCGGACAAGGCACATACCATCGCCGCGCCCGGCGTCGATATCTATTCGACGCTCAATAACGGCGGCTACGCCTCCATGTCGGGAACGAGTATGGCTTCGCCGCATCTCGCCGGAGCTGCGGCCTTGTATATCGCCGAGCATCCCGGCTCGACCCCGGCGGCGGTGCTCGCCGGGTTGAAGTCCGGCGGCGAGGCACCCGGCGTCAACTTCAACGGGGAGTGCGGAGCCGGAGCGAGCCACACGGATCCCACCGCCGAGCATCCCGAAGTCGTCGTCGCGATACCGCCCACGATGTTCACGGTCCTGCCGCCGGGCAGCGCGGTCGCGCCGGTGGGCCTGCAGTTCGCCGGCCCGGTAACCGGCGTGGACGCCACGAACGTCGTGCTACGCCCCGCGACCGGCGGTTCGAACTTCCCCGCTACGGTGACCTACGACGGCGTGGCGCACATAGCGTGGCTGCAGCCCGCGAGTCCGCTCGTGCCCGGCGAGTACTACTCGCTCGTCGTGTCACCGACGGGGTCGACCGCACCCGACGACCAGAACGGCAACCCCATCCCGATGACCACCCTGGCGTTCCGATCGGCCCTGACCGAACAGGAGAGCAGCGTCTGGTCCACGTACTACTGGCGCGGCGTCTCCACCTCGAGCGCGTACGGCGGACGCTACGTCACCGATCGCACAGCCGGCTCGTGGGCGACGTTCACGTTCACCGGTGCGAGCGTCGTGTGGTACACGGTCCTCGGCCACGACCAAGGGAAGGCGCGCGTCGAGATCGACGGCGTCGTCAAGGGGGCCTACGACAACTACAGTTCCGTCACCCGGTACCGGTACCACCGCACCTGGAACCTGTCGTCCGGGACGCACACGATCCGCATCGTCGTTCTCGGTCAGAAGAACAGCAGCGCGTCGGACTCGTTCGTGGCGATCGATGCGTTCGCCGTGAGCTCAACGCTCGTCTCGAACCCCACCCTCGCGATGGTATGGCGCTACCAGGCGTCGAGCATCGCGTCGGGCGATCACGTGTTCCAGGACGGTTCTCGCGGTGCGAACGTCTACTTCCACTTCCGTGGAACAGGGATCGACTGGCACACGATCCTCGATCCGTACCAGGGACTGGCGCGGGTCTACATCGACGGCGTCTACAAGGGGGAGTTCGACAACTACTGGTCCTCGAGCCGCGTCTACACGCGCGCCTTCCGCGGCCTGGCCGACGGGGTGCACGATTTCCGCGTCGTCGTTCAAGGCACAAGGCGCTCCTCCTCCCACGACACGAAGATCTCGGTCGACTACTGGCGCGTCGTCTAACCCGACCGCGGCGCCCTCCTTCGAGCGGCTGCCGGAACGACCCGCGCGTCCTCGCCGGATGAACGCCCGAGCGGCGCCATGCAAGGCAAGCTCCGGTCGTACTACGATCGAAGAGAAGCCGTTCGACCGGATTCTGGCGCTTGATCTCCCGAGCCGGCGGGTAAGAGGACGGCGGGGCACGCCTGGGGACACTTGACCCGGCGTGCCGTTTTCCACCATGGGAACGAGTGCGGCACGTCTCACCATCCCGCGGCGGCTGGGCCTGGACCGGACGCACGCGCTGTTCGCGGCCGTCTCCGCCACCGTCTTGTTCAGCGTCCTCATGATCGGTGTGGTGATCGCCCGGGCGGTGGTGCCGCTCACCGACTCGCTCGCGCGCCGGGCGCAGGACCTCGCCTTGCTCGCGGGGACGCCCGCCGACCTCGATGCACGCTCGAAGATCTTCTCCGCGGACGGCAAGCTCCTCGCGATCCTGCACGGCGAGGAGAACCGAGAGCCGATCTCGCTCGATCGTATGCCCTCCTCAGTCCGCCAAGCCGTCGTCGCCATCGAGGACCGCCGCTTCTACTCCCACGACGGCGTGGACCTGACGGCCCTCGGCCGGGCGTTCCTCGTCAACGCGACCGGCGGTCAGATCGAGCAAGGGGGCGGAACGATCACGATGCAGCTCGCGCGCAACGTGTACCTGCACAACCGGTCGAAGACGTTGACGCGCAAGTGGGACGAGATCGTCGTCGCCCGTCGACTCGAGGACCGGATGACCAAGGATCAGATCCTCGCCGACTACCTGAACACCGTGTACTTCGGCCGCGGCGCGTACGGGATCCAGGCGGCCGCCGAAGCCTTCTTCGGCACCTCCGCGGCGCGGCTGACGCTCGCGCAGAGCGCGCTCCTCGCCGGGGTCATCCGCGCCCCCGACTTGCTTGATCCCGGCCGTCATCGCGACGAGGCGCTCGAGCGCCGCGGGCAGGTCCTCGCCGCGATGCGGCTGCAGGGGATGATCGACGACGCGCAGCTCGCGCAAGCGTCGGCCGACAAGCTGAAGCTCGTGCCCTCGAGCACGTCGAACGGGATCGTGATGGTCTCCGACGTGGGCGCCGCGTTCGTCGAATACGTGAAGCAGCAGCTCCTCGCCGATCCGCGCCTCGGAGCCACGCCGCAGGAACGGGCAGCGCGCGTCTTCAACGGCGGGCTGCGCATCACGACGACGCTCGACCTGAAGGCGCAGCGCGCGGCGGAGCGCTCGATCGCCGGTGTCCTCGACCGCAAGGGGGATCCGTCGGGCGCCCTCGCCTCGGTCGACCCGACCACCGGGGCGATCAGGGCGATGGCCGGCGCCATCACCGCGCAGGGGTTCAATCTGGCCGCGCAAGGTCGCCGGCAGCCGGGGTCCGCGTTCAAACCGTTCACCCTCGTCGCCGCGATCGAGGACGGCCTCTCGTTGTACAAGGGGTACAGCGCGAGCGCGCCTCGGCTGATCCACCTTCCCTCGGGTCAGGACTGGCTCGTGCACAACTACGAAGGATCGCCGAGCGGGTACATGAACATCCTTGAGGCCACGCGCTACTCGGTGAACGCGGTCTACGCGCAGATCGTGATGCAGGTCGGGGCCGCTAAGGTGGTCGACGTCGCGCACCGGATGGGCATCACCAGCCATCTCGACGCCTACCCGTCGATCGCGCTCGGCGCTCTCACGATCGGCGTCTCGCCGCTCGAGATGGCTTCCGCGTACGCGACGCTCGCGAACGGTGGAACCTCCTACAAGCCGTATTCGATCGTCAAGGTCGCCGACCGGACCGACAAGGTCCTGTGGACCGGCGAGCCGTCGGGGACGAAGGCGCTCGAGCCCGACGTGGCGAACAAGGCGCGAGCCGTGCTCGAGCAGGTGATCTCCCGGGGCACCGGTGCGCGAGCGCTCCGCCTCGGCCGCCCCGCCGGGGGGAAGACGGGGACGACCGACAAGTACAAGGACTCCTGGTTCGCGGGGTTCACGCCGCAGCTGTCCACCGTCGTGTGGATCGGCTACCCGACGCCGCGGCCCCTGGAGAACATCCACGGTCTGCCGAAGGTCTACGGCGGCAGCCTGCCATGTGAGATCTGGACGCGCTACATGATCGCTGCGCTCGCCGGGCAACCGGTGATCCCGTTCCCCGCGGTGTCGCTCGCCGGCGGGGGTTTCGGCGGCGGTTTCATCGCCAACCCCGCGACATCCGAGCCCGCCCCGGGGCCGCAGCCGACCTTCTACCGGCGGCCGTGCAGGCACCGGCATTGCCACTGAGCTCGGGTCGCTCGTAACCTCCACGAAGCGCCGCTGAGGCGTTGTTACAATCGCGCGCGATGGCCCGGATCGCGCTCGTTCGTGCGCGCGAGGTGCTCGACTCGCGGGGGAATCCCACCGTCGAGGTCGACGTCATCCTCGACGACGACTCCCTCGGCCGCGCCATGGTTCCCTCGGGGGCGTCTACCGGCACGCATGAAGCGGTCGAGCTGCGCGACGAAGACGACAAGCGCTACGGCGGCAAAGGCGTGCTCTCCGCCGTCGAAAACGTCAACCACCGCATCGGGCCCGACATCACGGGACACGAAGCGCTCGACCAACGAGCGATCGACCGCCTCCTGCTCGACCTCGACGGGACCCCGAACAAGCGCAAGCTCGGCGCGAACGCGATCCTCGGGTGCTCGCTGGCGACGGCGAAAGCGGCCGCCGTATCGCTCGGGCTGCCGCTCTACCGGTACCTCGGCGGGCCCAACGCGCATCTGTTGCCGACGCCGTTCTTCAACGTCCTGAACGGCGGCGCGCACGCCGACAACAACATCGACGTCCAGGAGTTCATGATCGCGCCGATCGGCGCGGCGTCGTTCGCCGAAGCGCTGCGGTGGGGATCGGAGGTCTACCACGCGTTGAAGGGCGTCCTGCACAACCGTGGCTTGTCCACCGCGATCGGGGACGAGGGAGGTTTCGCGCCGAACCTCGCATCCAACGACGAAGCGATCGAGGCGTTGATCGCGTCGATCCACGCCGCCGGACTCACGCCCGGGGAAGAGGTCGCGCTCGCGCTCGACGTCGCCGCGACCGAGCTGTACCGGGACGGCCGGTACGTGTTCGCCGGCGAGAACGCCACGCTGGACGCGGACGGGCTGACGCAACGCTACGCGGACTGGGTCGAGCGTTATCCGATCGTGTCGCTCGAGGATCCGATGGCTGAGGACGACTGGGACGGCTGGGCCCGAGTGACCGAGGTGCTCAGCGATCGGGTGCAGATCGTGGGAGACGACATCTTCGTGACCAACCCCGAGCGGCTGGGGGACGGTATCGCCCGCGGCGTGGCGAACGCGATCTTGATCAAGGTGAACCAGATCGGCACGCTGACCGAGACCCTCGACGTCATCGATATGGCTCGAAATGCGGGCTACGCGGCGATGATGTCACACCGCTCGGGTGAGACCGAGGACGCGACGGTCGCCGACCTCGCCGTCGCCACCGGGGTTGGTCAGATCAAGGCCGGAGCGCCCGCGCGAAGCGACCGCGTCGCGAAGTACAACCAGCTGCTGCGGATCGAGGAGCTCCTCGGCGACTCGGCGCGTTACGCGGGAGACGAGATGCTCGCGGAGGGTTCTGCGTGAAGGCACGCGGAGCCGTGGTCGTCACCCTGCTTGGGGTGATGCTGCTGTCCGCGCTCTATCCACTGCGTCAGTACGCGAGCCAGGACTCGAGCGTGAGCGCCCTGGTCCGTCAGGAACACGCCTTGTCACAGAAGATCGCGGCGCTCCAGCGCCAGCAGGACCTCCTCCTGTCGGACGACGAGATCGAACGGATTGCGCGGGAGGATCTCGGCATGGTCCGTCCGGGCGAGGTCGCCTTCGCGGTCGTGCCCGACGGATCCTCCGCGAGGGCGTCGCGCGTGGCTCCCGCCGCGCCCACCACGAGCGAAACCGCCGCCTCGGCGGGTGGGGCGTGGTACGAGCGTTGGTGGGACGCGATGGTCAGCTCGCTTCGCGGGATGCGCTGACACAACGTCGCAGCCTGCGACGACGCTGCCCGTTGACCGCCCCGGATGCCCCGCCGTACCATGGCCCGCGTCCCCGGCATCAGGCCGGGACCGAGGTATGGAAGGAGCCTGGTTCGTAGTGCCTGCTGAAGTTGGTCAGATCGTCGAGGGAACGGTAAGTCGCATCGCGCCGTACGGCGCGTTCCTCCAGCTCGCGACCGGTGAGACCGGGCTCGTGCACATCTCTGAGATCGACCGGAACTTCGTCAAAGATGTGCGAGAGCACCTGCGCGAGAACGACAAGGTGACCGTCAAGGTCATCGGTATCAAGGAGGGCGGCAAGATCGACCTCTCGATCAAGCAGGCCGCCCCCGACTGGCAGCCGGAAGCGCCACGCCGGTCGCGTTCCAAGGATCCGGAGTTCGAAGCCAAGCTGAAGAAGTTCATGCGCCAGTCCGAGGAACGGCTCGTGGACTGGCGCCGCCAGCGCGAAGCGAAGCGCGGCTAGAGGACGAACAGTTCGACGGAGGCGGCCGCGAGGCCGCCTTCGGTGTTGGAGGCGATCGGTGAAGAACGACGACGGGGTCCGCGGGATCGTCGCGGCGCAGATCGGTCGCGAGCCGCGTGGCGACGTGGGGGTCGCCGCGCGCTGCGAGTACGGCTTGCCGATGGCGATCCGCACTTCGCCGCGTCTGGAGAGCGGCGAACCGTTCCCGACGCTGTACTGGCTGACCTGTCCGCTGGCCGTTCGCGCCGTCGGACGGCTCGAAGCGACCGGCCGCATGCGCGACCTGAACGCCCGGCTGGGATCGGAGCCCAAGCTGGCCGCCGCGTATCGCGCGGCACATGATCGGTACGTCCGCGATCGCGACGGTGAAGGGGATGTCACGGCGGAGTCGGCCGGAGGGATGCCCGGCCGCGTGAAGTGCCTGCACGCCTTGTACGCGCACGAGCTCGCCGACGCGAACCCGATCGGCGCCGTCGTCCGCGACGAGGTCGAGCCGCTCGGCTGTCCGGGCCCGTGCGTCGCCGAAGCGGAAGGCGGGGTCGTGCGCACGCCGGGCCACCCGGCGTTCGCGCGTCGCGCGCGATGACGCGGCTCGCCGCGATCGACGTCGGCACGAATTCGGTCCGTCTCTACGTCGCCGAGCACCACGCGGGCGCTCACCTGGAACCCGTGGAGCGCGACCTGGTGATCACGCGCCTCGGTCAGGACGTCGACCGAACCGGCGTGCTCGGCGACGAGCCGCTGCGACGCACGCTCGACGCGATCGGCCGCTATCACGCTCGCGCGCGCGATCTGGGCGCCGCGTCGATCCGGATCGCCGCGACCAGCGCCGTCCGCGACGCCGCCAACCGAGAGGCCTTCTTCGATGGTGTCCGCGCCGCGACCGGGCTGGACGCCGAAGTCTTGAGCGGGAACGCCGAAGCGCGCCTGTCGTTCCTCGGCGCGACCAGCGAGCTGTCGGGCGGCGCGCCCTACCTCGTGCTCGACATCGGCGGCGGGTCGACCGAGTTCGTCGTCGGCGACCGCGCGCCGACGGCCTGGATATCGATCGACGTCGGTTCGGTGCGACTGACCGAGCGGCACGTGCGGTCCGACCCGCCGACGCCGGATGAGATCGCCGCCGTCGAGGCCGACGCCGACTCGGCGGTCGCCCGGGCCCGGGAAGTCGTGGGTGAGAGCGCGCGAACCCTCGTCGGTCTCGCGGGGACGATCACCACGATGGCCGCCCTGGCGCTCGAGCTGAAGACCTACGACCGGAACGCGATCCATCACGCCCGGATCGGGCTCGAGCGCGTCCGTGCGATCGACCGCATGCTCACTGAGGCGACGGTCGCGGAGCGCAAGACCATGCCGGTGATGCCGCCGGGCCGGGAGGACGTGATCGTGGCCGGGTCCACGATCCTGCGTCGTGTGATGGAGGGGTTCGGTTTCGGCGAGGTGCTCGTGTCCGAGGCCGATATCCTCGACGGGCTCGTCCTCGATCTGCTCGACGGCGGGACGGCTAGCGCTTCGCCGGCGGGATGACCTTGGAGAGTCCGCCGCCGAACACGGCGAGCAGGACGGACGCGGCGACGAGCGGGAGGGCCATCAGCTTCAACGTGGCCGGCGCGCCGAGGTGCTTCGCGATGTAGCCGGCGGCGACGGCGCCGATCGGGTAGAGGCCGCCCCACGCCATCATGTACAAGCTCATGATCCGGCCGCGACGGCGTGGCGGGATCGAGGTCTGGAGCCCGGTGCTCGTCGCGGAGACCGACATCGTGTAGACGGCGCCGATCCCGACGAGCAACGCAGCGGACACCGGCAGGCTCCGGGACAGTCCGAATCCCGCGATGAGCACAGCGAGACACACCAACGCGGCGACCATGGTTCGCCGCATGCCGAACTGTCGCACCAGCATGGCGGTCGAGATCGCGCCCGCGACCGCCCCGATGCTGAACAGCGCGAACAATCCGCCGAATCCGGCTGCCTCGAGTCCGAGCACGTTGCGCGCCATGACGGGGAGCAAAGCGAGGACGGGCGCGCCGAACAGACTGACCACCGCGGTGACGGCGAGCAGCTTCGCGATGACCGGCGTCTCGCGCGCGGACCGTACGCCGCCGAACAACGCCCGCGCCCCGGTCGACGTCGGCGGATCGTGCTTCTGCGTGCGGATCATAAACAGCGCCCCGATGACGGCGAGGAACGACGCGCCGTTGGCGAAGAACGCCCACCCCGCGCCGTACGCCGCGAGGGCCAGGCCCCCGAGCGCCGGCCCGACGACCCGCGCCATGGACCATTGCGTGGAGTTCAATGAGACGGCGTCCATGATGAGCCGCTGCGGAATGAGGTCGGGGATGAGGGCCTGGAACGAGGGCGCGTTGAACGCCATCGACACACCGGAGAGGCCGATGATTGGAAGCAGCGTCGCGACGCTCGCGTGTCCGGTCCAAACGACGGCTGCCAGCGCGAAGGCGAGGCTCATCTGTATCGATTGGGTGACGAGCAGGACGCGACGCCGGTCGAGTCGGTCGGCCATCAGGCCACCGAACAAGCCGAACAGCAACGTGGGGAAGAACTGACAGAACGTCACCATCGACACCCAGAACGCCGAGTTCGTGAGCTCCAGGACGAGCCACGACATCGCGACGTTCTGGAGCCAGGTGCCGACGTTCGAAACGAGCGCGCCGCTCCAGAACAGCGCGAAGTCTCGGTGCGCGAGGGGCTGAAGCGTTCGGAATCGACGAAGTGGGCGCGGCTGCTCGATCGGAAGGGGGGTGGCCTGGATCGGCGGCTGGGGGATCGAGGTCTCGGGCAGGGGAGCTTCGGCCGTCATACCGCCGACCTCCCCGCTCACGTGTACCCTCCAGCCGCCCGAGATTGTTTCCAAAGGAAATGGTATCCTTAGGAACGCAAACTCGCAAACCCATATTCCTGGGAGGGAACGGTGGCGGCGGGATCGGAGCAGCTGCTCGACGCGATGACGGAAGTCTCCCGTCACCTGCTTCGGCTGATGACGCAGTGCCTCGACCAGCTGCCGGAAGGGGACGAGCTCAGCGCCACCCAGTACCGGGCGCTCGCTTCGCTGGCGCAGCGCGGCCCCCGCAACGCCAGCGTCCTCGCGGAGGAGCTCGGCGTCGGACGGCCCGCGGCGACCAAGATCGTCGACCGGCTCGCGCGGCGGCGTCTGATCAGCCGCCGGCGGCACCCGGGCGACCGACGCCAGGTGATCCTCGAGGCAACCGAGCATGGGATGGAGATCGTCCGCACCGTGCAGCAATGTCGGCGCCGGCGGCTCGCGCGCGTCCTTTCCGAGCTCGATCCGGCGGCGCGGGACGCGCTCGAGCGGGATCTGCCCGCGTTGCTTGCCGCCTTCTCCTTGACCGGCCGTACGCCCGGCGTTCGTTCACATACGGTGTCCGTGTAGCGAAGCAGGCATACCGAACGAACGCACGAACACCTGTTGTGGGGACGCCCGTAAGGTTCGATACTGACGTCCCCACATGCGACGCGTTGCGAAGTTCGCCGTCCGGCCGATCGTGATCGGCCCGCTGCTCGTCGTGCTGTCCTTCGCCTCGATCGGATTCGTCGCGCTGCGCGGCGGGAAGCCCCTACCGGAGACCGCGTCGGTGACCCGCGCGCCGTTCGGCGAGGACGTGGCGAGGTTGATCGACGGTCCTCCGATGACCCCCGCCCCGTCGCCGTCGCCCACGCCGACGCGTCACCCGAAACCGAAGCCGGCGAAACATCCGGCCGGACCGAACCTGTCGGCCTTCCGCGGCCTCGGCTCGTGGGTCGACCTGTACGACTACGCGAAATTGAACCCCGAGACCTCCGTCGCCGACATGCGGGCGCGGGGTGTCAAGACCCTCTACATCCAGACCGCGCGATGGAACAAGCCCGCGAAGGAAGCGACGGAGTCGTTCGCGGACGTAGCCATACTCGACCGCTGGCTGGACGCGGCTCACGCGCAGCGGATGAAGGTCGTGGGCTGGTACCTCCCCGCGTACGACGATCTCACCCGCGACGTGCGACGCACCCGTGATATCGCGCTCCACCGGACGGGCGCCGGTCAAACGTTCGACGGGCTCGGGATCGATGTCGAATACCGCGCACAGGCCGAATCGCTCCCCGCGTGGAACGCCGGTGTCGCCGAACACGCCAGACGCGTCCGCGCGGCGCTCGGGTCCCGTTATCCGATCGCGGCGATCGTTCCCACGCCACTGCAGATGGAGATCCGTCCCACC
>Ga0070707_100006567_pt1 | contig 10792 bp, 10 predicted proteins | sample KBSK5502metaG_FD_65468 | JGI IMG/M metagenome (GOLD analysis project Ga0070707, IMG submission 65468) | Corn, switchgrass and miscanthus rhizosphere microbial communities from Kellogg Biological Station, Michigan, USA - KBS K5-50-2 metaG | ecosystem: Host-associated > Plants > Roots >... | reverse complement strand
TGGGGACGTAGTTCAGTTGGTTAGAACGCTGCCCTGTCACGGCAGAGGTCGCGAGTTCGAGTCTCGTCGTCCCCGCCATTCCCTCAGCGAATACGTTTGGCGCTTCTAATGCAGGAGCGCGGCGTTCAGCCCGCGTATCATCAGTTTAGCTTAGCTAGACCAAGGGTTGACTACCGGAACCGAAAGATCCTCAAAATGCGATGTGTTTCGTGTTGCGAGCTTCGCGTGCGAAGCAAGCACTATGCCGGCAATCATCGTGTCGCGCAATTCACCTGGACGTCCCTTCTTATGACGCACCGCCATCAGATCCCCAGCCTGTTGCGCGGCGGCTGTATCAAAAGGAGCGACTCGATTCTCAATCTTCTCAACAAGGACTCTCTCGAATGCCTGAAGCAAGGCCGAGCGTCGCTTCCCAATCGGGAGAATCTGCAATCCGTAACGAATTTCAAGGATCGTGATGGAAGTTGTCCAAATGGATGTGCGAGGTTGCTTGTCGAGCCAGTCGACAACACCCCTGTCAGGCGGGTGCCGCATGAGCGCAGAGAGAACGTTGGTATCGAGAACGATCATCGATCAAAGCGCGCAGGTTTGGTCTGGTATCCACGGAGTTCAGGGATGTCTTCTTCGAGTCCAACCTTGGCGAACAACGAGGCGATCTCCGTGCCAAGACCTCCTGCAGCAGCATCTTGTTCATTTACAGCATTTCGGAGAATGTCCCGGACTTCTTCCTCCATGCTCCGTCCATGCCGCGCTGCGCGCCGCTGCAGCCTTACCTTAACGTCTTTCTCGATATTTCGTACGACAAACTGGGCCACGTCTCCTCCTTCCCATGCGATATCATGATATCATCCTTGGTCGGGACTGAACAGCATTCTGAATCGGATTGCTCCGACGCCGTTGGCGTCAATGTAAGAGCCCTTCAATAAGGACCGAGAATCGGCGAATCTGGGTGCAATTAGGGTGCAATAAGACTTCCCGAGGATTCCTTAGGGCGCCGAGAGTGGCGATCGGTGCCGTGAAATTACAACCAGTTACCTCTGGACGCTGGACTGTCACGGCAGAGGTCGCGAGTTCGAGTCTCGTCGTCCCCGCCATTCTTTTCAACCAGTTACGAGAAGAGAATGGTTCCCGCGGTCAGTTTCCAACCCGAAGTCCAACCCGAGATCCGTTTGCGCTGCTCGATCTGGGTGCTTAACGACAATTTTGATCGCATCCAGATATTTACCCTGAGCTTCGATCTGCTTCCCGTTCACCGCATGGATATAGCGTGCAGTCGTCTGCTGCTTGTTGTGGCGAAGCATGGATTTGGATCACAGAAGGATGAACTTCATTTGATCCAAAAAATGTGGCCAAACTGTGCCGCAGATTATGCCATCCAAACCGCGAATGATCGTCGATTGGAATGACGCCAGCCGCGATTGCTGCGGGACGAAGGTAGTGTTTTCCGCATGTGGAGGCCGCTCGCGGAACCCTCCCTTCTCTCGCACCGACGCGAATATCCAATCGGTGTCTTTGTTATAGACAGACTCGTTCCGTCAGTAGGTAAGATACTGAGCTAGAGCAGGATGCATCGCGACCGGCTTCATCGAACATTTCGTTTTGCCGGCCGTCTCTTTGCATTTGCTCCACGCTCTCTGGATAAAAATCTGCCTGTTAGCAGAATCAATATCCGACCACTTCAAAGCGAAACACTCTTCGGGCCGAAGTGCTGTAGCCGCGTGGACAAGTGCTGCCGTCCACTCAAGCCGAGTCTCCGGTCTGTCGAGTTGTTCCAGGATTGCGATCATCTGTTCGGGGCTGACGACTTTCGCTTCGTAATCGGACTGGGACTTACAACGAACCCCGCCAAATTTTGGAGAGCGAAAGGGATTGGAATCCATGCCGACGGAAATCAACTTATGTCGCTGAGCATGGGCAAATACCTGGCTCATGACTGAATTGATTTTGTCGATCGTCGGCCGCAATATCTGGGTCGCTACACCCATCGCGTGGCCATCTCCAACCATCGCCTGGTTTCCTTTGCTGATGGCCAAGTCACTTTTCGCTGGCGCGATTCCGCTGACCACAACAAACAGAAGTCCCTACCTCTAGCGGTCGACGAGTTCTTGAGTCGCTTCCTGTTGCACCTACTCCCCGAAGGTTTCGTGCGCATCCGTAACTTCGGCTTCCTCGCCAACCGGAAACGTGCCACTCTTCTGGCGCTTTGCTTTCACTTGCTCGGCTCCGTACAAGAATCGCAAATCGAACAACCTGCTTCCTCCACCGAAGACTCGCCTGATCTTTGGCGCTGCCCTAAGTGCGGCGGACCGATGAAGGTCATCGAAAGGCTCACCGCTGCTGAAATTCAACTTCGTTCTCCACCGGAGATCATGGCTGCGGCATGAAACGACTCTCTCTTACCCGAAACCTCCTCGTGCTTCGGCACGCTCCTTACCTCTGCGCCTCGCCGCCTAACAGATCTCTTCTTTCAGCTCATTCAACCACGCTCTTCGAGGTGCTCTTTCGTCTTAGCCGACCTTTTAGCGCACGATGTCATGGATGGCGCGCTGCAGCACAGCCTCAGGTGCAGCTCTACACCGCTCTCTCCTACCATTGAATTTGCATAGTGCCCGCGTCCGCCGCAACCGCGGCCGGCTTCCTTCAAGTCGTTGTATCGAAAGCGCGCGAACACACCGTGCTCGTGCGCGTCCCTTGCCTCCTCGCGCTTCCGATACAACACTAGGACTTCTGGCACGATCTCGACCGAGAGTTCACTCCTTCGACAGGCCTGTCAATTTGCATCAGGTTGGTCTGGCCAAAGCCTCTGCAGTGCAGTGACGCCCCGGACTGAGCAATTCACGCTGCGCCGGTCGCCCTAAGAGGTGTCATTGAAACCGATTCGAACCAAGATCTGTCAGCAGGCATACCAGCGCAGCTTTTGAAGCGATTCTTGTTGATCTTCAGTGATCGAATCTTGGACTCCAGCGTAGATCGGGCTATGCCCAGTTTGGTGGCCGCCCCGGAAGGTCCGAAGACCCGCCCTGCGCTTTCTCGCAAGGCAGCCTCAATCATCTCTTTTTCCTGAGCGGCGAGCTTTTCGGAGAGGTCCAGCGGGATTTTCGGTTCGGTCGCAGGCGGTCGCTGAGCAGGCCAGGTCTTGTCGACCGAGAAATTCTCGGTTTCGCACATGATGACAGATCGCTCAATCACGTTCCGCAGTTCGCGGATGTTCCCTGGCCACGGATACGATTGAAGCAAATCCATGCTGTTCTTCTCGATCCCCCTTATGTTCTTTCCCACATTCCTCGCGCAACGATCAATAAAGTACTCAACCAGTACGGGAATATCGTCCCGTCGTTCTCGCAGCGGGGTAATCTCGATCGGAAAAACATTGAGCCGGTAAAACAGGTCGCTACGAAAGGTTCCGGCAGCGATGGCTGCCCGCAAATCACGGTTCGTGGCCGCAACCACTCGAACATTTGTTTGGATGGATCGAGTTCCGCCGACACGTTCAAATTCGCGTTCCTGCAGAACACGCAAGAGTGCGATCTGCGTCTCCATAGGAAGGTCTCCAACTTCGTCCAAGAAGATCGTGCCTCCCTGCGCCAATTCGAACCGGCCCAGGCGCCGCTGCGCCGCTCCGGTGAAAGAGCCTTTCTCATGTCCAAATAATTCGGAGGCGATCAAGTCGCGCGGGATGGCAGCGCAGTTGACACTTACAAATGGTTTTGAGGATCGCTGGGAACGTCTGTGGATCGCGCGGGCCACCAGCTCTTTGCCCGTCCCAGTTTCGCCGGTGATCAGCACACTGGCGTCCGTGGGAGCGACCTTGGATACAAGTGACAGTACCCTTTGTAGTGCGGCGGAAGTTCCGACGATCTCCTCAAACATCGATGCCTGATCGATTTCCCCGCGCAGAGCGACATTCTTGTCTTTGAGTCTTTCTTGAGACTGCTTTGGATCCGCGATGAATATTGCCACGCTAGCCATGAGTTGCCCCCTGACCTAGAATCATTGCACCTTGCGAGATCTCTTTGTTCATTGCCTGCATTCTGGAGCCTGTCTCGTCTGCGGACAACCCCAATTGGGGTCGCGGACTCCCAACTAATTCGGGGCGCGCCTATTGCCTATATCAAGGCGGGGAGAAGTACTCTTTTGGGTGATAGAGAACGAACTCTGCCCAAGAAACCCAAGTGGAGGTCCGTTGTTTTTCAACGTGGGAGGTACTTCGCGAGGCCTTCATCAGAGGAACTTTAGCCTCCACGAATATCAATTCGCTTCCGACCAAACAGCCGGGCGTCTACAGACCATGCGCCGGGTCCAAGCATGACGAGGCTTACTCCGAGCGCCGCGAGCAAAAGGTGGATGCTAGGTGTGCCACCTCGACCGAAGATAATCCACGCCTCGATGATTGCTTGCAAAGCTCCTGCAACAGGTGTCCACAACCCGGCTAGCAGCAAACTTCCGACGCCGATCGCGATGAATCTCGCGTAAAACCCGTCATGCGGTGCTCCCCAAAATCCGAAGCAGCCTTCAAGGAATAACGGGATGGCCGCCGCTAGGCGTAGGACAAGGAGTCCAGCGCCGGGCCAACCGCCAGGAAACATCGTAAACAATCGTTGCAAGTTCTCTCCTTACTTCGCCGTAATTTCACACTCGTACGAGGCGAATGTACCGGGATAGCGGACCCTGCGAATCCCCAGATGTGGGGGACGCTTTAGACTCTTTTGGGTGGTTTATACGGGATTTATAATTCGATGATTCCGCGCTTCAAGGCTGCGGTCACTGCGTGGGTTCGGTCATTGACGCCAAGCTTGGAAAGGATGCTCTTGACGTGGCCCTTCACCGTATCCTCCGAGATCGCTAGCTGATCGGCGACCAGCTTGTTCGGATTTCCCGCTGCAATCAGGGAAAGAACCTCGATCTCCCTTTCACTCAAAGCGTCATCGGCAGCATGAGTGGCGAGTTCGGCGGCGACCTCCGCGTGAATGAATTTTTTGCCGGCTCGAATAGCCCGAATCGTGTCCAAAAGATCCTTCCGCACGTTGCCTTTCAAGATATACGCTTGCGCGCCGGCTTTCATTGCGCGCTTGCACAGCGCATCGCCCGCATAGGTCGTCAGCACAATGATCCGCGCGTCTGAAAATTCGCTCCGAATGGCAATCAGCGCATCGATTCCATTCATTTCGGGCATCTGCAAGTCCATTAAGGTGACGTCCGGCCGGTGCAGCCTGAATTGTTCTACCGCCTCACGCCCGTTGGACGCTTCCCCAACCAAGCTCATGTCCTTTTGATTGGCGATAAGCGCGGCGATTCCTTCCCGGATAAGAGCGTGGTCGTCCACCGTCAGAACGCGAATTGGACCAGGACCAGCGCCGATCTTAGGACTGCTGCCCATTCGTCTCCTCAATCTTCCTTCGCAAGAACCAGAATCTGCCACGAGCCTGCCAGCCGCCATAAGCAATAGCCGCAGGAACACTCAACTCGATCTCCGTTCCGGCTCCCTGTTCGCTCCAGACTTCCAGCCGCCCGCCAAATCTCTTGGCACGTTCGCGCATACCAGGCAAGCCCCAATGTCCAGCGCGGGCGCCCTGATCGGCAACTTCAGGAGCGATTCCGATTCCGTCGTCTCGCATGTGGAACTGGAACTCCGAATCTCCGTAAGTGATTTCCGCTTCAATCTTCTGCGCGCGTGCGTGGCGAAAAGCGTTTCGCAACGCCTCGCGCCCAATCCGGTAGATTTCATCGCGCAGCACGGGATTCAGTTCTCGCTGTTTCCCTTCCACCAGCAGGCGCACGCACGGGACGCTGCCGTAGTCGCTCTGAGCGGTAAGTTCTTCGCCGAGAGCCGTCAATGCTGCTGCTATATCTTTGTCACTGATGATCGGCTCGCGCAAGTCCGAGACTGTATCCCGGCCTTCCGCGATAGCTTTGTCTCCGCGCTCCAACGCAACGTCGAGTGCTTGCATAGCTTCGCTCGGTCGCCCAGGAAGAAGGTCGCGCACAGCTTGCAAGCGAAACATCAACCCCTGAAAACCCTGCAACAGCGAGTCGTGGAGTTCCCTGGCGATGCGTGTTCGCTCGCTAAGGCGCTCATCTAGGCGCATATTGAACTGGAGCAAGAGTTGATATGAATGGTAGCGGTGTGCGCCCCATACCGAAAAAATTACTAACACCAGGCATGTGAGCCGAAACCACCACGTGGCCCACCAGGGCGGCAGGATGTTGATGTGAAGTCTGATGCCGGGTTCGCTCCACGGACCGCGGCGGCTCGCTCCCTGCACACGAAGAGTATAGTTCCCCGGCGGCAGCGTGGTGTAACTCGCAAGCCGCTGGTCACTCCCTACTTCATTCCACTTTTGGTCCAACCCTTCCAACATGTACCGATAGCGGTTCGTCGAAGGATTGAAAAAGCTCAATGCAGAGAACCCGATGGAAAAGACGTTTTGCGAATGAGAGAGTCTGATTGTATCAGTGTAGTTGAGAGCTTCCTTCAGCGGTGATTCGGGGCCGAAGTTGACTGGCCTTCCGAATAGCCGGAAATCGGTCAAGACAATTGGCGGAACGAACGCATCCGCAATGACCGCATCGGCGACTACCTGGTCGGGAAAGAATGATGTGACTCCGCTGAAGCCTCCAAACGACATTTCACCTGTGGCACTTTTGAAGCAAGCACCCCACCCAGTAAGATCTGGGCCAGGCAGCCCGTCTGCCATGGTGTAGTTTTTGAATTTCTGAGTTTTGGGGTTAAAGCTCGATACCCCTTTGTTCGTGCTCATCCAAAGCAAGCCAGACTCGTCTTCCAGGATGCAGCTTACGACATTTCCCCCCATGCCATCGCGCTCGTTGAAAACGGAAAAAGTGTTTGTTCGAGGATCGAATTTGTCGAGCCCGTTTTGCGTGCCAACCCACATGCTTCCTGTGCGATCGAAATAAACGGCGACTACGCGGTTATCGCTAAGGCTCCGGAGGTCGTCGGATCTATGGCTGTAGACCGTAAACTGGCCGGTGTTCGGATCGAACCTGTGGAGCCCTAAATTACTCCCAAGCCAGAAGCTTCCTTGCCGATCTTCTGCGATTGCGTAATAGTTCAGACCTCGGGTTTTTGGATTCGGATTATAAGTAGTGAACCGTTGCGCACGCGCGTCGAAACGACAGAGACCATCCCACGTGGCCGCCCACAAGGTTCCTTTATGATCAAAAAGTAATCGCTGAACGCCGCCGCTACACAGGCTTGAGGGATCTGCGCGGTCGTGAGTATAACGCCGAAGTTCTCCACTCTTTCGGTTGTAACGCAATAACGGATTTGTCCCGGCTATCCAAAGCACATCGGGTCCGTCTTCGATGATCGAAAGCACTTCGTAACCAGCGACTGGCTTGAAAGAGGAAGACAAGCCCGTCTTGCGATCGATTCGCACCAATGAACGATTGACGCCAACCCACAAGACCTCTTGTTGATCCTGATAGAGGGCGCCGACCAGACCTGGATTTATGCTGGTGGGAGTTCCAGACGGGCTCGTAAATTTTGCAAACGGCGGCGGCTTGGTAGCAAAAAAGTGCGGCTCAACGTCGTGCATCCCGACCCAAATGTTTTCCTCGTGGTCCTCGAATAGGGCTATGACCCGATTGTCGGCCAAACTCTCGTTATCGCCGGCATGGTTGTGATAGCTGATAAAACGACGACGCTCACGGTCGAACTTCAGCAAACCTTGGATCGCCGTTCCAAACCACATGGTGCCTTCGTGATCCTCCATCAGGGCGTATGCCGGATTCCTCACGTTGCCCTCGGGGCCCTGGATGTCGAATCCATACCGGGTGAGCTTGTTCGTTTTGCGATCAAAAGTGGCGATATGGCCGTCTGAGCCGTAGATGATCCAAAACACGCCGAAACGATCTTCGTGGAACCACAGCCCAATGCCCGATTCTCCGGTAAGAACGTGCCTCTTCACTTTTCCGGTGTTGCGATCAAATTCGTCGAGGGTCTGGCTGGTGCCGACCCAAAATCTCCCTGCTCTGTCCTCGCCAGTGGACTTGATCGTATTATCCCCGAGGCTGTAGGGGTCCCTTGGATCGTGATAAAAGCGTTTGCTCTTACCCGTGTCGGGATCCAGACGGAATAGTCCTCTGCGCGTGGAGAGCCATAACATACCCGATGAATCCTGGCTGATTTGCTCGACCGTCGTCGTCAAGCCGTCGGAATCCGGACCATCGAAATGATAATGAGTGAATTTTTCCGTACGTGGGTCAAAGCGGTCTAGAGATTGGTCTGTTCCGACCCAAATTGTGCCGGCGCGATCCTTAAACAACGAAAAAATGAAAGCACCACTGAGGCTCTCAGGACGTTCCGAATCGTGTTTGAAGACTTTGAAATTGTAACCGTCATAGCGATTCAGGCCATTCCATGTCCCGAACCATATAAACCCCTGGTCGTCCTGAACGATATCCGAAACCCTAACCTGAGAGAGTCCTTGAGAACTGGAAACCCGTGCAAAGCGGATATCCTTACCGTCGACGACGGGAAGCCTGATGGTTTCAGTTTCCACGGGTGAATCAAGCGAGGAGGTGTGAACGATTTTGTCCGTCCTCGCCCAGGCTGAAACACCTACAAGGGTCAAAAGTAGGATCGCCGAGGCCAGTTCGAGCATATGGATGCGATCTGAGCTCAAAATCATCTTTGATGAACTTCCGGCAGAACATTCCCGAACGGCGGATACGACTGGAAACTCCATGCCTAGCCACCTGTCGGATCAACAAGGAAATCGAATCGAGGATTTCCCTAAAAGATCTTTCAAATCAGATTCGTTTCGTGGTGAGGCCATGGCGGCATCATACACCCAGAGAATCCGCGCTAGGCAACGGTCCAGGCATTCCTGAAGCCCTGCAGTCAAAGCTTGTCTCTGAGCTACATCGGTGCGATTAGGCGCAAATTGCTTCGAGTTGATCGTCATCCCGAACCCGCCGCATTTTTGCTGCATTTTGAAATCAGCTTTTTCCCGCATAGGCAGCCCGAATCTTGTCCAACAAATCCTTTCGTACGTCACCTTTTAAGATATACGCGTGCGCGCCGGCTTGCATCGCCCGTTGGCACAAAGTGTCGGCCGCGTATGTCGTTAGAACGATGATTCGCGCCTTCGGAGATTCGCTTCGAATAGCAATCAAGGCATCGATCCCACTCATTTCCGGCATTTGTAAGTCCATCAAGGTTACGTCCGGACGATGCAACCGGAACTGCTCGACGGCCTCCCGCCCGTTCGCGGCTTCCGCGACCAAAAGCATGTCCCTCTGAGTAGCGATGAGGATGGCGATCCCTTCACGGAGAAGGGGGTGGTCGTCAGCCGACAAAATGCGAATCACTTCAGGACTTGTGTCCATGGGCTGCCCTAATTCTTCTTTCGCAAGAACCATGGTTTGTCGGGAGCGCTGGATTTGCCATAAATAACAGCCGCCGGAACCTTCAACTCGATTTCTGTTCCCGCTCCATGCTCACTCCAAACTTCCAGCTTCCCGCCAAAACTCTTGGCACGTTCGCGCATACCAGGCAGGCCCCAATGCCCCGCGCGGGCGCCCTGATCGGTAACCTCAGGTGAAATTCCGATTCCATCGTCTCGCACCTGCAAGAGAAACTCAGAATCGCCGTAAGTTACTTCGGCTTCGATTTTCTGCGCCTTGGCATGGCGAAACGCGTTTCGCAAAGCCTCGCGCGTAATCCTGTAGATTTCATCGCGCAGCACGGGATTGAGCTCTCGTTGTTTTCCTTCCACCAACACGCGCACGCACGGTGCGGGGCCGTTCTCGCTCTGCGCGGTCAATTCCTCGCCCAGGGCGGTCAGCGCCTGCGCGATATCGCTGTCGCCGATTGTGGATTGACGCAAGTCTGAGATCGTATCCCGGCCTTCGACGATGACTTTGTCTCCGCGCTCCAGCGCAATGTCCAGGGCTTTCATAGCCTCGCTGGGCCGCCCGGGAAGGAATTCACGCACTGCCTGAAGGCGAAACATCAATCCTTGAATGCCTTGCAGCAGCGAATCATGGAGTTCCCGCGCGATGCGCGTCCGCTCGTTGACGCGTGCTTCCAGTCCTGCGTTGAACTCCCGCGCCAGTTGCTGCAGTCGCAGTTGATAGAGTGCCCAAAGCAATCCAATAAACGCCGCTACGCACAACGTGCGAAACCAAATCGTCTGGTAGTAAGCTGGAGCCACCGAGAAATCCAGGAACGTGCCGGCCTCGTTCCATACGCCGCTGTTATTGCTAGCGCTCACTCGAAACCGGTAGTTGCGGGGAGGTAGATTGTTATAGAAGGCTTGCCGGCGATTGCCGGCATCCTGCCAATCGCGGTCCCGGCCTTCCAGCTTGTAGCGAAAACGTACCTTTTCCGGCGCGACCAGGCTGAGCGCCGTGTAGTCGATTTGCAGATCGCGGATCAGTGGGGGCAAGCGCAGTTGGGGAATCGCGTCGTAGGTCTTGCGGTCGGCGCTAATCTGCTCGACGTGTACCGGCGGCGGCAGCTTATTAAACGGAAGATGATGCGGATCAATCACACTCACACCGTCGTACGTCGGGAACCATATTTTTCCATCCGATGACTTGGTCACGCGCGGTCCGTAACTGCCATAGACTCCAATGCTCGCCACTCCGTCGGAGTTATCAAAAATCTTAGCTTTGATAACGTGCCTCGGATCACCTGCCCACGCATACCACTCCGAGTGTTCAATCCGGGCGAGGCCACAGGGCATGTACAACCACATGGCACGATCGTCGTCCTCCACCGACCAATGGACCTCATCGCAGGGCAGTCCGTTCTTACTGGTTAGCG
>Ga0070707_100006566_pt1 | contig 10792 bp, 9 predicted proteins | sample KBSK5502metaG_FD_65468 | JGI IMG/M metagenome (GOLD analysis project Ga0070707, IMG submission 65468) | Corn, switchgrass and miscanthus rhizosphere microbial communities from Kellogg Biological Station, Michigan, USA - KBS K5-50-2 metaG | ecosystem: Host-associated > Plants > Roots >... | reverse complement strand
CCATATTCCAGAGGCCGGTGTTCATGGGTTCCGGGCTCTCGGCTTTGCCGAGCCCCGGAACGACGACCAAGTTGACGACCGCACCCATCGGCGGCATGGCGTCACCATTGCTTCAGCGGATCGGCATCGCGTAGATCAGCCCGCCCTTGCTCCACAGATTGTTGTAGCCGCGCTCCAGCTTGAGCGGCGTGTTGAGCCCGAGATGCCGGTCGAAGATCTCGCCGTAATTGCCGACCGCTTTGATCGCGTTATAGGCCCATTTCTCGTCAAGATTGAGGGCCTTGCCCATGCCGGGGGTCACGCCGAGCATGCGCTTGATGTCGGGCGCCTCGCTCTTGGTCATCTCGTCGAGGTTCTTCTGCGTGATGCCCTTCTCCTCGGCCTCGAACAGCGCATAGATCGTCCAGTCGACGATGTCGTGCCACTCTTCGTCGCCATGCCGCACGACCGGCGCGAGCGGCTCCTTCGAGATGCGGTCGGGCAGCACGACATAATCGTCGGGGTTGCTCGCTCGCCCGACGCGCTGCGCCGCCAGTGCCGAGGCGTCGCCGGTGACGACGTCGCAACGGCCGGAGAAGAACGCGGCGAAGAGCTCGTCGACCTTCTCGATGACGACCGGCTTGAACTCCATTTTGTTGGCGCGGAAGTAGTCGGCGAGGTTGAGCTCGGTCGTGGTGCCGGGGGCCACGCACACCGTCGCGCCGTTCAATTCCTTGGCGGCTTTGACGCCGAGCTTCTTCGCCACCATGAAGCCCTGGCCGTCATAAAACACGACAGGGCCGAAATTGAGCCCGAGCTGGGTGTCGCGCTGCAATGTCCAGGTCGTGTTGTTCGACAGGATGTCGACTTCGCCGGACTGCAGCGCGGTGAAGCGCTGCTGCGCGGTCAGCGGCACGTATTTCACCTTCTCCGAATCGCCCAGCACCGCGGCGGCGATCGCGCGGCAGATATCGACATCCAGACCGCTGTACTTGCCCTGGCTATCGGGCATCGCGAAGCCGGGAATGCCGGTCGGGACGCCGCAGCTGAGCCCACCCTGCTTTAGCTTGTCGAGCGTTGGGCCGGCCTGGGCCGGCAGTGCGACAGCAAGTGTCGCCGCAAGACCCGCAACAAACACTGCCCCGAGCCATTTGCTTGACATGCCGAGCCCCTCTGCCTTGCCGCGCCGGCGATGCCGGGCGCTTTTGCCGTTGTTGCCGCGACGCTAGCACAGCCGCGCGGCGGCCAGCAACGCGCTGGCCGTTGTGCAAGCCGCGGGCCGAGACTAGGCAGGCCCGATAATTTCCGAGATGCGCTGCTTGACGGCGCGTTGCAAATCCGCCGCCGCCGGCCCGGCCCGCGCGATCCCGCGCGAGATGCTCGGGATGACCCGAGAATAATGCCGCCCGAAATCGGCCCGCATATCCGCGATCGTCGCGCCCTGGGCGCCGATGCCGGGCACCAGCAACAGCGAATTCGGCAGGCGATCGGCAAGGCCAGCGGCTTCCCGGCCCTGGGTTGCCCCAAGGACCGCGCCGATCGACCCGATCCCGTTAGGCTCCGTGGCGGTGTTGCGGGCCGCAATCCCATCAGCCAGCTGCTCCGCCACCGACCTGCCGTCCGGCAGCCGTGCCTGCTGCAGCTTCGACCCTTCCGGGTTGGACGATCGGACCACGACAAACAGCCCCGCCCCTTCACGCAGCGCGCAATCGAAAAAGGGTTGGAGCGAACCGAGCCCGAGATAGGCGCTCAGCGTCATCGCGTCGCCGCCAAACGGGCTGCGCGGCCCGAGATACGCATCGGCATAGGCGGCGGCCGTTGTGGAAATGTCCCCGCGCTTGGCATCGATGATCACCAGTGCGCCGTGGCTCCGGGCCGCCTCGACCGTCTGTCGCAGGATCTCCACGCCGGCCGGCCCATGCCGCTCGAAAAACGCCACCTGCGGCTTGACCACCGCGACCAGCGGCGCGCAGGCCTCCACCATGCGCTCGCAGAAGGCGCGCAGCCCCTGCACATCGTCCGGCAGCCCCCAGCCGTTCAGGCTTTCGGCCGCGGGATCGATGCCGACACAGAGCGGCGAGCGCTTCGCCGCCAGGGCAACAAAGCGCTTTTGAAACGGCACGGTGGTCATGTCCGTCCTATAACAGACCGCCCGATGGGGAGGATAGCCATGGCCAAGCAGCAGATCCGCTCAGACAAACTGCGCCAGCCGAGCGGCGTGTTCTCGCACGCCACGATGATCGAGGCGAAGGGGCGGCTCGTCTTCATTTCCGGCATGACGGCGCGCCGCGCCGACGGCACGATCGCCGGGATCGGCGACATCGAGGCGCAGACCCGCCAAGTCTGCGAGAACATCAAGGCGGCGGTCGAATCGGCCGGCGGCACGATGGACGATATCTGCCGGGTCGACGTCTACATCCGCAACATGGAGCAGTTCGACGCGATCCATAAGGTCAGGCGCGAATACTTCAAGGAGCCGCTGCCGGCCTCGACGATGGTGGAAATCGTCAAGATGACCCACCCCGACTACCTGATCGAGATCAACGCGATCGCGGTCATCCCCGACTGACGGCGCCAAACCGGCCGGCCTGTCCAAGGGGTAAAAATTGCTATTCTGCATACGAATAGCGTGGGACGCTGTCAGAAATCCCTTTGTTAGACAGGGTTTAAAGATATGAGCACCGAGCCTGGCCGCGCGGAAGAGATTGTTATAATTATTATCTTGACAATCCGGATTTAATGTGATACGTTCCGGCATCATTGCAATCCGGATCGATAGATACCCCTGCCCGGCGTTGGGCCAAGCGCCCACTCCTCTACCGCCAAATCCGGCGCTCAAGACGTGGATGGCCGGGACGAGCCCGGCCACGGGGCAGTTTGGCTTCAGAACGTCTCGACCCAGGGCGCAGCTCGATTTCCCAGGCCCAGGCGCTGCGCTGCTGGCGATGCAGGTGGAAATAGCTGTCGGCGATCGCGTCGGGATCGAGCAGCGCGTCGGGGCCGCGATTGGCGCCGCGCGGGTCGCCCGGCCGGCCGATCCAGCCATCGCTGACGATATGGCCGACATGGATTCTGCGGCTGCAGATCGCGCGCCACGCTTTGCGCGAGGCCCCGGGCGGCGCGGCGTGCCACGGACGCGCGGAGCCCCGACCCCGCTCCGACAATCAATGCCCGCTCGCGTCCCGGCATGGTCTTTTCTCCCCCGGCAGAAACGCTGCCGGTGCGGCGCCGGGGAGCCGTTATCGTACAAAAAGAATGTCGAAAACCAGCCTTTACTGCCGCCCATCAGCTCCTCGAAGAAGCCTCAGTTTGGCCTGATTACCGAACGCGTTTGGCGGATTACAGGAGCAAAGACATCGCGCCTTTGTGCCAAACAGCTGGTTCGGTCATCGCCCATTCCTGCCCAGCGTTTCAGGTTAACCGACAACGCCATCGATCTTTTGACAGATTAACCAAGCTATTATTGGCAATGAAGAACTGACAAAGAATAAATCCTGGTTAATATTTTCTAAACAGAACAGAGACGGAATTTATCCGACAATTATTTAATCTGTGGCGGACTTGGGCCGATTCCCAGATTTCATGAACGGGACGGTTGACAGCCTCGGAACTAGCTGGCTAGAGTTGGTTTGCCTTTCCACCGTCCCACCCGGGCAACCCCCCAATCGACCCGGGACGACAAATCACCGCAACTGTCCTTCCGTCTGTCCAACGACGGCGCGCACCGTGGTTCCGCCGTGCCGCCGAGATTCTGCAACAACAACGGAGCTCATGCGGATGAGAATGCCAGGCACTCTCGGCGTATCCCTCGCCGCCCTCGTCCTTTCCAGCGCCGCCGCGGCCGCAGCGATGGCCGACGCGCCCGACGGCGCAACAACCCGTGGCGCGGCGGGCTTTGGGGCCCCCGACCGCTACATCGCACCGTCGCCGCAACGCGCCGCTTTCCAGGCCGTCGGCCGGCGCGAGATCGGCCGCGCCTCGTGGTACGGCAACCGCCACGTCGGCCGGAAGACGGCGACCGGCGAGCGTCTCGACACGGTGCATCCGACCGCCGCGCACCGCACCCTGCCGCTCCAATCGCTGGTCAAGGTGACCAATCTCAATAACGGGCGTTCGGTCGTGGTGACGATCAACGACCGCGGCCCGTTCAGCCCACGGCTGCTGATCGACGTATCGCCGCGCGCCGCGGACGAGCTCAACATGCGGACCGACGGCATCGTCCCGGTCGCGATCGAGCAGGTAGCGGTCGCGCGCACCCAGTAGCGCCGCCCATTTCAGCCTGTCGCCGCCTCGCGTGGCGACGGCTGTACCAAACCGCCGGTTTCATAGCTTGTCACCTTTTTGCCACTGTGACCCAAAGGGCACAGCAGCCGCGAAAAGCCGGCCTTTACCCTAGCCTCGATTGACTCCGAATCCGCGCTTCAAGCAGCATCGAATGGCGGCGCAGCGCGCGAGCCGTCTCGGTGTCTTCCGACGGCGAGAGGGTGGGGGCCATTACCCGCAGCTTTGCGGGCTCGACGAGTGGGGGAGAAGTGGACGAACTGTCCGACAAGACGAACGTCGTACCCTTTCCGCTGATGTTTCGAAGCAGCAAATCGGCGGAAATCGGAAGCGCTGGGGGACCCGGCCGGTACGAATTCACCGACACGGAGCTGGACGCGCTGTGCCGCTGGTTTTCCGCGATGAAATACGCCTTCCCCGGTACGGAAGGGGTCATGATCGTCAGCCACCAGCAAAGCTATTCGGCCGTCGGTCTCTACAACCCGGCGGGCGGCGCGCCGAACTGCCTGATCGCCAAGCACGAGGTCGGCGGCACGACGCGCTTCTTCTGGTCGACGGAAGGCGACCCGCCGCGGGTGATCAACGATCTGTCCGAGATCACCGACGCCCATATCCGTGCGATCGAGCCGCCGCGCAACGAGAAGGGATGGCTCGATCCGACCGGCTGGATGGGGGTCTACGCCACCCGTCTGATTGCGACTGCAGTACAAGTGGTTTGACTACCTGCGGGCGAACCGGCACGGTAGGGACGCTGCAACCGGCTGACGCGGGCTGAGACCCGCGATTGCGCGGGCTGCAGCGGCAGGGGAAATCACAAAGCGAGCGACGGCCCGATGCGATCGGTCTGCAGCGGCGATGGAGCGGCTTCGCGCGGCAGATGGCGCGGCGGCGTCGCCTCGTGACGTGACCGGCAAGCCCGTCAATCACAGGTCCAGGGCAGAGGTCCACGGATGAGAGCGATCGCCGTGATCGGTGTGCTCGCCGGCATGATTGTCGCGGGCTGCTCGTCCCTGCCGACGGCAGGGCCGACCGCGAGCGACGTCAAGCACCAGGAAATCAAGGACAACGAGGTCCGGTTCGGTCTCATCGACATCGATGACAACGTCGTGGCCGCCTTGCTCGCCAGCGGGCGCGAGAGCTTCCATACCCGCTTCAAGAAATACGGCAGGCCGCCGCAGCCACGGATCGGGGTGGGCGACAGTGTCGTCGTGTCGATCTGGGAAGCCGCCGGCGGCGGTCTGTTCGGCAGCTCGCCGACCGATCACGTCTCGGCCGGCTCGCGCAGCGTGACGATACCGGAACAGATGGTCGGGCAGGACGGCGGCATCAGCGTCCCGTTCGCCGACCGGGTGCCGGTCGCGGGGCGCCTGCCGGTCGAGGTGCAGAAAACCATCGAGCGGCGCCTCGCCGAAAAGGCGATCGAGCCGCAAGCGATCGTGACGGTTACCCGCAGCATCACGAGCAGCGCCACGGTTACCGGTGAGGTGATTGCCGGCGCACGGGTGCCGCTGTCATTGAAAGGCGATCGTCTGCTCGATCTGATCGCGGCCGCGGGCGGCGCCAAAACGCCCCTTTACGAAACCTTTGTGCGGCTGTCGCGTGACGGCGTCACCGCGACGATCCCGATGGAACTGTTGGTGTCGGACCCGGCCGAGAACATCTATGTCTACCCGGGCGACGTCGTGACCCTGGTGCGGCTGCCGCAATCCTTCACCGCGTTCGGCGCGACCGGACAAAACACGCAGGTCAATTTCACCGCCGAAAAGATGACTCTGGTGGAGGGCTTGGCCAAGGCCGGCGGGCTGCTGGATCTGCGGTCCGACCCGGCCGGCGTCTTCCTGTTCCGGTACGAGCCGCCAGGCATCGTCAAGACGCTCGGACGGCCGCAGCTCGGTACCGGGCCCGACGGGTCCTCGCCGGTCGTGTATCGGCTCGATCTCAGCGACGCCAAATCCTACTTCCTGGCGCAGCGCTTCCCGATACACGACAAGGACATAATCTATGTCGCCAATGCGGAATTGAACGAACTGCAAAAATTCTTCACGCTGTTGAATACGCTGACCGGACCGGTGATCACCGGCATCGTGGTGAAAAATGCCTCGCCGTGAGCCCGTCGGCCGCCGGTTGCCGGGATAACAGGCCCGCGTTTCGCCGCACCGGGCGGGCGCAGTCCATTCGGTAACAACACCCTGCTGTTTCGCGCTGCACGATGATCGCCCTCGATCTCTCGCGCCTGCTGTCGCGCGCCGGACGCGGAACGCCGACCGGGATCGATCGGGTCGAACTGGCCTATGCCGAACATCTGATCGCCACGGATCCCTCGGCCTGCTTTGCCGTGACGATCGCGTTCGGCGGACTCGGTCTCGTGCCGCGCGATCGGGCGGAGGGTTTTGTCGCCGCGATCGCTGCGGCTTGGCGCGGCCAGGGCGCGGCTGTAGGAGATCCGCGCCATGTCCGCCATCTCGGCCGCAGCGCCCGCCTCACTGCCTCGCTCGGCGGCGAGCGCCGGCTGTTCGCAATGCTCCGGCAAAGTCCCGTGCCGCCGGTCTATCTGCTGGTATCGCATCACCATTTGGAGAAACCCGCGATCCTGGCGCGGCTGAAGGCCCGCAGCCCGGCGCGTTTCGTCTGTCTGATCCACGATCTGATCCCGATCGAATATCCCGAATATGCCAAGCCCGGTCAGGCCGAGAACCATCGCCGCCGCATCGAGACCGCCGTGCGCTTCGCCGACGCGCTGATCGTCAATTCCGGAGTCACCCGCGACGCGCTGCTGCCATATCTCGACCGCGCCGGGCGTGACGCACCGGTTCTCGTCGCGCCGCTTGGGCTCGATCTTCCGGCGGAGCCGACCAATCCGGGATCGCCGCTCGACCGGCCGTATTTCGTCCACCTCGGAACGATCGAGGCGCGCAAAAATCACCTGCTGCTGCTCAATCTGTGGCGTCAGCTTGCAACGGAGCTCGGCGCCGCGGCGCCGCTATTGGTGCTGATCGGCCAGCGCGGCTGGGAGACCGAGAACGTCGTCGACATGCTCGACCGCTCCCCGGCGCTGCGCGGCGTGGTGATCGAGCACAACAACCTGCCGGACACCGAGATGGTGCGGCTGCTCGAAGGGGCTCGCGCTCTGCTGCTGCCGTCCTTTGCCGAAGGGTTCGGCTTCCCCGTGATCGAGGCCTTCGGGGTCGGCGTGCCGGCATTGTGCAGCGACATCCCGGCCTTGCGCGAAACCGGCGGCGCCATCGCCGAATACCTCGACCCGCTCGACGGGCCGGGCTGGCGCCAAGCGATCCTCGACTACGCCGCGGCGAACTCGCCGCGGCGCGTGGCGCAACTGCAGCGCCTTTCCGGCTGGCAGCCACCGCGCTGGCGGGATCATTTCGCCAGCGTCGACCCGTTCATCACCGAGACGGCAGCGGCGCCGCGGCGCCATTAAGGTGGGGAATTACCGCGCGGCCGGCAGGGCTCGTCCCAGATGGCGCGCCACCGCCGCCAGATCGGTCGGCTCGGCGGCGACCGCGCGCGACTCTTCCTGCAGGATCGCGACCGCCTCGCGCAGCTGCGCCTCGCTGTGCTCGGCGGTCAGGAAGAAGCGCAGCCGCGCCGCGCGTTCGGGAACCGCCGGGTAGAGGATCGGCTGGACGTTGATACCGCGCCGGAACATCGCCTCGGCCAGCCGCCCGGCGCTGATCGAGCTGCCGGTGATGATCGGCACGATCGCGGCGCCGATCGAACCGCCGACATCGAGACCGGCCTCCCGGGCCAGACGCAGGAACAATGCCGCGCGTTCGTTCAGCCGCGCGACCCGTTCCGGCTCGCACTCAAGGATCTGAACGGCCGCCAGCGCCGCTGCCGCGGCCGGCGGCGCCATGCCGACCGAAAACACAAAACCCGGCGCCATGCGCTTCAGGTAATCGATCAAATCCTTGCGGCCGGCGATGTAGCCGCCGCACGAGACGAGGCTCTTGCTCAGCGTCCCCATCCAGATATCGACTTCGCCCGGGTCGATCCCGGCGCGGTCGGCCGAGCCGAAGCCGCGCGGCCCGAGCACGCCGAGGGCATGCGCCTCGTCGACCATCAGCCAGGCGCGATGGCGCCGCGCCACAGCGACAAAGGCGGCGAGATCGGGCACGTCGCCATCCATGCTGTAGTGCCCCTCGATCACGAGCAGCGCATGGCCATGGCGCGGCCGCGCCTCGGCGAGCACCTTGTCGGCGGCGTCCGGATCGAGATGGCGAAACGGCACGCGCCGCGCGCCCGACAGGATCGCGCCCTGCACGATGCTGTTGTGGATGAAGGCATCGTGCACGATGACGTCGTTGCGGCCGAGCAGGTGGCCGATCACGGTGACGTTGGTCGAATGGCCGCCGACCAGCACGACGCTGTCCTCCGCGCCGTGGACCCGCGCCAGCGCCTGCTCCAACTCGCGGTGGATCGGGCGCTCCCCCGAGACCATGCGGCTGGCCGATACCGAGGTGCCGTAGCGGTCGATCGCCGCCTTCGCCGCCTCGGCGATCCGCGGATCGCCGTTCAGGCCGATATAGTTGTAGGACGCGAAATTGACGTAGGAGCGGTTGCCGATCAGCGTCTCGGCGCCGGCGATCCCCTCATGCACGCGAAAAAATGGGTCGGCGATGTCGAGGTATTCCGCCGCCTGTTCGATCAGGCGGATCTCCCGATAGGCTTCGAGTTCGGAGACGTCGAGGCGGTCCGAGCCGGCATCATCGGCGGCGGCCTCGCGCCGGCGCGACAACGCGGCCCCGGGTCGAGCGGAAGCAACCGAGGACAATTTTTGCAGGAGGCGCATCTTCGCCTCCGCGGATAACCCGAAGAGATTTCCTCCGACCGCCACTCACCTCACTCCGCGGCGGCTGATTTGAACTCGGCGTCGTCGAGCGCCGCTGCGGCATCCGCAACGGATGCAACCCGTTCGTCGTCGGCCGCCTCGTAGCGTTCGGCGAGGCTGATCAGTTCGCGCGCCTGCGGCCTGGCGGACAGCGCGCCGGCGAGCCGCTTGGCGATCGAGGCGACGCTCGTTCCCTCGGCCAGTGACATCAGCGGCAGGTCGATGCGCAGACGGCTTTCGAGGGCGAGACGCAGCTCGACCGCCATCAGCGAATCCATGCCCAACTCCGACAGCGGGCGAAGCGGGTCGATACCGGCGGCCGGGAGGCGCAGAATGCCGGCGGCTTCCTCGGCGACGACGGTCTTGAGCAGCGCCAAAGCCTCCTCGGGATCGAGCTCGGCCAGGCGTTCGATCAGCGAGTCGTCGCCCGGCGAGGATCCGGCATCGCTGCGCACCTCGGCGAAGAACGGCGCTGCGAGGATCGGCAGGAAGCGCCGCGCCTCGTTCCAGTTGGTCTCGGCGAAACCGACCGCGGCGAGCCCGCTCTCCTCGATCGCCGGCAGACCGGAAAGCGCCTGCGCCGCCGGGATCGGCTTGGCGCCGAGCCGCCTTGCGAGCGCATCGCGGGTGTCGCGCCGCTCGGCGAGGTATCCGGCATCCTCGATCGGCCCCCACGCGACCGTCAGGGCGGGCTTGCCTTCGGCGCGCCGGCGCCGCGCCAGCGCTTCGAGGGCGAGATTGGCGGCGACATAGACCCCCTGCCCCGGCGCACCCAGCAAGGTCGTCGCCGAGGAGAACAGCAGGAACAGCTCGATCGGGTCGTCGCGCGTCAGCCGGTCGAGCGCGACCGCACCGCCGATCTTCGGCCGCAGGATCGATGTCACATCGACACCGTCCAACTCGGCGACGAGCGCATCCGCGATTACCGAAGCGGCGTGAACGACGCCGCGCAATGGCGGCTGCGTCGCCCGGATCTCGTCGAGCACGGCCGCGAGCGAGGCGGGATCGGCGACATCGCCGGCATGAACGCTCACCTCGGCGCCGAGACCGCGCAGCTCGGCGATGCGATCCCCGGCTTCCGGTGTTTCGATGCCGCGGCGCCCGAGCAGGGCGATCGAGCCGGCGCCGTGTTCGGCAAGCCAGCGCGCCGCCGCAAAGCCAAAACCGGTGAGGCCGCCGGTCACCAGGTAGGTGCCGTCGCGGCGCAGCGCCAGTTCCGTCCGCGGCGGCAGCCGAAGTCCGGCGTTGGCTCCGGGGACCAGCACGATCTTGCCGATATGACCGGATGCCTGCATCAGCCGGAACGCATCCTCGATCGCCGCGAACGGGAACACCCGATGCGCGAGCGGCCGGATCGCGCCCGAGGACAGCGCTTCGGAGACCTCGTTCAGCAGCCCCCGGGCGAGGTCCGGCCGCTGCAGCGGCAATTGATCGACGTCAATCGCGAAATACGAAATGTTTTGCCGCAACGGCCGCAGGTGTATGCGGCTGTTCAGATAGAAGTCGCGCTTACCGAGCTCGAGGAAGCGGCCGAACGGCTTCAGCACGCCGAGGCTCTGCTCCATCGCCTCGCCGCTCAGCGAGTTCAGCACGACATCGACGCCCTTGCCGCCGGTGATCGCGCGCACCGCATCGGCAAAGCCGAGATCGCGCGAGTCGAGCACGTGATCGGCGCCGGCGAGACGC
>Ga0070707_100006564_pt1 | contig 10793 bp, 10 predicted proteins | sample KBSK5502metaG_FD_65468 | JGI IMG/M metagenome (GOLD analysis project Ga0070707, IMG submission 65468) | Corn, switchgrass and miscanthus rhizosphere microbial communities from Kellogg Biological Station, Michigan, USA - KBS K5-50-2 metaG | ecosystem: Host-associated > Plants > Roots >... | reverse complement strand
GACGCGTCTATCTCGAGCGGTGGCTGGAGGTCCCGGTGCACAACCTCGAAGGCATGCGCGCCGGCGACGAGGTCAAGGGCCCGGCGATCTTCGAGTCGCCCACCACCACGGTCGTGATCCGGCAGGGCGAGCGAGCGGTTGTCACGCCTCATGGCTGGCTCGACATTCGGCTGACGTAGATTGGGCGCGGGGGAGGGCACCCTCTTTCGCTCAGGCCTCCTCGCCTCGACGCGTCCCCCTCGCTGCCGCGCCGGCCGCTGCGGCGAAGTTAGGCCTTGACGCCTCCCGCTTCGCGCTGTAACAGGGGAAGGCCGTGACTATCCGGAGCGACGTGGTGGGCAGTCTCCTGCGGCCGCCGTACCTTGTCCAGGCGCGCGAGGCACTGGACGCCGGCCGCATCGGTCTCCGAGAGTTCAAGAAGACCGAGGACCGCGCCGTGGACGAGGCCGTGGCGCTCCAGGAGCTTGCCGGCCTCGACGTCGTCACCGACGGCGAGTTCAGGCGCTATGCCTTCTTCGGCCACCTGATCGACGCCGTCGAGGGTTTCGACAAATTCGGGGGCTGGGCCATTCCGTTTCACGACGAGCAGGGTAAGGAACTCGTCTTCAAGCGCCCCGTGGTCGTCGAAAAGCTCCGCTGGCGGCGGAGCATGTGCGCCGAAGAGTTCGTCTACCTGCGCGCGCGGGCGGCGCGGCCCACCAAGGTGACCCTCATCAGCACCCAACAGGCGGCGGCCTACTATGACCCGGAGAAATCGAAGGGCGCCTATCCGACCCGCGACGCCTATCTGAGCGACATCGTCGATCTGACCCGCCGCGAGGTGGACGAGCTGGCAAGGCTCGGCTGCGCCTATATCCAGATCGACGCCCCCCAGTACGCGGCCCTTCTGGACCCGGCGCTCCGCGACGGGTACCGCCAGCGCGGCAGCGACCCCGATCGGCTCATCGACGCCTGCATCGAGATGGACAATGCGGTGATCGGCAGCCATTCCGGGATCACGTTCGGGCTCCACATCTGCCGCGGCAACAACCAATCGATGTTCTATGCCAGCGGAGGCTACGAGCCCATCGCCCGCGTGTTCCAGCGCAGCCGCGCTCAGCGCTTCCTTCTCGAGTACGACGACGAACGCTCGGGAGGCTTCGAGCCGCTGAAGTCCGTGCCCGAGGACCGCGAGGTGGTCCTGGGACTCGTCACGACGAAAAAGCCACGGCTCGAGACCGTGGACGAGCTGCGCAGGCGCATCGACGAGGCGGCCACGTTCCTCTCCCTGGATCGCCTGGCCCTCAGCCCCCAGTGCGGCTTCGCCTCCACGATGGCCGGCAACCATGTCAGCGCCGAGGATCAGCAGCGAAAGCTACAGCGGGTCGCCGAGACGGCGCGTCTCGTCTGGGGCCACTGACTCAGGAGTTACAGGAGACGACCATGCGAATCCTCGCCCTGCTCGCGCTGGCAATCGTCGGCGCCTGGCCCGTCGCCGTGTCGGCGCAAACCATCAAGGTTGGCGCGGTGGTCCCCATCACCGGTCGCTACGGCGCCGGCGGCGCCCAGGTCCGAGCCGGGTACGAGATCGCGGTGGAGCAGCTGAACGCCGCCGGCGCCGTCACGATGGGCGGCAAGAGGATGCCGATCGAGTTTGTGCTTCTCGACGACGAGTCCGACGCCACCAAGACGGTGAGCCGCCTCGAGACCCTGGCCGCGCAGGGTGTGGTCGCCTACCTCGGCGGGTTCGGGTCCGATCTCCATGCCGCGGCCGCCTCGGTTGCCGAAAAGAACCGCGTCTCTTATCTCGGCGTAGCCTTCGCCCTGAACAAGATCCACCAGCAGGGCTTCCGCTATCTCTTCTCGCCCTTCTGGAAGTCACCCGACATCGGCCAGGCGACGCAGGGGCTCCTCGCCCTCATCCCCGCCGGCGAGCGGCCGAAGTCCGTTGCGATTTTCCAGGAAAAGACGGACTGGGGCCGCGAGATGGCCACGGCCTGGACTGAGGCCGGCAAGGGAGCCGGCTATCAGGTGGTGCTCAACGGAGAGTACGCCCCCGGCGCGAAGGACTTCTCCGACGTGATCCTCAGGGCCAAGTCGGCCAAGGCCGACGCGGTGTTCGCGCTGCCGACGCCCCCCGACGGCATGACCATGATCAAGCAGATGAAGGAGCTCGATTACACGCCCAAGCTCGCCCTCTTCATCCGCGCCCCGGACGCCGTGGTCTGGTCCAAGAACCTCGGCAAGGACGGCGATTACATGGTGCTGGCGGCCGGATGGCATCACGCGATGAAAGGGACCGGCGTCAAGGAGCTCAACGACGCGCACGAGAAGAAATACGGCCGCCCCGCCGATCCCATCACCGGCCCGGCCTACGCATGCGTGCAGATCCTGGCCGCGGCCGTGACGCGCGCCGGCTCACTCGACCGGGACAAGGTGCGCGACGCGATCGCCGCGACGACCCTGACGACGGTCATCGGACCCGTGAGGTTCCGGCTCGACGGCACCGGCATCGTTCAACAGGCGCTGCTGCAGTGGATCAACGGCAAGCAGGAGCTGGTCTGGCCCAAGGAGTCGGCGACGGCGCCTCTCGCGTATCCGGCGCCGCCGTTCGCCAGGCGCTGAGGCGGCCGACTGCCCCGCTTCGCGCATGCCCCTCCTCGAGGTTGACCGGGTATCGAAAGACTTCGGCGGCGTGCGGGCTGTCCACGATGTCAGCCTCACCCTCGAAGAGGGAGGGCTGCTGGGCATCATGGGCCCGAACGGTTCGGGGAAGACGACCCTCCTCAACCTGATCGCAGGAGCCCTCCGTCCCGACAGCGGGCGCATTCGCCTGCGAGGCCAGGACATCGCCGGCCTCGCATCACACCGGATCTGCGCCCTCGGGATCGCGCGCACCTTCCAGCTCGTCCGGCCCTTCGGCGGCCTTTCCGCGCTGGAGAACGTGCTCGTCGGCCGGCTCTACGGCCGCGCGCGCACGGCGACATCGGAAGCCATTGCTAAGTCCGAGCGGCTCCTCACTCTCGTCGGGCTGGGACGCCATGCCCACGTCTTGGCCTCTCATCTCACGCTCATCGACCGGAAGCGTCTCGAGCTGGCCCGAGCGCTGGCCACGTCTCCGGAGCTCCTGCTGCTCGACGAGTTCATGGCCGGCCTGAACCCCGCCGAGACGGCCACCGCCATGGCGCTGCTCCGGCGGCTCCGCGGCGAGGGGGTGACTGCGCTCATGGTCGAGCACATCGTCTGGGCCCTCATGGATCTCTCCGACCGGATCATCGTGCTCAGCGCCGGAGAGAAGATCGCGGATGGGCCGCCCGGGGCTGTCGCCGCCGATCCCGCCGTCGTGGACGTGTACCTCGGCACTGACCGGGAGGCCCAACTCCCTGCTTGAGATCCGCGATCTCGAGGCCGCTTACGGCGACATCCGGGCGCTGTCCGGAGTCACGCTGTCCGTCAGAACGGGCGAATTCGCGGCTCTCCTCGGCCCAAACGGCGCCGGCAAGAGCACCCTGCTCAAGTCGATCGCAGGGCTGGTCCGGCCACGCGCCGGCACCATCTGCTGGGAGGGCGAGGACCTGGGGCGCATCGCCGCGCACCAGATCGTCGAGCGCGGTTTGGCGATGGTGCCCGAGGGACGCCGCCTCTTCGGCGGCATGACCGTGGAGGAGAATCTCGAGCTGGGCGCCTTCACACCGCGGGCGCGACCGGCCCGGAAAGCCAACCTCGAACGCGTCTACGCACTGTTCCCCATCCTGGGCGAACGGCGGCGCCAGATCGTCCGCGCGCTCTCGGGGGGCCAGCAGCAAATGGTGGCCGTCGGGCGCGCACTCATGACCAGCCCGAAGATCCTGATGCTGGACGAGCCCTCGCTCGGGATCGCGCCACGCCTGGCGCGGGCCATCCTCGACGTCCTGGTCGAGATCAACCGCGCCGGCGTGACGGTCTTCCTGGTCGAGCAGAACGTGCGGGCCGCTCTCACCCTGGCCCAGCGCGCCTACGTCCTCGAGTCCGGCCGCATCGTCGTCGAGGGCAGCGGCGCCGCCCTGCTCCGCGACCCGCACGTCCGTCAGGCCTATCTCGGCCCGCTCGCGGCGAGCGCGTGAGCGCCCCGAGCGCGGTGGGCGTGACGGCCGCCGGGTGAACGCCCTCGCCCAGCAGCTCATCCTCGGGGTCCTGCTCGGCGGACTCTACGGGCTGGCCGCGGTTGGCCTCTCGCTCGTCTTCGGCGTCCTCAAGGTCCTCAATGTCGCCCACGGCGAGCTGATCATGCTCGGCGGCTATGGGACGTTCTGGCTCGTCACCCTGCTCGGCATCGATCCTTTCGCCTCGCTCCTGCTCGTCGTTCCGCTCTCGCTGCTTCTCGGTCTCGGTCTGTACGGAGCGCTCTTCGCCTTTGTCGTCCGCGCCGACGAAGAGGCGCGGGTGCGGACCTCCCTGCTGATCGGCTTCGGGTTGGCGCTGGTGCTGCATGCCCTCGCCGTTCGGCTCTGGACCGCGGACGAGCGATCCGTCGTCACGCCCTATGGCGGCGCCGTCATCGTCCTTGGGAACCTCTCGATCCCTGTGGTCCGTCTCATGAGCCTCGCCGTCGCCTTCGTCCTCATCGGCGGCCTGCATCTCCTGCTGACGCATTGGCGATGGGGCAAGGCCATCCGGGCGACGGCCGAGGACTGGCAGGCCGCCCTCCTGACCGGCATCGATGTCCGCCGCGCCTACCTCCTGGCCTTCGCCATCGGCACGGGCCTCGCCGGCGCCGCCGGCAGCCTCGTCAGCGTGGGCTACTCGGTCAGCCCTTCGATAGGGCTGGAGTGGACCCTCAAGGCGCTGATCGTCGTCGTGCTCGCCGGGCTCGGCTCCGTGATCGGCACCTTCGTCGCCGGAATCTTCCTCGGGGTGGCGGAGGCCTTGAGCGCGGCCGTCTTCGGAGGCCCGTACCGGGAGGTCGTGGGGCTCGTCATCTTCGTGGTCGTCCTCGTCGTCCGGCCCCGCGGCCTCTTCGGGCGATGACGCGCCTCGCGAAGCGACGCGAGCTCGGCTGGGCGGTCGCGATCCTTCTCGGCCTCGCGGCGCTGGCATTCCTTCCGCTGGCCGTTCATCGCGACGACGTCCTCAACTTCGTCTTTCTCATCCTGCTCTCGATCACGCTCGCCGAGAGCTGGAACATCGTCGCGGGCTACGCCGGCCAGGTGAACCTGGGGCACGCGGCCTTCTTCGGCCTGGGGGCGCTGGTCGGGCGCACGCTCTGGATTCTGGGCGTGCCCATCGTCCTCGCCATGGGCGCCGGCGCCGCGGTCGCGGCCGCTTTCGCGCTGATCATCGGCGTGCCTGCCTTCCGGCTGCGCGGCGCCTACTTCGCGATCGGGACGCTCGCGCTGGGCGAGATCCTGCGCACGACCGTGGGCAATGCCCTCTCGGAGATCTCCACGCTTCCCGCCGCCACGATCGCCGCCTACCGCCTTTCGCACCGCTACTATCTCGCGCTGGCGCTCGCCGCCCTCTCGGTGATCGTGGTCGCGGGCCTGGGTAATTCGCGGCTGAGACTCGGGATGCAGGCGGTGCGCGAGGACGAGGACGCGGCGGAGGCGTCCGGGGTCGGCGCGCTGTCCCTCAAGCTCATCGCCCTCGTGCTGTCGACGGGACTGGCGGGGCTGGCGGGCGGACTCTTCGCCTACTACCACATCAGCTACTACCCTTCGCATCCCTTCAGCCCGAGCTGGACCTTCGACGCGCTGCTGATGACCTTCATAGGAGGCGTGGGCACTCTCCACGGCCCCGTGCTCGGGGCCGTGCTCTATGTTTTCCTCAAGGAATATCTCGCCGTGCGCTGGGTGGACTTTCACCTGCTGATCTTCGGCGCCTTGTTCATTTCCGTGGTGCTCCTGCTCCCCGGAGGGCTCGTCCAGGCCGCGGAGCGCGCGCGGCGCTTCCTTGGACGTTGAGTCGCGTCAGCGCCCATGCCGAGCCGCCTCGCCTGGCCCTGTGAGCCAGACGGCGGGCACGGCGATCCTCTTTCGCTCAGGCCTCCTCGCCTCGACGCGCCCGCCTCGCTCGGGCACGTTCGCTGGCCCCCCATCCCCCGAGACGGGGGCCGTCCTCGCCGCCCCACTCCATGGGTCGGCTCGCCGCGCTCCGGTGCCCTGCGCTTCGGGGCGCGCTACGGCTCGTCGGATTCGCTCCGGAGGGCCCTCGCGCCCGCCGTCCTCGCTACCCGCCTGTCACCGCGCCTAATGCCTTGAGTCTTCCCGGCGGAGCGCCCACAAGGATGCCGCCTGAAACACCAGCGTGACGGCGGTCGCCGCCGCCACGGCCGCGAGGAGGCCGGCCGACTCGATGAGCGCGGCGAAGACGAGAAAGAATCCGGCGAAGCCGAAGAGGCCGAGCAGAAGCCCCTTCAAGACGCTGGCCGCGGCGGCGGGCCCCTCGAGGTGGTGGGCGAAGACGGTGAGAATCGCCGCGTAGAGGGGAAAGGGCGCGAGCAGGCCCGTGAGCCGCGGGCCGAGCTTCGAGGCGGCGCCGGTGAGGAGCAGCACGAAGACGGTCGCCACCACCATTCTGGCCGGAATATCCCAGGCCGGCAGCGGAGCGGATCCGGCGGTGATGCTCGCCCGGCCCGCGGGCATGAGCCATAGCGCCGCGGCCAGCGCCGCGACCACGATGATGAAGCGCGCCGGCAGCGGCAGCGCCACCCGCTGGAGCAGCGCCGTCGCCAGCGCAAAGGCGAGCACACTGGCTCCTATGGCCGGCAGCCGGCCGCCGCGAAACGCCGGCCAGCCATAGGCCAGGCAGAACGCGCCCTGAGAGATCGCGCCCTCCATGGTGCCGACGGCGGCGCTCGCGGCGAACGCGGCGCCCTGCTCGAGAGCCAGGAACACGGCAACGGGCGCCGAGGTGAGCGGCAGTCCCACGAGCCAGCCGCTCACTCCAGGCCCCCAGCGGCGGCCTGCCAGGCTGGCTCCGCCGATCAGGGCCGGCGTGAGGACAAGCTTCAGGGTCAGGCTGTCCATCGGTGAGCTTCCGCCCCGAAGCGCAGGGCGGCGAACCCGCGGCTAGGTGATGGCGCCTTCGGAGGCGTTGGAGACCAGCGTTGCGTACTTGTGGAACACGCCGCTGGTGTAACGCGGCTTGGGCGCCTTCCACTTGGCGAGGCGTTTCTTGATCTCGGCCCCCGGCAGCTCCACGTCGAGCCGCCGCTTCTTGACGTCGATGCTGATGATGTCGCCGGTTCTCAGCGCCGCGATGGGCCCGCGGTCGGCCGCCTCGGGAACGATGTGGCAGATCATGAGCCCGTGGGTCGCGCCCGAGAAGCGGCCGTCGGTCATCAGTGCCACGCTGTCCCCCAGCCCCGCTCCTTGCAGCGCGCCGGTGACATGGAGCATCTCGCGCATGCCTGGTCCGCCCTTGGGTCCCTCGTAGCGGATGACGATGACGTCGCTGGCCTTGATCTTCCCCTTCTTGACGGCCTCGAACGCGTCCTCTTCCCGCTCGAAGACGCGGGCGGGGCCACGGTGGGCATAACGCGCATGCCCGGAGAGCTTGACGACACATCCACCCGGCGCCAGGTTGCCGCGCAGCACGGCGATGCCGCCGCTGCTCTTGAGCGCCTGGGCGAGAGGTTTGATCACCTGCTGTCTCGGTGTCTCGGCCGCGGTCTTGACTTCCTCGCCGATGGTCCGCCCCGTGACGGTCTTCTCATTGGCGTGCAGGACGCCGGCTTCGAGCAGTCGCTTGCCCACCACGGCCATCCCGCCGGCCGCGTACATCTCGGGCGCGGTGTAATTGCCCCAGGGCTTGAGGTCGGCGACCACCGGCGTCTTGCGCGAGATCCGGTCGAAGTCGTCGATGCTGAGCTTGATGCCGAAGTCGCGCGCCGTGGCCGGAAGATGGAGCACGGCATTGGTCGAGCCGCCCGTGGCCATCACGCCGGCCACCGCGTTCTCGAAGCTCTTCCGCGTCACCACCGAGCGCGGCGTAATGCCCTTGCGCACGAGCTCCATCACGAGCTTGCCGCATTCGTAGGCGACATCCTCTTTGCGCGGGTCGATGGCTGGCACGCCGCTCCATCCCATGGGCGAGATGCCGAGCATCTCGTAGGCGGTGGCCATGGTGTTCGCGGTGAACTGGCCGCCGCAGGCGCCCTCGCCCGGGCAGGCATGGTCCTCGACGTCCTTGAAGTGGGCGGCGGAGATCTTGCCGGCATTGAAGGCGCCGACGGCCTCGAACACGTCCTGGATCGTCAGGTTCCGGTTGGCGAAGGGGCCCGATGTCCCGACGCAGCGGCCGAACATGATCGAGCCGCAGTAGAGCATGAGCCCGGGGATGTTCAGCCGGCCGAGCACCATCACCATGCCGGGGATGGTCTTGTCGCAGCCCGAGATCGTCACGAGGCCGTCGAACATGTGGCTGCGCGCCACCAGCTCCACCGAGTCGGCAACCACCTCGCGGCTGATCAGCGAGCCTTTCATCCCCTCAGTGCCCATCGTGATGCCGTCGGTGATCGAGATCGTATTGACCTCGATGGGCGTGCCGCCGGCCGTCCGGATCCCCTGCATCACCTTCTCGGCCAGCTTGCGATGGTTCCAGTTGCACGGCATCGTCCCGATCCAGGCGTGGGCGACGCCGATCTGGGGGCGCGAGAGATCCTCGTCGCTGAAGCCCACCGCCTTCATCATGGCGCGGGCGGGTGCCCGGTCTGGGCCTTCGAGGAGGACGCGGCTTCGCTTGCGTGGATCGGCAGCCATCGAGAGACTCCTTTGTCGTGGTCTGGACGTCGAGCGATTCTACAGCAGGTCGCGGAGCGGGACCAGCCGGTACCCCTCGCTGCGCAGCCCGGTGATGAGCCTGGGCAGGGCCGCGAGAAGTCTCTCGCCAGCGCCCGGAACGCCGTCGGCGTCGTGCAGGTCGAAGATGCCTCCGGGGCGCACGCGCGCCGTGCCGCGGCGCAGCTGCTCCTCGGGCGCCACCGCGTGACGGCCTTCGGGCTGCACGGTCCAGAACACGCAGGGCGTGCCGAGCTGGCGCAGCGTGGGGAACATGGCGAGATTTGTCTTGCCCCACGGCGGGCGGAAAAAGGCGGGCGCGCGGCCGGCCGCCTGCGCGATCGCGTCGTGACCGCCGCGCATCTCGCGCGCGGTCTCCCGGGGGCCCAGTCCCCAGAGGCTCCGATGGCTCAAGGTGTGATTGCCAAGATCATGTCCCGAGCCCGCGATGCGGCGGGCCAGCCCGGGAGCCGCAGCCGTCCGCCGGCCGATCAGAAAGAACGCGGCGGTCACCGACTCGCGAGCCAGCAGGTCGAGGACGGCCGGCGTATGGTCCGGATCCGGGCCGTCGTCGAAGGTCAGGGCCACGGCGCGCTCGGTCCGCCGGCCGCGCCACACGCAGGCTGGTGTGAGCAGGTGCGAGCCCCACGTGTAGGCGCCCCAGAGCGCGGGGGCGGCCAGCAGCCACGCCGCCGGCGTCACGATGCGCGTTCCCGGGCGGCCGCCTGCCCCTCGAGGACCATCTGGACGATCTGGCGCGCCGCCTGCGGCCGCCGGTAAAGACGGATCCGCTCGCGGATGTTCTTGAGCAGGACGGGATCGCGCAACGCCGCGCCGATGACGCGCTGGAGCTGGGCGGGAGAGCTGGCGACCAGCGCGACGCCGGCCATGGCGGCGAAGCGCTCGTTGCGCGCCTCCTGGCCCGGCAGCGAGCCGAAGCAGATGACGGGCAGCTCGGCGGCCAAGGCCTCGCCGAGCGTGAGCCCGCCGGCTTTCGTCACGAGGAAGTCGGCCGCCGCCATGAGCTGGCGGACATTGTCGACATAGCCGAAGACCTTGACGCGCGCTTCGCGACCGGCCGCAAGCGCGCGCAGCCGAGACTCGAGCTGCTCCTCCCGTCCGGCCACGACCACGGCCTGCAGCGGCTCTTCCATCTGGAGCAGGATGCGCGTGGCCTCTTCGATCCGGCCGAAGCCGCCGCTCGAGCCGTCCATGAGCAGCAGCGCGGGCAGCCGCGGGGAAAGCCCGAGGGCCAGCCGCGCTGCGGCGCGCTCTTCCGAGGGGCGCGAGAAATCCTGCGCCACGGGGATCCCCGTCACCGTGACGCGGCTGCGCGGCACGCCGCGCGCGGTGAGATCGTGGGCGATCTCTTCCGCCGGCACGCAGTAGCGGTCGACGTGCGAGTAGATCCACTGGGTATGCGCGACGAAATCGGTGAACACCGTCGTGTGGGCCGGGATCGGCACGCCTCGTGACTTGAGCACCGACAGGGCGGCCACGGGGGTGGGATGGACGGAAACGACGTGATCCGGCGGATCGGCCAGGATCAGCCGGCGCAGTTTCCGCGTCCCGATCCGGTTGAGCCCCATGAGCAAGGGCGAGGAGACGCTGAGCTGATCGCCCATCCAGTAGGCCAGCCCCCAGAGCGCGGGCGTCCGGTGCAGCACGGAATAGTACAGCTCGCGCGTGACCCGATCGAATTCCGGGTGGACGAGGTCGCGGAAGTGGTCCACGACCTGGGCGAGGGCGCCGGCGCGCCGGAATTCCTCGGCAAGCGTTTGAGCGACGCGATTGTGGCCCGAGCCGTACGACGCGGTCATGATCAGGATGCGCCGCGGAGTCGGGCTCATGGAACAGGCCGCCGCGCCACCAGCAGGGTCAACCGCCCCGACTGGAGCACCTCATCCCGCTGGTTGAGGATATTGCGCTCCTCCACGATCACGCCGCCGTCTCTCATGGTCCGCTTGGCCACGGTCGTCGAAACGCTTCGGATCGTGTCCCCCACCCGCGCGGGCTTGAGGAATTGCCATTCGAAACCCATGAAGGCCAAGACGACCA